>Ga0209517_10000182_pt1 | contig 113131 bp, 97 predicted proteins | sample PeaSoiMetSII2010_FD_187695 | JGI IMG/M metagenome (GOLD analysis project Ga0209517, IMG submission 187695) | Peat soil microbial communities from Weissenstadt, Germany - SII-2010 (SPAdes) (version 2) | ecosystem: Environmental > Terrestrial > Soil > Wetlands > Peat | place: Germany...
GGCTATTCTCAATCGGAGCTGGACAAAGTAGCGCTGCGTTTAAATCAACGCCCGAGAATGACTCTAGGTTTTCAGACTCCGGCGAGTAGACTACGAGCAAGTGTTGCATCGACCCCCTGAGCTCGCAGGGGTAATCGGACGACTGCCCCCAGGACTCCCGGAGGGCCCGCTTTCGTAGCGCCGAGTCTCGCCGGCCTTTTCTCGCCCTTAAGCAGACGCAGCGGATCAGCCGTTGAGAGGAAGTCCTTCGACATCCCAGTCGAGGGAGAAGAGCGCACTGTTGGTGGTAATCATCGCGCGATGGGTCGGCATCAGCGCCAGACCGACGATGTTGCTTCCGCCGAGGACCAGTTCCGGCTCCGCTTGCGGCGTGAGCCGCACGATGCCGCGCTTCCCTGCGAGCGACGCCGCGACGTACAGATTCCCCTTGCGATCGAACGCCAGCCCCTGCGGCCTTCCCAGCCCGCGGAAAAACACGCTCACCTCGCCCGCCGGAGTGATCCGGTGGACGCGCTCGAAGCTCGACGTCGTCGGCCCGGTGACGAATAGATCTCCCGCCGGGCTGAACGCGAGGTGATAGGCCGCGAGCGACGGCTCGAGCGTCGCGAAAACAAAAACCTCCCGGTCCGGCCCGATCTTGAAAATCGTGCCGCTGCGGTCGCCGACGTAGAGGCTACCCGCCTTGTCGAACGCGAGCCCGGTCGCGATACCCATGCCCTCGATCCACTGCATCGAGTGGCCGTCGGGCGTCACGCGATGGATCGTGCCCTCATGCCGGCAGGAGACGAAAAGATTGCCGTCGCGGTCGATCGCGAGGCCCGTCGGATTCATCAGCTCGGTGATGTATGGCTTCACCGTGTGGTTCGGCGTCACCTTGTAGAGCGACACGGGAACTTTCTGTCCGCGCTGCCCGCTGAAGGTGACGTACACATTGCCGTCCGCGTCCACTGCCGGATTGCCGACCGGATGCAGGTTGTCCGCGATTTGTACGCCGAGCGCGATCGGATACGGCGCGCTTTCAGCGCTCCCCATCCGCACGCGCACCGTGCCGCCCGCCGCCCCTTCCGGCACGGCCGCGACCAGAAGATTTTCCGCCGCCAGCATCACGTTCGCGTCGACCGTGCCGAACTGCACCTGTGGCCGCGTGTGGTTGCGCGACGCGAAACCCGAGCCGGTAATCGCAACTTCGCCGCCCGGGAGGGCCGCGCCCGGTTTTATGCTTTCGATTCTTGGTGGGCCGTTCATTGTCAAGAACTACTCTATCCTACGCCTCGCACCGGGCCAAAGAGCCAGTGTAGCAACCGCAGAATCGGAACTTCAGCGGCTAAAGCCGATCTAATTTTATAGCGCTTATGTCGTGGCTAAAGCCACGACCCACAAAGACTATCGGGTTCTCGCCCCGACCTATAGCCCCGCCGCCCGTGCGATCCACAACCCGATCGCCGCGTAGATTCCGGCGACCCAATCGTCCGCCATGATGCCCCAGCCGCCCCGCAATGATTCCGCCTGCCGCGCCGGAAACGGCTTCCAGATGTCGAATACGCGAAAAAGTATAAAACCCAGCAGCAAATATTTCCAGCTAAGCACGGAATGGATCGTGATGAGACCGAATGAGCCGCTTTCCCAGGTCGTTTGCGCGGGCCTCCACCAAACGGGCACAGCGACACCCAACACAATTGCCAGATCCTGCCCCGAAACTTCGTCGATTACGACCCGCTGCGGATCGTGCTGCCGCCAAAACGCGGCGGCGCGATTGGCCGACCATACCCCAATCGCAGCGGTTGCCATGGCGAGTAAGACGTGAGTAGCCAGAATCGGGTCGAGCGTGGTTCCGTTGAAAAAGATGCCAAACGACCCAGAGATCCATGTGATCACGATAGTCGTCCAAAACGGCAGCGTCACAAGCACGAGGCCGCCGAGCGAGCCCCAGGTGCCGGGCGCTTTCGGAAGATAGCCAAGGCCGCAGGCTGTGGCGACGAACAGCGCGAATCGCGGGTTGCGCTCACCAGCAGCGGGCGATGCATCACGAACGGAACCTTGCGGATCGACACTCGCGCTCATTCCTGGCCGTCCGCATCCGACTGCGGCGCATCGGGATCAATGTCCTCAAACATGGACTCGTCGAAGGCTGGCGAGCTGATCACGTACTTCTCGCTCGACCAGTTGCCCAAATCGAGCAGCCGGCATCGCTCGCTGCAAAAGGGAAAGTCCGCGTGGGTCTCGGAATCCGTGGGTTTCTTGCAGATTGGGCACTGCCGCTTCATTCAATGAGCATACCGCAAAGGCCATCGACGCGCAGCAAGCCTGCGCTATTGTTGGTGGGCAGTCTGTCGGATGGTCTCTCTTAGCTAGGTGAACTGCTTCCGGGCGTGGCGGTCGAGCTAAGACGTTGGCCGGACCCTGTAAATGCCCAGAGTCTCGCAGCGGCTGATGAATTCGAGTTCGCTCGACAAGCCGTCGATCAGATTTTTATTCTCATCGACTAAGTCGTGCATGGCCAGAATGCCGTCATTCTCGATCTTGGCGAGAATCGCGGGCAAATTTCTTTGAATCTCCGCCCGATCGTGCATCACATCCGCAAATACCAAATCGAACTTGCCTTCGACTCCCCTGAAATCGCCCGATTGAATTTTCACAAACTGTGCCAGGCCGTATTTCGAGAGTTGATGTCTGGCATACTCGGTGGTCGACATGCCCAAGTCGAAAGCTTCCTGATATTGCGGAGGCAATTCGATTTCACGGATGCCGTGGATTTCAGAAAATGTCTTTTTGAAGTCTGCCTCATTGCGAAAATCAAGGTCGATGGTGATGAATTCGACGGGCCTCTTCATGCTTTTGATTGCCGCGCAGATCGAAGCCGTGCTCCTGCCGTAAAAGGTGCCAATTTCCAGGATTCTTCGTGGGCGCTTCAGTTTGATCGCGGTGTAGAGGTGGAGGGCATCCCCGCACGAAAACCATCCCGTGATGTCCGGAAACCAGTATTCGCGTGCCAGTTTGTCGGCAGGTTCCACTGCCGGCGTGTCGGTCGCTTTCACGGGCGCTGTCTTCGCCGGTTCCGCGGGAGAAGCCGCTTGCAGCCGGGAGACAAGTCCTTGAAACGCTGCCTGAGATCGGCGCATCGCCTCCGAAACCACTCTGTTGCGGCATCCGGCCAGCAGTTGCGCGAGCGTTGCGCGCTGCTCGCCCCCGACATCAGCGGCGGCCTTCTCGAGAAATGGAATTGCCTCGCCGGGGCGATCCAGTCCAGCCAAAAGCACGCCGAGGTTCGCCGCAGCCTGAATATCCTCGGGCCTGAGCCTCAAGGCGCGCCGGAAGCCTTCCTCGGCTTTCCCGGCGTCATCGCAGGCTAACGCCGCCACGCCCCAGTCATTCCAAAATTCAGCGCGAGCATCTCCAGCTTGCAGCGCATCTTCGAGCACCGTAAGCGCCTCGCGAAAGCGCCCTTCGCCATATAGCTGGACTCCCTTGGAGTGTTTTCCTTCCGCCGACATCTCGGAGATCCCAATCGCGGTTTGCATTTCCCGCCTCGGTTATTCGCACAATTTCGGCTGATGCCGTTTGCGAGCCTGGTAAGAATTGCGAGCATTTCGTCTGCCACAGGTGGGTTTTGAGCGGATTAGACGATTCTAATTTCGGCCGCGACGTGTCGGCTCGATAACACTCTTGAAGGAGCGGAAATCGAAAGACGCCAAGTAGGCAAATTTCTCCGACCTTATGCTTACACGCCTGCCTCGGAGTCAACTTGCGTAGAGCTTATTCTTGCGAAACAAATCGTACAGGGAAGGAGCGGCTAGAAAGCACCAGAGAGCGATGACCGGGTCGCAGATCGCGCATCCCAGCGAAGACGTGGCCACGAAGAGAACGATGGGAGTGCCGTACAGGTGGTGCACCACGTCCCACGCGGCATGGAGCATCCATCCGACGCCGATGAAGCCATAAGACTTCAGCTCCTTGTACGCACAGTAGGTAACGACCGCCGTGAACGCAAACTCCCACTCGCCCAGCCGTTGAGATACGCCGCGCCCGCGCCGGCGATCATGATGGCCATGAGGTTCCGTCGATTCGGCTTCTTAAGCAAAGACGTCGCGGCGATGAATAAAATCGCCACGACGATTGGCGCCACTACGTCGATGAACTCGAATGGGGCCTGGGATGGATTGGCATTTGAGCAGTTCCTCTCGTTCGCGGACGCTGCTCTTGTTTATACGATGGATCGAGGCGTGAAGTATCAGCGGTGCTTGGTCAGGCGTGCTTTCCCTTGCCGCAAAATAGAAGATGTCGCTGACCTTCGGGGCCGACGCTCGCTGCGTCGCGCCACATCTTCTCCGGTCGGGCTGGAACCACGGACGAAAACGCGATTGCTCTATCTCGTGAGCCCGATCCAGAGCCAGGTGCAGAAGCTCGCTACCACCAAAGTGCCCGAAATCACCGCCAGGACGACGATCACCTTCTTCAGGCGATCCATCTTCCCGACAAGCACCTGTTGCTCGGAGGCCATCATGCTTTGTTCAGCCTTATTGAGGTACAGTTGGTCTCCTTCTCTCGATGAAAGCGCATTTCCGTAAATCACCAGGATCGCCAGGATAGCCGTGGTTATGCCGCACACGATCAACATATAAGTCACCGCAGTTGGTATTCCAACCATTGTCGCCTCCCTCGGGGCGCGTCACCTTCGTGGACCCCCATTGCCACAGTAATATTCCCATGGCCTTGCCTCGCCCTCGGTGACCGCTATTACCAGAAGATGTGAGCTGGATCACACGCTGGCTACGCCTTGGCCACAGCATTGCATGCCGAGGCCATCTCGTGAATCTCACTTGTCTCCGGACGAATCAAAAACGTGCACTTGGCTTGTATTTCCTTGGATCGCTGAGGGTGGTGGCGCGCCTAGCGGATGAACTCCCTGAAGGGGCGTCTGCAGCCAGGTGAATTACTTCCGAGTGTAGCGTCACCCGCTCGAAATCAGACTTTGTTCATTTTCTTGCTCCGAGCTTTCGGCGCTTTCGCGCTGGCGAACGGAGCGCGCAGGTACGCTGTGCTCTCCGCCACGCCGGGCAACGCGAGTTCGATATTCCGCACGACATAGAGTGTTCCCGATCCTGGCGACGGCATGGACGGCTTAAAGAGGATGAGATTTGTGAGGGAGGGAAAGTTGACTCAGTTTCCCTTTTCTTGAGCTGTGTCCACATCCGTGCCAGCAAGAGGGTAGTGCAACTGTTCCCATCGAGTGAGGCCGCCCTTCAATGCTTTCACCTTGTCGTGGTCGTAACCAAGTTCCCACATCTCCAGCACCATCGGCGCACTATCTTCTTCGTGGGGACAATTGCAGTAGAAGACAATCAACCTGTCGCCAGGCAACGCACTGAGCGACTGATCCTGTTCGCGGGCATCGACCGTGGGATCATAGGCAATGTTCACGGCTCCCTTGATGTGCTCGGCTGCGTAAGCCTCGGAATCGTCAGTATCCACGAGCACGACGTTACCCTTGTCCTTCGCCAGGCGCTCGACCTCCTCGCCAGTGATGCGCGGCACCTGCGGAAAAGGCACCGTCTCTTTCGCCGACGCGGATGCGCCCGGGGCTGGTTTTGCGGAAGCCGCCTGCTGCGGATACTTTGGCGAGCCGCGGGAGGAAAGCGCCGCCGGCATCAGCATGAGCGTTCCGAGCAGAAAGACCGCAAAGAATTGAGGCTTCATATGCACTTCCTACTGCGGCAGACGCGGGGCTTGCGCCCCGCGCCACCGTCGATCAATTCAGTTCAATTCAATTCTACGCCCAATCGTCAATCAGCACTCCCCGGCGGATGCCGAAGTCAGTGACAAACCACATGGTTTGGACTTTTCCGCCCGCCACGACCACGTGGATGGCCTTGGGGTTGGTGAATGGCTTGATGAGGGCGTCATCCGGCAGTTTTCTCCAGCTTGCATAAGGCTCAAGCCCCTGCAGAGCAAACGGAACGGCAGTGCTTTGAATGACGCCATTTCCCCAATATGACGCGTTCGTCTTCGTCACATTTTGGGAAAACCACTCACTCAACTGGGCCTTGGTTTTGAACCCATGGACGTCTTTGAGCAATCCCGCGACGGTTGGATCCATGACGATGGTAGCGGCTGAACCCGATGCGCAAAACGAGCTCATGTAGTCGCGCATCAAGAAATGGGTTGGGTAGATGCTTTGGCTGGCACCAACGCTGGCAATGCTGCTCCAGCCCGTTCCCACCGTAAGGACGCTGTCGGTGGGCTTGAAGCCCATTTCAACGTGCAGAGGATCCCAGCCCTCGGGCAACGCCTCCTCGTTTTCGCCATAGCACATGTTGTTGTATTGCATCGTGTTGCCCAGGGTCTCCCAGGCATTGACATCGTTGCGGAGATCGCCGGCCGTCTTGGACATCAACGTGAAGGCACGGCCAACGACGGCATTCGATCTGTTGTACGGACCCATGGCATTCGTCCCGCAATTGAACTTGAGCCGATTGCGGATCGGTCCGCTGACCACGACCATATTCGCCATCGAACTGGTGGAGTTGCCGAAGGGCGCTTGCGTCGCGAGCGCCAGGATCACCGGGAAGTGTTCAGGACTGGCGCCGGCCATCACGGCGTTGATGGCGACTTTCTCCACGGTGAGTTGCCGCGCGCCGCCGGTGATATTGATTGTCTTGATCACCTCGTCGGGCTTGTGGCTGGTGCCCTTGAGCATCGCGGTGACACGCTTTTCAGTGGGAAGAATGATCGAGTTGAAATCGGTCCATTCCTTGTCGTCAAACAGGCGTCGCAGGTTGTCCTCGGAGTCGGGCGAAAGGAACCTCGGCTCGACCGCCTCCTCGGGCGGCGCTCCCGATATCTTTTCCTCGGCCGTGAGAGGACTGGTCAACGCGTTGATCACGGCGGTCATTAACGGCTGGCCGGTCAGCATGTCCTTACCAGTCACATATCCCACGTCCACGGCACGCGGCTGCCCTGTAAAAGGAAACGGCACGGAGACGTATCGGATCGGCATCCCGTTGTTGTATTTGAAATTGTAGCCCGTTGCGTAATGCACGATGTTGGAGGAGGCGATGCCAATGGCGGGGATCTTGCACTGCATCTCGATCTGCTTTGCCCAGCGGCCGACGGCCGCGCAGCAGCCGTTTCAACCAGCGACGCCGACAATGGCTGCGTCGGCCTTGCTGGCGGTGATCTCCTTCAGGATGGAAGGATCGCTGCCAAACATGCCCTCAGCGGTGACTTTCACTACTGTTTTGACGTCGGAATAATGCTTGTCAAGCCACTCCGTCATCGCTCCATAGAAGTAGTTCGCGGCATCCGGACCCTCCCAGGAAAGATTGATCATGTAGATTGTTTTGCCTTGAAGAGTATCGAGCGGAGGTACTAGAGGAACCCGGGTTGCCAGCTTGCCGGCTATCGCGGGGTTCATCACCGTGATCAACCCTTCGCTGGCTCCGTCTCGGGACGGAACTTCTGGGACGGCTTTCGGAGCGGTCCGTGCGTAGGCTGGAGAACCGGCGGCGAGCGCCGGGCTCATGCCTAAGAGCGCCAACATCTTTCGTCTATCCATGATTGTTTACCTCCTCAAATTTTATTGTCCAGTAATGGCCCCCAAAGGCGAACTTCCTACCAGATCGTATGTTGCTTGGCCGACCGAAGCGCATCTTACATCAGGCTGGTGCCCTCGGTCACCTTCGCGTTCTTGATCAAGGCCCTGTCCAAAGTTGAATTGCCCGGGGCCCATGGCCGTCAGCGGGCACGAAAATCTGTGGTACTCCCGGGGACCCTCAGGCGTCGAACACACAATTGGTTCTATGTTAGCCAGAAGCCCGCTCCTGAGAAGCCATGCGCGGATCGCGGATGGATCGTCGCCTACTCGGAAGCTATCTGCCGCAGGCCTTTTATTTCTCGCGAACGGCTTCATGGACGAAACGTCGCTATTTCTTCGGATCGCTGGTCGGCACAGGCGCGCCGCGGTCTCCGGTCGAGACTTTGTGTTCGAGTCCCAAATGGACGAGAGCGAGACGTTGCGCGACCATCTCGTACTGCGCTGACAGATGCCCACGATAGATCGATGCGTCGCGGTAATAGCGCTGCATGCGTTCGCCGTCTTTCGCAGCGCTCGAAGTCGCCGTGCGGAACAGCATTTCCACCGCTTCCCATACGAGCCGGCCGCCGTGCTCTAGGCTCGCGACGAGCTCGAGGTCCTCTTCCAAGGTGAACGGCTGGCTGCCTTCGAGTCCCCGCCGGCAATACTCCATGTAGACCTCGCCCGCGTTCAGCACGAGCCGCTTGGCCGCATTCATCATCCCGAGCGCCAGCCCGAGGTAGCGCTGATAGTCGTGATGCAGGTACCGCGGCATCATCGGCGGATAGAGCGTGGATTTCGTGTGAATGATTTTTTCGTACTCGTCGATCGCCGCGTAGCCCAGTCCCACGAGAACCGAAACAAGCTCCGCGTGAAAAAATGCGAGGCACCGTCCCGCGTACATCGGGTTGCCATGCAGTTGGAAGCCGGGAGTTCCGCGCGAAACATCGACGTCGAGCATGTCCAACGCGATCACGTGGCTCTTGGGCACGCGCGCGCCCTCGATGACGATTGAGTTCGACCCGCTGCCGCGCATGCCGAGGATGGCGCCCCAATCGTCGAGCATCTTCCACTGCGACCGCGGAACCAGCGCGATTCCCGCGCGAGGCTCGTCCGGCTTTTCCAGGATCAGCACGCTCGGCATGAAGTGCGTTGCATAGGGCGCGCCGGACGCGTAGCCCCACTTGCCTTTCACGAGCCAGCCGCCGTCGGCAGGCGTCGCCGTTCCGTTCGGCGCTGCCACTGAGGGAGCCGAAAAATCGCCGCTGGGGCCGAAACCGTCCGCCTGCGCCTCTTCCGAGAAGTAGGAGCCGAGCATAAGCGCGTGGCCCGCGCCTACGATCAGACACCAGGAAACCGACGGGTCGCCGCGCGCGATCTCGATGCCGACGCGATAGTAGGTCTTCAAGTCGAACTCATAGCCGCCAAAGCGCCGCGGCTGAAGACAGCGATAGAAGCCCGCCTTCCGGAATTCCTCGTGAATCGCCTCCGAGTGGTATCCCCGGCGCTCGGTTGCATCCTGTTCGGAGCGAAGCAGCGGCTGGAGCGCGATCGCCCGCTGGATCATCGCGTCCGGTGTCAGGTCCGGTTCCGGCACGGGCACAGTTCGCCGATCGGTTTTTGTAACGCTCATTTGCCGGGATTATACACACATCGCCGCGAGCGCAACCCGTCAAATTGTTGCTTTTTAGCGCGATGCGAGAATCGGAAAAGACGTTTTGGCGGGCGGCGGGATTCTTGCGGCGTCCAGCGGAGCCGCGAACTCGACGACGCGGCCGATGAGATCGTAATCCTTCGCTTCGGTTACTTCGAGCGTCGCGAGCGTGCCGGGCGCGGGAAGCTGCACGGCGTCGGTGACGCCATCGAACTCGGTGATGAAAATCTTGCCGTCGATATCGGGAGCCATGCCTTCGTGCCGCGCCTCCCAGATTAGATCGGTATCCTTCGACGGGCCTTCCAGTATTACTTGCAGCCGCTCGCCGACGCGCCGACGCTGCTTGCGCCGCGAAATCGTCTTTTGGAGCGACATCAGCGCATTCTTGCGGCGCGCGATTGTCTTCGCGTCCACTTTATTCTCGAGCGAAAAACTCTTAGCGGCATCTTCGTCCGAGTAGGAGAAAACGCCCATCCAGTCGAATTCGGCGGCGCGCACGAAATCGCACAGCTCGCGGAAATCCTCCTCGGTTTCGCCGGGGAAGCCGACGATGAACGACGTGCGAATCGAAACTCCGGGAATCGTCTTGCGAGCTTTTTCCAGCGTTTTCAAGAATGCGTCCGCGTTCGAGCCGCGCTTCATCCGCGCGAGGACGCTGCGGCTGGCGTGCTGCAGCGGCACGTCGAGATACTTCGCGAGGCGCGGATGCGCGGCGATCGTATCGAGCAGCTTCTGCGTGATGCGATTCGGATAGCAGTAGAGAAATCGGATCCAGCTCAGGTCTTCGACTTGCGCGAGCCGCTCAAGCAGCGTGGGCAGGCCGTCGCGCAGGCCGAGGTCCTCGCCGTAGTAGGTCGTGTCCTGCCCGATGAGATTGATTTCGCGCACGCCCGCAGCCGCGAGATTTTCGGCCTCACGCACGACGGACTCAAATCGCCGGCTGCGGAAGTTTCCGCGAAGCTGCGGGATCACGCAAAACGTGCAGGGATGGTCGCAGCCCTCGTTGATTTTGATGTATGCGGTGTGGCGCGCTGTCGAGAGAATGCGCGGCGTCAGGTCGTGATAAAGATACGTGGGCAGCCCGGCGGAATTCGCGTCCGTGTCCGGGCGCATCCGGCCCTCGCATACCTCGAGGATTTTCTCGACTTCGCCGGTGCCGATCACGGCATCGACTTCGGGAATCTGCTCGCGGATTTCATTGCGGTAGCGCTCGACCATGCATCCCGCGACGATCAGTTTTTGCGCGCGGCCGAATTTTTTGTACTCTGCCATTTCGAGAATCGAGTTCACCGACTCCTGCTGCGCGGGGGCGATGAAGCTGCACGTATTGACGACCAGCACGTCCGCCTCGTCCGCGCGCGGCGTGATTTCGTAGCCCGCGCGCGCGAGTGTGCCCATCATCACCTCGCTATCCACGAGGTTTTTCGGGCATCCCAGGCTTACGAATCCAACCTTCGGCATCTCGGCGCGGTCCTTTGTGCTGCACGTAAACAATCAATTCTAGCACGCCGCGCCATGATGAGTGGTCCGGGAGCCGCGACCTGGCCTTTGACCCTTCGGGTGCCCCATCCTCGGTTTGTGAGGGTGGAGCTTTTGCATCAAGATGCACAATTGTGCGAAATTTGTCCGACATCCAGGGGCAGCCCATGACCAAACCCATGAAAGGCAAGAAAACGGGCAAAACTCAGTCGACTTCTCGAGGAATGCGACGTGTGAAGCAAGATCGCAACGCCGCGAAATCTTCCGTGACGTTCGAGACGGTCCGCGAAATCGCGCTTGCTCTGGAAAACGTCGAAGAAGGCGTGTCCTATGGCACACCCGCATTCAGAGTGAATGGCGCGTTATTCGCGCGACAGCATCAAGATGGCGAGTCGCTGGTCCTGCGAATGGATTTTGAGCAGCGCAAAGCGCTGATGGCGGAAGATCCAAGCACGTACTACATCACCGATCATTATTTGAATTACGAGTGGATTCTCGTCCGCCTCGCGCGCGCTCAACCAGACGCGCTCCGCGATCTCGTTCGCGGCGCCTGCCGCTCCGCCACATCGAGCAAGCGGCGATCATCTCGCCGCCGCGGAGCCTAACCGCGCGGATACCTCAGCGCTGGAGAACATCCTTCATGGCATTGAGCTCGACCTTCTTGGGCTGCTTATCCAGAACGAAGTCGATAGTCCGCGTGGAATTTCCGACCATCTCCACCTGGCCGAGCCGCACCATCCCGTTTCCAAAATCGGCGAAGACCGGCACGAACATCGCGAAATGGTCGTCCACTTCGCTTTGTGTGACCTCGGCGCGCACTCTGAACTTGCCTCCCTCGGCCGGCTGCAAGTCATATTTAAATTGATAGCGCGGCACCTGGGTGCCGTAGACCCACTCGTTGAAGAACCAATCGAGGCGGCCATTGTTCTGCAGGTCAAGCTGCTTGGTCATGTGCTTTTCGACGACGGCCTTGAACGACTCGGTCGAGGCAGGCGCGTCGCGGTGGCTCTCCATGAAGTCGTGCATCATGTCGATGAACGTCTGATCCCGGTTCTTGTTCGCGCCTTGATCGTCGTACATTAGCGACCGCAGCATCAGCAGCACGTACGCGCCCTTGGAATAGGTGTCGCCCTGATACGCGTCTCCGGTACGCGGAGAAACCAGCCGCTCTCCCATCCACACAGGGCCGGCGTCGTTCGGTGAAACGCCGAAATTGTTTTTTTCAAGGATGCGGGTGCGCTGCCGTTCCCAGAAATCGAGGTAGTCCTTCTGCCACTTCGGTCCGACAGCCTGCTCCAGAAATAATCCCGCGGAAAAGTCCGCAAAGCCTTCCGAGAGCCACTGATCGTGATAGGACGCCCACCCCACGCCGTGCCCGAACCACTGATGCGCCACCTCGTGCGGAGTCACCTCGCGGACAAATCCCGTGAACTTCATGTCGATCTGGCCGAACAGCAGCCACCGCTGCGTCGAGTCGATGTATGCCGAAATCGGCAGGTAGACTAGATTGGGCCACGATTGGCCGAAATTGAAATTCGGCTGTTCGGTGATGTCCACGTGGTCGTAGGGAGCCTTGCCGTAATAAAACGTCAACAACTGCATCTGCGCGCGTGTTTGATCGAGCGCGTACTTCGTCATACCGAGGGGGTTCATGCCGCTCAATGGTGACATCCCGCCCGCATTCGGGTTGGTTTCATACGGTTTCAGGGTATCGGGCAACTCTTCCAAATAATATCCGGAGATGTCGTAGTGCGTGATCGTGTCGGGGTAATCGATCTTCTTGTATTGGCCGTAGTTGAAGCCCGCGACCGCCACCGGCACCGGCGTCACCCAGTGCGTCACCGCAAAATTGGCTTCGGTCGATTCTCCTTCGAGCTTGCCGACGCTGATCACCACGTTCGAGTGCGGCACTTTGAATGTGAGATCGTAGAGCGCCTTTTCGCCGAAGCCGTTCAGGTTCGGATACCAAGATTCGCGCGCGCCAACGTAGTAGCTTCCGTTCCCCGCGTCGAACAGCACTTTATCGCCCACGTACTCGACGGTGATCGAATGTTCCTTCCCCATCTCCGGCGCGGCGTCGAGAATCGCGTAGAACGAGCCATCTTCCTTTCTGTTTTCCTGGATGTAGTGCAGGTCCTTGCCGTTCTCGTCCGTGACACGCGTGACTCGCAGAGTGGGAAGCAGGCCGAATTTCATCACGCGTTCGCCGTCGATGAGCGGCTCAAACGCGATCGTGGCGCGGCTGTATAGATGATCGTTCTTCGCGATGTCGGTTTCGATCGCGTAGCGGTGCGTGGCAAAAAGCCGCTTGTCCTCGCGCGAATTCGCGGTGTGGGCGTTCAGCTCGGATGCAAGGTGCTCGGAATACCACACACCGTCGTCCATTCCTCCGCCGTTGCAATTGATGAGCGCCACTTCCTCGGGTGAATCGAGTTGCGGGACCGCGCCCACGCGCACGCGAATGAAAAATCGCAAGTCCTTGTGCGGCGAGCCGCGCATGTAGGCGTTGATAAACGGAGGATGCTTCGGATTGTAAACCGAGGCGAGCACATCGGCGTCCACGTTGTCGATCGTTTCGTTCTCGAGGATTGCCTGCGTGAAGCCTTCCGGAACTTCATGGCGATGGCGAACGTTATTTTTCCAATCCTGAAACGCGGACGCGGCTTGGCCCGGCGTGTCCGTTTTGGCGCCCAGCGCCTTGGCGACTTGCGGATACAGGCTGTTCGTGAAACGAAACACGACTTCGGTGAAGTCTTCCTCGGCGGTCGGACTGCCGCCGCTGCGCCGGACCATCTCGCGCGTGTCGAGCCCGCCGGGCGGCCTCAGCGTGAAGTGTCCTTGCCCGACAAATATCGCGCCCGTCTCGCAATTATTCACAAGCGCCAGCAACGTAATCGTTCCGGACTTGAACTCAAAGCTTCCCACGTCCAGATTCATCGTGTAATTGTCAACGCGGTAGGTGTCGCCCAGCCCGACGTCGCGGAGTTGCCGGTAGACGGCGTCCGAATTCGTGAACCCCGTGCTGGTCGCGGTCACGGTAACGCGCGTCTGCTGCGCGGCGAGCGTCAGGCTCAGCGCGAGGTCGGCCGTGCCGCGCAAGTTGACCGGCGTGATGAGATCGTCGAAGCCGTCCTTTACGACGCGGACCGAATATTGCCCGGCAATGAGATTCGGCGCGGCGAATTTGCCGGAGTTGTCGGACGCGAGGACGAGCGGCTGCGTCAGGTTGCCGCCCGTGATTTCGACGCGCGCACCGGCGACGACCAGGCCGGAAGGGTCTTTCACCGTGCCCGAAATCGTGTCCGCGCGCAGTTGCGCGACGACCGCCAGGCAGAGCAGCGCCAGGACAGATGCGCGAAGAAAGGGAAGTCGCCTGAGCCGCCGGAGCGATCTTGCGGCGAGGGATGAGTCGGGCTTGCGATTCTCAGGGTGCATCTTGTCAGGTTGGCTCATCGGCTCCCCTGAGAAATCCCGAACGATTCGAAAACAGTTGTATCCAAGCGCCCTGCGGAAAGCAATTGTAGCACTGAACTGACTATATACTCGCCTCCCGCCCCACGTAGCAAATCATTTACCCCGTCGCCGGGCGCGCCACTTTCTTCCCATTCGCCATTGTACAAAAACGTGGTCGGGTCGCAGTCTTTCGCTAGCTCTCACAGTCCGTTTTCAAAGCAGATTACCTGGTGATGTCGATTCATGGATACTAGGCAGGGGATTGAAACGGGAGGTGACCATGCAGAGTCGTGCAGGCAGAAAACGCTCCATCGTCAAAGCCATCACATACCGCGCCATCATCGTCTGCCTCGATTTCCTGGTGATCTACTTGCTGACGGGCAAAGTGATGACGGCAGCGGCGTTTATGATTGTCAGCAACATTTACACCACCGTTGCCTATTTCTTGCACGAGCGCGTGTGGGCCGGCATCAAATGGGGCTTGGAGCCTCAGAAAGCAAGTTGATAGGTGATCCAGAGGGAAGACGAGGGGCATTAGCCGGATGCCCCAATCCTTTGCCCAGCAGAGGGCAGGGCTCGCTCCAAAAGCTCAGTGGGACCGCACAGTTGACCCACAGCCCGGCCCTAGCGCGCGGAAGCGGCGGCGGCCGAGATTTGCTGCATCAGAGATAGCTGGTCCCAACTGTCCCAGCCCTGGACGATCTTGCCGTTCTCGATGCGCGCAATCGTGATACCTGTGATCCAGACCTTTCGGTTCGACGCCGGGATACCGAGATGGTCGCCGGTGTGAGTCATTGCGGCGGACCAGCGGACCGCAACTTTGTCGCCCGCTCCGAACGCGTCTTCGATGGCGATCTTCATGTCCGGGAACGCACCGCGAAGTCGATTGTAGAATGTCACGAAATCGGAAGGCTTGTGGATTTCGACGCCCGGCACGTCCTGTCCGACGCCAATCACATCTTCGGACAGCAGTTTGTAAATGGTCTGGACGCGTCCCTCGTTCCAAACTTCCTTGAACCACCGCCGCATCAGAGCAATGTTTTCTTCGACGGACATAGACACCCTCCTGTTGAGGATGGCTGGGGGTATCCTCAATAGCAATTCACGCGCAAGACTATATCACGCCTTCGGGAAGCACTGGCTGCACGCGCCCTTTCGTCGCTTCTGATGACGATTTCATCGATCGTTGATTTATCCAACGATTTCGCACGTTTCCCAGACCGTTCACGTCAAGCCGCCGCGCAGAATCATAAGGGCTTAACTCGCGCTTCGCGAGGCCCTGGACAATGGCACGAGTTTTGCTTATAAGACCGCCAGAAGCCCTCGGAGAGGCAATTTCAAGAGAGGAGAATCTACATGGCAACCAAGAAAACGCCCAAGAAAGCGACCAAGAAGCTCAGTCAGGCCAAGAAAATACAGCCAACGAAGCCCCTAGGCAAAGTCTCAATGTCCGATTTTTAAGCCCGCGCAGAGCACTTGAGCCGCCGACCTCTGGTTCCGAACGCTATGAGGCGAGGGATTCGAGGCGGCGAAGCTGCTCGTCCTTGCCGATGACGATGAGGCAGTCGTCGGCGCGGATCACGGATTCGGGCGGGGGATTGAATGTCATTTTTCCGTCGGTGCCTTTCAGCGCGAGCACGATGACGCCGGCATCTCGCGGAATCGCGGGATCGGCCAGAGTTTTTCCAACGAGGCTCGAAGCTGCGGCGATTTGCACCTCGCCAATTTCGAAGTCCAGGCGCTCGCGGCCAAACGCCGCGTCGACGAAATCGAGAACGTTCGGGCGGAGCAGCAGCTGCGCGATGCGATGTCCGATGAAATGGTACGGCGAGAGCACCTGCGACGCGCCCGCGCGCAGGAGTTTTGAAGTGGCTTCCTCTTCGCTGGCGCGCGCGATGATTTTCAAATCGGGGCGGAATCCCCGAGCCGTCAGCACGATGTAGAGGTTTTCGGGATCGGAGCTGACGGCGGAGACGAACCCGCGCGCGGTGTCGATGTGCGCCTTCTGAAGGATTTCCTCGCTCGACGCATTTCCGATGATGACGGGGATCTTTTCTTCTTCGGCCCAGCGCGCGCGATTGGGATCGCGATCGATCACAACGCAGGTTTCGCCGTGCGCGCGAAGCTGGCGCGTGACGGTCCGCCCCACGCGGCCGGCGCCGCAGATGATGTAATGCCCGGAAAGTTTTGCGAGCTCGCGTTCCATGCGGCGGCGCCCGAGGGCCTTGCCGAATTCGAATTCTAACAACGTCTGCGAGAACGTGGCAATCACGAAGCCGCCCGCGAGCACCGCGGCCACGATCATGAACGAATTGAAAATGCGCCCGGAGTGCGAGAGCGGATGAGCTTCACCGTGACCGATCATGGTCATCGTTGTGAGGGTCATGTAGAACCCGTCGAACAACGGCCAGCCCTCAATGATGTGAAAGCCGAGCGTCCCGCCGAGCACGACGGCGGTTAGAAGAATCAGAGCGAGCAGCAGCCGGTGGCGAGTGGTCATGTGATGAAAAAGGCGGCGAAAAATATGCCGCGCTGAATCGTGTCCCGTGGGCGGAGGATTGTCAAGGACGAGAGAGATGCGACGGCACAAAGGCAACCGCTATTTGGTTGGCAAATCTCTCAGCCACAAAGCCATCCCGGAATGAGTTGTGAGGCAGACGTGGACACCAGATATTTCCAAAGTGCCTTCCGTATGATCTGAAAACTGCACTGTGGCAATGATGTCTGCAAACACAAATTCATCCCAGGCCTCGTACGGAAAGACTTCTCCAGATTGCGTTTTCAGCAGGCTAGCTACGCGCTGTCGGACGTCATCAGGCTTCTTCCAGCCAGGACCATAGCGGCGTATTTTCACGACTTCGATTGGCGCCCCCATCCACTCCGCAATCGGAACCGGCTTGTCCCAACCCGGATGGTACGAGCGCTGATCTTTGCCATTTTCTGGTTTGAGCGATTTACAAGTTGCACCGAACGGCTCCCAACCCCTGGGATTACCCCCTGAAACTGGTTTTTCCAATTTCAGCACGATCTTCGGCTCACGCGGTTTGTCCTGAGCATAGCCGGTCTGCGAAGCAAGAACCGCAAGCATAAGCGCTGCGAAAAGGAGCTGCATGCTTCGGACCACACGATTCTCCTGACAGGAGCCGCCTTCAAATCTCAATTCTAGTTCAAGAGGGCGTGGCGGGTGGAGGTTGTGCTATTTCTTGGGGATCAGCAATTCCTGATAGTTCTTGTTGTTCTCCTCACAGACGTACTCTTGCAGGTCCCACTCGGGATGGAGGCGCAAAGGCCCGCCATACTGCCAGGGCGCCGCGAAGACGTTCGGGTCATCGATCGTGGCCACGTAGTTGAGCGTGTCGTATGAAGTTCGGCGGTAGCGCTCGACCACGTGAAACGCGGTCGAATGGTGATAGTCGGCGACCACCGTTTTGTCGTTGAAGCCGGTCACGTCCACGACGAGCGTATCGCCCTCCCAGTGCCCCACGGAATTGCCCATATACGTGGGATCGAGGTCATCCGGATGCGGACGCCCGTCGGTTGGGATCACGCGAAACATCGGATACGCTTCGTAGAGAATCACGACGAGCCCCGGCTTTTGCACGATCTGCAGAGGATACGGCCACATGGTGGCGACCGGCACGCCCGGCGGAAGGCAAGTGACCGTCGCGCCAAGCTCGAGTTCTTGCGCCGTCATTTTGAAATGTTCCGCGCCCGGCTTGAGCGTGATCTTTTCCATCGGGACAATGCCGAAGCCGCCGATGTAAACGCCCGAGAGATCCGGGTGATCGCCCATTCGAGGAATCGGCTTGTCCTTCGCATCCGCGCAGCCGGCGTCGGCAGCGGCCGGAGTGGTGCCTGGAACCGTAACCGTGACGGACTGTTTATCGTTGCCGCCGCGTCCTTTCGCGGAAAGTGTGTAAGTCGTGGTCGCGCTCGGCGAAACTTGCCGGCTTCCTCTCGCGGGCACGATTCCCACGCACTGATCGATGGACATGTTGTCTGAATTGATCGCTGCCCACGTGAGAGTGACCGGCTGGCCGGGCTGTATGGTCGTGGGCTGGGCGGTGAACGTGGTGATGCGCGAAGGTGGCCCGACCGGAAACCCCTGAGCTCGCGCTGCGGGCGCTTCCTGCTCTCGTTCTTGCGCGGGCGCCGCTGTCGAAAGCAGCGCCGCTACGAAAGTCAGCATCGTGGCGAGCAAGATTTTCTTCTTGTAGGACATGGCACTAAGCAGACCGCGCGTATCTTAACGCCAACTGCTGATTTCGTTGCATCACTTTTGATAGCGAGGACCCGCTATGCGGGATGGGCGCGGAATGGAGCGCGAACCCGGAGCATGCGGAGAATTCAGCAGGAGCAGGCGGCCGCAACGGCGGCGCTCAGTCCGGAGGCAGCATTGCTCGCAAGGTGTCCTTTAGCCGACCTACGACGGACAGCTGCGGATTTAGCCCGACGATCCTCTCGTGAATGAATCCCTCCGGATCGATCACCAAGTAGGTGGGAAAGGCATTCACTCCAAACGCGTTTCGAATGCGGCCGTCGCTATCCCAATACTGCGGCCACTCCATATTCTTCTTGGCGACGAAGTCGCGCCACGCTTGCTGGTCGTGGTCCGCGCTGAAGCTGATCAGAACGAGTTTCGTGCGCGGATATTTTTTCGTCAGGTCCTTCAGCTCGGGGACGGAGCTCACGCATGGCGGGCACCAGGTAGCCCAGAAATCCATCACAACAACTTTCCCGCTGAGTTGATCGAGCGAAATCTGTTCGCCGTCGAGCGTTTGGACTTTGAAATTGGGAGCCAACGCCTGGCCGGCAGGATCCGGATTGGCGATGAGTCTTCTGGCATATTCAGCAGTCGGTCCGCTAGGGGCGATCTGCAGATAGTTGTTGAGTTCCTGGATACCTTCCGATTTCTGCGATTCCCTGAGAAGCGTGAGGCCAAGGTTGAAATGAGCCATCGCGTTGTCTTTTTGAAGCTCTAGAGCAGCGCGATATTCGGATTCGGCGGCTTTTAATTTTTTCGGGTCGCCGCCCATCTCTTGGAGAATATTCCCCTCGAGCGTGTGGCTCTCGGTGCGAAGGTTATCATCCGGCACACAGGAAATCGCCTTATCGCAATTCTTGAGCGCGCCATCCATGTCGCCGAGTTTGCTTTGGGCTATCGCCAATTCGAAATAGCAATCGGCGCAAGCGTCGTGCCGGAGTTGATTGGCCTTCTTGAGCGCTGTGACGGCCTCCTGGTAGCGCTGCGATTTCAAATCAGCAGTGGCCTGATTGAGCAGGTCGGCGGCAGGATCGCTCGCAGCAGTTTGGGAGACGGCGGGCTGCGGCAGGAAAAGCGCGCACGCCAGGACCGTGAAAAGGGGGGCGCGAAAGGCTCGAAATGATTGGAGGAGCATCTGATTTACGCCTCCGGGGATTAATCGCGTCGCTAATAATGCCACAAAAGAACTTGAACTCAGCATTCTTAGTTTGCGGCAAAACTAGCCGGAAAAAGCCCCATCAGCAACCGAATCAGCGGGGCGGGTATCGCGCAGCGGAGTGCGCCGACGGAGCATGCGGAGAATCCAGTAGGCGGAAACGGCGGCGGCGATGTGCTTGAGCGTGTGGCCGCTGACGACGTTGCCGAGCGCGAAGATGGGCTTGTCGGCTGCTTCGAGAATTTTCGCGAGGCCGTAGATGCCGAGCGAAACGATGAAGTCGGCGCCGCGCGTGTAGCGGGCAGGGAAGAGGACGAAGATCAGCAGCAGCACGAAAAGCGAACCGAACTGCGCGATCGCGCACGGGCGCAGGTCGCCGTGGCCGCGCGCCTGCGTCACGTCCCAGTAGATCACGCTGCCAATACCGAGAATGATCAGCGGCAGAAGCAGGCGCATACCGGTCCTCAGGTTGATTCGCTCGGCGACGACCGCCGCGACGAGCGACATGAAGCCGATCGCCATCGGGATGCGGTCCCACACGAGCGTGTGGTCGTTGGGGCGCAGGTGATACCACGCGGAGCCGAAGGCCGTCAGCGCGACGCCGACGAAGAATGCGAAGTAAGGCCAGCGTTCCAGCGAGTCAACAAACCGGCTCCCGCGTTCGGCTGTGTCGCGGAGCGCAAAGCCCATTCCAGCCAGTCCGACGAGGAGAAACGGCGCGTTCGAGATGACGTTGAGGCAATTCGCGATGCCGAGGAGCGTGCGCTTGTCGGCGAAATTGTGGTACGCCTCACTCTGCGGAATTGCAGGGAAAAGATACACGACGAACACAGCGACGCAAATGGCTCCCAGCAAAATCCACAAGCGACGATTCATTGCGTCACGGGCTTGCGCGAGCGAAGCGAGTCGCGGATGGAGCGGAGGAGCGAGGACATCTGCTCGACGCGGGCGGGATGATCGCCGAAGCGCGCGGACTGATACAGCTCGGTGAAGCGGGCGATGGGAGCGGAGAGATCGGCCGCGGGAATCGCGGCGGCGAATTCGAGCGCGGTCTGCGACGGAGATTTTTTCCAGCCGCTCCTTTCGAGCAGGCGCAGCATTTCGGAGTATTCGAGAGCCGCGAGTGAGGCGGTCAGATTGCCGCCGCGGCGCGCGCGCAGGCTCCAGCGGGCGACGGCGTAGCGAATCATCGAGCGTCCGCGAAGGGCGAAGAGCAGCACGACGAGAGAGACGAGCACGCCGGGCAGAAAATAGCGCGAGGCTTCGACCCTACGATCGAGCGCAAGCAGATGGCGCATGGCGGCGCGTTCATTCTGGCGGTAAGAATCGCGCACGCGGTCGCTCCAACTGCGCGAGGACTTCTGGATGTTCTGGCCGAGCGTCAACTGGTGCGTGAAGTCGTAGTTGATCACCCATTCGCCCCAGGCGAACTGGAACCAGTCCCAGTAAAGACCCATCCGGGCGAGCAGGCCGCCATGGTTGTCATTCCCGGGCGGCGTGGGGTCAAACGTCATCCAGCCGTAGCCCGGGAAATAGACTTCGACCCAGGTGTGCGCGTCGCTCTCGCGGATGATGTAGTCGCCGCCGACGTCGTTGTATTCGCCGGGCAGGAATCCCGTAGCGTAGCGCGCGGGGATGCCGATGGCGCGGAGCATCACGGTCATAGCCGAAGCGAAATATTCGCAGTGGCCGGAGCGGCGGACGAACAGAAAGTTTGCAAGGGGATCGGCCACGCGCGGGCCGGAAAGATCGAGCGTGTAGGAATAGTGCGCGATCAGGTAGCGCTGAATGTTCGCGGCCTCGTCGTACTCGTTGGTCGAGCCGGCCGTGATTTGTTTGGCGAGCTGTTGGATGCGCGGATCGATCGGCGGCAATTGTAGGTACGTCGAGAGTATGGTCTCGGGAAAACCGGTCGAGTCCTTGCGTAGATCGGACGCGGGAACGAGGGGAAGGCGCGAAATCCCTTCGTAGCGAATCTTGAAATTATTGTGAACGGAATTGAAGAGCGAGCCAGTGTCGTCGAGAAGCAGGTAGCCGCGGCGGATCGAGCCGTCTGGCCGGGTGATGTCGTCACCGAATCGTCCGCGCACGAACTCGGCGCGCGGAGCGATGAAAATCGCGTCAGTGGCGATCGGCTCCATCAGCACCGTGTAGTGCAGCGGATAAAACTGGCCGCGCGCGAGCGAGGGAGCGCCGAGCCGGTAGCTGCTTTCCGCGTCAGGCACGATGACGGTTTGGTCGTGCACGGGCGTGAACCAGCGCCTGCCGTCGAAATTGGTGAGGACGATGCCGCGCCAGTGAACGTCCTGCGCGCGAGCGGGATCGCCATCGATGCGGACGCGCATCACGACGGCGGTGTTCTGCTTGAGCTGGCCGATATCGCCGAGCGTGACGTTGTCGCTGAAGCCGGTCATGAGGCTGGGCTGGAGATTCAGCGCGCTCAAATAGCCGGTGGTGAAACGCGGAATCATGAAAAAGATCACGACGCCGATGAGCAGCACGCTTGCGGCGACGAGAATCGACGTGAGGCCGAGCGCGCGAGTCAATCGCTGCGCCATCGGCGAATCGGCTTCGAGAGGCGGGGAAACCGCTCCGGTGGCGCTGCGGCGTATTTCAAGGGCCACGAACGTCGAAACGGACAGAACCAGGAAAACGGCGAGCGCGATCAGGAAGCCCGTCTCGACCGTGAGGATCGCCGAAGCCAGCATGGATGCGACCGCGAGGACCGCGAGAAACGTGTAGTCGCGGTTCGTGCGCGCCGAGTAGAGGCGGACGAGCGTGGCGAAAAGCAAAAGGTGCACGGTCGAAAGCAGCGCCGCGTAGAGCGGCGGATTCGGCGCGTTCTCGGCCATCCCGCGCGAGAGCACCCACAGGTCCAGCGGGAAAAAGAGAAAATACGCGAGCACAAACCAGGTGGCCACGCGGGCAGAGAGTTCCGGGCCGCGTCCCCTGCGGATACGGAGGCCCTTCCAGATCAGGGCGGCCGGCGCGGCGATCGTCGAGAAAAGATCGAGCTTGCCGGTCGAGAGAACAGCGAGCATGCCCGTCGAGACGAGCAGGTAGAGCGAGACCTCGAAGTAGCGTTGCACGGCCGGCAGCCCGTCGCGCGAGACAAATGGCTCGGGGCGAGGCTGCGCCGTTGATTGCGCGGCGGAAGACATGGCACTCGTACGATGCTAGCACCCGGCGGCTGCGCGGCGGTTGCGAGGCGCGGGGGCGAGATGCGAAAGGGCTAACGGGCTCGGTTTGGAAGGGGAGTGGTGGAGCGGTCTACCGCGGGGTGAGGGCCGCGGCGATTTTGTGCGTGGCGCTGGAAACGGGCAGGTCGCGGAGGCGAGCTAGCGGTAGAACGCGCGTGCGAGGGCGCTTTGGCAGGCGCGGAACCTGCGCGAGAAACGGCAGAAGCGTGATGTTGCGAAACGTGACGCCGTGGCGGGCGGCGGGTAGAGGCTCGAGGTGAAGCGGTGTGCCGTCGAGCTTGAGAACATCGCGGAGATGCCGTTCAAGCTCGGCTTGAGGATCGCGCGCGACCTCGACGGCGGGAAACTGCCACATGCGCGAGAAGAGAACATCGTCGTGCGCGCCGGGATCGCGGACGAGGATCGTGCGTCCGCGCGGGTCGCGAAGAATTGCGGCGGCGATGCGGATCTTGACGGCGGCGCGTTTGCGGCGCGCGGTGGGGATTTTGCCTGTGAGGTTGCACGCGCGGGCGAGGCACGAGCGCGAGATGGGGCACACTCCGCAGCGGGGAGTTTGCGGCGTGCAGATCGTTTCGCCGAGTTCCATGAGCGCCTGGTTCCAGTCGCCAGGCGCGGCGGACGCGAGGATGTTTTGGGCGGACGCGGCGAGCTGTTGCCAGCGGCGCGGCGCGCGGAGGTCGCCGCGAATGGCGCCGAGCCGCGCGAGAACGCGCGCGACGTTGCCGTCGAGGACGGCGAGCGGAACGTCATACGCGATGCTCAGGACGGCGGCGGCGGTGTAGCGTCCGATGCCGGGGAGCACGAGGGCGGCTTCGAGCGTGTGCGGGAATTCGCCGTTGTGGTGGGCGACAATTTCCTTTGCGGCGCGATGGAGATTGCGAGCGCGGCTGTAGTAGCCGAGGCCGGACCACAGGCGCAAAACTTTTTCCGCGCGCGCGCGAGCAAGAGATTCGACGGAGGGGAAAGTTTTCAGGAAGCGGTCGTAGTAGGGCAAGACGGCGGCGATGCGCGTTTGCTGCAGCATGATCTCCGCGATCCAGATGCGGTAGGGATCGCGGCTGGCGCGCCAGGGAAGATCGCGGCGGTGCGCGCGGAACCAGTCGAGGATGCGGCGCTGAAAACGTGCGAGCGATCGAGACGTGAATTGCGGCGGCATGCGGGCGGTATTGTCGCATGAAGAGAGACTCCTCGCTGCGCTCGGAATGACAGCGGGAAAAATTACAGCGATCGACGGAGAGAGAGTTCAAGAAAATTACAGGCGGTCGATGAAGAGAAAGTAGGAGGAGGACCAGAGGGCGGTGGGGATGGAGCGCTGGGGGCGCGCGGTGAGAATGATTTTGAAGATTTCGCGCTCGGTGGTGAGGTCGTCGAGGAACGAGCCGCCAGCGGCGGACGTTTGCGGCTGGATCAGCGCGAGCTCGCGGAGCGTGTCGTAGATGATTTCGCCGGCGGGAGCCATGGGCGTCGAGAAGCGGTCGGTGCGGAACTGCATCACGGAGTGAATTTCGTTGAAGTGCCAGGCGATGCAGGCGGCCATGGTCACGGCGCGCTCGAAACGCTCGGCGTGTTCGGCGGCGGCGAGTTCGCCGAGGTCAGCGCGCGGAGGGCCAAGAAACGGATCGAGCACAAGCATCACGCGGCGCTCGTCCTCGCGCGCGAATTCGCGAATCATCAGGCGGCCGGACTTCGCGGTGACTTTCCAGTCGACGAAGCGCGCGCTGTCGGTCGGCAGATAGTCGCGCAGGGAGTGCAGCTCGTGGCCGCGTCCGCGAAATTGGCTGGCCATTTCGCCGGAAAGCAGCGGCAGGACTTCGTAGAACTGCTCGGTCGGCTCGACGCGCGGATACACGGTGATTTCGATGTCGGATTCGACGCGACGCGTTTTTTCGAAGAAGCCGAAGGGGAAGCGCGTGCGAATGCCGAAAGCGTCCTGCCGATAGACGCCGCGGCGCGGAAAGCGAAGCTCCACTTTCTGGCGCGCGGCGCTCATGCGCGGAATATACGGAAAGAAAACCGGGTGCGAGAGAATTTCGGACGCGGCGCTTTTGCCCGCGCCAACGACGCGCAGCGAAAACGACGGCCACGCCTGTTTTTCGTTCCGCAGCTCCATTTCGGCGAGCACGGGCTGCTCGGCGAAGATGTGCTCGGGCACGTCGAATTTGAGATCGATGCCGGTGAGCACGACTCGCGAAAGCACGCCGGAAACGAGAATGCCGGCGAGCAGGCAGGCGAGAATCAGAAAGAGAAGATTGTTGCCGGTGTTGACCGCGGCGAGCACGAGGATGAAGACCGCGGCGAGATAGATGGTGCCGTCGCGCGTGAGGCGGTAGTCAACCTGATAGGCGAGCCAGCGCAGGCTGGTGCGTTTGGCGAGCGCTGGGACGATCGCGACCGCGACCCATGCGGCAATTCCGAGGGCGATGACCGTGGTGATTCCCGCGAGCAGGACGCGGCCTTCCTGCGCGGCGGCGGCGGAAAAAAGCGCGACGACGAGCGCGGCGGAAAGCGCCAGCATGGCGATGCCGAAGTTCCGCCAGCCGGGACGGTCGCGGCCCTGCCACCAGCGTTGGAGGGTGGACTCTTGCGTCGTCATGTGTGCATGACCCTCGGCGGCGCTCCTGTGCGAATCGAAGAGAGATTCTTCGTCGTCCGCCTGCGGCGAACTCCTCGGAATGACAAGGAACCGGAAAGTCGCATTGTCAGAGTGGAACGCGAGTCGTGTCGAGGATTTCGCGAAGGATCGCGTCGGTCTGCTCGGATTTCTTTTGCGTCGAGACGTAGCGCGAGCTGACGACGACGCGGTGCGCGAACACTGGAACGATGAGGCGCTTGAAGTCGTCGGGCAGGCAGTAGTCGCGGCCCTCGAGAAATGCGCGCGCTTGCGCCGCGCGATGGAGCATCACGGCGCCGCGCGGGCTGACGCCGAGGCTCAGCTGTTCGCTCTGGCGCGTGCGCTCGACGATTTCGAGCGCGTAATCGAGCAGGCTGTCGTCCACTTTCACTTCCGAGGCGGCTTTTTGCATGGCGGAGACGTCAGTTGCGTCCATGAGCGCAGCAATCTGATCGACGCCGCCCACGCCGGAATGATTGCGGATGATTTCCTTTTCGCTCGCGCGCGAGGGATAGCCCATGCGGATGCGCATCAGGAAGCGGTCGAGCTGCGATTCGGGCAGCGGATAGGTGCCGTGGTGCTCGATGGGATTCTGCGTCGCGAGAACCATGAAGGGCTGCGGCAGCGGATGCGTGTGATTATCGACGGTGATCTGCGATTCGTTCATCGCCTCGAGCAGCGCGGACTGCGTTTTCGGCGTGGTGCGGTTGATTTCATCGGCGACGATGATGTTGGCGAAGATCGGGCCGGGTTTGAATTCGAATTCCTGCGCGGCGGGATTGTAGACGCTGACGCCGATCACGTCGCTCGGAAGCATGTCCGAGGTGAACTGGATGCGCTGGAACGAGCAGTGGAACGAGCGGGCGAGCGCCTGCGCGAGAGTCGTCTTGCCGACGCCGGGTACGTCTTCGATCAGCAGGTGGCCGCGCGCGAGAAGGGTGGTGAGCGCGAGCTGGATGACCTCTTCCTTGCCCTTCACCACGCGCGCGATCGAGCGCTGAAGCTCGGCGAGGCGGCTGCTGGCGGAGGCGGTCGTGACGTTGGTCGCGGTTTGCAATTGGCCCAGCCTTCTGCTACAAAAAGTGAGTTCCCCGTTGCCCGCACAGGCAAGAGTGCCTGCGCCACGCAAAACGATTATGGGCGACTAGCTCAGTGGTTAGAGCGCTCCCCTCACACGGGAGAGGTCCAAGGTTCAAGTCCTTGGTCGCCCACCATGCCCCGATTTGATTCTGCCATTAAGTGATTGGCTGCCTGAACTGTGATTTGTGCAGGTGTGCCCAAGAAGTCTTCCGCGCTAAGCGCCCTGCGAGTACCATGATTAGATTAGCTACAGATTGATGATGGGGTAGATATTGCGATCCGTGCGGCGATCGCACTGAAGGACTGAGATGTCCAACGTCATTCTCCGCAGCGTTTTGGTCGGATTCGCTAGCGTGGCTGCAGCGATTGGTATCGGAGTTTTTGTAGCTCTTCCGGTTGTCGGTGCACTTATGCTCAAGAATGAGGCGTCCGACAATCCTCCCGAATTCGGATGGGATTCCATCACGTTTGCGCATAGCCACCCGGTTGTCTTCACTCTTGTACCGGCGCTGATCTTTGCGTTCGGATTTCTTTGCGGCTTTCTGCATTTCAAGCAGTCGCTTTCGCGGAAATAGAGTCCCATGCCAGGTCGCGTGCGCGTTTCTGATAAGGATTTGAGATGAGCCAAATTTGGCGATTCGTGCGGGTGCTCGCGCTGGGGACATGGGTCGGGGCGATCATCTATTTTGTGGCGGTGGTGACGCAGGGCGCGTTCGCGGTGCTGTCGAACCGCGATGAGGCCGGGCTGCTCGTGGGGTTCACGCTCGGAGGGCTGCACTTGATGGGGCTGATCGCGGCGGTGATTTTCGTGATTGCCTCGGTGGCGATGAGGAAGTCGCTGCGGGCGTTCATCGAGCCGGCGGTGTTGGGCGTAATTCTGATGGCGGTGCTGACGATTGCGTCGCAGGATTATGTGATGCCGAGGATGGCGGTGCTGCGAACGCAGATGGGCTCGGTCGAGGCGACGCCCGCGGGCGATGCGCGACGCGCGGAGTTCGATCGGTTGCATCGTGCATCGGTGGATCTCGAGGGTGGGGTGCTGCTGATTGGATTGGTGGCGCTGTTTTTGACCACGCGGAGTAAACCCTCGCCCGCCTGAAGGCGGCCGCTACGAATGCAACGGCACGCTGATGCTGGCGCGCGATGTTGTCGGATGGCAAGAGTGCAGCCAAGCATCTGCGCCGGGCACAGCATGCTGTGCCCCTACGGGCGCTTTTTGGCGGTGCGTTTCTTGGCGACGACGCGTTTCTTTGCATGGCGGGGTTTCGTGATTTTGCGGGCGGCGGGGCCGGCGAGCTGGACGGCGCGCCACATGTACCAGCTTGCGACCGTGCGGTAGGGTCGCCAGCGTTCGCCGAATTCGGCAAGCTCGCGCGGCTTCGGAATGCTTTTCTTGCCGTACGTGATGGCGAAGCCCTTTTGCACGCCGTAGTCGTGGATCGGGAGAACGTCCGGGCGGCCGAGGCGGAAGATCAGAAACATCTCGACGGTCCAGGCGCCGATGCCGCGCACGGAAATCAGGCGGTCCACAAGCTCCTGATCGGACATTTTCCCGGCCGCTTCGATGGTGGGCACCACGCCCTCGATTGTTTTCTGCGCGAGATCGCGGACGGCGGCGATTTTGGCGTGCGAGAGCCCGACTTTGCGGAGCTTCGGTTTGCGTACGCGCAGAAGTTCTTCGGGCGTGGGGCAGCGGCCGTCTGTGCCGAGCGCCATGATGCGCGCGAAGATCACCTGCGCGGCCTTGCCGGCGATGCTCTGGTGCGTGATGGCTTCGAGGAGCGATTCGTAGACGCTGTCGCACTCGTCGAGCTTGAATTGGAATTCGCCGACGCGGGAGATGACGCGGGCGAGGCGCTTGTCGATGCGCGAAAGATGCGCGTGGGCCTCGACGTGGTCGAAAGGCAGCGCGAGTTTGCTCGTCGCCGAGTTCATGGCGCTCGAAAGGATATCGCGCGGCGGCGGGTTGCACAATCGTCCCCGAAGCAAAACCAAAGGCGCCCGCCTGGAGGCGGCCGCTACGAAGGCAAAAGCAGATACATCACCGCAGAGACGCAGAGGGCGCAGAGAAACATCATTAGGGGCGACGCGCACGATCGCTGGATCGGCAGCATCACGCCAAGGATGTGCGCCGGGCACGGCATGCCGTGCCCCTACGGAAACCACCTTGACCGCTGCTCCATGCCAAAAAGATCGAGCGGTGCCACGCGCTGTTAGGCGGAGGCGCCGGCGCGGAAGGCGGAGGCTACGTGGAGCTTGCGGAGCATGGAGCGCTTCTTTTCCTGGTGCGACTGCATGCGGCGGAGAATGTCGTCGAGAATGCGGACGGCGGTGACGATGTAAGGGCCCTTGTTGAGCATGACGCACTCGGCGCGCTCGCCCATCGCGGCGTCCGTGATTTCCGAGCGCGAGGGCACGCCGGTCTTCGCGAGCGATTCGAGGACTTGCGTCGCCCAGATCACGGGCATGTGCGCGGCCTCGCAGATCCACAAAATTTCTTCCTGGACTTCGGCGAGGCGCTGGTAGCCGCACTCGATCGCGAGGTCGCCGCGCGCGATCATCACTCCTACGGCGCGGCTGCGCATGGCCGCGAGCAGCAGCGCGGGCAACTGGTCGAAGCCTTCGCGCGTTTCAATCTTGAGGATGATGCCGAGATTTTCGCCGCCGAGATCGGCAAGGCGCGCCTGCAACTCGCGCACGTCTGCTTCCTTGCGGACGAAGGAATAGCCGACGATGTCCGCGTTCTTGACGACGAACGGGAGCGCCTTGAGATCATCTTTCGTGAGCGACGAGAGGCTGAGCTGGCTGTCGGGGACGTTGATGCCTTTCTCGGCGCCGAGTTTTTCACCCGTGGGGCGCGCGCGCGTGATTTCGACAGCCACCTTTTCCGGCGCGACGGTGCGGACGATCCCGCCGATCTTGCCATCGTCGAGCGAGATCGGTTCGCCGGGGCGAACGCACTCGAAAAATTCGGGCAGCGTGACGCCGATGCGCGCCGGACTGATCAACTGTTTTTTCTTGTCATATTTAGCGGGCTGGCCGGGATCGAGCGACCGCGTGAGGACGAGCGTATCGCCGACGGCGAGCCGAAACGTCTGTGGCTTCGGAGGAATCGCACCGACGCTCGCGAGGCGCAGAGATTTCGCGATTTTCTTTCCAGCGCGCGGCTCAAGCTCAAGCGCCAGTCCGGGGGTGATGTAGGCGGTGCGGGACGATTCGGCCCAGCGGCTGTCGCCGTCGACGCCGGTAATCTTCAAGAAGCGCGACGCGCCGCGCGCGTCGGTGAAGCGGACGCGGTCGCCGGGCTTGGTTTGCGCGAGCCATTCGGCGGGAACGGGGATTGAGGCGTCCGCTTTGGCAGGCGCGTGCTCGGGCTGGGAGCCAGGAGTGAGCCAGATGCGCGCCGGAGAAACGACGCGGCCGAAGTCGTCGCGCTGCGGGCGAAATTTCAGCACGGCTGGTCCGTGCTCGACAGGGCCGGTGCGGAGCTTGGGGCCGGCGAGGTCCATGGAGATTTTGCAGGGGCGGCCGGTTTCTTTTTCAGCGCGGCGAAGGTTGCGCACCATTCCGGACCACGCTTCGGGGCCGTCGTGCGCGCAGTTGATGCGCATGCAGTCCATGCCGTGAAGGACGAGATCGCGGACGAGATCGTAGTCGGTGGCGGCTTCGGAGGGCATGGTCACCATGATGCGGACAGTGCGGCCAGCAGGCGCGGGACCGAGCAGCACTTCGGAATTCTTTTCGAGCAGGGCAGCGCCGTCGCCAATTGCGGGCGCACCGTCGGGAAGATCGAAGGGCGGCTCCGAGGAGCCGGCGAGTTGATTGAGCACCTTCATCACGGCGTGCAGGCCGCTGATGACGTGCGATTCGGTGCGGCCGAGAGACGAAAGACCAAGCGAGGCGAGCTGCGATTGGAGTTGGCGGATGTCGTGGCGGCGAAGCGCGAGATAGTGGATCAGATTCACGGCGCTCGCGCGGTGGTCGGCGTGGACGCCGGCAGAGTCGAGCATGCCGGAGGCTTCGAGTTGCAGCATCTCGGAGCGGAGAAGGTTGAGTTGCTGGATTAGCTGCTGCGGGAGTTCCTGGTTTCTGTTTTGCATTTTGGCCTGCAACTAAGGCAAACAATCAGTCTATCCCGGATTCGTTACAGGTCTGTGAATGCCTAGCCTCGCGCCGTCAACGGGCGGACTGTGCAACGCCACAAGTTTTCATGCAGCTGAGGCATGGGCCTTTGCGAAGGCGCTGTCGGGTTGGTTCGTCGTTTCAATTAATTCCTCCACCCTATTTCGTATTTGATCCCGAACTTGGCGGAATGCCTGTTTTCTCGCATCTGGTTCGGCGGCCGCAGTTTCGGGGTCCGGTACGGACCACCTGAGTAAATTCCGGGTGAACGGATATACAGGGTATCGTTCGCGTGGCTCATCACACACAGCCACCGCATAGCGAAAAGTTTCCCGAAACAGAGAACCGAGCTCGCGTGGCCGCTGAGCGGAGATATCGATCCCTACCTCAGACATGACCTCCATCGCCAAGGGACTCACGTCTGCGGACTCGGTCCCTGCGCTAAGTGGAATGAATCGACCGCCCGCTAAAACACGTAAAAATCCTTCTGCGATTTGCGCCCGCGACGCACTCCCTCTCGACAAAAATAAGACCTTGGGTGTTTTGTCCATTTATAGCCTCCCCTCCGTGCGGCAGCCAAATGCCAAGAGTCCACCCGCCCGAATAGGCGCCCACATAATTTTGCCTGAAGGACTGCCCTTGATTCTGTGACCCTTGTCACCCTGTTATGAACCCCATCATGTGGTTGATTCCTTGCCCTTTAAATGGGGAATCAGAGTTCGTTTGGAGGTCACTGCCCGATAACTCGGTTCCAGACATTCGGTTATATGCAAACCGCGCCTGTTTGCACGATGGGCGGCATTGCGCCAAGGATGTTTGCCCCTTCGCAACTTCACTCAGGGTAAACGGGCGCAGCCCGCCGGAGGCCGGCCCTACGAAAACCGTTGTGAGCCGGCGGCGAGGAGGCACGGATGTGTGCACGCACGAAAGCCGAAGGGGATGGGGGAGAGGAGATTGCGAGCGTCTGCGACCGAGTTCGTCCGCTGTGCTAGTATCGAACGCTTATGCAAACAGGAATCATTGGGCTGCCGCTGGTAGGGAAGACGAGTCTGTTCCGGATTTTAACGCGCGCGCGCGTCGAGTCGCGGAGCGCGCCGAATCAGCCGCACGTGGGCATCGCGCGCGTGCCGGATGCGCGCGTGGCGAAGCTGGCCGAGGTGTTCAAGCCGAAGAAGGTCACGTACGCGACGATCGAGTACGTCGATATCGGCGGATTGCAGAAGGACCGCGAGAAAAATTCGGCGTCGCTTGTGCCGCTGCGCGAGGCGGATGCGCTGGCGCACGTGGTGCGGCTATTCGAGAATCCGGCAGTGCCGCACGAGGGCGGGACGCTCGACGCGCTGCGCGACATCGTGAACGTCGATATCGAGCTGATCCTGCATGACCTCGAACAGGCCACGAAACGGATCGAACGCGTCGAGAAGGATTTGAAAAAGAAGAAAGATTCGCTGCTCGAAACCGAGTTGCACGTCTTGACGCGCTGCCGCGAGGCGCTTGAGGCCGAAACGCCGCTGCGGGAACTCGAATTCAAGCCCGAAGAGAAAAAGATGATCACGGGCTTCATGTTCCTGACGCGGAAGCCGATGCTCTACGTGCTAAACCTCGGCGACGAAGAAGCGCCGGAGATCGATCGCGTGGTCGAGAAATATCATCTGGAAAAGCTGGCGACGAAGCCGCACACGGCGGTGGTGCCGTTTTGCGGAAAGATCGAAGCGGAACTCGCGGAACTCGACGACGCCGAGGCGGCTGAAATGATGCGCGCGTATGGGTTGGCGGAGTCGGGGCGCGACCGGTTAATTCAGGCGACCTACCGGTTGCTAGGGCTGATTTCGTTTCTCACGTGCGGCGAGCCGGAGTGCCGTGCGTGGACGATCGAGCGCGGCATGACAGCTCCGGAGGCCGCGGGCGCGATCCACAGCGACATCCAGAAGAACTTCATCAAGGCGGACGTGGTGAATTGGGAGGATCTGCTTAAGGCGGGGAGTTTTGCGGCGGCGCGCGAAAAGGCGCAGGTGCGGCTCGAAGGGAAAGAGTACGTCGTGCAGGATGGCGACGTGATTTTGTTCCGGCATTCGGGGTGACGTTTGACCTCCTGATGGGCAAGACCAAGAGAGATTCCTCGTCCCGCTGAGGCATCCGGGACGCAGACCACGCGCTACGCTCGGAATGACAATACCGTGAGAGGCGCTCGATAAAGTGCCGGCGGAAACAATCCGGATACTCGTGGCGATGCTGCTCGGATTGACGGCGGCGTCGGCGAATGTGATCGGCGGGCTGCTGATCGCGCGGCGGCAATGGTCGCGCCACTTCCTGAAATATTTCATCGCGCTGGGCGCAGGGTTCATGCTGGCGACGGCGCTGCTGGAGATGATTCCGGAGTCGGTAAGGCTGCACGGCGAGTCGGGATCGTACTTCTTCAACGATACGAACGCGGTGTTCGTGTTTGTCCTCGGCGGTTATTTCGTGGTGCATTTCTTCGAGCACACTGTCGCGCCGCACTTTCATTTCGGCGAAGAAACGCATCGCGAAGAGATGTCGCACGCGCACGCGGGTTATGCGGCGCTGCTGGGGCTGGTGATCCACACGTTTTTCGACGGCGTGGCGATCGCATCGGGGTTGCTGGTTTCGACATGGCTCGGCGGCGTGATCTTCGTTGCAATCTTCCTGCACAAAATTCCCGAGGGGTTCACGGTCGCGTCGCTGATGCTGGCGAGCGGGCAGAGCCGGAAAGCGGCGTTAGCGTCGTCGGCGATTCTGGGCGGGGCGACGCTTGCGGGCATGGCGCTGATGTTCGTGCTGCGGAGCGCGGTGGCGGATGCGCTGCCGTTTTCGGCGGGTGTGACGCTGTATGTGGCGGCGTCGGATTTAATTCCGGAAGTGAATCGCGAGCCGGCTCCGGCGGTGGCGGTGTTGGTATTTCTTGGCGTTGCCATCATGCTTGGCCTGAAAGTGCTATTCCACGCCTAAGATAGAATCGCTGATGGACTATGCGAACGCTTGAAGCGATAGAAGATCGCCAGTCGATCGTCGAACGCATCTCGGCGCTGACGCCATCCGACCGCAGGCTGTGGGGGAAAATGTCGGCACATCAGATGGTGTGCCACCTTTGCGATTCACACCGAAGCGCTCTAGGAGAGAAATCCGTCAGCCCTTTGGGTGGATTCTTGCAGCGGACAATCATCAAATTCATCGCGCTGCAGGTTCCTGTGAAATGGCCGAAAGGAGTCGCGACGCGTCCGGAGGTGAAGCAGGGTGTTGGCGGCACAGCTCCCACTGAATTTGAGACGGACCGCGCCGAATTGCTTGCCGCGATCGAGCGATTTTGCAGTGGCGGCGTCAATCTGGCGATCCCGCATCCGTTTTTTGGCCGCATGACTTTGCAGGAATGGATGCGGTGGGGCTACCTACACGCCGATCACCATTTGCGGCAGTTTGGCCGATAGATGCTGCCCGCCTCCAGGCGCTATTCGGCGCTGAGCGCGGGTGCTGTGGCCGGAGCGCGGCCTGCGGCGAATCTCAGCATTGCCAATAGCATGACCGCGAGACAAAAGGCGCAGACGCCGGGCCAGCCTCGCAGGCGCCACGCGTAGGCTCCGAACAGCGAGCCGAGCGCACCTCCCACGAAATAGCAGACCATGTAAAACATGTTGAGGCGGCTGCGCGCGTCGGCGGCGAGGGCGTAGATGCGCGTTTGATTCGCGATGTGGCCGGCCTGCGTGCCGAGGTCCAGGAGCAGGACGCCGGCGATGAGGCCGGGGAGAGCTCTTCCGGTAATCCAGAGCAAAACGTACGAGACGAGAACCGCGAGTAGGGCGAGGCCCACGGCGAATCGCGGACCGCGCTTGTCGGCGAGGCGGCCGAACAGTGGAGCGCCCGCGGCTCCGGCTGCTCCTACCAGGCCGAAAAGTCCCGCGACCTGGCTGCCATAATGGTAGGGAGGTGTTTCGAGCAAGAAGATTAGGGTGGTCCAGAACGCGCTGAAGCAGCAGAACAGGCAAGCGCCCAGGAAAGCCGCTTCGCGCAGCTCGCGATGCGAGCGGATCAGGTCGATCGTCGAGCGAAGAAGCGAAAAATACGAAAGCTCGACGGCGGGCTTGCTGCGCGGAAGCATGAATTGGACCAGGATTGCGACGCACAGCATCATCGCGGCGGCGATGCCGTAGACCGAGCGCCAGCCCAGGTGCGCGCCCACCGATCCGCTGAACGTGCGCGCGAGCAGGATGCCCAGCAGGATACCGCTGAAGATGGAACCGACCACGCGTCCGCGCTCGCGCGGAGGCGCCAGATGCGCGGCGAATGGCACGAATAGGTGAACCGAGGCGCCCATCATGCCGACGACGAACGAGGCCAGGGCAAGCCATACCGCGTTGCGAGCCAGGGCCATGAGAACGAGTCCCGTGGTTGCCACGATCAGAAGCACTGTGATCAGGGAGCGGCGCTCGCGGGTGTCGCCCAACGGGACGAAGAGCAACATGCCGAGCGAGGTGCCGATCTGCGTGAGCATCGCGATGAGGCCGACCTTCGTTACGGTCAGGCCGAAGGCTCGCGCGATGTCGGCGAGGAGCGGCTGGATATAGTAGATATTCGCGACGATGACACCGGTGCTGGCAGCCATGAACCAAACGGTGATGGAGGATAGGGAAGATGGAGTGAAGGAGGAGCGATCGGTCATTGGTAGCCGAGTATCAGTGACATTCGATTCTCCGATCCCTGTTTCCGGTGGCGGGTCAGTTTCCGATAACCCAACTTATCAGGACTTGGCCCCGTTCAGTTGCAGTAGGTGACTATGTCGGCAAGCCGATGAGCCGCGCTTCACGTTTGAAATTGCCGCCGAGCACTATACATTCCCTTGCAAAACGTTCGATCAACCCCAGCTCCGTAGGAAGCTCGATAGCAAACCGCGATGTCTCTGCAGGCCGCGGGCCGTCCGTGCGCGTTTGCGTGGCAAGCGTTATGGCACATCGGGCGTGGCCAGCATGGTTGATCGTATAAAACTGCAATAGCATCCAGCCGATCCCCGTGTCCGCACCAGCTTCGATCCGCAAAGGCCGCTCAGGTGCTTCGACCCACCGGAGAAGTTTGTTTCCATTCTCAGTGAAGAATGATGATGACGCATAGGCCGTTGACACCGCCGACCACTCGCCGTGGATCACACGCACGCCGAGTTCTATCAGGTCTGGCAGATCCTCGTAGATGACGCGAAGCTGAAGGAAGTGATCGTCCATGTCACTTATTCACCGCTGGAGCCAAGTCGCGATTATATCGTGCCCTATAGAGGCGTTAGCCGGAAACTGGCCTACTGCCAGGTTTCGTCTTGGTTGGTGACAGGAGGCGAGTTTGCGCGTTGGTTAACCTATTGAAATAACAAGAGTTGCATAATATCGACTGGGCGCACCTGTACCTTAGGCCGGTTGGGTTTTGGAATGACCCGGCGAGGCGCAACTTTATGGCGGGGTGGGTGTTAGATAAGCTGTGGAGGCCATGGCTAGAAGCGACGTCCAACTGATGCTGGACGTGAAGGCAGGGGACGATGCGTCCTTTGACTTCTTATTGCAGAAGTATCGGTCGCCGCTGGTGAATTTTCTCCACCGAATGGTGCGAGACACGGCGACGGCGGAAGACTTGGCGCAGGAGGTATTTCTGCGCGTCTACCGGGCGAGGAAACAGTATACTCCGAGCGCGAAGTTCACCACGTGGCTCTTCCGCATCGCGACGAATGTGGCGCTCAATTCGGTCCGCGACAACCGATACCAGAAGATGCAGATTTCGATCGATGCACCCGTGGACGAGGACAGCCAGGCCCCGATGGAATTGCCGGCGCGGGAGAAGCGGATCGACCAGCACATGATCGAGCGCGACCGGACGGAGATCATCCGCCGTGCAATCTGGTCGCTGCCGGAAAAGCAACGCGCGGCCGTTTTGCTGCATAAGTATGAAGAGATGGATTACGCGGAAATTGCGAGAATTCTGGATTGCTCGGAAGGGGCGCTGAAGTCGCTTCTCTTCCGGGCGTACGAGACGCTGCGCGTGCAATTGGCGCCACTGGTCACTCGGGCGGCGACGCAGCGCGCAGAGGAAAGAAGGCCATCATGAAGTGCGAAGAAGTTTCAAGGGAATTGATCGAGTATCTGGACCGCCGGGCGGACTCCGCTGAGCGGCGCGAGGTGGAAGAGCATCTGGCGGGCTGCACGGCCTGCCGGAAGCGAGCGGAAGAGTTTCGCGGGATCTGGAGCGTGCTGGACGAGCTGCCGGCGGTCGAGCCGTCCTTTGGATTCGACGCGCGGGTGCGGCAGCGCGTGGCCGCAGAGCCGCAGCGCCGATGGTTCGAATGGTTCGTGCCGCAGCCTCGACTGGCGCTTTCGGCCGCGCTATTGATTGCGCTGACGGTGTGGATTGCGAAGCGCCCGGCGAACACTCCCGTGCCGGGAATTCCCGCGGCGCCGACATCTGCTTCGGCCGAGCAGGACTTCAACGCGATCAAGGATTTGGGCGTGCTCGAGAATTACGACGTAGTGACCAAGATGGATGCGCTGTCCGAGCTGGCTCCCGCGGACGCGCAGCCGCCTGAAAAGCAGCTGCCGAGCGGCGCGGAAAGCAACGACTGACGGAGGAATGTACTTGCGGCATCGCGCGATCACTTTCGGGCTTCTTCTTGCGCTCCTGACGGGGTTTGCGGCGCAGACTGCTCGCGGGCAGAACGGCGAGCGGCTGCGCGAATGGCGCGAGCGAAGGGCAGCAGCGCAGCAAGAAAAGGCCAACCGACAGGCGAATGGTGGCGCAAAGGGCCAGCCGAACGCCCGTGGGATGGAAGGTTTGCCGCCGAAATGGGTGGAAAAGCTCCGCGACATGCCGCCGGAGCAGCAGCAGCGGTTCATGGAGAACAACGAGCAATTTAGGAATCTGCCTCCCGAGCGTCAGCAGCAGATTCGGCAAAACCTCCAGAGATGGAATAATCTGACGCCGGAACAGAAGCAAGAGGCGATCAATCGTGAAGCTGTGCTGGAGCGAATGACTCCAGAGCAGCGGCAGTACGTCCGGAATGTCCTTCTGCCGAAGTGGCAGTCGATGCCGCAGGAGAGGCGCCAGGTGATGAACCGGCACCTCGCGATGTTACGCAACATGAGCCCTGAGACGCAGCAGGCCGCGCTCAACGACCCCCGGTTCATGCAGGGGCTCAGCCCGGACGAGCAGTCCATGTTGCGCGACCTGAACGCGCTGCGAAATCCCTCCACGCAGTAGGTTTCGAGCCGTCTCCCGCCGTATTGAATCGCAACACACGAAAAAATCAGACGCGCGATTGTTGACTCTTACAAAACAATTCAGGCGTTAGCGGGGTATTGACCGCAACAGGTCGGGGAATCGTGCGCGCTAGGCCACAATTGCTTGTGGTTTTTCCATATTGGAATTATTAAAGCGCCGAATCGGGATGATCGCGCCGATCCAAAAAAACTTTCTCAAGTTGCAACATTCCCCTTGACAAGAAAAAGAAGGCCACTACAATCGGGGGCACAAAGTGGGAGAAAGTGGTTGGCAGTGGCGGAAATTGTGAGACGGTGGATGAGGCGATCGAGCGAGTGATTCGAAGCGCGAACACGCCGGGCGGAATTCCGAAGGGCAAAAATGCTGCGGGGCAACTATCCAGCGACGGTCGACGAGAAGGGCAGGGTGAAAATCCCGGCCGACTTCCTGGCGGAGTTGCAGCGTTTGGGCAAGAAGTTCTACGTGACGAGCGCGAGCGGCGATCACGCCCGGGTCTATCCCATGAAAGTATGGGAAGAAATCGAAAAGAAGCTCGCGAAAAGGTCGTCCTACAACCCAGTCAAACAAAAGTTTCTGACACGCACCAACTATTACGGGCAAGTTGTCGAGGTGGATGGGCAAGGGCGCATTCTAATTCCACCGGTCTTGCGGGAATCCGCGTTGATGAAGGGCGAAGTGGATGTGCAGGGCGTGCTGACGTACCTGCAAATCTGGAATCACGCGCGGTTCCTCGAGCAGCTCGACCGTAATCCGATCACGGCGGAAGACGAAAAGGCTTTTGACGAACTGACCTAGGTTTTGAGCGTTTTACATACGCCCGTTCTGGTCGCGGAAGTCATCGAGTGGCTCCGTATCCGGCCCGAGGGAACGTATGTGGACGCGACGGCCGGCACGGGCGGGCATGCGATTGAAATCGCGCGGCGGCTGACAACGGGGCGGCTCGTGGCGCTGGACCGGGATCCGCAGGCGCTCGAAATCGCGCGGGAGAGATTGAAGCCGTACGGGGAAAAGGTGGTTCTGGTGCACGCAGAATTCTCAAAGATCGGGGAAGTGGCGGAGGATTTGAAATTGCCTCCGCTCGACGGAGTGCTCGCCGATTTGGGGATCTCAAGTCTGGAGCTGGACAGCCCTGAGCGCGGATTTTCGTTCCGCTGGGCCGCGCCTCTTGACATGAGGATGAACCCCGATACGCAGCTTACTGCGGACGAAATTGTGAACCGCTGGTCGGAGAAGGAAATAGCCGACCTCCTCTATCAGAAGGCCGAGGAGCGGGACTCACGCAGAATCGCCAAGGCAATCGTTCGGTCGCGGCCCATTCGCGACACCGGACACTTGGCAACGGTTGTGGCAGGTGTTCGTAAAGCAAGGGGAAGGCAGAAACTGCAGCCCGCGACAAAAACGTTTCTGGCGCTGCGGAATGCGGTGAATCGAGAAGAGGAGGAACTCGAGCAGTTTCTATCGCGAACCCCTGCCACTTTATCTATTGGAGGACGGTGGATCGTCCTCAGCTACCATTCGCTCGAAGACCGACCGGTGAAGCAGGCGTTTCAACGCCTGGCGCGAGAAGGAAGTTTTCGCGTGCTGACCCGGAAGGTGATCCAGCCCGGCGAAGAGGAGATCAGGAACAACCCTCGCGCGCGCAGCGCAAAAATGCGCGTCGCTGAAAAAATCGCAAACGTGGAAGGCCGCCCGGCCGGGAGCTGGCAATGATGGAATCTTACACGGAATATTACACGGTCAAGCGGATCGACAATTCGAGGCTGATGCGTCCGGCGGCGACGGCGCAGATGAAGGACTTCTGGCGGCGCGTCGCGACCGGCTCGGCCATGGCAGCGTGCCTGCTGTTTTACGCCTGGCAGCACTTCGAATGCATACAGATCCGCTACCAGCTCGAGCAACTCGACAGCGAGCGCGCCCAGGCTGCGGAGCTCAACCAGCAATTGCATCTCGAGGTTGCCACACTGCGCTCGCCGATGCGGGTGGACGCGATTGCGCGCAACCAACTCGGCTTAACAGTCCCCGTGCCCGGGCAAGTGGCTCCGGCGGAAGGGGCGAGCGACGCAGTGCTGGCCGATGCGCGCCCGGTGCCGCAGTCGCCGCGGCCCTGATACCCGCCTGACACGAAATCGGCAAGAGTCTGTGGTCCGCCGTAGCGGACCCTTTCTGGCGGCTTGACCGCGCCCGCTGCCGGAACACGTTTCCAAACGGGGAAGGCCGGAGTTTATGGAGCAGCGCAACCCGCGTCTTCGCTGGCTGATCATTTGGGTTCTGGCAGTCGTTTGGATGGGCATCGTCGTCGCCCGCCTCGGTTACCTGCAGCTTTACTCCTACAGCGAGTACCTCGCGAAAGCCCAGCACCAGCAACAGCGAATTTTCGAACTCAGCCCGATGCGCGGCACGATTTACGATCGCAAGGGGCACGAGCTCGCGGTCAGCTTGCCGATGGACTCGGTGTTCGGCGATCCGGCCGAGATTACGGACGTCGAGATGGTCGCGCGGCTGCTGTCGGGCGTGCTGAACATGCCGGCAGACGATCTGGAGACGAGAATTCGCGAGGCGCATTCGCCGGTGCGGTTGGCGAAAAAGCTTTCGCCGGAAACGGTGCAGCGAATCAGCGATATGAATTTGAAGGGCGTGTTCTTTCAAAAGGAGAACCGCCGCGTGTATCCGCAGCGGGAGCTGGCGGCTTCGGTACTCGGCTACGTGGACGTGGATGAAAAGGGAATCGGCGGAATCGAATACTCGCTCGACAAAGAGATCCGCGGGCGGCCCGGCAAAATGATGGTGATGGCGGACGGGCGTCGGCGGCAATACGACCGGCGCGAGTCGGCTCCGGAAACGGGCGCAAGCGTTACGCTGACGATCGACGAGACGATCCAGTACATCGCCGAGAAGGAACTGGCGCGAGGCATCGAGGAGACGCATGCCAAGGCCGGCACCGTGGTTGTGCAGGATCCAAACACGGGCGAACTGCTCGCGATCGCCAACTGGCCCACGTTCGATTCGAACGATGCGAACAAATATTCGGATGAGGTGCGCAGCGACCGTGCAGTGACCGCGGCGTACGAGCCGGGATCGACGTTCAAGGTGATCACGCTGACGGGCGCGATCGAGAATGGCATGGCGACTCCGGACGAGATGATCGATTGCCAGATGGGGTCGATTCAGTTGCCCGGGCGGCTGATCCATGACTGGCACCCGTTCGGCGTGCTGAGCGTTCGCGGAATCCTGGCGCAGTCGAGCGACGTCGGCGCGATCAAGGTGGCGCTGCGGCTGGGCGCGCCGAAGTTCTACGACACGATTCGCGCATTCGGCATGGGCCAACTGACCGGCATCGAGTTGCCGGGTGAAAATCGAGGGTTGCTGCGTCCGCTGGAGAACTGGTCGGCGAATTCGATCGGGTCACTCGCGATGGGGCAGGAAGTGAGCGTCACGCCGGTGCAGATTACTTCGGCGATTTCGGCGATCGCGAACGGGGGAACGCTGTACGAGCCGCGCGTTGTGCGCGAGACTGGCGGAGGTGCGGAGGCGCGCGCAGGCTTCGAGCCGCGGCAGGTGACGGACGGGAAGACAGCGGCGGAGATGCGCGAGATGATGGAGGATGTGGTCCTCGAAGGCACGGGGAAAAATTTCGCGCAGCTCGACGGCTATACGGCGGGGGGAAAGTCCGGCACGGCGCAGAAGATCGATCCGGCAACGGGGCGATACTCGGCGAGCCAGTACAACGCGTCGTTCGTGGGATTTGCGCCGGTGAACAACCCGGTGGTGACGATATTGGTGGTGCTCGATTCGCCGGTCGGGCCGCATCACGGCGCGCAGGTGGGCGGACCGGTATTCAAGCGGATTGCCGAGCAGGTGCTCACGTATCTGGATGTGCCGCACGATGTACCGGCGCCGACGGACGTCGAGACGGCGAAAAATTTGGGCGCCGCGCACCGGCCGGAAGCGGCAGGCTCCGGCGGCGAGGAATCGCAGCGCTTCGCAGCGGCCGTCGCGAAGACAAGGCAGCCGGAAGGCGCGTCGCCAACGGTGGCGTTTGGAGATGAGGCCGTGGTGGTGCCGAATCTGGCTGGGCAGAGCGTTCGTGGCGTCACGGAGGCGTGCTCGAAAATCGGGCTGGTGCCGTCGCTGATCGGCAACGGAGTTGCAGTGGAGCAATTCCCGGAGGCCGGAGCGCAGGTGCTGCGGGGCAGCGCGGTGATGGTGCGGTTCGGGCGCGCGGGAGGGATGGTGACGGTGTCGGCGCGAGGGAGCGGGGATTGAGCGTCGCTTTGAAACACAAGCCGCGCTTGAGAAACGGGAAGGCGAGCGCGAGACTGGAAGAGCGCGCCATGAATCTTCAAAAACTACTTGCGGGAGCTGAAGTCGCGAAAATCACGGCGTCTGCGGATTGCGTGATTGAGGCGGTCGCGTACGACAGCCGCAAGGCTACGCCGGGAAGCATCTTCTTCGCGCTGCACGGGGAAAAGCTGGAGGGAGTGAAGTTTGTCGAAGACGCGCTGCGGCGCGGCGCGGTTGCGGTGGCGAGCGCCAGTGCACGGCCCGCAGGAATTTCGAACGAGACGACGTGGGTCGAACTCGCGGTGGGTTCGGAGCGGCGCGGGCTCGCGATAGCGGCAGCGAATTTCTTCGGACGTCCGGCCGATGCCTTGGGACTGGTGGGCGTGACCGGCACGAATGGGAAGACGACGACGGCGTATCTCGTTGATTCGATTTTGCGCGCGGCCGGGCACACGACGGGACTCATCGGCACGACGGGGTATCGCACGCCGAAGGGCAGCCGTGAGGCGCTCAATACGACGCCCGAATCGCTCGACTTGCAGCAGATGTTCGCGGAGATTCGCGATGCCGGAGGCACGCACGCGGTGCTTGAAGCGAGTTCGCACGCGCTGGCGATGGAGCGATTGTGGGGCTGCCACTTCGCTGCGGCAATCTTTACGAATCTGACGCGCGACCATCTCGACTATCACAAGACGTTCGAGGAGTATTTCGCCGCGAAGCGCCGGCTGTTCGAGGGCACCGGAGCGGGAGCGCCTGAAGTCGGCGTCATTAACGCCGATGACCCCTACGCGGCGCAGCTTGCGGGCCTCGCTAGGCGCACGCTGACGTACGGGCTGAAAGGCTCGCCCGATTTGACCGCGAAGAAATTCGCGCTCACGTTTCACGGGCTCGAATTCACGGCGCAAACGCCGGCAGGGAATATCGAGGTGCGCTCGCCGTTCGTGGGCCGGATCAACGTGTACAACATTCTGGCGGCGATCGGCGCGGGGATCGGGCTCGAAATTCCCAACGCGAAGATCGAAGAGGGCATAGCGAAGCTGGAGCTCGTGCCGGGGAGATTTCAGCGGATCGACGAGGGGCAGCCGTTCCTCGTGGTGGTCGATTACGCGCACACGGACGACGCACTACGCAACTTGATTGCGACAGCACGCGAACTGGGGCCGACGGCGCGGATCATCACCGTTTTCGGCGCGGGCGGAGAACGCGACCGAACCAAGCGTCCGCTGATGGGCGAAGCGGCGGGCTCGCTGAGCAACCTCGTGGTGCTCACGAGCGACAACCCGCGCAGCGAAGATCCGCTGCGGATCATCAACGACGTTGTCGTGGGATTGCAGAGGGTGAACGCGAAGTACCGCGTCGAGCCGGAACGCGAGCGGGCGCTCGAAATCGCCATTGAGGAGGCGCAGCCGGGAGACATCGTGCTGCTGGCCGGTAAGGGCCACGAGACATATCAAGTTCTGCGCGATGGGACGATTGCGTTTGATGACCGAGAAAAGGCGCGGGCGATTCTGCGACGCAAAGGGTATTCGAAGCCAGTAACGCGAAATTAACGGACGGTCACTGCGGCAAGGCGCGCGAAGGCACTTGACTTCAATAGGGACCGGGACTTGCAAGATAGCAGGAATGGTATTGCGCTGAACGGAGATTGCCGCTGACGGTAAAACCGACGGCTCGGGAGACGCGATGCGGTGGACAGTGGCTCAAGTGGCTGAAGCGCTGGGTGTCGCGGCTCCCGCGTGGCTCGACCCCATGGCCGGGGTGGCCGGCGTGTCGATTGATTCTCGGACGATTCAGCCCGGAGAACTGTTCATCGCGATACGCGGACCGCGTCACGATGGACACGGTTTTGTGGCCGGCGCGCTGGGGCGCGGCGCTGCGGCCGGGGTGGTGGCGCGCGAGCGATTCGGAGAGTACCCGGAGGAAATCCGCGGAAAGCTCTTCGCCGTCGGCGACCCGCTCGAAGCGTTGCAGCGCCTGGCCTCGCGCGCGTGCGAAATCTGGCGCGATGGGCGGAAGGGCAGGATTATCGGGGCGGTGGCCGGATCGGTCGGAAAGACGACCACAAAAGAGATTCTGGCGGCGCTCCTGGGCGCGCGGTTCGGCGTGCTGAAGACGCAAGGGAATTTGAACAACGAGTACGGCCTGCCGCTGACGTTGCTGAAGCTTGATGAGGAGCACGGCGCAGCGGTGGTGGAATTGGGGATGTCGCACCGTGGGGAGCTTGCGCGGCTCGCGCAGATTGCGTCGCCGGAGGTAGGTGTCGTGACGCGCGTCGCGGTGGAGCACCTGGAATTCTTTTCGTCGATTGAGGAGATCGCGCTGGCCGAGCGCGAGCTGATCGAGAATCTGGCGTGGCCAAACGCGACCGCTGTGCTGAACGCGGACGATGAGCGCGTGGCGGCGTTTGCGAAGGTTGCGCGCGGGCGCGTCGTCACGTTTGGCACGAGCGCGCGGGCGGAGTTTCGCGCTGAGGCGATCGAGGAACGCGGCATCGAGGGAGCGGCGTTCGATTTCGTGTGGCCCGGCGGGCGCGCGCGGCTGGAATCTCCGCTGATCGGGCGGCACAACGTGATGAACGCAATCGCAGCACTGGCGGCGGCGAGCGTCTGGGGCGTTGGCGCGGAGGAAGCGAAGCGCGTATTTCCGGCGCTCGCGCCAGCGGACAAGCGCGGCGAGGTGGTGCGATTTGAAGAAGGGTTTTCTGTGATCAACGATTCGTACAATTCGAGTCCGACGGCGCTGAATTCACTGGTGCAACTGCTCGCGGCGACGCCGGGATACCGCCGCCGAATCGTGGCCGCGGGCGAGATGCTCGAACTCGGGAACTCCTCGGGTGATTTGCATCGCGAGTGCGGGCGCGCAGCGGCGAGTCTCCACAAGATCGATTGGATCATCGGCGTGCAGGGGCACGCGGCAGATTTCTTGGCGGCCGCGATCGAGGCGGGACATCCCGCGGACCACACGCAGTTTTTCGCAAGCTCGGCAGAGGCGGCACAGTTCCTCGAAAAATTCATCACGCGCGGCGACCTGCTGCTGCTGAAGGGTTCGCGCGGAACGAAGATGGAAAGAATTCTCGAAGCGATCGACGCGCGGCACCGGCGCATGGCCGCGAGAGTCCCGTCCGAAGCCCTTGAAGTCGGACGAAAGGGATCGCGCTGAAATGCTCTACTATCTCTTCTTTTTCGCACTGCGCCGGCATTTCAGCCCGCTGAACGTGTTCCGCTATATCACGGTGCGAACGGCCGTGGCGAGTCTGACAGCGCTGTTGCTTTCCCTGATCTTCGGGCCGTGGATGATCCGGCGGCTGCGCGAAATGCAGGTGAAGCAGTACATCCGCGAGGAAGGCCCGAAAGGCCATCAGAAAAAAGCCGGCACGCCGACGATGGGAGGCGTGCTGATCGTCGCGTCGATCGTGATTCCCACGCTGCTGTGGGCCGATCTGCGCAACCCGTACGTCCTGCTGGCGCTGGGAGCCACGCTCGCTTTCGGCACGATCGGATTCATCGACGATTACAACAAGGTAGTGCGGAAGCACAATCGCGGGCTGACGGCCGCGGGAAAGTTCGCGCTGCAAGTGCTGACGTGCGCGTTCGTCGGCGCGGTGCTCATCGGATTGCAAGCGAGAGGCGTATATTCAACGCAGTTGAGCGTGCCGTTTCTAAAGCGGCTGCATCCCGACCTGGTGATCGATGCGCTGCTCGGCCACCGGTTTATCTGGCCGATGGCGTACGTGCCGTTCGTGGTGTTTCTCGTGCTGGTGATCGCGGGGCTTTCGAACGGAGTGAATCTGACCGACGGGCTGGATGGGCTGGCGATCGGCTGCGTGCTGATTTCGTCGGTGGCGCTAACGGTCATCACGTATCTATCGAGCAACGTCCGCTTCGCGGAATACCTCGAGATTCAAAAAATTCCAGACGCGGCGGAGCTGACGATTTTCTGCGGCTCGCTCGCGGGCGCGTCGCTCGGATTTCTCTGGTACAACGCGCATCCCGCCGAGGTTTTCATGGGCGACGTCGGCTCGCTCGCGCTGGGCGGGGCCATCGGGACGGTCGCCGTGATCCTCAAGCAGGAAATCCTGATGCTGTCGATTGGCGGAATTTTTATTCTGGAGTTGCTGTCGGTAATGATTCAGGTGGGATCGTTCAAGTTGACGGGAAAGCGCGTGTTCCGCATGGCGCCGCTGCACCACCATTTCGAGCTCGCGGGCTGGGGCGAGTCGAAAATCATCGTGCGACTCTGGATCATGGCGCTGGTGTTCGCGCTGTTTTCGCTGACGACGCTGAAATTGAGGTGATGGCGGGTGAGACCCGGTTTCGAGCTCGAAGGCAAGCGGGTGCTGGTCGTGGGACTGGCACGCACGGGGGAGACCGTGTCGCTTTTTGCAGCGGGCTACGGCGCGAAAGTGACTGCGACGGACGAGAAACCGGAGAGCGCGCTGGCCGAGACGGCCGCGAAGCTGCGCGCCGCGGGAGTGACGCTCGATCTGGGTGGCCATTCACAGGCGGCTTTTTTCGACCAGGATCTGATCGTCGTCAGCCCGGGCGTGCCGGCGAATCTTCCTGCGCTGGCGCTGGCGCGCGTCGCGGGGATTCCCGTGTGGAGCGAAGTCGAGCTGGCCTGGCGCTTTCTGCGCGGGAAGCTCGTCGGGATCACCGGCTCGAATGGCAAGACGACGACGACCTCGCTCGTGGCGCACATTCTGAAAACGGCGGGGATTCCGACGCTCATGGGAGGAAACATCGGTGTGCCGCTGCTATCGCTCGTCGAGAGATCGACGGATTCGAGCGTCACGGTCGCCGAGCTCAGCAGCTTTCAGCTCGAGGAGATCGAAAAGTTTCGTCCTGAGATCGGCGTGCTGCTCAATCTGACGCCGGATCATCTCGATCGCCACGCGTCGTTTGAGGAGTATGCGGCGGCGAAGCTGCGGCTGTTCGAGAACCAGCTCGATCGCGACGCGGCGGTGCTGAATGCGGACGATCCGGAGGTCACGCGGCGAATGCCTTCCGGCCCGCACATTTACTGGTTCAGCCGGCAAAAGCGAGTGGCCGAGGGCGCGTTCCTTCGCGACGGACAGATTATTTTTCGCACGGACGGCAGCGAGTTTGTGGTCGGGCGGCGGGACGATATTCCGCTGCGCGGCGAGCACAACGTGGAAAACGTGCTGGCGGCGTGCGCGGCGGCGTATCTCGCGGGCGCCGATTCCGCGGCGATCGCGAACGGCGTGAAGACGTTTCGCGGCGTCGAACACCGGCTGGAATTCGTCGGGGAGATCGGGGGCGTCGATTTCTACAACGATTCAAAGGCCACGAATGTGGATGCGGCGCTCAAGGCCATTGAGGCGTTTCCGGGGCCGCTGCTCGTGATTCTGGGCGGCAAGGACAAGGGCAGCCCGTACACGCTGCTCGTGGAGCCGCTGCGGCAGCGCGCGCGCTTGACGATTCTGATTGGAGCGGCGGCGGAGAAAATCGCTGCGGATTTTGCCGACGCCGTCCCGTTCGTGCAGGCAGGCACGCTGGATCGCGCCGTGCACACGGCAATGGACCGCGCGCAGCCGGGCGACACGGTGCTGCTTGCGCCGGCGTGTTCCAGCTTTGACCAGTTTGAGAATTACGAGGAGCGCGGGCGGACGTTCAAGCAGCTCGTTGCAAAACTCGAAACTCGATCCGCCGCGGGCGCCCCCGCGCGAAAGGGATAACGGATGCCCCGGAGTTTACAGCACGACCGGCAATTGTTCGTCGTCACGCTGGCGCTGTGCCTGATCGGTGCGGTGATGGTTTTCAGCTCATCGGCGATCACGCTGCAAGAGCAGGGAGGGAACGGCTACTCGTTTCTTCTGCGGCAGCTTCTGTGGATCGTGCTGGGGATCGCCGGAATGTTCTGGCTGATGAAGACGGACTACCGCAAGCTGCGACAGCCGCGCGTGATTTTCACGGCGTTGTCGGTGACTCTGGTGATGTTGATCGCCGTTTTTTTTCTGGATAGGTCGCATGCGACGCATCGCTGGATTCGACTTGGCGCGCTGAGCCTGCAGCCATCCGAATTCGCGAAGCTGGTGGTGATCTTCTACCTCGCGTGGTTTCTCGAGATTCGCCGCGAGCCGCGCGGCGTGGGCGTCAACAACCTGCGGCAAACGCTTTTGCCGGCGGTGGGCGCGGTGCTGCTCATGGTAGCCCTGGTTTACAAGGAGCCGGACTTGGGCACGGCGTGCATGATTTTCTTCATCGCCGCCGTGATGCTGTTCATCGCCGGACTTTCTTATCGCTACATCTTGGGCGCGGCGCTAGCGGCGGTGCCGGTGATCTACATCGCGATCGCGAGCGTGCCGTACCGCTTGCAGCGCGTGCAGGCGTATTTTTCTCCGGGCGCGGACCCGCAGGGGCACGGCTTTCAACTGGCGCAGTCGCTGATCGCAATTGGCTCGGGCGGATTTTCGGGCGTGGGCCTGATGGAGAGCCGGCAGAAGCTGTTCTTTCTGCCCGAGGCGCACACCGATTTCATTTTCTCGATCATCTGCGAGGAGATCGGATTCATTGGCGCGATCATCGTGCTGTCGCTGTTCGCGGTATACGGCTGGCGCGGATTCGTGGCCGCGATGAAAGCGCCGGACGCTTTCGGGCGTCTGCTTGGAATCGGGATCACGACGATGGTCGTGGGCCAGGCGCTGATCAATCTGAGCGTAGTGCTCGGCCTGGTGCCGACGAAGGGGATTCCTCTGCCGTTCGTCAGCTACGGAGGATCGAGCCTGCTCGGAATGCTTCTGGCAACCGGAGTGCTGTTGAACATCAGCCAGCACGCGGACGAGACGTGAGCGCGGATGCGAAAAATTTATTGATCGCGGGCGGCGGCACCGGCGGGCACGTTTTCCCGGCGCTGGCCGTGGCGAAGGAATGGCTCCGGCGCGGGAGCGAAGGAGAAAGGGGCGTCGTGTTTGTGGGAACCGAGCGCGGGATGGAAGCGCGGCTCGTGCCGCAGGCGGGGCTGCCGCTGGAGACGATCCGCGTGGCCGGCCTGAAAGGCATTGGCGGGGCGAAATTCGTCCGCAACGCGGCGATGCTTCCGGCGGGGCTGTGGGACTCGGCAAAAATCTTGCGCCGGCACCGGTTCAACGTGGCGCTGGGAGTCGGCGGATACGCTTCCGGCCCGATGATTCTCGTTGCGGTGATGAATCGGATTCCGAGTGTGGTGTTCGAGCCGAACGTCGAGCCGGGATTCACCAACCGCGTTCTCGCCGGGCTTGCGACGCGGATCGCGGTGGCGCATCAGGAGACGGCAACGCGATTCGGCGCGAAGGCCGTGGTGACCGGATGCCCGGTCCGCAAAGAGTTTTTCGCGGCGCCCGCCAAAGAGCATCGCGCGCCGTTCACGCTGCTGATCACGGGAGGAAGCCGCGGCGCACTTCCAATCAACCGCACGGTCGTCGACTCGCTCGACCAGCTGGCCACGCGAAAAAACCAGCTTTTCATCGTGCATCAGACCGGCGAACGCGACTATAATGCGGTGCGAGTAGTTTATGCGCGGCGCCAATTTCAGGCGGAGGTCGTCCCCTTCATCGAAAATATGGCGGAGAGGTTTGCCCAGGCCGACCTGATCGTTTGCAGGTCGGGAGCGATCACTGTCGCGGAGGTGTCAGCCTCCGGACGCACCGCCATCTTTATCCCCTTTGGCGCCTCGACTGACGCACATCAGACGCGCAACGCGCAAGCCATGCAGGACGCAGGCGCGGCCCGGCTCCTGCCGCAAGAGGAGCTGACGCCTGAGCGCCTGACAAACGAGATTTTTTCCCTCCTGGACCAGCCCCGGAGAATTCAAGAGATGGAAGATCGCGCCCGCGCGCTCGCCCGCCCGCGCGCCGTCGAAGACATCGTCGATCTTCTCGAAGGGGTGGCACGGGCATGAGCGTCACATTTCGCAATTTCCAACGGATTCATCTGGTCGGCATCGGCGGCAGCGGCATGAGCGGAATCGCCGAAGTGCTGCTATCGAGCGGCTACGCGGTTTCAGGCTCGGACTTGAAGGCGTCGCCCGCCACGCAGCATTTGCGCAAGCTCGGCGCGACGATCCACGAATCGCATCAGGCCGAGAACGTGCACGGCGCGCACGTGGTGGTGGTTTCGTCCGCGGTGCCGCAGGATAACGTCGAAATCGTCGAGGCGCAGCGCCAGAAAATTCCGGTGATCCCGCGCGCCGAGATGCTCGCCGAACTGATGCGGCTGAAGCAGGGCATTGCCGTGGCGGGTGCGCACGGCAAGACGACCACCACTTCGATGGTCGCTTCGGTGCTTGCGGCGGCGGGGCTCGATCCGACGTTCGTGGTGGGCGGGCGCGTTAATCATGTGGGTGCAAACGCAAGCGTCGGCCGTGGCGAATATATGGTGGTTGAGGCGGACGAGAGCGACCGGTCGTTTTTGCTGCTTGCTCCAGTGATCGCCGTGATTACGACGATCGATCGCGAGCACCTCGATCAGTACAGATCGCTCGAGGAGATTCAGGGGGCGTTTCTCCAGTTCGCGAACCGCGTGCCGTTTTACGGCTCCGTGGTGCTGTGCCTCGACGAACCGAACGTGCAGGCGATTCTGCCGCGCGTGAAGCGGCCGGTCGTAACCTATGGCACGTCGGGCCAGGCGGACCTGGTGATTTCGGATGTGAAGCTGAGCGGGCTTTCGAGCGAGTTCCGGTTGGCGTATCACGGCGAAGACCTCGGAATGTTCCGGTTGCCTGCGCCTCCGGGAATGCACAACGTGCGCAACGCGGCTGCGGCGGCGGCCGTCGCGCTGGCTCTGAACGTCCCCGCAGATTTGATCCGCGCGGGCCTCAAGAGTTTTTCGGGCGTCGCGCGGCGCTTCGAAATCCGGGGAAAATTCTCGGGCGTCACTCTGATCGACGACTACGGCCATCATCCGGCGGAAATTCGCGCCACGCTCGAAGCGGCGCGCGGCTGCGGTTACAAGCGCCTGCTGGTGCTCTTCCAGCCGCACCGCTACACGCGTACGCAGCATCTCTGGGAGGATTTCCGGCGTTCGTTCAATGAAGCTGACATCCTGGTGCTGACGGACATCTACGCGGCGGGCGAGCAGCCGATCGAGGGCATCACCAGCGAACGTCTGGCGGAGGCGATCAGCAAGGCTGGGCACAAGAACGTCGTGTACTCGAGCACGCTGCAGGGCGGAATCGAGTTCATGCTGCGCGAGGCGCGGACCGGCGACGCAGTGCTCACGATCGGGGCAGGAAGCGTCGGCCGCGTGACCGAGGAACTCGCCATGCTGCTCGAATCGAGGATTTCGACATCGCGCCATGCGGATTAACGACAAAGCGGCGGCGCGTCTGCGGGAGCTTGGCGTCGAGTTGCGCCAGGGAGTATCGCTCGCGGAAAAGACTTCGCTCGGAATCGGCGGAACGACGGACGAAATTCTGCTGCGGAAGTACGAGTCGATTCCGGAAGTCATGCGCGTGCTTGCGGATGAGAATATTCCGCACCGGTTCCTCGGCGGCGGCACGAACGTCCTGATCGCGGACGGCGAGCTGCCGTTCGTGGTGCTGCATCTGCCCACGGCGCATCCGGGCATGCGCGTCGAGGGGAATGCGGCGTACGTGGATGCGTCGGCGGATCTAGGCGGCATGGTGACGTTTTGCGCGAAGCACGACCTCGGAGGGATGGAAGGGCTGATCGGCGTGCCGGGAAGCGTGGGCGGCGCACTGCGAATGAATGCGGGCGCGTACGGCACTCAGATCGGGCCGCACGTGAGGGAAGTGGAGCTATATCGCGCCGCGACGGGAAGGATCGAAACGCTGCGCGGCAGCGAGATTCGCTTCGATTACCGGCACACGTCTTTCGCACCAGAGGACGTGATGCTGCGCGTGAAGCTCGAGCTGCCGGCGAAGCCGTTCAAGGAAATTTTGGCGGGCATCAAGGTGTGCAACGAGAAGCGCCGATCGAGCCAGCCGCTCAACCAAAAGAGCGCGGGGTGCATTTTCAAGAATCCGCAGGGCGGCTCGGCGGGCCGCATGATCGACGAACTGGGATTGAAGGGGTACCGCGTGGGCGACGCGATGGTGAGCGACCGCCACGCGAATTTTTTCGTGAATACGGGGCACGCGAGCTGCGCGGACATGCTGAAGCTGATCGATGAAGTGCGCGAGCGAGTGCGCAGCGCGTACGGCATGGAGCTTGAGAACGAGGTAATCGTCTGGCGAAACTAAAGGCCATGGACGCGGAAGTGTATCCGCAGGAAGTGCTCGCGGATGAGGAGCCGAAGTATCTTCGCCGGCAGAAGCCGCTCGAAATCAAGCGGCGGAAATTCGGGCGGAAGGCGTGGAGTACGTATCTGCGCGTGACGATGTGGGCGGCGGCGGGCATCGCGGGCGCGGTCGTGGCGTACGAATGCGGACATTTTCTGATGGCCTCGCCGGAAATGGCACTGATTCATCCCGATCAGGTGAGCATCGGCGGGAACCACTACGTTTCCGATGTGAGCGTGCGGGAGCTGTTTGCGGCCGACCGCGCCAAGAGCGTGCTGCGGATTCCGCTCGACGAGCGGCGGCGCGAACTCGAAGCAATGCCCTGGGTCGAGCAAGCGACGGTGCGGCGGGAACTGCCCAACAGGATCGCCGTCGAAATCGTGGAGCGGACTCCGATTGCGTTCTTGCGCGAGGCGAACGATCTCGCGCTGGTGGACGCGCACGGCGTGATCCTCGAGCGGCCGCTCGCAGGCGATTTTCATTTTCCGGTGGTGACCGGAATCGGCGCGGATACGGCGCTCGACGAGCGCGACAGCCGCATGCAGATGTTCGCAGGCTTCTTGCAACAGATCGAGTCGGCACAGTCCGGGGCGTCCGATCGCGTGAGCGAAGTCAATCTATCGGACACGCACGATCTGCGCGCCACGCTGACGGGCTTCGAGAGCGATGACGCGGGCTCAGCGCCCACAAAGGCTGACATTCCCGTGCTCGTGCATTTCGGCGACGGCGATTTCGCTGGCAAGTATCAGACGCTGGTGGATGAGTTCGCGCAGTGGCACGCGAAGGCGGGGCGCATCGAGTCGGTGGACCTGCGTTTCAGCCGCGAAGCGGTGGTGAATCAGGACACGACCGCCGCGGCGCAGCAATTGGCTTCGTCGCGCGCTGCTTCGCGGCCACCGAAGCAATCGGCCGCGCGCGCATCGAAGCGTTCGCCCGAATAGAAGCGAATAGTACAGCGCGGTTTCGAGATACGGAAACCAGATGGCTCAAGATTCTGAAGATGACCGGGCGGAACGCAAGCTGGAAGGTGCGAAGGAAGAAGTTGTCGGACGGATGATGGAAATGGTTGAGGATCTCGACTGGATGCGGCAGAACGGTACGATTCGAGACGATGATTGGTTGGACATAGCCGACGCGCTGAGGGATCTCAAGGCTGCGATTAAGAAAGCCCTCGAACGCGCCAGCTAGGATTACGCGGGCAACTAGACGTGTGAGGGAGCATAGGATTTGACCAAGAAAGAACGGCTCATTGTGGCGCTCGACATCGGGAGCACGAAGACGTGCGCGCTCGTCGGAGAAATGGACGACGAAGGCGGAGTCAAGTTCGCGGCGCTCGGCGCCGCCGAATCGAAGGGCTGGCGCAAAGGCCAGATCGTGAATCTCGATCTGGCGGTCAGCTCGATCCGCCGCGCGGTCGAGGAAGCGGAAACGATCGTCGGCGTCCCGGTGGAATCGGCGATGATTGGCGTGGCGGGGAGCCACGTGCGCGGCGTGAACAGCCGCGGCGGGATTACGGTGGGCGCAAAGCCGCGCGACGTCCAGCGCGATGACGTGCGCCGCGCGATCGAGGCCGCGCGCGGAGTGACGTTGCCGGAAGACCGCGAGGTGCTTCATGTGCTGCCGCAGGAGTTTTTTCTCGATGCGCAGGACAACATCCGCGACGCGATCGGGATGGTCGGGCAGCGGCTCGAGGCCAACGTGCACATCGTGACCGCGTCTGGCACAGCGACGCAGAATATTGTGACGGCGGTGAATCGCGCGGGCGTGCGCGTGGACGACACGGTGCTCGAGCCCTTTGCTTCGGCCGAAGCGTGCCTCACGCAGGATGAGCGCGAACTCGGCGCGTGCCTGCTCGACATCGGTGGCGGCACGACGGAGCTGATTGCATACGCGGGCGGCGTCGTAAGGCACACGGCGGCGATTCCGGTGGGCGGCGATCATTTCACGAACGACCTTGCCGTGGGATTGCGGACGCCCGTGCCGGAAGCCGAAAAGATCAAGCGCGAGCACGCGCAGGCCTTTCGCGAGCTGCTGACCGATGACATTGCGATCGAAATCGCGAGCGTGGGCGACCGTCCGCCGCGCACCGTGTTTGCGCGGATGCTGGCGGACATCGTCGAGCCGCGCGCGCAGGAATTGCTGATGCTGATCCGCGATGAGTTGCGGCGCGCTGGACTCGAATCGCAGATTCCCGCGGGAATCGTGCTCACGGGCGGCGGCGCGCAACTGCGCGGTTTGCCGGAGCTGGCCGAGCGTGTTTTCAATCTGCCGGTGCGCATCGCGGTGCCGCGCGGCCTGGCGGAGATGAGCGAGGAAGTTTCCCGGCCCGAATATTCGACGGCAGTGGGGCTCGTGCTGTACGGAGCGCGCACGCGGCGCATCGCGGGAGCGCGGCCGACGGGATTCATGGGCAAGCTCAAGAGCATGTTCGCGGGGGCGTGACGCAGAAAAAGATCGAGCGGTTACTTTGGCAAGGGTGATTCAAAAATTTCAGGCCTGATTTTCTGGGGAGGAAGCATGGCAAAGGAATCGAGCATTCGGCTTTCGTTCAGTGAAGAGGTGCAGGACGGCGCGAGAATCAAAGTGATCGGCGTCGGCGGCGGCGGATCGAACGCCGTCAACCGCATGATCCGCGCGAAGGTGGAGGGCGTCGAATTCATCGCCGCCAACACCGACCTGCAGGCGCTGAAGCTTTCGCAGGCACCGGTGAAGTTGCAGCTCGGCGCGAAGCTGACCAAGGGACTCGGCGCGGGCGCGAATCCCGAGGTCGGGCGCAAAGCGGCGCTCGAAGATACCGAGAAAATTCTTGAAGCGCTCGACGGGTCGGACATGGTGTTCGTCACGTCGGGCCTGGGCGGCGGCACGGGCAGCGGCGCGGCGCCGGTGGTGGCGAATCTCGCGAGCGAACTTGGCGCGCTGACGGTCGCCGTGGTGACGAAGCCGTTCGCGTTCGAAGGCAAGCGCCGCATGCAGCAGGCCGAGCAGGCGCTCGCCGAACTCGTCGGCTGCGTGGACACCGTGATCGTGATCCCCAACGAGCGGCTGATGGAGTGCGTCGAGCAGGGCACGAGCTTTTTCGAGGCGTTTCGCATCGCGGACGACATCCTGCGGCAGGCCGTGCAGGGAATTTCGGACATCATCACGATTCCCGGAATCATCAACCGCGACTTCGCGGACGTGAAAACGATCATGTCCGGCCAGGGCTACGCGGTGATGGGCACGGCGGTCGCGTCCGGCTCGAACCGGGCGATCGACGCCGCGAACCGGGCCATCAACAGCCCGCTGCTCGAAGACAACAACATCAATGGCGCGCAGGGGATCTTGATCAACGTGACCGGCTCGTCGAGCCTTTCGCTGCACGAAATTCACGAGGCGTCGTCCATCATCCAGAAAGCGGCGCACGAGAATGCGAACATTATTTTCGGCGCGGTGCAGGACGATGCGATGAAGGAGTCGGTGAAGATCACGGTGATCGCGGCTGGTTTCCGCGAGGTCGCCGGGAAAAAGACGCACACGCGGCCGTCGTATCTGCCGAAGACGTGGAAGGCCGGGCGCGAGCAGCCCGTGGCGCCGCAGCAAACGAACGTGGTGCAGCAGGTCGCGCGAAACGTGAGCGACGTCGCGCCCGAAATCGCGGCGGACGATCTCGACGTGCCGACATTCCTGCGGCGCCAGGCGCAAAAGGCGTAGCTACTGACTACCGCTTCGCAGGGCAAGCGGATTGTTGCGCGCGTACGGCTCTTCGCAGTTTCTCCGTGGACCGCACGGTTACAACTTCTCGCCTTTTGCACGTCCGGGTATAGACTCCGGACGTGCGTAATTCAATTCAAATTCGACCGGATGTCTCCGCTGATCTGATTGAGCGCGCCCGGCGGGAGCCGAAGCAGGAATGCTGCGGGCTGCTGGCGGGGCGCGACGGAGTGATTACGCGCGCGTTTCCGGCGACGAATGTTGCGCCGAATCCGGCGACCTCATATGAGATCGCGCCTGAGGAGACCGTCCGGTTTATGCGCGAGTTCCGAGCGGCGGGACTCGAATTCCTGGGAATCTACCACTCTCACCCGAATGGAGAGAACGCGCCTTCGGCGCGCGACATCGAGCTCGCGTACTACTCGGAGGAAGCTTACTTCATTCTCTCGCCGCAGCCTGACGCGGCTAAGCCCGTTCGCGCGTTTTCGATTCGGGAAGGATGCGTGGCAGAATTACAGACCGAGATAATCTAGGCAGGAACTCTCAAAACAACAGCAGTGATGTCGTCCTGCTGCTCGCTGCCGCCTTCGGAAAACTGCGCGGCCTCTTCGAAAATTACGTCGAGCGAGTCCTCGGCGGAAACCCCACGGCATTGCCGCCAGATTTGGATCAGCCGCTCCCAACCGAAGTCCTGTTCGTGGCGGTCGCGCAGCTCGTGGAGGCCGTCGGTGGCAAACAGCACGGCATCGCCGGGTTGCAATTGGACGGAGTGGCTCTCATAGGTCGAGTCCGGGATCATGCCCGAAGGCAAACCTCCCTCGCCGACCGGGCCGCAGCCCGAGTCCGACACGACGAGCGGAAATGGCAGCCCGGCGTTCGAGAACGTCAGCCTACGCGACTCCGGATCGAACATCGCGTACAGCGCGGCGGAGTATCGCCCCGGAACGGGTCGCACGAGCAAGCGTTTATTCAGGAGCGTGAGCGCCGAGCCGGTTTCGCCCCCGGTCTTATGAATGCCGCGCAGCATCCCCATCACCAGCGCCGCATAGAGCGCGGCCGAAAGGCCTTTTCCAACGACGTCCCCCAAATAGATGCCGACCTGGCCGTCCGGCAGCGTGAAGAAATCTGCGAAGTCGCCACCGACGCCGGCGTACGGCGAGAAGCGGTAGGCGACTTCGTACGAGTGTCCGCGGAGCGGCGCAGCCGGCAACAGCGAGAGTTGGATCTGCCGCGCTTCTTCCCGCTCATACTCCGTGATCGGGCCGCCTAGGTAGGTCTGGGTCGCCATCGGAACGCTCAGAGTATCAACACTGAACCGTTTCAGGACATCTTGCTGCGGTTGCGTTGCGAAGAAAGCGATAGCGGGACGCTCGGGGTTATGGGGCTTCGAGGCTCAGCGAGCCGCGCGCGCGCCGGCGAGCAAAGCCTCAGCGGCTTCGAGGCGGCGGGAGTAGAGCGGGAAGTTCGCGGCGAAGGAGGCGACTTCGCCGCGGACGCGCTGCTCGACGCTCGCATCGCCGATGTGGTCGAGCACTTCGGCGATCCATCCGGCGATTTTCTCCATTTCGGGTTCCCTCATGCCGCGCGTGGTGACGGCGGGGGTTCCCATGCGGATGCCGCTGGCCTTGAGCGGCGGCAGCGGATCGAAGGGGATGGAATTCTTGTTCACGGTGATGCCGGCGCGATCGAGCGCGGGCTGCGCGACGCTGCCGGTCAGGCCGCGCGAATTGATGTCCACGAGGAAGAGGTGATTGTCCGTGCCGCCGCTGACGATGCGATAGCCGCGCCGGGCCACCGCGGCGGCGAGCGCCTTGGCGTTGGCGACCACCTGTTTCTGGTATTCGACGAACCCAGGTTCGGTGGCTTCCTTCAAGCAGACGGCTTTGGCCGCGATGATGTGCATCAGCGGGCCGCCCTGAATTCCGGGGAACGCCGCGCGGTCGAGATCTTTGGCGTATTTTTCGCGGCAGAGAACCAAGCCTCCGCGCGGGCCGCGCAAAGTCTTATGCGTGGTTGTCGCGACAAAATCGGCGTAGGGCACTGGACTCGGATGTACGCCCGTGGCGATGAGCCCCGCGATGTGCGCCATGTCGACGAAGAGCGTCGCGCCGACGGACTGCGCGATTTTCGCCGTCTGCGGAAAATCGAAAATCCGCGAATACGCGCTGGCCCCCATCACGATCATTTTCGGTTTATGCTCGCGCGCGAGGCGGTCGAGCTCGTCGTAGTCGATCGTTTCGGTGTCTTTCGCGACGCCGTACGGCACGAACTTGTAGGTCTTACCGGAAAAATTCAGCGGATGGCCGTGCGTCAGGTGGCCGCCGTGAGCGAGGTTCATGCCAAGGACGACATCGCCCGGCTCGAGAGCCGTCATATAGACGGCGAGGTTGGCTTGCGTGCCGGAATGCGGCTGCACGTTGGCGTGGTCCGCGCCGAAGAGCGCTTTCGCGCGATCGATGGCAAGCTGCTCGGCTTGGTCCACGAATTCGCAGCCGCCGTAATAGCGCTTGCCGGGGTAGCCCTCGGCGTACTTGTTCGTGAGGACCGAGCCCATGGTTTCCATCACCGCTTCGGATACGAAATTTTCCGAGGGGATCAGCTCAAGGCCCGTGGCCTGGCGGCGAACCTCTTCGCGCAGCACCGCCGCGATCTCGGGGTCGGTCTCGTCGAGCGAACGGCTCATTCTGCGAAGTTCGGGCGAGTCTTTAGTCATGGTTGCGCACATCTTAGCAAAACAGTTGCACAGTGGCGAGTGGCGCGGGGTCTGCCAGCTTTATCTATGCACGTGGAAGAGGAGCGCAGCGACAAAAGAAAAAGCCCGGCTGGTGCGATCTCGCCGCACCGGCCGGGCTTTGAGGCGTTTGAACCGCTAGAAGCTGTACTTCAAGCCGAATTGCAGGATGCGCCCCGGCACCGAACTCGAGGTGATCTCCCCGAAGGTCGCCGAGCCGAAACCGTTGCCCGGTTGATTGAACTGGGCGTGATTCCAGAGGTTGAAGAATTCCGCCCGGAACTGAAGGCTGGCGTCTTCGCGCAGTCCTCCGACGGTCGTGTTCTTGATGATCGCCGCATCGAAGTTGAGCTGCACGCAGCACTTCATGATTCCGACACCGGAATCGCCGAAGCCTGTGCCGCACTCGATGAACGCCGGGTTCGCTCCCGTGCAGTTGCCTGTGATCGTTCCCGTGTTTCCGCTCGGAATCCCCCCAAACTCGGGCAATGACGTGAAGGCACCGGCATTGATGAAACCGCCGGTCCCTTGCAGCCCGCTAATCACACGCGAGGTCAGGCTACCGGAAGTGCCGAGCGGCACGCCTGACTTGCAAATGCCGAGGGAATTGCAATCGACCGGGGCCGCGAGCTCGGCTCTGGCTACAGGGCCGGTGGGGGGAATCGAGGCGCCGTACAACAGGGTGGCGGCGGAACTACTTGCGTCCGTAACCGTGAAAGGCAGACCGTCTTGAATCGTGGTTACGCCAGAAACGCCCCACCCGCCCAAAGCCTTCTCTTTCCACCCCTCGCTCTTGTAGGGAATCTGATAGCTGTAGCTAACCACAAAGCGTTGGGGGCGATTGAACGCGGCCAGCCCATACTGCTGCCGGCGATTCAAAGGGTCGTTGGAAGATGCGCTGCCGGAAAGCACGTTCCCCGGTGTGGCGATACCGGCTCCCGCCTCGCTTGCGTTGACGTCCGTGATGAGTTTGCTGAACGTGTAGGACGCCTGAATCATCAGCCCGTGAGAGAAGGTGTGCCGGAGCTGGGCCTGCAAGGCGTTGTATAGGTGATTCCCGTCCGTTTCGACTTGCTGCAGATTTCCCGGATTCACCCCCAGATAGGCTACGCGGCCAAGGTAATTGCTGGAGGTGTTCGAGAGAACCTGCGTGGCCTTGTTAGTGTTAGCCACGTCGTTCATGGGGAATGAGCTCGCGGGCCGCTCCAGATTTATGTCGACTTGATCCGTCGGCGGATCAGGGGCGCCGGCCACAAGATACGCCAGGTTTGGATCGCGGTTCCAATCGTAGAGATGAATTCCGTGTGTGCCGACGTAGCCGATGTCGGCGACCCATCCGTGCGCAAATTCGTACTGAACGTCGAGATTATATTGCTGGATCTTCGGAGTGCGCATCGCCGGGTCGTCGCCCGAATTGATGAGCCCCGTGGCAGGACCGCCGAAATGGTCCGTAATGGTGGTAGCGCCGGTAGCCGCCGTGCCGGGCGTCACGACCAGAGTTCGAGGAATGAACCCCAGGAATTGTGGGCAATCGTTTTGAGTGGCGGGCGGGACGACGGTGCAAAACGGATTTTGAAGGGTCTGGCCGGGGTTCGCTCCGACGCCGGTGGCGTACGGCGGCTCGTTGCCCAGGATGTTGTCGCCCACGAGGTTTCCGTAAACGCGGTCGAAGAACATTCCGTACCCTGCTCGAATGACGAGTTTCTCGCTAAACGGTTGCCATGCCAGGCCGATGCGAGGCGAGAAGTTGTCCAGGGGCGAGCCGTGCAAAAGGGTTTTGTTGCTATTGACCAGAATGCCGGTCGAGCCGAACTCACCGGTTAGGCCCTGATAAAGGGCCTTATTGTAGTTGGACTGAACGATGTAACCCGCCAATGTGCCGCCCGGGTTATTCAAGAAGAAAGAACCCGTATCAACGAGGCCTGCCGCGGAGGCCGCGAAGTTCGTGAACACGCCATGGGCGTCGGAGGGCCATCCGTCATATTCCCAGCGAAGACCGAGGTTGACGGTCAGCTTCCGGGTTAGCTTGATGTCGTCCTCAACGAACGTCGAGTATTCGCTGATGCGCCAGTGATGAGGATTCGGCGAACCATTCGGCAACAGGCGGTTTGTGTCGTTTATGAGCCAGTTCATTGGCGCAGCTGGGGTACCGTCGATGGCCACCCCGCTGCTGGCGGTCATGAGATCGGCAATGTTCCCAGCCATAATCCAACCTCGTTCACGGTTCGGCTGGGCCCAATTCCATTGGATGCGCTGCGTGTTCACTCCTGCGCGAATGGACTGCTTGCCGTGGTTCCAGGAAATCTGGTCACCCGTCAGAAAGCTCGTCTGGATACTTCTCGTCGCCGAGAAGAAGTTCCCTCCAGCGCTCCACGTTCCCCATGATGACCCTGGAAGCCCGAGATCGCCAATGATCGGGACGAGAGAATCCTCGCGATTGTTGCTGGCCTGCCCCGAGAGGGGGCAAGCGGTGCCGTCATTGACCGCAGGAGTGATGCCCAGTGGGGTGATGCCGTCACCCGCGCAGGCCTGGACCGTGACGCCGTCAGTGACATCGAGGTACAGCCGCTGAAAGGAGCCAAATACCTCGTTCACAAAATTGTTGGTGACGACCGCCGTGTCCTTCAGAACCGCAGAAGTCGATGCATACTGGCCATCTTCCGGGGCGCCCGGGTCGCAGCCGGTCACAATGCAACTAAAACTCTGGGTCTGCGGGTCGGCGGAGAAGAAAAACTTTTCCGATACAGTGTTCTTGCTCGTAAGGACGTAATCACTGTTGAGCATGTATTGATTTTCATTGGCGGCGGTGGCTTGCGATATCGTTGTCGGCGCGGAGCAGGATGGGCGATTTTTTATCGAGGCATCCGCGCAGACCGGCAAGCCATTCGCATCGTAACGCAAGCTGGGGAGGTAGTAGCCATTATTGATGCCACCCTTGACCTGGGGAATTTTCTCCGTCTGCTGCAAGAGATTGATGAAGGTATTGCTGATGTTGGACCCATCATTCGCCACCGCCACTCCTGTGCCCAAAGGGAGATTAATGGGGGGGGCTGCCAAGAAGTTTACCTCGCCGCCAAAGGCGCATCCCAGGTATTTCCGATACGTCGAGGCATCGCACGGTCCACCGATGGTGTCCGTCGGGCCCGTTTTACCGAAGTTAGTGTTCAATGGGTTCTGAATGCCGTAGTCGAGCGGAATCTTGTAGCCAGCGCCTTGGTTCGAGCGCGCATCCGCGAAAGGAACACCTGGCTCGTTAAACGGCAGCAGGCCGACGGCAGTGATGGCGGTCGCGAAGCCATTGCTGCCGATTCCATTAAGTTGCCGCGTTCCCTGATAAGACCCAAAGACGAAGAACTTGTCTTTCTTGATTGGCCCGCCAAACGTGCCGCCGAACTGGTTTTGTTTCACTTCTGGCGGAGCATTTGGCTCCAACTGGGCGGCTTCGGAGCGCTTGTAGAAAAAGTCGTTGGCGTTGAAAAAGTTGTTGCGGTTGAACTCCCATATCGACCCATGGAACTGGTTCGTACCGCTCTTGGTCACGACGTTTACGTTCGCGCCCGGGTTCTGACCATATGCGGCGTCGTATTGTGACGTCTGGACCTTGAACTCCTGAATCGTGTCGGGATTGGGAATCGGGATTCCCGCATAGCTGCCCGACTGCGCTGCCCCGCCGCTGCCGTAGTTCGTGGTGATGACCCCGTCCATCATGTAGGTGTTCTGATCGGAGCCGGAGCCGTTCACGTTGATGTCCATCGTGCCGTTGCCGACTGCTGTCGCGGTTGCGACGTTGGCAGTGACGCCGGGCGAGAGGTCGATGACCTGCGTGTAATTACGCGTACTCAGGGGCAGGTCCGTAACAGTTTCGCCGGAAACCAGCCCACCGATGGTGGCGTTCTGCGCTTGGATCGTCTCAACTTCAGATTCGACGGTTACCTGCTGGGTCTGCGCGCCTATCTCGAGCTGGCGATTCAGCGTCGGGGTCTCTGTGACGTTGATGGTGATCGAGGGAACCTCGGCAGTCTTGAAGCCGGACGCGGAGAACTTCACGCTGTAATTGCCAGGGGGCAGCAGGGAGAGCTTGTACGAACCGCCGGAGTCAGTCGTGGTATCGCGGGTCTGGCCCGTGCCAAGGTTGGTCGCCGTGACGCCCGCACCCGCGATGCTGGCACCGGAAGGATCGGTGACCACTCCGGTCAGCGCACCCGTGGTAGCGCTTTGCGCAGGAAGGTTAGTTGCAGTCGCTACGACAAGAAAGAGGAAGCCAAGTACGCAGACAAACGCATACGCGAGCGCTTTCGTGAACCGTGTCATTTCCCCACCCTTTTCTTGGCCCGGCAAAAAACGATTTGGAATCTCGCCACCCCGGCGAGGCATGCGCGTGGATTTACTACCTCTTCCGAGGGATGTCAAGTCAAAAGCGCAGTATCCCAAGCAATTGACATCGGTTACGGACTCTCCTAACCTGAACCGTCCACAGCGCTGCAACCCGCGCAATTGAATCGCGTGCCGCCGTACTGCACGGAAAAGAGCCAAACGAAGAATGTCGGACCTAAAGTTGACGACGCGTGCCGAGGATTTCTCTGAGTGGTACAACCAGCTAGTGTTGCGCGCCGAACTGGCGGACTACGCGCCGGTGCGAGGCTGCATGATCGTCAGGCCGTACGGATGGGCGCTGTGGGAGAACATCACGGCGGCGCTCGACAAGCGATTCAAAGCCACCGGGCACGTGAACGCAGCCTTTCCGCTGCTGATCCCTCGCAGCTTCATCGAAAAGGAGAAATCGCACGTCGCGGGGTTCTCGCCGGAGCTTGCCGTCGTGACGCACGGCGGCGGCGAAAAGCTGGAAGAGCCGCTGGTGATCCGCCCGACGTCGGAAACGATCATCGGCCACGCCTACGCGAAATGGATTCAGTCGTATCGCGACCTGCCGCTGCTGATCAATCAGTGGAACAGCGTTGTGCGCTGGGAATTGCGCACGCGGCTTTTCCTGCGCACGCTTGAATTTTTCTGGCAGGAGGGTCACACGGCGCACGCCACCGCCGAAGAAGCCGAAGCCGAGACGCGCCAGATGGTCGATGTCTACACGGATTTCGCCGTGAACGAGGCGGCTGTCCCGGTCATTCCTGGCCGAAAATCGGAGGCCGAGAAGTTCGCCGGAGCCGAGATCACGTATTCGTTGGAAGCCATGATGGGCGACGGCAAAGCGCTGCAATTCTGCACTTCACACAACCTTGGTCAGAATTTCGCCAAAGCCTTCGAGATTCGCTATCTCGACAAGACCGGCGTCTTGCAGCACTGCTGGACGACTTCGTGGGGACTCTCGACGCGCGTGGTGGGTGCGATCATCATGGTGCATGGCGACAATCAGGGGCTGATCCTGCCGCCGCGCCTCGCGCCGTATCAGCTCGTGATCGTGCCGATCTTCAAGACCGATGAAGAAAGGGCCACCGTGTTCGAGAACGCGCAGCGGCTGCGGCGCGAACTCATTGATGCGGGCGTGCGCGTGAAAATGGACGAGCGCGACGGCATGAGCCCCGGCTTCAAATTCAACGATTGGGAGATGCGTGGCGTGCCGCTGCGGCTCGAGCTGGGACCAAAGGACGTCGCGAAAGGCTCGGTGGTGCTGGCGCGGCGCGACCGTCCCGGAAAAGAAGGCAAAACGTTCGTCCCGCAGCAGGGAATCGCCGCGGCCGTGACGCAACTGCTCGCCGAAATACAAAAGGCGCTGTACGAACGCGCCCTCGCGTTCCGCAAATCGAATACCGCGGAGCCTGCCGACTACGGCGAGTTCAAGAAGGCCGTGGAAAAGGGCTTCGCGCTCTCCTGGTGGTGCGGCGGCAGCGACTGTGAAGAGAAGATCAAGGAAGAGACGAAAGCCACAATGCGCTGTATCCCGATCGAGCAACCCGGCGGCTTGGGGAAGTGCATCTATTGCGACCAGCCCGCGACGGAAAAGGCCGTCTTCGCCCGCGCGTACTAGCGCGGTGGCTGGACTGAGCGAAACGGATTCGCGGCGTCTCCTGTCAAAGAATCTCGCGCTCGCTCAGAACTCCAGACGCGCCTGGAAAGCGATCATGCGCGGCGAGCTATCGCCGCCCAACCCGACGCCGAGCAGCCCCGTTGGCGGCGACGTGGTGTACGTCAGCGCTCCGAATCCGGTCTGCGTGGAGGGCTTTCCCGGGATACCGGCCAATACCATGCTTGGAAGCCCAAAATTCGCGTGATTGAAGACGTTGAAGAACTGCGCGTCGAGCCGCAGCCTCAAGCGTTCGCTTAGCGGAAACCACTTTGTGACGTAGAAGTCGCTCCAGAAAAAATCCGGACCACGCAGCGCATTGCGGCCCAGATCTCCAAACTGGCAGTTCTGCGGATTGTCGCCAATGTTTAGGTTACCGCCGGTGTTGCACTTGCCGGTTGACGGGTCCACGGCCGAAACAAATGCATCCGGGTTGAGCCACTGAACCGTGCCCGGCTGCGTCACGCCCGGAATCGGTCCGTGCGCGTAAAGCGGAACGCCGGGAATGATGCTTGCGAATTGCGGCCCGCTGCCGTTCACGATGCCATTTCCATTTGCTGAATAGGGCGTGCTCAGTACAGAGAACGGAATCCCGCTATGCCAAAACACGGTTCCCGAGACCTGCCAGCCGTTCAGTACGTCGCCAAGAATCCGGTTTTGGACCTTGAGGGGGAATTGGTAGACATATTGCGCGTTGAGATTGTTCCGGATGTCGTAATCGCAGGGACCGTAGTCGCGAGCCAAGTCTCCCGGGAGCGGCGACAATATTCCGCCCGCCGAGAACTGCAGGAATCCGCCGTTCGAGACGGTGTCCATGCAACGGCTCCAGGTGTAGTTGATTTGTCCCATAAGGCCGTGTCCCATGCGTTTCATCGCCGTCAGCTGTAGACCGTTGTAATGACTGCTTGCGCCGGTGGAGAACTGCGTCACCGCTCCGAATCTGGGATCGGTCGGTTGGTTATAGGGGAACGGGGCAAAGCATCCCTGGCACACGGTTTGATAGCCGTTCACTTGAGTGGAGTAGGGTTGGTTCAAAGCTCGCGTGCCAACGTATTGCGCTTGGACCTTTCCCGTGGTTCCCAACTGCTGTTCCAGGCCAAGGCTCCACTCCATAAAGTAAGGTGCATGGAGCTCGCCATCGGGGACCGCCGTGATGGCCACGGGCGGAATCTGCCCGGCGCAGTTGGTGTATGGAAATGTGCAGGAAAGTTCCTGCTTAGAAAAGCCCGTGCCAAACGCTTGATTGGCGGTCACAGTCGCACCTACCGCACTGTTAGGCACTCCCGGCGCGATCGCCGTGCCGCCGACCGTGCCCAAAACTCCGCCTTCAAAAATCCGAACGTATGGCGGGTTCATGCCCACAACATCTGCAATGCTGCCGGGCAAGATGTCGCTGAATAGCCCAAATCCAGTTCGGAGCACGGTCTTGGGTTCAAACTGCCAGGCGAATGCCGTTCTTGGTTGCAAGATTGCGAGCGGCGTGGAAGCAAACAGGTGTCCGAGATTCGTCTGAATTGCAGCGTATAACGGCTGATTCACATCATGGGAGATGGAATCGAAAGAGCCGCGGAGCCTCGCGATTTCGTCATGTGGGTTCAATGGATTTGAATTGAGCGTATCGCGGATGCCGATGGTCCACGTCAGCTTCGGTGTCAGCTTCCACGTATCCTGCGCGTAGAGGTCGAGATTTAGGAAATTGAAAGGCTCGTTCGGCAATAGCGGAAATGTTTGCGTCGCCGTATTGGCAACTCCATAGATGTATTGCTGCAGATTGGCATAGGTGACCGTGGGAACCGTGCCTTCGCCGAAATCGAAGTCGTTTAGTCGAAAAATTCTGGTATTGGTTCCAAACCTGAACTCGTGCGGGCCGTGGCTCCACGCCAGGTTGTCGTTGATAAAGAACCGGGAGGCGCGCCTTCCCTGAAGCCAGGTGTTGTCGAGTCCTCCAACGGTAGTGAAGGCGTTGGCACCGGTGCCTTGGAGGACAATCGGGAAAGCCGCGAGTGTTTTCTGAAAGTCGCTGGGAGCGAAGAGGCTTCCGTACCAGGAGAATCCCGGATTGAAATAGTTCACGAGGTTCTGTGAGAAAACATGCGTATAGCCTGCGGCGAATGAGTAGAGCGGTTGCGGAGAGAACGAGTCGACCAAAGAATTGATCGGGTCGGTATAGGCGGCTTGCAGGCCGGTGTCGGCTTGAAAGCGGAACCAGGTAGTGTTATTTGCGTTGATGTTGTAATCGATCCGAGCTGTCTGTACCTGCTCGTGATCGTCGCTCGAATGCGAGACGCTCTGGCGATTGGCGCACCCGTTTCCATCCGGCGGATTGCCGGCTGCCTGGCTGCCGTCCGCGTTGAACGGGCAGCCGAGCACTTCAACCGGGCTCCCGCTCACGTTCCCGTAGAGGGAAAACATTTTTTGATAAAAGCACGATTGGAGTATGCAGCCGGTTGAGGTTTGGCCAAGTTGTTGAAGGACGTAGCTCTGAAACGCCAGGGTCGGAACGGTCGTGGGTGTGACAATCGGAAGCGCAATCCGAACCCATTCACTATCGAAGAAGAAAAACAATTTATCCCGAAGAATCGGGCCGCCCAGACTGCCCCCGAAATGATTCACAGTTGAGCGCGGCTTGTGATTGCCCGGTGTCGCGTTTGTGAAATAGTCCGCTGCGTTTAATATCGAGCCGTTCCAAATCTCGTAGAGATTTCCATGAAACTGGTTCGAGCCTGACTTTGTAACGTAATTGATCTGCGATGCTCCGTACCGTCCCTGGTCGACGGCATAGGAAAGCGTGTTGACCGTCACTTCCGATATCGAATTCAATCCGAGGACGAGGTTTGTCGAGAGTCCACTGTTCAGATTCGTCAGCGGATCATTCGTTTCCAGGCCATCGACGATATAGCCGTTTGAGAGAGCAGGCAGTCCATTGAACTCCACGTTGCCATACCCATTCGTACCGCCGACGAAATCATTGCTACTGCCTGCCGTGTTGATAAGCGCGCCCGCGGCAAACTGAAGGGGGTAGGTCAAATCACCGCCTGGGTTGGGCAGGTTCTCCAACGCTGGCGCATTCAGATTCGTGGATGTGTTTGCGTTTTCGGGATTGATGAGCGGCGCTTCCTCGGTCACCTGAATCGTCTGGATCGACCGAGCCACCTTCAGGGTGATATTGACCGTTTGCTTTTGGCCCAAACTGGAAACCACATTGTCAATCCGTTGCGGGTCGAATCCTTCTGCTTCCGCGTGGACGGAATACGTACCCGGCAGAAGTTGAGGGAAATTGAACCGGCCCTCGACGTCGGTGCTGGCGCTGCGCTTGAGACCGGTCTCACGGTTTACGATGATTACCGTCGCGCCCGGAATCGCCGCGCCGGATGCGTCCGTCGCTTGACCGACAATCGCGCTCGTGGTTTCTCCTTGCGCCGATATCCGCGCGGCTGCTAGCAGAAGCAGGCTCGCGAGAATCATTCCGAAAAACGCCGCTTTACTCATATCGCGCGTGTTACTGCTCCTGCGGGCCCACCGCCCGGGCTCAATATTAAGCGCCATGTCGGAGATATATTAATCATAGTTAAGCAACAATGTAAATGGAGGTGTATAGAGAAACGTACGGGAGCGGTGAGTTGCTATGGAGAGGCTCCGTGCGGATTGTTGGGCGGCTGCACAAAGAGGAGCCAGCAATGACGGCACCGGGCGCAAGCTTGCAACTGCCATGAAATGGTACTCGGTCTGGCCGGGCTTCACGGCCGCGTTTACTCATCGCGAACAAGAGCCCTTGCGCCACCACCGCCCCGCGGGCTGGCGTGCTAGGTTAGGGGGCAAGCGACGGACGGGAGGGCGCGCGGGTACTATGGATCGAGCAAACCAAATCGGCGAGCGCGGCGGTTCGAAATTTAACCTGATCGTGACGCTGCTCATTCTCGGAGCGATGGTTTTCGGAGCCGTCAAAGTCGTTCCCGTGTACTTCGCGAACTACCAGTTTCAGGATGCGATCGAGAGCGAGTCCCGCTTCGCCCTTACCGGCTATCCCAAGAAAAACGCGGACGACATCCGGGACGACATCTATAAGAAAGCGCAGGAGCTTGGCATTCCCGTAAAGCCGGACAGCATTCAGGTGGTCGTCGGCAACGGCACCGTCGACATCGCGGTCAGCTACAGCGTTCCCATTGATCTAGCTGTATATCAGTGGACTCCACAATTTCATCCCCACGCGGACAACCATTCGATTTAAGATAGTATTTGGTCTTGGGGGTCACTCGGAAGGATTCCGGGCAGTCCCATCCCCGGAGGCGCCGCGCCCGCCCGGCCGCGGCTTCTGACACGCGTCGAAGTTCTGCGCACTTCGTACCGGAGACACTGATTGCGGATTCGAATTGCCCGCGGATTCTGGGGTTCCCGTTTTGGGATCGCGTTGCTGATCTCGATGCTGGTGGTGTTGCTCGCCGCCACGATCGTCTTCGCGCATTACTACATCCAGTTCGGCCACCTGATTGACCAGCGCCTCACCGGACAGGTTTTTCAGAACACTTCCCGTGTGTACTCGGCTCCCGGCCACATCTACACGGGCGAAACGATGCGCGCGAGCGACCTCGCGAGTTACCTGCTGCGGGCCGGATATCAGGAAGGTGCCGTCGCAGGGGCTCCGGGGGAATTTCATGCGACGAACGCCATGGTCGAGATTCGGCCATCGGCGGATTCGTTCTTCCGCGGCCACAATGCGCTGCATGTGAATTTCGAAGGCACCGAAATCTCCCACATCACGCAGATGTCCGATGGCACCGAACTCGATTCGGCGGAGATCGAGCCGGAACTGCTCACCAACCTGTTCGACAGTTCGCGCGAGAAGCGGCGCGTGGTCCGGTTCGAGGATCTGCCGCCTGTGCTCGTGCACGCAGTGCTCGCGGCGGAGGACAAGCGCTTCTTCGAGCACGGCGCGCTGGACATGGTTCGCGTATTCGGCGCGGCGTTTTACGACGTGACGCGCGGCCAGAAGGCGCAAGGCGCCAGCACGATCGACATGCAGGTGGCGCGCACGTTCTTTTTTTCGACGAAGCGCGAATGGCGGCGGAAGATCAAGGAAATCCTGATGGCCGCCGAGATCGACGAGCGCTTCTCGAAGACGCAAATCCTCGAGCTTTACGCGAACGACATCTATCTCGGCAATCGCGGCAGCTTCGCGATTCGCGGATTCGGAGAAGCTGCCCAGGCGTATTTCGGCAAGGATGTGCGCGAGCTGACCGCGGGTGAGGCCGCGTTTCTGGCCGGGATCATTCGCGCGCCCAATCGCTATTCATCCGCCGAACGCCACGTGGACCGCGCCGATGAGGCCCGCGACCGCGTGCTCGGGCAGATGGTCGAGGATGGCTACCTCACCGCCGAACAGGAAGCCGCCGCCAAGAAGCTGAAGCTGAAATTCGTGAATGGCGGCCTCGTCAGCAGTTCCGCGCCGTATTTCGTTGATATGGTGAAGGACCATCTTCTCGAAAAATACTCCGAGAGCGATCTCGAAAACCAGAGCTTCCGGATATACACGACTCTCGATCCCGACCTCCAGCGCGCGGCCACGGATGCCGTGCAGATCGGCGTCGAGAATCTGGACAAACTTCTCGCGCGCCGCTACGCCGCGTGGAAGAAAAAGGGCCAGCCGGTCGCGGAGGCGCAGGTGGCCGTGGTCGTGCTCGATCCGCGCACGGGCGAGATTCGCGCGCTCGTCGGCGGCCGGGACTACGGCGAAAGCCAGCTCAACCATGCGCTCGCGCGGCGGCAGCCGGGGTCGGTTTTCAAGCCGTTCGTGTATGCGGCGGCGTTCAACAATGCGGCTCAGGGGCTTCAGCCGGTCGTGACGCCCTCAACGATTGTGGACGATTCCCCCACCACGTTTGAATTCGACGGCAAAGAATACACGCCCGACAATTACGGCGAAGAGTTCTACGGACCGGTTACCGTTCACGACGCGCTGATGCATTCGCTCAACGTGGCGACCGTGAAGGTCGCCGAGCTGATCGGCTACCAGCGAGTGGTCGATCTCGTGCGGCAGATGGGACTCGGGACGAACATCCAGGCGACGCCCGCCGTGGCGCTCGGCGCATATGAAATGACGCCAATTGAGGTGGCAGCGGGATACACCGCGTTCGCGGCAAACGGCGTACGCGCCGAGCCGCTCGATATCCGCAGCGTGATCTCGAGCGACGGCAGCACCGAGGAGACCGCCGCGCCCACGACGCGTTCGGTGCTCGATCCGCGCGTCGCCTACCTGACGACCAGCCTGATGGAGGACGTGATCAATCACGGCACGGGCTATCCCGTCCGCGCGATGGGATTCACCGCGCCGGCCGCGGGCAAGACCGGCACTTCGCGCGACGGCTGGTTCGCCGGGTACACATCGAACCTCCTTTGCGTCGTGTGGGTCGGGTTCGACGACAATCGCGATCTCGGATTGGCCGGTGGCCAGGCCGCCGCGCCGATCTGGGGCGAGTTCATGAAGCGAGCCGTGACCGTGCCCGGCTACCGCAATACGCAGCCGTTTGAGGCTCCGCCGGGCGTCATCGAGGAAACGATCGATCCGCAGACCGGCCAACTCGCCACGCCTTCGTGCCCGCAAAATGCGCCGGAATACTTCATCGTGGGAAGCGAACCGACGCAGTATTGCCAGCTTCACGGCGGCCAGACGGCGCAGTCGGGGCAGGGCTCTTGGATATCACACTTATTCAGCAAGGAATCAAATGGGCAGCCGCCTCCGCCCGCGAATTCCGCTGGCGCGGTGCCCGATGCCGCGACTAACGCCCAGCATACGAAAGCTGCTCCGCATGCGAAATCTCAGCCGACCCCCGCGGACCAGCAGGCCAGCCAGCCCGAGAAGAAAAAGGGCATTCTCGACCGGATATTTGGTATCTTCGGTGGGAGTAGCAAGCCGGCGGACAATTCCAAGCCCCAACAGTAAGCCCGGGCGCACATGCGCCGGCAAAACAGGAGACGGGCAATGAGACGTTTGGCCCTCTTCGCTATAGCCCTCGCCTTCACGGCCGGAATCGGCCGCGCGCAGCATGCACCCGCCGGTCCACCTGTCCTTCCGACGAACGATTCCGCTTCCCAGAACCCGAACGAGCCGCCGATGACGCCGCGCCAGATCGCCGTGATGCGCGCGCAAATCCTGATGGCGCGCAAGGACTACCAGCAGGCGGCAGTTGCGTACCAGCTTCTTCTGCAAGACGACCCGCGAAATCCGGATTTTCTGAATCAGGTCGGGATGGCGTACCAGCAATTGGGAGACGGCGAACGCGCCGAACATTTTTACCGGCGGGCGATTCGTGCCGACAAAAACTATTCGCGCGCCATCAATAACCTCGGCACACTCGAATATGCAAAGCACCGCTATGGCAAGGCGATCAAGTACTACAAGAAAGCCATCTCCGCGGGAGGCGATCTGGCGCCCATTTACAGCAATCTTGGTTACGCCTACTGCGGCATCAAGCTGTTTCCGGAAGCAATGCAGGCGTTTGCCAAGGCTCTGGCCATCGATCCGGAAGTTTTCGAGCACCACGGCGGCGGCGGGTCGGTCTTCCAGCAGCGCAGCGCCGTCGATCCGGGCGTTCTGTATTTCATGCTTGCGAAATCGTACGCCAAGACCGGCGACGCCGAACGAACCGCGCGCTATCTGAAGCTCTCTCGCGACGACGGCTATAAGGATTTTCTCTCCGCCCGGAAAGATCCCGATTTCGCGCGCGTGATCAAGGACCCGCAGGTGCAAGAGGTGCTGCGCGTGCAGCCCACCTACGCTGCCGAGCCGCAGAAACCGGTTTCGAACTGAGGCGGCGCGAAATTCTCCGCCACGCTCGCGTGGCCGCTAATTTCAGATCGGCACGTGCCGTGAGTGACGTTCGGTCGCTGTCCAAAACGGCACATATCTTCCCTTGAAACTGTTGCTATAATACGCATCCGAGATGGCCTGCAGTTCATTGCGGCGACTTTTCCTCTGTGCGTGTATTTTCGCGGGAACGTCACTAGGCCTCACCGCGCGCGCGGCCACACCTGATTCTTCTTCCTCTAGCGTTGTTGAATTGCGAATCGACGGCGAAATCGAGCCGGTCCTCGCGGAATATATCGTCAACGGAATCGACCAGGCGAATCGCGACCACGCGAGCCTGGTGCTCATCACCATCAGCACGCCCGGCGGCCTGGACACATCGATGCGCTCGATCGTGCAGGCGATCCTGCTCTCGCGTGTGCCGGTGGTGACCTACGTGAATCCCACGGGATCGCGCGCGGCTTCCGCCGGATTCTTCATCCTGCTCTCCGCCGATGTCGCCGCCATGTCTCCCGGGACGGACACCGGTGCGGCTTCTCCCATCATGGAAATTGGTGGGGAGGTGGTGCAGATCGACGAGACCCTGCGCAAGAAAATCCTGAACGAGGCGACCGCGTATCTGCGCAGCTACGTCAGCAAGCGGGGGCGAAACGTGGATCTCGCGGCGACGGCCGTCACGGACGCCAAAGCCTTCAGCGAAAAAGAGGCGCTGGACGGCAAGCTTGTCGATCTCGTTGCCTCGTCGCCCGAAGATCTGTTCTCGAAGCTCAACGGCCGCACGATTACGCGCCTTGACGGATCGACGACGCAGTTGGCGCTGTCGAATCCGGTCATTGTGGCAGTCGATATGACGGCGCGCGAAAAGTTTCTTTCCCGAATCGTCCAGCCGGATGTATTTTTCATCCTGCTGATCGTTGGCGTGCTCGGGCTGTACACCGAATTTACGCATCCCGGGATGTTCGCGCCGGGCGTGATCGGAGGGATCGCAGCGCTCCTCGCGCTCTTCGCCATGCACATGCTGCCCGTGAGCTTGACGGGCTTGCTCCTGATCGCGATGGCGCTGGGCCTCTTCATTCTGGAGGCGAAATATCCGACGCACGGCGTGCTTGGCGTGGGAGGCGCGATTTCCATGGTTCTCGGGGCGCTTATGCTGATTCAGTCCCCATGGACAGGCATGGGCGTGAGCCTCAGCGCGGCACTGGGCGTGGCGATTCCGTTTGCGGTGATCGTCATCTTCCTTATGAGGGCGGTTCTGCGGTCGCGCTCGTGGAAGCAATCGGTGGGCAAGGAAGAGCTGCTGAAGGAAGAGGGCGAAGTGGTCGAGCCTATCGGAGCGGCTCCGGCCACGGGACTGGTGCGGGTCCACGGCGAACTCTGGCGCGCCGCGGCGCAAGCTGGCGACGGCATCCCGAAAGGCGCGCGAGTGCGCGTGAAAAAAGTGGAAGGGCTTACCCTGCAAGTGGAACTTGTGGCGCCGTCGCGGCCGGCGGCTTCGTAGGCAGTGATTCGGAGGAAACAACGATGGATTTCAATTTTGTGACGATCTTGGGCGTTGCAGCGGTCATCATCTTTCTGTTTTGGCTGTTCAATTCGATTTACGTGATCAAGGAGTGGGAGCGGGGAGTCGTGCTGCGCCTGGGAAGAATGCAGCCCGAAGCCAAAGGCGCGGGGTTGCAGCTCGTCCTCTATCCCATCGACAAGCTGACGCGCATGTCGCTGCGAATCGAGACGCTGGATGTGCCACCGCAGGACGTGATCACCCGCGACAACGTCTCGGTGAAGGTCAACGCGGTTTGCTATTTCCGAGTCGTGGACGCGAACCGCGCGCTCTCGCAGGTGCAAAACTACCTGTATGCCACTTCACAGCTCGCGCAGACCACGCTTCGCAGCCTCATCGGCCAGTTCGAGTTGGACTCCCTCCTGTCCGAGCGCGAAAAGGTAAACTCCAAGCTGCAAACAATCCTTGACCAGGATACGGAGCCTTGGGGTATCAAGGTAACGAAGGTTGAGGTCAAGCAGGTCGATATCCCGGAGAATATGCAGCGCGCCATCGCCAAGCAGGCTGAGGCCGAGCGCGAACGCCGGGCCAAGGTCATTCACGCCGAGGGCGAATTCGAGGCCTCGACGAAACTGGCGGAGGCGGCGGAGGTATTGGAGAAGCAGCCCGCTGCGATCCAGCTCCGATACTTGCAGACGCTGACCGAAATTGGTGTTGAGAAGAACACGACTGTCGTATTTCCAGTGCCGATCGACCTTATCTCGCAGTGGTTGAAGCCGAACGGGGGGAATAAGTAAAAGCTCATGGCTGGGGGCGGAAGACGCGGGGGCGGCGACCGGGTGCTCGAGAGCAGGCACCTGGTGGGACTTTTTCTCGGCGTCGTGCTGTTGTGCGGCGTTTTCTTCACGCTCGGCTATGTCATGGGCCACAACCAGTATGGCGGGTCGGTTCACGCCGCCGATTCCTTCGATCGCATCACGGCACCTCTGGTTCGCAGCGTTACCAAGCCCTCGCAGCCTGCGGTTTCGCCTGCGCCAACACCCGCGCCCGCGAACAGCGAGTGGGATTTTTATTCCAAGAACAACGACAATCGTCTCGAGCCTGCGGCGAAGCCTTCGTCGCCTGCGGCCGCTCCACCGGCAACGATCGTTGCGAAGAAGCCTGAATCTGCTCCTGCCGCGCCTGCCGGGAGCGCGCGAACGGTTCCAGCTTCGGCGCGTTTCCAGCCGCCGAAAATGCTCAAGGGCTCGGTCGTGCTCCAGATTGCGGCGCTCACGCATCAAAGCGACGCGCTGGCCATGGCCGACGCGCTGCAACAAAAGCAGTTTCCATCGTTCGTCGTGACGCCTTCCTCGGACAATTTCTATCGCGTGCAGGTGGGGCCGTATCCGGACGAGCGCGCCGCCGAATCGGCCCGGGCCGCGCTTGACCGTGCCGGTTTCAAGGCGATCATCAAGCGCTGAATGAGCTTGTCCTGGTATACGCGCGTGCTGCTCGCGCTCGCGAGCGGTCTGGCCCTGGCGCTCTCCTTTCCGAATTACAATCTCTCGCTCCTCGCGTGGATTTCCGTCGCGCTGCTTGTTCTGGCGTCCTGCCGCGCGCGGCCCGCGGTCGCTCCGCTGTATGGTTTCCTTCACGCGCTGGTTTACTACCCGGTCTGCCTTACGTGGATTGACGTCGTCGTGCGGCAGTATGGCAACGTTCCGCCGCTGACGGCCGCCGGGCTTGTGCTGCTGATTGCCATCACAGGCGGAATCATCTGCGCGGTTTTTTCCTGGGGCGTGGCTCTTGCTTCGCGCAAGAGCGCGGCGATTGCTTGCGCGCTCGCGCCGTTCCTGTGGGTGGCGCTCGAGTTCGCACGCGCGCATCTGCCGATCTTCGGTTTCCCGTGGAATCTGGCGGGCTATGCGGCCAGCGGCAGCCTCGCGCTCGTGCAGCTCACCGCGCTCACCGGAATTTACGGCCTCAGCTTCGTCGTCGCGGGCTTCGGCGCGCTGCTCGCATACGCGATTCTCTCCGGCAGGCAGCGCGCGTGGAAGGCAGTGATCGCGACGGCGGGCGTGCTGCTCCTGATTGTAGGCGGCGGACGCTACTTCGTGCCGCAAGACACGCCGCATTTCGTCGCGCACCTGGTCCAGACGAATTTCGCGCAGTCGTACGACTATCCACCCGACTGGATGCGGCTCCACGCGGGCGATCTGGACGAGCTCGAGCGCATCAGCGTGGACTCGGCGACAAAAATCCCCGGCCTCGTCGTCTGGCCCGAGGTGCCCGCGCCGTTCAGCCTGCAGGACGCGGACTTCGGCGGGCGCGCCAGCCGGATCGCGCGCGAATCCGGCGGCGATTTCCTCGTCGGCGTCGAAGACTGGAAGAAGGACGCGGCGGGGAAGTGGATCGCGACGAACAGCGCTGTGCTCCTCAGCCCCTCCGGCACGCGGCTTTTCACCTACGACAAAATTCATCTCGTGCCGTTCGGCGAGTACGTCCCGCTCCGGCGCTGGCTTACCTTCGCGGGCAAGCTCACCGCCGACATCGGCGACTTCACGCCGGGTGACGCCTACCGCGTGGGCACGCTGCCCGGCGGAAACTTCGGCGCGTTCATCTGCTTCGAGGCGATTTTTCCGAATGAGGTGCGGCGCTTTACGTCCGGAGGCGCCGAGCTGCTGATCAATATGTCGAACGACGGCTGGTTCGGCCGCTCGTCGGCCCCGGCGCAGCACCTGATGATGGCGCGCGTGCGCGCGGTCGAGAACCGGCGCTGGCTCCTGCGCGACACCAACAACGGATTCACCGTCTCCGTCGATCCGTACGGCCGGATCGTCGCCGCGCTGCCGACCGACGTTCGCGGCCAGCTCGACGCACCCTACGATTTCCGCAGCGGACTCACGCCCTATGCGCGATTCGGCGACTGGTTCGCCTGGCTGTGCGTCTTCGCGTCCATCGCTCTGCTCGGCGCCGCGATAGCCACGCGGAGGCGCGGTGACTCCACTGCAACTTAGCGAGTTCGACGAACAATAGGCGGCTCGATCCACACTTTCGATTTTCTATTTACCGGTTTCCTGTGTAGGATTTAAGCATGGCTGAACACATCGAAGACCTGCAGAAACGCTACGACGAGCTCCAGAAGCGCATCGGGCTCGTGCGGAGCTATCTTTGACGTCGAATCCGCGCAAAAGCAGCTCGCCGCAAGCGAAGAGAAAGTAAACGATCCAAATTTCTGGCAGGACCAGGAAAAGGCCCAGGCCATCCTGCAGGAGCGCAAGCAGCTTGAAGAACGCGTTAACGCCGGAAAATCGCTCGCGACCAAGGCGAGCGATCTCGACACGTATTTCCACCTCGCGCAGGAAGAAACCAACAGCGCGCAGCACGATTCGCTCATGGAAGATATCGGCAAGGAGCTTGCTGCCGCGGATGTCTACGTCTCGGAACTCGAGACGAAAACTCTGCTCGCCGGCGAAAGCGACCGCCTCAACGCCATCCTGACGATCAAGCCCGGCGCGGGCGGCACCGAGTCGCAGGACTGGGCCGAGATCCTTTTGCGAATGTACCTTCGCTGGGCGGAGGACAAGGGCTTCCGCGCGAACGTGCTCGAATCGACGCCCGGCGAAGAAGCCGGCATCAAGTCCGCCACGGTGCAGATCGAGGGCGAGAATGCGTACGGGATGCTCGCAGGCGAAAGCGGCGTGCATCGCCTCGTGCGCATTTCGCCGTTCGATCAGCAGGCGCGGCGGCACACGTCATTCGCCTCGGTGTTCGTGATCCCGGAAATCGACGACAAGATTGAGATCGTCGTGAACCCCGACGACCTGCGCGTCGATACCTACCGCTCGGGCGGCAAAGGCGGGCAGAACGTCAATAAAGTCGAGACGGCCATCCGTATCACTCACATTCCCAGCGGCATCGTCGTCCAGTGCCAGAGCGAGCGCAGCCAGCACAAGAACCGCGAGACGGCCATGAAACTCCTGCGCTCGCACCTCTACGAGCGCGAAATCGAAAAGCGGCGCGAGGAAATGCGCAAGCTCGACGCCTCCAAGCCCGAGATCAGCTTCGGCAGCCAGATCCGCTCGTACGTGATGCAGCCCTATCAGATGATTAAGGACCACCGCACCAAGTTCGAGCGCGGCGACGTCCAAAAGGTGCTCGACGGCGATCTCGACCCCTTCATCCGCGCCTACCTACTTTACCGCCGCGAAGCTCCGGTTTAGGAAGCGTCCGGCATTTCCGCCGACGGTGAAAGGTGTAAAACGTCGCGATGGTCGGACGTCAGCCGCGCCTTAGTTTGTATGCAGCCATATTCGTTCGGAATACAAAAACAAGCCGGCGACATATCGCGATCTCAGCGAAGCCATCCCATCCCAGCACCTAATCTGATATTTACCAAGTACATCGCGGGCAGCTAAGCACGGCCTTGACAGGTCCAATAGAGGCTCTAGATGGATGAATGTATGCAGTTTTTCGTTGACATGAACATTCTTGCAGTGGTATGTGCTGCGCAAACGGGGAATGTGCCGCACTTGAATTCACGAAACTCAGCGGAGGGGGGAACATGTCAGAGAGCCATAGCGCGGTGAAGTCTGCCTTTTTGATGTTGCATTGCTGTCCTGCAAGGTCTGGCGCGGACTTTCTGGCCGCCGAGCAGGAGCTGGCGGAAACAAGAGATCGCAATTCGGTTCGTTGTTCGAGTGTGCTTCGCGCCGCGTTTCTGGCAGCGCTGGCCATAGCTTTCTTGTGCGTGCTTATTGCTGGCAACTTATACGCGCAGGTGGAAAAAGCTACACTTTCCGGAACCGTCACGGATGCTAGCGGCGGGGTCATAGTCGACGCCAAGATCCAGGCGAAGAACGTCAACACCGGCGTCACCTATTCCGGCGGTACCGACGGGCAGGGACGCTACATTCTCCCAGAAATGCAGGTTGGCACTTACGAGGTTTCGGCCCAGAAGGCCGGCTTCCAGCAAATGGTGCAAACCGGCGTCGTGTTGAGTGTCGGCGCGCGGCCGATCCTGGACTTCAAACTGTCAGTGGGCCGATCCGAGCAAGTCATCGAGGTGCAGGGCGAGGCTTCCAGAGTCGATACCGAAACCGCTGCGGTGGGCCAACTGGTTTCGCCCAATCAAATGGAAAATCTGCCGTCCAACGGCCGCAATTTCACCGATCTCCTCAGCCTGGCGCCGGGCGTGGCGACGGTGCCTTCGAGCGGTGGTGGCGGCGGCCAGTCGGCCACCGTCTACGGTGAACAAACCAACTACTCCGTTTCCGGTTCGCGCCCGGTGGGATTGGCCTACATGCTGGATGACACCGACATCCGCGACGCGCTGGACCATGGCGCGGGCGTCAGCGTGATGGGGACTTCCCTCGGCATGGAGGCCATCCAGGAATTCTCGGTCCTGACCAACACCTACAGCGCGGAGTTCGGCGGTACCGGCGCGGCCGTCAACGCGGTCACCAAGTCGGGCACCAACGCCCTGCACGGCTCGGCGTACGAATACATCCGCAACAGCGTCCTGGACTCCAAGAACTACTTCGACGCCCCCGGGGAGAAACCGACTTTTAAGAGGAATCAATTCGGCGGCTCGCTTGGGGGTCCCATCAAGAAGGATAAAGCCTTCTTCTTCGTCAATTACGAGGGCCTGCGGGCGGGTACTGGCGAGACCTCGCGCGCGATTGTGCCTACCTCGTTGCCGGCCCTGTTCACGGCCGGCGGCATGACGCTAACCGGCGGCCACTGGGTAGGCCCTTACGGGCCGATAAGTCCGCTGACGCAAAGCATATTCGGCTTGTATCCGCTTGCCCAAAGCCTGTCTCAATGCCCCAATGTAACCGGTATCCAGTTTCTGCCGGGCACCGGCCTCTACTGCTCACATGATCTCCAGATCGGCAACGAGGACTATGTGCTGGGGCGCGCGGACTACACTTTGGGCACCAAGGATAGCCTGTTCGCCCGCTACATCAGGGAGAGCGCTTACCAGGTTCTCCCGTACGTCTATACTCCGGTCCCGGGATACCCGGAAATCGACAACGAGCACAACCAGTACCTCACCATCGAAGAGCGGCATACGTTTTCGCCCAGGATGCTCAACGAAGTCCGTTTCGGGTTTGTGCGGCTGTATACGCTGACGGCGAACGGCGGCGTCAGCGAACCCCCTCTGCAATCGGCTCCCGGCCTGCAGGATATGGACTTTTCACCCGGCCAGAATCTGTCCTCGCTCGGTCCCTCGCCTACGAGTCCAAGCCGGCCGGTTACCAACCGGTTCAGCGGTGGCGATGATGTCATCATGTCGCTGGGCGCGCATAGTCTCCGCTTCGGGGCCACGCTAACCCGCGTGGAGTTGAACCAATATTGGGACCAGTATCCCGGCGGCGCCTGGATCTTCGCAGACCTCAGCGGCAACACAATACCCGGTACGCCATTGGGCGGCTCGATGTACGGCGACCCATTGCTGTGCGTGTGTGGGGCCGCCCCCAGTTACAGCTATACGACCCCGGGTGGGGTAACTTACCCCTTCAACCCCTACCGCTACTGGCGTCAGACCTGGGTGGATCCATACATCCAGGACGATTGGAAGATCACTAAGAGGCTCACCTTAAACCTCGGCCTGCGCTACGCCTGGGCCAGCAACCCGACCACGCGCCACGAACCCGTGTTCGTGATCAACAACTTAACCGCGCCGACGACGACTGAATACGACTTCGTCACCGCGAAGCATCCCTTTACCAACAATCCCAATATCAAGAACTTCGATCCGCGCATCGGCCTCGCCTGGGACCCGTTCGGGGATCACAAGACCTCCGTCCGCGCCGGCTTTGGCATGTTCCACGAGCCGGTCACCGCGCGTACCTATGCCCTCGACAACACGTCATTTCTCCCGAATGCCCCGCTGTTCTTTCTTTTCTTTGACACTGGCTTCCCCGCTCTGCCTTCCAGTCCCAGCGCGGCCAGCTCGATCGCCTGGTACTATGCCATCCTGCAGAATGTGGACACGGCGCCGTACGTTATGCAGTACAACCTGAACGTGCAGCGCGAACTGGGGCACGGGACCGTGCTCACGGTGGGCTACAACGGTTCCTCGGGCAACCACCTGTTCTTTTGGGCTGACGCCAACCCTCCGCAGTCCTTTTCCATGTTGACGCCCGCCCAGCAGACGACGGCACTCGCAACCGGAAACTACCCCAGCGCTACCGGGGCAGGAGCGCCGGGCACGCTGACCAACCCGTTTATGGGCACCCACGTCAATCCCAACTTCCAGGCGGTGGAAGCCGTCCAACCCAGGGCACACTCCACTTACAACGCCTTGCAGGTCACCGTGAGCCGGCAGTTCGCCCGGGGCTTGGTCGGCAATGCCGGCTACACTTGGTCCAAGTGCCTGGATGATGCCTCGGCCACCATCAGCACGGAACAGGGCGAGTGGGCCGTCGTTGATGCCTACAACCCGAGCCTGGATAGAGGCCCCTGCAGCTTTAGCTCCAACCAGGTGTTTACCGCCAATGCCATTTATCGGCTGCCGTTTCAGGGCAACCGGTTGAAGGACGGCTGGCAAATCAGTCCTATCGTCAGCGCCTATTCCGGCCTGCCCTTTAACGTCCAGACCATGTTTGGAGGCCTCTACCAATCTCAAACGGGTGGCGCCACCGAGGGCGAGCGTCCGGAGCGCGTCCCCGGCTGCAACCCCATGGTGAGGAGTAAGACCGAGTGGTGGAATCCGGAATGCTTCGTGCTTCCGCCGTTCGGCACCCTCGGCAATTCCGGCCGCGACTCGCTCAATAACCCCAATTTCGTCAACTTCGACTTCGCGCTCTTCAAGGACACGAAGCTGACCGAGAAGGTCACCATGCAGTTGCGGGCAGAGTTTTTCGATATCCTGAACCACCCCAACTTCGTTGTTGGCAACCAGGTCTACTTGATGGGCACCGCCGGCACCGTCTCACCTTCGAGTGCGGGGGCCAATTACTCGCAACTTTCTAATCCGGCTGCGTATGTGCCTCCGAGCGGCGGCAGCCCGGGTGGCATACTCTGCAACCCGGGGCAGAACCCCGCCGGTCCGGTCAGTGGCCCCTGCTACACCCCCACGACCGGGCTGGGCGTGACCATGCCGGGGACCAACGGCGGCCAACGCCAAATTCAATTCGCTGTGAGGTTTATGTTCTAGGCTTCAGGGCGCCTTTCCTCAACTTTGCCGGCGGCAACTCCAAGGTTGCCGCCGGCGGGTTGTTGTTCTTGGTTCAGAACTTCTGGTTCCAGGGAAATCGGAATTCAATTTTAATTGCGATGCTCGATGGAACTGTGCTGGCAGGAATCCCGTCAAGCCAGGCCTACTGCGGCCGCAGAAAATCAAGAATTCAATTTTAGCCCGCCCATGTGAGCCTCGACGCTGACGGAATCTGATGACCCAGCGATTCCAGTTTCCGGTTTGCCGACATAACTGGCCAATCGTGATGCCCGCGCCTGATCCAGTTCGGGTTGCACTTCATTTTCTAGGGGGGCAGGTTGCAGCGCAAGCTTGACCGGAACAGCTTGCGCGATGACTGCCGCAACACGAGAGCCGGCGCGGAGATCCCATCCCTCCCGCCGGACCCTCTATTTGGCTATTGCCGGTCCGCTTTCTGATCGCGTATTGTGCCGTTCAACCCGCGTTTAAGGCCTTTCCGTGCATACGATTGACAATCCGAATGACCGCATGCTAGCGTCTTTAACTTCGGCTCGACCTCGAAAGTGAATTAATACTCGCAGGCTGCAATTCATTCCGCTGGAGGACACTGTTTTGGCACACGCACACGAAAAGTTCCTGTTTACCTCGGAGTCGGTGACGGAGGGCCACCCGGACAAGATGGCCGATCAGATTTCCGACGCCGTGCTCGACACGGTGCTCACGCACGACCCCATGGGGCGCGTGGGCTGCGAGACGCTGGTCACGACCGGCCTCGTGGTCATCGCCGGCGAGATCACGATCAAGAAGGAAGCCCGCGGCGTCCTCGAGTACGAGCGCATAGCCCGGGACGTCATCAACGATATCGGTTACAACCGCGCGAAGTACGGCTTCGACGCCGAGACCTGCGGCATCCTCTCCGCGGTCAAGCCGCAGTCCCCGGATATCGCCATGGGCGTTGACACCGGCGGCGCGGGCGATCAGGGCATGATGTTCGGCTACGCCTGCGACGAAACTCCCGAGCTGATGCCCATGCCGATCCAGCTCGCCCACCAGCTCACGATGAAGCTTGCTCAGGTTCGCAAAGCGAAGGAAGTCGATTTCTTCCGCCCGGACGCAAAATCCCAGGTTTCGATTGAATACGTGAATGGTCGCCCGGCGCGCGTCGACACGGTCGTCATCTCAACGCAGCACAGCGACCAGGTATCGCCGAGCAATCTCCGCGAAGCGGTCATCGAAAAAATCATCAAACCCGTCATCCCCGCAAACATGTTCGACAAAGGCACGAAGATTCACGTGAATCCCACTGGCCGTTTCGTCACCGGCGGTCCCATGGGCGATGCCGGTCTCACCGGCCGCAAGATCATCGTGGACACTTACGGCGGCTACGGACGCCACGGCGGCGGCGCATTTTCTGGCAAAGATCCATCGAAGGTGGACCGCTCGGCCTGTTACATGGCGCGCTACGTCGCGAAGAATATCGTCGCGGCGGGCCTCGCCAAGAAAGTGGAAGTCCAGTTCGCCTACGCCATCGGCGTGGCTGAGCCGGTTTCGGTGATGGTGGATACGTTCGGCACAGGCACGATTCCGAACTCGCAGATCACCGAAATCGTTCGCTCGCTGTTCAAGCTGACTCCCAAGGGCATCATCGAAACGCTCGATCTTCGCCGTCCGATTTACCGTGCGACCGCAGCCTACGGCCACTTCGGTCGTACCGGCCCGGGCTTCACGTGGGAGCGTACGGACAAGGCCGACGCGATCCGCAAGGAAGCTGGTTCCGTCGCAGTGGCGCGCGGCTAACGAATCTCGTCTCCAATTAAAAACACAAGGGAGTATCTAGTGGAAACTGCAACCAAGCTTAAAGGCGATGTGAAGGATCTGGCTCTCGCGGCGGAAGGCAAGCGCAGGATCGAATGGGCCAACCAGCACATGCCCGTATTGCAATTGATCCGGAAGCGTTTCATCAAGGAGCAGCCGCTCAAGGGCATCCGCATGGCGGCCTGTCTGCACGTCACCACCGAGACCGCCAATCTGGCGATCACGCTGCGTGACGGCGGTGCCGATCTCGTCGTTTGCGCTTCGAATCCGCTCTCGACGCAGGATGAAACCGCCGCATCTCTCATCAAGGATTACGGCATTCCGACGTACGCCATCAAGGGTGAGGACAACGCCACCTATTACGCGCACATCAACGCGGCGCTCGATCACCATCCGCAGATCACCATGGACGATGGCGCCGACCTCGTCACACAGCTTCTCACCAAGCGCACCAATCAGATCAAGGACGTGATCGGCGGCACGGAAGAGACCACCACCGGCGTGATTCGTCTGCGCGCCATGGCCAAGGACGGCACGCTGAAGTTCCCAGTCATCGCCGTGAACGACGCGCTCACCAAGCACTTCTTCGACAACCGCTATGGCACGGGCCAGTCGACGCTCGACGGCGTCATCCGCGCCACCAACCTCCTGCTCGCCGGCCTCAAGGTCGTCGTCGCCGGGTACGGCTGGTGCGGCCGCGGCATTTCGATGCGCGCCAAGGGCCACGGTGCGGACGTAATCGTCACGGAGATCGACCCGACGAAGGCGATCGAAGCCGTGATGGACGGCTTCCGCGTGATGCCCATGAACGAAGCCGCCAAGATCGGCGACGTTTTCATCACCGTCACCGGCAACAAGTCCGTGATCGCGCACGAGCACTTCGAGAAGATGAAGGACGGCGCGGTCATCAGCAATTCCGGCCACTTCAACGTCGAAATCGATATTCCGGCTCTCGAGAAGCTCTCGAGTGGCCACAAAGTCGCGCGCCCGTTCGTCGAGGAATACACGCTCAAGGATGGCCGCCGGGTCTATCTTCTCGGTGAAGGCCGCCTCATCAACCTCGCCGCCGCCGAAGGCCACCCGGCCTCGGTGATGGACATGAGCTTCGCGAACCAGGCGCTCGCGGCCGAATACATGGTCAAGAACGCGAGCACGCTCAAGGCCCAGGTGTACCCGGTCCCCGAGCATCTCGATAAACAGATCGCCAAGCTCAAGCTCGATTCGATGGGCGTCACGATCGACAAGCTCACGCCCGAGCAGGAGCACTACCTTGCGTCATGGGACGAGGGCACGTAGTCCTCGAAATACAAAAACCAAAATTCAAGAAGCCTCGCGTCATCCGGCGCGGGGCTTTTTGTTTTGGGTTGCCTTCGTAGCGGCCGCCTTGCCTTTCAGGCGGGCGCCTTTTCCTTTGCTTCTGCTTCTGCACTAAAGACAACCTCGGCAATCGCGATGTAGAATCCCCGCTCGATGTTCCCTCGTCTCATCGCTTTGGTTTGCGCTCTCGCGGCGGTCGCGACCACAAACGCGTCGCTCTCACAAACAGCCGCGCCCGCATCGGCGTCTCCGTCATCGCCCTCCGATCCGGAGGATGTTCGTTTCACCGGCGAAGTCGTGCGCGGCCAGCCGTTCGAGCGCGACATCGGGCACGATATGGTCTTTCGCCTCACTCCCGCCGTGGCGGACGAAGGCGGCGGCTGGGTCATCCAGATCCTTCCGCCCGCCGAGCCGAATGACGAGGTCATCGAATTCTCGGAAATCGCGACGCCGCCCTACCACTCCTACAACGAGCGCTACCTCGCCGCTGCGTTCGGCTATTCGGCCCGCGAGGCCGTTCAGGTCACCACGCGAAAATTCTATTTCGTGGAGTCGGTCACCGACGAGCATTTGGCCAACGAAGTCGTGAACGCAATGCTCTATCCCAGCACCGTCACTGAGGCGGAAAAAAGCCGCATCGCCGAAGAATCCGCCGCAATCCGGCTGGGCAGCGGCCAACTTCGCATCGTTCACTCGCGCATCACGCCCGGCAAGGACGGCGTTCCGGACACCATCGCCTGGGTCAAATTTGAGGCCGCGGTCAATTTCTCCTCGGGCCTCACGTTGCAGGAATTGCTTGCGCCGAAGCCGCCGTCCTCGCGCAAGGAGCGGTGACTCAGTTTGCCCATCCCTCTCACCGCTCGCGCGCCCAGTGTATAATCCCGCGCCGACGCCCAGTTTCCGAATCTGAAAACGAGGACCCGACTATGGCCGAAACCGCATCCACGCAGTCGCCCGTCGCAATGCCGCCGCAAGTACACATTCTTGAAATCATCCGCGGCTTCTGGCAGAGCCGGGCGCTGGCCATCGCCGCCGAACTCGAGATCGCCGACCTGCTTGCGGGCGGCCCGCTTTCGCTTGGGGCGCTTGCCGAACGCAGCAAGACCCACGCACCAAGCCTCTTCCGCATGATGCGCGCGCTCGAAAGCGTTGGCATCTTCACGCAGACTTCTCCGCGCGTCTTCGCGAACACTCCGTACAGCGAATGCTTGCGCAAGGGCGTGCCCGGCTCGATGTGGGCGTTTGTGCGCACGATCCTCTCGACCGGATTCGGGCAGTACGACTCCTGGGCGGAATTCCTCTATAGCGTGCAAACGGGCAAGACCGGCATGGCAAAATTGTACGGCTATGGCCCTTGGGAGTTCTTTATCACCCGGCCGGAAACCTGGGAGATATTCAACCAGGCGATGCGTGCGGCGAGCGCGCTGATTACGCCAGCTGTCGCGACGGCCTGCGATTGGAGCCGCTTTCCCGTGATCGCCGATATCGGCGGCGGCATCGGCACGCAGCTCGTCGCGATTCTCGACGCGCATCCATCGAGCCGCGGCATTCTTTTCGACGCGCCCGCCGTCGTGGCCGGAGCGCTCCCGCACGATCGCATTGAGCGCGCGGGCGGTGATTTCTTCAAGAGCGTTCCTGCGGGCGCCGACGCGTACACCATGCGCTGGATTCTGCACGACTGGCTCGATCCCGAGGCAATCGCGATCCTCAGCAACATTCGGAAAGCCGTAAAACCCGATTCGCGCGTCGTGCTGATCGAGGAGCTCATCCCCGATACGCCCGACCTCACATGGAGCAAGTGGATCGACCTGCACATGCTCTGCGTGACGGGAGGCCGCGAGCGCACCGTCGCCGAGTACGCGGAACTCTACGCGAAATCCGGCTTCGAACTTCAGGAAGTAGTTCCCACCATCACCGGCGCGAGCCTCATTATCGGCCGCCCGCGCTAGGCAGCGGACCCGCCGCTAGGACACGCCGTATTCTTTGCACGTATCGATCATGGCGTGAAGATTCTCTGGCCGGGCATCATCGACCACCGCGCCCGTCGAGAGGACGTAACCGCCGTCCCGACCGACGTCGTCGATCAGCTGCTTGACGTGCGTCCTCACTGCCTCCGGCGTGCTGGCCATGAGGAGCGATGACGGCACGTTGCCGCCGAAGCATGCCCATCCACCGAGGCGCTTCTTCACCTCCTTCATGTCCGTTTGGTCGAACATCCACACGGTCGTGCCTGCTGGAATATCCGGATCGACGATGGTTTCGAGCCTTCTGTTGTAGCCACCCTCGGCAAATAGGTAGGGAACCAGACCCTCCTGTATCAATCCCAGGATTACCGCTTTCAACGAGGGCCAATAAAACGTATCGAAATCCTTGTTTGATAGGAAGCTGTCCGCGCCCTTGTGGAGCGGAATGAAGACGACGGGGCTGCGAGAGTTCTTCGCCGCGCGCACTCCCGCGTCGATTGCGAGCGGCACCAGCCGCTCCATCGCGGCCAACACCTTCTTGGGCTGGCGGAACTTGTCGAGCATGACGGCGCGCGTACCGCGCAGGGTGTCGCCGATCGTATCGAATGGCGCTTTCGTGAAGCCGCCCATGAATCCGGGGAGCCCAAGGGAACTCACCAACGAGCGATCGATCCTGCCGCATGCCTGTATCCACTCGATCGCGGCCTGGCCTGCCTCCATAAGGCGCTTGAGAGTTTTCTGCATCTCCGGCAAACCGAAGGGGACCATTGCCGGGCCCACCGACGGCAACTCGAGGATGTCCGTGAGAGGTGACAGCAACCGCCAGGGATCGAGCGTGCCGAAGACGCGCGGCAGGTAGCTGCGGTAGAAAAAGTCAGACGGGTCGTTGATCAGCCGCTCGTACTCATCCGCCCGCATGTATTCGTCCTCCACGCACTGGTAGGACTCCGTGGCGGGCACACCGTGTCCCGGCCAGCGATAGAGCTTGTAGTCGAGAATTTCGAGCACCTTGCCCGGGCCATAAAGCGCCGTGCCCGCCAACGTGTCCGGCATGAAATCGACGTGATATTTCATGAGTCCATTGCCGAGCTTCTCGTAGTCGTACATCGCCTCCTGGGGCGTGACCCCTGCGTAGGCGAATGGAAAGATGCCCGTCGCCGGGCAGACCGGGATGCGTTTGGGTTTTTTCAGGCTGATGACGTCCAGCAGCATCTGCACGTGTTCTTGATACGTCTGCTGCGCGCCCGGATTCGCGAATTCGAGTCCTTCGGGGAACTTCCATCTTTTAGCGCGTTCACTGAACTTCTGACTGGGCGTGAGTTGCTGCTGTGTCGTTTCCATGTGAGGCACGCCACATTGTATGCCAGTAAGGCGCCAATCGCGCTGGTTTTGCGGCTATGTGGGTCACCGCTGCGCCGAGCTCGAAGCGGCCCTGAATTTGTCGTCCGGCCTCGCACTCCAACGGGCCCCGGCCTCCAAACGTCCGACCGGCCACTGGCCGAAGAACAACTAGCACGTCGAATAGTCCTGAAGTTTGCCGTCGTGAGAGATCAAGAAGCGTGATGCGTATCAATCCGAGTCTGGGAGAACATTTCATTTCACAAATCGATCGCCTTTGCCTTTGGACAACATTCCACCCCTTCTTTGCATCATAGTATATGGAGGGAGGTGGATATGAAGGGTGATCGGGCATCCCGAACCCCGCTGAAACCTCCCACCAAGCGCCGGCTGATGGGCGCGGATCTACCGAGGAATAGATAGCCCGCCGAGCTGAAAATGGTGAGCGCTACCAGAGAATCTGGGATCCTCGGGGATCGCCTGCGGGGCTTCGGGGCGAGAGAAGTTCGGGTTGAGTTCGAAGGAAGGCGGCGAAAGCCGCCTTCACTATTTTAGGGTATAGCCCAGCCGCCTTGACCTGCTAGCTGTTGGGCGCGCCGCCGAACACCAGTTCCGCCCGAGTAACGGCGCGTCTCGAAGTAGTGCGTTTAACCAAAGTGCCCACCCTGGAAGGCCTGCCGTTCGATCCGCGTTCGATAATCGATTCCACTCGGATGTTTAGTTGTACTGCCGGACTCGGCTAGTACTCGACCACTCCGGTAACGGCGTTAATCAGGAGTTAGCCGCCGGAACCCCGCTGATCTCGCTGGAGCCCCCTTTGGTGGCAGACTCGTTGTGGCGAGGGCAGAGAACCGTACGATGCGCGAGACAGGGGGGGGCCAAATCGGAGATTCCGGAACACTGTCCCATTCCATGGTCCGCGGAAGCGCCGAGCACTGGAAACCCGATGGGACCTTGCGTTCAGGGGCGGCCGGGTGTAGGTTACGGGGCCGGCGTATTAGAAAAACGGAATTCCCATTTCGAATGGGCAATGCGCCGGCTAGAGAAGGGCTCGCTCGATTCACGAAGCGCTCCGGTCGAAAACGTGCTGGACGCAAAATAGGGGAGGATTCTTATGGCTGTCGCCCGCGTTACGAAGATCACTGCTGCATCTTCTAAGGGTTTCAAAGAGGCGGTCGATGAGGGTATGAATCGCGCCACAAAGACATTGCGAGGCATCACCGGTTTCGAGGTGCTTTCCCTCAAAGGAAAAGTCGAGAAGGGTAAAGTTGTCGAATACCGCGTGACCATGGAGGTCACCTTCATTCTCGACTAGCCGCGCCCGCAAATGGAGTGCGCAGGCCTTCTGCCGTTTTTTCTTTGGCCGCGCTTGCGTCGCTGGTCTTTAGGGGGCAACCACGGTCAGCGAATTTCTGACCGTGGGTTTGCTTCCCCGCGTAGCATCCTTCTTTTGGCGCCGCGAGATTCGCAGCCAGCAAATCCTTCTCCCTTTGATTGCTGCCACCGCTCAATTTCCGTGTCGAGAAGAAGCGCTTTTAGGTCTGTGACAAGCTGTGGCTCATTTGGCAGATTGCCATCGAAAGCAGCTTCAAAAGGATCGTTTGAAGCAATCTTAGCGGCACAACAGAGTACAATAGAAGCAGCGAATGCCGCTTTTGCGACTGTGGGATCCGTAGCGATATTCTCAAATCAGAAGAGGAGCAATCTGAACATGGCGTACAGTAAGCGCGACAAACCAGAACGCAAATCAGGACGAGCCGGATTTGTGGAAGGCCGGATCGACGAGCTTCGGCGTCGCTGGGAAAATGCGACAGACGAACGCGAGAAGAGTGAGCTGTCCGAGCAAATCCGCGAGTGGCAATCGTTTAGGCCCGAACGATCCGCATCCTCCGGCGGCAGGCGATAAGACTTCCTGTAGCAAGTTCCGTTGAGAAGGCATGACGTCGCCACACGAAGCCAACGGAATCGGGCTAGGCGGTCGTCGGTCCGGATAAGTCAGACTACCGGAAACTGACCCGCTTCCGCGCCGTTGCCCCATATTTTCAGTGCAGCGCGTGTGCTATAAAGGCCGCTTGATTTGGAAACAGTCTGTATTCCAGAAAGCGGTGACGACTTGAACCCTTTCGATCGGAACTGGCCACCCTCCCGTTTTCCAGAAAAATTCGTTTGGTTCTTGTTTGCCGGCGCCATTTTTCTTTCCGCATCAATCCCGGCGGTTGCGCAGCAAGCGGAGCGCCCGCAGCCGCCACTGATCGGCCCGCCCGCGCGAATGGCCGCCCAAACTCTGTTCAATAGCAACTGCGCGAGCTGTCACCAGAACGTGAAGGCCAGCGCCGTCGAAAGCGCCCCCGGAGCTAAGACCGCTCCCAGCACCGAAACGCTCGGCCAGATGACACCGGAAGCAATCTATGCGGCTCTTACGACGGGAATCATGGCGCAGGAGGCGCGGAATCTTTCGAGCGCTGAGAAGCAGGTGATTGCGGAGTTCTTTGGCGGACGTCCGTTGGGCAGCGCGGACGCCGGCGACGCGAAGAACATGACCAATCACTGCGCGGCGAATCCGTCGATCGGCAATCCGTCGGCCGAGCCTTCCTGGAACGGCTGGGGCAACGGCCTCGCAAATACTCGCGCTCAGTCGGCAAAGGGTGCCGATCTCTCCGCCAGTGATGTGCCTAAGTTGAAGCTGAAGTGGGCCTTCGGTCTCCCGGGCGGTGCGGAAACGTATGGCCAGCCGTCCGTCGTGGACGGGCGAGTCTTCTTCGGCGATTACAACAGCTACGTCTACTCGTTGAATGCCGACACTGGATGCGTGTACTGGTCATTTCGCGCCGACGCGCAGGTGCGCACAGCTGTCGTCGTTGGCCGCGTCAAAGGCGCGGGTTCGTCCAAATACGCCGCCTATTTCGGAGACAAGAAAGCCAACATCTACGCGGTCGACGCGCGAAGCGGAAAACTCCTCTGGAAAGTAAACGTGGAACAGCGGCAACTCGCGCACATTACCGGCGCGGCCGCGCTCTACGGCGGGCGCCTTTTCGTCGGCGTGGCGGGCTCGGAGGAAATCACGTCCGCGGATCCGCACTACCCGTGCTGCACCTATCGCGGCAGCCTTTCCGCTCTCGACGCAAACACCGGCAAGATCATTTGGAAGACGTACATGATTCCCGAGGAGCCGCAGCCCACGAAAAAGAATTCCCTCGGCACGCAGCTCTGGGCCCCCGCCGGCGCTTCCATCTGGACTACGCCGACGATCGACGCGAAGCTTCACGCTGTGTATGTCGGCACGGGCAACGGTTTCACGGCTCCGGCGGCAAAGAACTCGGACGCGATCGTGGCTCTCGACATCAAGACGGGCAAAATTCTCTGGTCTTACCAGGCGCTTGAAAACGATGCTTCGCCCGCCGGTTGCAACGGCAATGGACCGAAAGGCGAACAATGCCCGGAAGTCGTCGGACCGGATTGGGACTTCGCCAACTCTCCGATCTTGCAGTCGCTCTCGAACGGCAAGAGGGTTCTCGTCGCCGCGCACAAAGGCGGCGGCGTGGTCGCGGTCGATCCGGACCATAACGGCGCGCTGCTCTGGAATACAAATCTCGCCGCACCCAACGCAGGCACTGCGATTCAGATCATGTGGGGCGGCGCCGCTGACGCGCAAAACGTCTACTACCCGCTCAAGTCCGGCGGAGTGGCCGCAGTTCGCTTGCTCGATGGAAGCCGCGTTTGGCTTGCGCCATTGGAACCCTCTTCGCCGCCGCCCGGTCAGCGCCCGCGACGCGGCCAGGACGCAGCTGCGACTCTCATACCCGGCGTCGTATTTTCGGGCGGTTGGGATGGCGTGCTGCACGCGCTTTCCACTGCGGACGGCAGCCCTCTGTGGCAATACAACACCGCTCACGACTACACGACCGTCAACGGCGTTCCGGCGCACGGCGGCTCGCTCGGCGCGCCCGGACCTGTGGTCGTCGGCGGCATGCTCTTCGTTGGCTCCGGCTACGTCGGCACCGGCAACGGCATGCCGGGCAACGTTCTGCTCGCCTTCTCCGCCCAATAGCATCACCTTACGCGCGCCCGCGGCCGCATCGGCCGCTACGCCTTCATCGCCTACGTCGCGCTGCTGATGCGTACCTACATCGGCGACCGCTTCAGCGCTCCGCCCGGCAGCATGTCCGAGGTCGTGTGGTCCGGCCTCATCGCCAGTGTCGTCCTCATCCCCTGGCCCTCGTGGTTCGATTACCACCGCACAGCGAAACTGTCTTTGTAGGGGCATAGCACTGCTACGCCCGGCGAACTTTCTTGACGCAACTCCGACCATCAGCGCGATCGCCCCTCGCCGAGCTTTTCGATTTTACTGCCAGGTGAACGCATGCCGAACGCCGTTCACGTCGGAGTAAAACCCGGCCACCGCTCCGTTCGCGTTGATGTGGCGGGGAACCGTGCCCTGGTTTACGGCCGTAAGGGGAACCTGTGCGGCGTCCGGCTCATCGAAGCTGATGAAGGTTCCGTCTGTCTGCAGAAGATATCCGTGTCGCACCAGATTCGCGTCTCGGTAAGTCCCCACGACCACGCCGCTGTCGTTGATGGCCTCCGCCAAAGAGCTGTGCGCGCCAGACTGCGGAGGATCGAACACCGTGAATATCCCGTCCGCAGCTCGCACGAGGCTGTGGGTCGTGCCGATCCCGTTCACGACACCCACGTTGATCCCGCCCGCGATTGTGCCGCTCGTGTTCATATCGACGAGTTCGGTCCCCTCATTCGCCGCCGTGCCCGCGCCCGGCGCGTCCAGGATCGTGACGTCGCCGCCCGTGTCGCGCAGGAAACCATGAAAGACGCCGGCGCTGTCGAAGTACGTTCCAGCCACGGCCCCGCTGGCATTGATCTGGTAGGGAATCACGATCCGAACTTGAGTCGCATCGCCCGTCGGGTCGAAGGTTGTGAACGTGCCGTCCGTCGCGCGCAGATAACCGTGGGCGCCGTTCGCATCCACGAATCCGCCGGCCACCGTGCCGCTGTCGTTGATCGATTGCGCGCCCGAGGTGCTGTTCGGCGGATCGAACGTCGTGATGGTGCCGTTTGAACTGCGCGCGAAACTGTGTTGGTTGCTTTGCGAATCGTAATAGTAGCCGGCGGTGTCACCGGACGCGTCGATCGCCTCAATCACGGTGCCCAGGTTTCCGTTCACCGGGACGTCGACCACCGTTATGGTGCCTGCGGAATCAATAAATCCGTGAACGATGCCGCTAGGGTCGATGAAATACCCCGCCACGTCCCCGTTGTCGTTGATTTCCAATCCAAATGTGCCTTGCTCGCTGTTCGTTCCTGCCTCGGGAACATCGATCGTCGTAAACGTTCTCGGAGGCGGTCCCCCGCCGCCTGGCATTCCCGATGAGCCGCCGCCGCAGCTGCCGGCTTCGAGACAAAAGAGCAACGTGAGAATGAACAGACCGCGTGGAATTCTTTGGTTGACCGTCAGTTGGGTTTGCTCGAACCGTTTGCGAAGAATAGGCACAGCGCGCTCCCGCGAGCCTCTCGCTGGATTATTAGTTAGGGGACGCTAGGGGGCGGATATTATACGTAAAGTCACTATCGTTCCACTTTTTTCGGCTGGATGGGCAGAGACGGCGGCCGCTGCCCCAACCCTTTTGACCCCAAATTCTTTACACAAGCTCTCCCTTGCACTCCGGCCGCTTTCCACTAAGATAGTCGCGTGAAGAATCGCAACGCACGAACGGGCGCTCGGAACGGCGCCGGGACACTCGGCGAAGGGCGCTCTCTGCGCGCATTTCTGCCGGACAATGGCTGCCGGACAGAATCACGCGTAAGTCAAAGAAAACAAACGATCGGGTGCGCGTCTGCCCGACAATGAAACCCGAGTTTCGGATAACCGACGATGATGCAGGAATTGGCCAATTCGGCGATTGAAACGGCAAAGCGCCGCGGCGCTTCCTACGCCGATGTCCGCGTGATGGACGTTCGCCACCGCGACATTTCGACGAAAAACGGTGAAGTCGGCACGCTCGCCGAATCCGAGTCGCTCGGCATCGGCATCCGCGTGATTGCGTCCGGCGCGTGGGGATTTGCCTCGACCGACCGGTTGACGCGCGAGGGCGTCCAGGCGTGTGCGGCGGAAGCCGTCGCCATCGCGAAAGCCTCCGCGCTTGCGAAGCGCGACGACATTGCACTCGCGCCGGAAGAAGCCCACGTCGATACCTGGCAGAACCCTTTTCTCAAGGATCCATTCCGCATTCCCGTCGAGAGGCAGATCGACCTACTGCTCACCGCGGACAAGGAAATGCGGTGCGTCAAGGGCGTGACTGTCGCTGAAGGCTCGATGTCGTTTCGCCGGATCGAGCAGCTTTTCGTTTCAAGCGCCGGGTCCTCGATTCACCAGATCAAGATGCAGTCCGGTGCGGGGATTGTCGCCACATGTTTTGCGGGCACCGAAATCCAGAAGCGGTCGTATCCGAATAGTTTTGGCGGCCAGCACATGCTGCAAGGCTACGAGCTGATCGAGTCGCTCGACCTCGTGGGCAACGCGCCGCGCATCGCCGAGGAGTGCGTCGCGCTGCACTCCGCTGCGCAGTGCCCCGAGGGACAGGGCACGATCATCCTCGGCAGCTCGCAGCTCGGCCTGCAGATACACGAATCGATCGGCCATCCGATTGAGCTCGACCGCGTCCTCGGCATGGAAGCGAACTTCGCGGGGATGAGCTTTCTCACCACCGAAAAGTTGAATAAATTGAAATACGGCTCGGACATCGTCAACGTGGTCGCCGACGCGCGCCTTGAGCACGGCCCCGGCCTCGGCACGTTTGCCTACGACGACGAGGGCGTTCCCGCGCAGTGCACGCCGATCATCACCAACGGACTTTTCACCGGCTATTTAAGCAGCCGCGAAACTGCGTCGTCCATCGGCGAGAAACGCTCGGGCGGCACGATGCGCTGCGAAAGCTGGAACCGTTTGCCTATGATTCGCATGACCAACATCAGCATCAATCCCGGCACGTGGAAGTACGACGACCTGATCGCCGACACCGACGACGCGATCCTGATGGAGACGAACCGCTCCTGGTCGATTGACGACAAGCGCTATCATTTTCAGTTCTCGACCGAAATCGGCTGGGAGATCAAGGGCGGCAAGAAAGGTCGCATGATCAAAAATCCGAGCTACAGCGGCATCACTACGGAATTTTGGAACAGTTGCGACGCCATCTGCTCGCGCGACCACTGGACGCTCTGGGGAACACCCAATTGCGGCAAAGGCCAGCCGCAGCAGACCATGGGCACCGGCCACGGCGCTTCGCCCGCGCGCTTCCGCAACGTCAAGATCGGCGTCGCTTTCGCGAAATGACAACGATCCCTGAAACTTCGAGACCGGCGATTGCGGGGAAGCGCGGAGCTGCGCGTCTTGCGACACATTCACTTTTTGTTGTCATTCCGAGCGAAGCGAGGAATCTCTCTTCTCGATGAAGCCTCAAACCCCCAAATTGAAGCTCGCGGAGCTTGAGCGCATCGCCACGCGCGTCCTCAAGATGAGCGATGCGGACGAAACCGAAGTGGACGTCTCCACAGCCACGGACGCGCTCACGCGTTTTGCCAACAACACGATCCACCAGAACGTAGCTGAGGATATGTTGGGCATCTCCGTCCGCGTCGATGTGGACGGCCGCACCGCGCGCGCCTCCACCAACAAGACGGACGACGAATCGCTCCGCCGCGCCGTGGCATCCGCCGTGAGCCTGGCGCGCAACCAGCCCGAGAATCCCGATCTCCTGCCGATGCTCCGCGCGCAGAAATTTCAGAAGGTCGCGCGCTTTTTCCCAGCAACGGCCGCGGCCACGCCGCAGGACCGCGCTCGCGCCGTCACGCGCGTCTGCAAATTGGCGGAAAAGAACAAGCAAACCGCGGCGGGAATTTTTGCGAGCGGTTCGTCGCAGTCCGTGATGGCAAATTCGAAGGGGCTTTTCGCGCATTATGAGCAGACGCGGTCGGAATTCTCAGTCACGATTCTCGAAAAGAATTCGTCGGGCTGGGCCAAGTCCAATTCGCCGGACATCCGCATGCTCGATCCCGACGCGCTTGCCGAGAGCGCCAGCCAAAAAGCCACCGAATCGCGCGAGCCGCGTGGAATTCCTGCTGGCCGCTATACCACGATCCTTCCACCGTCAGCCGTTCTCGATCTCGTCGGCTTTCTCTTTTACGATTTTGCGGGCACGGCCGTGCTCGACAAGCGCTCTTGCTTCACCGGCCGTATGGGCAAGAAGGTGTTCGGTGAGAACATCACGCTGTGGGACGACGTCTATCACCCGCTGCAATCCGGCCCGGCCTACGACGGCGAGGGCCTGCCGCGCCAAAAGGTCCTGCTCGTCGATCGCGGCGTGCCCAAGAATTTGGTCTATTCACGCGCGACCGCAAAAAAAATGAAAGCCAAGCCCACCGGGCATGGATTTTCATTGCCCAACGAACATGGTGAAGCCCCGATGAATCTGGTTTTCGCGGGCGGAGACAAATCCATGGACGAGATGATTCGCACCACGGAGCGCGGAATTCTCGTCACGCGGCTGTGGTACATCCGCGAAGTCGATCCCTACGAAAAGATTCTCACCGGAATGACGCGCGATGGAACGTTTCTGATCGAAAACGGGCACATCGCGGGCGGCATCCGGAATTTCCGCTTCAACGAAAGCATCATCGAGATGCTGGCTAAAGTCGAGATGCTCGGCCCCGCCGTGCGCGCGGCCGGGGAAGAGTCTTTCGAGATGGTCGTCCCGGCGATGAAGGTCCGCGACTTTCACTTCAGCGAAGTCACGAAATTTTAGGCGTCAGTGTTCGTGCGCGGCGTTCGTTCCGCGGATGAAGAATTGCGTCTTGTCCGTGTCTGCGGGTACAGCGACGTCGAAAAATCCAACCATCATTTCATCGTAGGTCTGATCGCCCCAGTAAACCGCGGCGTCCGGATCGGGATTGTGCGGATTGTTTTTCGAATTGTCGAACCACGCGACCGCTTGGAGAGTTGTGCCCGCTTTGAGCGGCATCGGCTGCGCCAGGCGATAGCTCAACTGCCAGAAGAAATCGTAATGGACGCGCAGCAGCGGCTCAGTCGTTCCGTCGGCGCGGAGGATGTTGTACTCGAAGCGCTTTCCGCGCAGGTGCATGTGAGGGAAGAAGCTGAGCAGCAGGGAATCGTTCGGCAGCGAGCCGTGGACTTCAACGCGATAGTTGTCCACGCCGGGCGGAATCACGAAGTCGCTGTTGGTCAATTGCAGCGTCAGCACGCGCTTCGCCGGCGGCTGCTTGGCGAAGACAATTCCCACACTCGTTTGGTCGGACGTCGCGCGGCCGTGCGTGGTGTAGTGCATCTGGAAGACGAGGTCCGATCCCGCGGAGATGAACTTCGCCATTCCATCCGGCCAGTTGTCCGGCGAACTCCCCGGCGCGTACACGAGAAGGATGTCTGCCTTCGTTGTGTGCGTGTCGTGGCGGTCCTCTTCGCTCGTCGTGTCCGATGCGGTGAACGGCACGCCTACCGGCGCATGGCGCAGCCACGGCGAATCCGGCGGGCGAATGTACACGACCGCGTGGTGAACATTCTCGCGGCTGGACGGACGGATTTCCGACATCTGCACCCACTTGCCCTCGGTAAATCCCGTGGGCACGATCTCGTAGGTGTACTCGACGTCGCCTGTCGCGGGAATCGCAACCGGTTTCGGCATTCGCACCACAAGATCGGGCTGCGGAATGTTCCAGCCTTCCGCCCAGTGGCGCGGCGAGGGCGCATCGCCGGGATTTCCCTCCGGCGTATTTGCCGCGGCCCACGCGATTAGCGTGTTGATCTTTTGCGCCGACAGCGAAGGATCATTGGAAAAGTGTCCGACGCCGGGATCGGCGAACCACGGAGGCATTTTCCGTGCACGCGCGTCTTCGGCGATTGCCGAAGCGAATGGCCGTGTCTGAGCGTACGTCTCGAACGGCATCGGAGCGATTTCGCCGGGACGATGGCAGGACTGGCAGTGCTGCTGAAGAATCGGCAGCACGTCGCGGTAGAACGAAGGCGCAGCGTTTGCAGGTGGGCGCGGCGTTTGCGCGCCGGGCAAAAGCGCCGCGGCCGCGAGCGCGCACGCGGCGAATGGTTGCAACGATCTCATCGAATTCTTACCGGCATAGAGGTTTCCGTTGCGAATTCTCGCACAAAGGTTGCTGAGCACAGAAGGAGTGCGCTACTGCTCGGTGAACTGGAGGCTCGAAATGGCGCGGGCGATCACGTTTTCCTGGATCTGCACGAGGTCGCTGTCGGCGCGGGTCATGCCGAAAATCGTGTAGAGGCGCGGGCCGCGCGGCACGAGTACGACGACGCCGGACCAATCATGCTGGTCCACGCTGCCGCGAAAGTGGTGCTCGGTCGCCGGCCCTCCGGCGACGGTGATGCGCTCCTCGCCGAGCGGACGGAAGTTATCCATCACGTCGCGCAGGCGGTGCTCGGCCGCGTCCATGTCCGTCGCGATTGATTTCCCGGGCGGCTGCTGGCCGATCAGAAGATACGTTGTGTCGTCGTCCGTGCCCATCGCGGCGATCGCGCCGGGCAGGAGCGCTCGCGCGGCGGCGATTACTTCCCAGTCGGGCGGCTTGTACATGTGGAAGCGGTACGTCTCGTTCGTGTACGTGTTGCCGGTGACTTCCTCGCGGATCGGTTCGGGCGCGGGCGGCGGAGGTGGCGCAATATTGGCAGCCGATGAAGACGCCGGCGACAAGGAAGACGCCGCCATCGCAGGAGGCGCTACAGCAGGTGCAGGCACACGCGCGGGATTCTTCGCGACCGCGGGCATCGGAGCAGAAATCACAGGCTTGGGCACAGCGGCTGCAGGCTGCGCGGGCATCGATGCGATTGCTGGCGGCGGCGCGTCTACGGTTTCCGGCTTCGGTTTCTCTGGCGCGACAGCTTTCGCGGCAGCAGGCTCGGGCTGCTTTTCAGGGGCAGGCGCGGCGACGTCCTTGACGCTGATCGAGACGACTTGATCCTTCTGCACGACGGCAAATCCGTAGCTCGTCTTTACTTTGAAGGAGTTTTCCTCGAAGCCGACGATCGTGCCGGTGATCTTGCTGCCGTCCTTGAGCTTTAGTTCATCGGCGCGAGCGGTGTGCACACCGAGCAGAGCGACGGCCGCGAGCGAACACAGCGGCACTGCAGCGAGACGAAATCGAATGCCCCACATCATGTATTGGAGTATCGCGCCGGGGCGCTCGCCCAGCAAGCTTCTGACGTGCGCGGTTGCTGGGTTAGTCAGCCTCAGCGCTTTCGGCAAGCGCGGGAAGCGGCACTGCGCTGCGTGCGTGCTTTGCGGGCTGGCGTGGCCGCGGCTTGGAGGGCCAGGAGTTCGCTGCGAAGATCGTTGAATTCAGATTCGAGCGTCTGAAATTCGCCCGCGGCACCATCGAGATTTCCCGAGCGGCCCAACGCCTGAAGACTGCGCGCGGCGGCAGTTGCTTTCGGAGCGCCAAAGATTTCGATGGAGCCTTTCAACGAATGGGCGATCACGGCGACTCGCTCTGCGTCTTTTCGCGCAAGCGCGCGGCGCAGCGCGGAAAGTTTCTTGGGCGCATCGGCGAGGAATGTTTTCACGAGCGACCGGGCGAGCTTCCCATCGCCGCCGGTCGCTCGCCGAAGATGGGCGGCCAAATTGTTCTCACCTAATTCGCCGTGCGATTCGCTCCGTGACTCAGCGCGCGGGGACGGAGTCTCCGTCTGGGCAGGCTGCGGCGAAGGTCGCCCGAACCATTCGAGTACCTGGGCAATCTCCAGCACGCCCGCGGGCTTTGCGAGAAAGGCATCCATGCCAGCTTCGAGGCAGCGGCGCTCGTCCGTTTCCTCGGCGTTTCCGGAAAGGCCGATGATCACGGGACGGCGCCCGCGCAGGGCATTTCTTTCGCGAATGGCGCGCGTGGCCTCGATGCCGGTCATGCCGGGCATTTCCTCGTCCATAAAGATGATTTCGAATTCCTCGCGGTCAAGCGCGGCGAGCGCTTCGAGACCGTCGTTCACGCCGACGGCGGAGTGTCCGCGATTCTTGAGGAGTTCCACCATAAGATCGCGATTGGCGGTGTTGTCTTCCGCGACGAGAATGCGCATGACCCGTTCAGCTCGCCGGAGAGGATTTGGGGCCGGGCGGCGAGCGTCACAGGACAGGATCAACTTGCCGCGCTTTTGCTGCAAGGTTTTTTGTTCGGGCGAGTGCGATGGCGTTACCGTGCCGGTCGAGGAAACAAGTCGAGGGGGTCAGCGATCGAGGAACGCGCGGAGGCGCGCGTGGCCCGCGCGGCTGACGGGGAGTTGCGCGCCGCCGCTCAGAATCGCCACGTACGAATCCTTGCCGTACGGCTCAATCTTCACCACGCGTTCGAGGTTCACGATATAGGAGCGGTGGATGCGGAGAAAGCGGGAAGGGTCGAGCGCGGCTTCGAGGCTCGAGATGGTCTGCTGTTTCAGGTGTTTTTTGCCGGCCGACGCGAGGGCGACGTAGTCGTCCTGAGCTTCGGCGTAGTCCAGCTTCGCAACGGGGATGATGAAGACGCTGGCGCCGTCGCGCACGGGAATGCGATCGAGATACTGCGACGGAGGCCGCGCCGCCGCAGCCAACTCCATCGCGGGAAGGGAAGCGGGCGGCAATTTGCCCGACAGGCGCTCCTTCGCGCGCTCAAGGGCGGCTTCGAAACGCGCGGCGCTGATGGGTTTCAGCAGGTAATCGACGGCGTGGACCTCGAACGCGCGGATGGCAAACGTGTCGTACGCGGTCACGAAGATGACGGCCATGCCCGCGCCGATGAGTTCGAGCACTTCAAAGCCGTCGAGCTTCGGCATTTGAATATCGAGAAAGACAAGGTCCGGCTTGAGTTCCGAAGCGCATTTCACGGCCTCGAAGCCGTTCGCGCATTCCGCGACAATTTCGATTTCAGGGTGCGCGGAAAGAAATTCGCGGAGGACCTGGCGGGCGAGATCCTCGTCGTCGACGATCAGCGTGCGAATTTTCAGTTCCGTCCGGGCGTTCACGAGGCACGCTCTTTGGATTCCATCGGGAGGGTGAGCGCCACTCGAAAGCGCGGTCCCTCGGTGCTCGCGCGAAAGCTCGCCTGGCTTCCGTAGCGCGCTTCGAGGCGCTGGCGGACGTTCGCGAGTCCGACGCCATTGCGGCGGCGCGGCGGGGCTTCCGGGTCAAACAGGTTCTCGACGATGATTTCGAGAGAACCGTCGCGGCGCAGCGCTTCGAGCCGAATCCAGCCGCCCTCGACGAGATTGGCGATGCCGTGGGAGACAGCGTTCTCGACGAGGGGCTGCAACAGAAGCGGCGGCACCTGAACGCTCAGCGCTTCCTTGTCGATCGTTTCCTCCATTTGGAGGCGGTTGCCGTAGCGTATTTTTTCGACGGCGACGAAGGCGTGAATGAGGGACATTTCTTCCTCGAGCGGGATCCCGGATTTTTCGCCCAAGCCGAGCGTCCGCCGGAGAAAATCGCCGAGCAGAATGCACATTTCGCGAGCCTTCGCCGGATCGGAAGTCGTGAGCGCGCTGATGGAATTCAGGCTGTTGAAAAGGAAATGCGGATTCACCTGCGCTTTCAAAGCTCGCAATTCGGCGTCGCGCGCGAGGACGCTCGCCTGCATCATGCGCGCCTCCGCCTCGCGCGAGGCTTCGAGCGCCAGCAGTACGTAATGGAATCCGACGGCAAGCAGGTAGAGCAGAACGCCGGTCGCGAAGAGCAGTGGGAAATCCTTCGATAGCCTCGCGTCGATTCCATGGAACTCTTCCATCCCAGCGAGCATGCGGCCGAGAATCCTGGCTGCCAGCAACCACAGCGCGCTCGCCACGACGGCGCCCGCCACATGCGTTACCAGAAAGCGCGGGAGTCCGGAACGCTCGAGCGGCGTTGCCATGCAGGGATACCATGCCGCTAGACACACAAACGCGTATAGGAGACAGAGCGGAAAGGCGATGGTGCCCGCTTCGAGCCACGTCATGCCACCGGGCACGGCGAGAAGATAGGTGAGCATCCCGGCAAAGGGAATCCAGCCGATCAAGTAGAGCAGGAGCCGCCGGAGCTGGGCCAGGATGGGATGCATGTCAGTTCTTTACGTTCAGGCCTCCAAAGATTGAAACGCCCTTGATGATGAGTTTTTTCGCGGGAGGCGTGGACGGTGTGTTCGAAGCGGGCGCGCCGATCGGCTGTTCCGGATGGCGAGTTCTGTCTGTGCAGCCTCCGAGGATTCCGACATTTTCAAGGAAAACGCTCCAACTCGTGGGAACATGAATATTACCGCCGCCGAAAATGGTGACGACTTCGATTGTGGCTTCGCTACCTTCTATGTCGGCTTGCGTCAGATCGATGTCGAAGCCACCGAGGATCGATACGATTTCTCCGCCTCGGAAGGTTTTTGAGGTGATGCGCCGGCGTCCGCCCCACAGGATATTCACGATGCTCAGCCACGATTCGGACGAATCGACCCAGCCACCTTGGTGGCCGGGCCAGTCCCAGCGATAATCCCGGCGAAAGTCGTTCGCGAAATTCGAGTAGGGCCGCGCGGGACCACCGGGCGGCGAGCCCCAGCGAGGGGTATCCGCAGGCCCGGGTGTTGGTCTCGGATTTGACGCGTGGCTCGGTTCTGGCTCGGGTGCTGGGCCCGGTCCGGGACCCGGTCCAGGGATTGTTCCCGGCGCGTGTCCGGGAGGCGGACCTGGGAACGGCGGGGGCGCTGAGGAGTCTTGCCAGTTGTAGCGCCTCTCGTACCTTTGTAGGATCAGGAGCACGCCCAGACAAATCAGGAACACGGGCCAGACCGTCGCAAAGCGAATGCGCTCGAAACCAAGTTCTTCGAGCTGAAAGGAAATTCCCAACAGGGTGAGAAAGCCGCCCCAGAAACGCCCGACCATGTCGGTGCGATTGAGGAGCTTATTCACGCCGAAGTAGATGAGGATCAGAGGCCAAAACAGAAATACCTTGTTCGCCTCGACGAACCCGAGCTGGTCCAGCAAGAGAATGACGCCTAGGGAGACGATGATCACCCCGACGATGAAGTGCCGGCTCGTATGTCTTGAGTCAACCACCCGGGCAGTTCTCCTTAGCGCCGATCACCTCGTGCATTCGAGCGACTTTGCGGCTTGAGCACGAGCAGAATCGCCAGACCCATGCCGATGAGCGCTAGCGGCCAATACTGGAAAACTTGGCCGGGTGTCGGAGCGCCGAAGCGCATCGCGAGCAGGTCCCACGCGTTAACGGCGATCATGTGAACGAACCACAGGCCGCCGGTGCTCAGCCGGCAATAGGCAAACTCGCCCAATTGAAACACAATTCCGAGCAGAATCAGAATGCTCGCCGCAATCGCGGCTGCCGCACGGGGACTCGAAGCCTCACATACGAGCTGGGGTCGCGCATCGGTCATTGCCATCTCCTCCCGTCTGAATTCGGCACTGAACATGGCGAGAGAGTAGCGGCACGGCGCTGGGGCGTCGCGCACTTTTCGGCGAACGGCGGCTGGCTACCGGCGAATGGAGGTTTTCATGGGAGTCGGCGCGCTAGCGAGCGGTAAAAAACGCGGATCAGAGCGCCATTCCGAGCCAGAAAGCGGCGATGACGAGGGTGGCGAGGAATAGCAGAATACGCAGGCGCTTCTTCCGGGCCGCGATCACGATGACGCCCATCATGCAGGCGAGGAATCCCGATTCCAGCCAGAAAAGCTTGGACCCGACTCCGCCGGTCCATTGGCTTGCGTCGGACCGGAGCCAGACGGAAGCGAACGAAGCAGCCGCAGCGAGCGAAATGGCGACAACGCCCCCGAGCGCCATCCCCTTGGCCCACTCCGGAACCACCCAGTCTTTGTTCGTGTCGCGCCAATCGACCCAGGTCTGCGCGACCACCAGCCCTACAAGAATCAGCACGAACAGCGCCACGTTGCCTCCCAAGGTCGCGCCGTTCCAGGTTGCGATGGCTACAGAGATTCCGCTGCGCGGCTAACTGCGATGTATCCCCCACCGCGCTGCGTCGAATCATCACTCATCGCTGGAACGGCGCGAAGGCCGCTGCCGTCGATGCACATCCTCAGTGCGAAGCCGCCCCCATCGGCGGCTACGCTGTGTCGACTGGCACCTCCGCCCAGTCAATCTTGAAACTGCCAAATAAAACGCCCGGAATCTTCGCGGCTGCTGGCCCGGAAGCGCAAAGTTATACGGGAGTGAAGCTACCCGTGACAATCATTTTTTCAAAAAGCACAGCCTCTCGCCTCACGTATAGGCATCGGCCACCGCGAACCCGAGAATGTGAGTGGCAATCTATCGACCAACAGCCGAACGAGATGCACGGATCCAGCCCGAGCTATCTGCAACCGGCACAATGGGATTGTGATGCTCTGGTGGGCCTCGATGCGGCGCACGGTGGAATTCGCGGCGTTTTACGGACGAAGGCCCAAAACTCGGCAAACTCACTGCCACAACGGAGAAGGAGTTTGCATGTCACGCGAGCCTAGCGAGAGCTGGGCAGTTTTAGCTGTACCGGTACTGAGCCGGTGTCGCGTTGCGGTTCTCACAACCGACCCAGCAGCCCCAAAAAGGGAAGCGGGAGAATCTGCTAGGATAAGCTTCGCATGCGAGCTCCCTGGATCATCGCGCACCGAGGCGCTTCCGGCCACGCCCCGGAGAACACGATGGCCGCCTTCCGGCGGGCCATCGAGCTGGGCGCCGGGTTCATCGAGACGGACCTGCGCCTGACGCGCGACGCGCGGTTCGTCGCCTTCCACGACCCCAACCTCGAGCGCACCACGAATGGGAGCGGAGCGGTGAAGGATTTCTCGCTTGCGGAGCTTCGCAAGCTCGATGCGGGGATGTGGTTCGACCGGCAGTTTATGGATCAGCGGATCCCCACGCTCGACGAGGTTCTGGCGTTCGCGCGCAAACACGACGTGGTTTTCTACCTTGAGATCAAATACGACTCCGCAACGGGCATGCACCATGCGCTGGTGGGCGCACTTGAAAGCGTCGAGATCGCGTCGAGGACGGTGGTGATTTCGTTCGATCCATCAACGCTTGCGTCGCTGCGGCGGCTGACCGCTGCGCTCATGCTGGGACTGCTGGTCGAGAGCGATACGGGCGATTCGGTGAAGACGGCCGTCTCGGTGGGCGCGCGGCAGCTGTGCCCGCGCGCGGATCTTGTGACGCGGGAACTCGTCGATCGGGCGCACGCCGCCGATCTGCACGTCGTGACCTGGACCGTGAATGACGCGGATAAAATGCGCGCGGCAATCGAGGCGGGCGTCGACGGCATCATGACGGATTTGCCGGATCGCCTGCGCGCCGTGGTGGAAGATATGTCGTCCAATTTGTCCACGAAGTGACCTTGGATCGAAGCCAGCCTGCCGGACTTTCATTTTGGTGGAATTGTGACGAATAGCGAGGCGAACTGCGCGAGCGAGAGCTGTTCGGCGCGGGCGTCGGGGCGAAGGCCGCAGGCGGCAAGCGCTTCGTGGATGCGTTGATCCGGCGCAATCGAGCGCAGATTGTTCCGCAAGGTTTTCCGCTTGTGACCGAAGCAAACTCCCACGAATTCTAGGAAGCGCTTTTCATTCGATACGCCGAGTGACGCACGCTCGCCCGGGAGCGTCATGCGCACGAGCGCGGACGTGACGCGCGGCGGCGGGCGAAATGCGCCCGGTGGAATCCGCAGGACGATCTCCGGGCGCGCATAAAATTGACACACTGCCGAGAGGTACGCGTAGTCGCTGCGTCCGGGGCGCGCCACGACTCGCGCGGCGACTTCGAGCTGCATCAAGACGTGAATCGAGGCAATTCGATCGGCATACGAGAATAGGTGGTGCAGGATCGGCGAGGTGATGTAGTAGGGCAGGTTGCCGTACACGCGAAAATTCCCATCCGTCAGGCTTCCGAGATCGGTTTTGAGGACGTCGGCGGCGACGATTTCAACGCCCGGCCAGTCGTTCGGGTGCGCCAGAACGCGCTCCCTTAAATCCTGCGCCAGCCGCAGGTCGGCTTCGATGGCTATCACGCGGCGGCCATTTGCGACGAGAAGGTGAGTCATTTCGCCGTGGCCGGGGCCGATCTCGATCCAGACGTCGTCCGCGCCACGCGGCAGGGTGTCGAGGATTCGCTTCTGCCAGCCTTCGCCGGCGAGGAAGTGCTGCCCCAATCGCTGTCGCGCCATGGCGCCGAGTGTAGCAGGCCGCGAAGCCGTGTCGTGGGGGAAAGCGGCGCCGGGAGATGTCTTGACGCGCGCGGCAGGCGTCCGCTAACGTTTTTACTTCGGCGGAAATCCCATGAAGATCCTGTTCATAGCTTCGGAAGGAGTCCCCTACTCAAAAACCGGCGGACTCGCGGATGTGCTCGATGGCCTGCCGAAGGCGCTACGGGCGCTGGGCCATGAAGTGGCCGTGCTGTTGCCGCGGTATCGCGGGAACAAGATCACGTCGACGCTGATTTCGAGCGTGAGCATCGCGCTGGGCGATCAAATGCGGTTTCCCGCCATCGCCGAGGGCCAGCCGTACGAAGGCGTGCGACATCTTTTCGTGGACGACGCGGCGTACTTCGACCGCGCGCAGCTTTACGGCGACAAAAGCGGCGATTACCCGGACAACGCGGAGCGCTTCGGGGAATTCTCTCGCGTCGCAATCGAGGTGATCAAGCGCGTCTGGCTGCCGGATATCGTTCATTGCCACGACTGGCAGTCGGCGCTTGTGCCGCTGCTGCTGCGCACGCAGCACGCGGACGATCCTGCCGTGCGGTCGCTTCCCTCGGTTTTGACGATTCACAATCTGGGCTATCAGGGAATCTTCCCGCCGGCCGCGATGCGGAAGATCGGCCTGCCCGACACTCTTTTCACGATGGACGCGCTCGAGTTCTACGGAAAGGTCAATTTCCTAAAGGGCGGATTGATCTTCGCGGACTACCTGACCACGGTGAGCCGCCGCTACGCGAAAGAAATTCAGACGCCGGAATATGGCTGGGGGCTCGAGGGCGTGATCCGCAATCGGGGCGAGCGGCTTGTCGGCATCTTAAACGGAGCCGATTATGGCGTGTGGAGTCCTGAAGCGGACAAGCTGATCGCGCAGAACTATTCCGCGCACAACCTCGACGGAAAGAAAGCCTGCAAGAAAGATCTTCTCGCGGCATTCCGGCTGCCGGAAGAGAACATGGACCGGCCGGTCGTGGGTATCGTTTCGCGGTTTGCCGACCAGAAGGGTTTCGATCTCCTTGCGGATATCGCGGGCGAATTGATGAGGGAAAACATCGCGATTGTGGCGCTGGGCAGCGGGCAACTGGAGTACGAAAAACTCTTCAAAGGGCTTGCGGAGAAATATTCGGCGCGAGTCGGAGTGAAAATCGGGTACGATAACACCTTGGCGCACAAGATCGAGGCTGGGTCGGACATATTCCTGATGCCGTCACGGTATGAACCGTGCGGTCTGAATCAGATTTATAGCTTGCGATACGGTACGGTTCCGGTGGTGCGGGCGACCGGCGGACTCGACGACACGGTTCAGAATTTCGTCCCCAAGACGCAGCAGGGCACGGGCTTCAAATTTACCGAATACGGTGGTGCGCCGCTGCTCGATAGCATTCGGGCGGCGCTGAAGACGTACCGCGATCCGAAAGCATGGCACGCGGTGCAGGCCAACGGCATGGCCAAGGATTTCTCCTGGAAGGCTTCGGCGGCAGCGTACGTCACACTGTACGAAGCTGCGAAACGGTCCCGAATCCCCAGGGGTGCAGGATCATCTAAATAATGGCGCGTTTCACCGGCGGTCGGCCGGCGGCTCGCCATGCGAGGAGAACATGGGAGATACGATTCAAGCAGTAAGCGACGCCAGTTTTCAGGCGGACGTGATCGAAGCGAGCAAGACGCAGCCGGTAATGGTCGATTTTTGGGCCGACTGGTGCCGTCCTTGCCATATGCTTACGCCCACCGTTGAAGAGATTGCGCGCGAGCATGCAGGCAAGGTCAAGGTAGTGAAGCTCAACGTCGACGAGAACATGAGCGTCCCGGCCAAATTCAGCATTCGCGGAATCCCCACACTGCTTGTGTTCAAGGGTGGACAGGTAGCGGATCAGTTGGTCGGCGCGGTGCCGAAAGAGCAGATCGTCAAGGTCCTCGAGCGCCACACCTCCTAGGCGCGACTTCGATTATAGGCGAATGATTCGCAGGAGCGGCGCGCACCGCTCCTGCATACCGACGGGGCGAGAGGAGTGCTGCGCCTCGCCGTTTTTGCTTCGGTTGAGTCCCTTTTTGAATTGCGTTCCCTCTTGACAACCGGGGGGCAAGCCGCCATGTTAATTGGCTTTACCCAGCGGGGAAACGCCTGACCTGCGGGTGCACTCGAGGCGGGAGAGCGACTTGAAAGTCCGCATCTGTTTTCACGACAAGTGCTTCGACGGAGCTTCGTCGGCCGCGATCTTTTCGCGGTTTTACCGTGAGCGGATCAACCCGAAGGCGGAGTTTTACTATACCGGGATGACGCACAAAGCGTCCCAGCCGTTCGAGGACGGGACTTTCGACGGCGACGAAAACGCCATCGTAGACTTCAAGTATTCGAGTTCGCCCCTGCTTACATGGTGGTTCGACCATCATCAGAGCGCGTTCCTGAAGCCCGAGGACGCCGAGCATTTCCGGCGCGACCATTCGGGCAAGAAGTTCTACGATCCCTCTTACAAATCGTGTACGAAGTTTCTGGCGACGATCGCTTCGGAAAAATTTGGATTCGATGCCAAGCCGCTGGCGGAACTGATCCACTGGGGCGACATCATCGACGGCGCGCAGTTCGCCTCGCCGGAGGTGGCTGTGGCGCTTACCGAGCCGGCCACGCAGCTCGCCTTGGTGATTGAAGCAGCTCCGGAGGCGAATCTGGTGCCGCGGCTGATCCCCGATCTCGCCGAAATTCCGCTGGCCGAGATCGTCGAACTGCCGCTGGTGCAGAGGCACCTGGGTCCGCTGCTTGAACGCCATCGGCGTTCGATCGACATCATGCGGGAGCGCGCCGATTCTCGAGACGGCGTGATCTATTTCGACGTGAGCGATCTCGATCTCGAGGGCTACAACAAATTTGTGCCGTACTTTTTGTATCCGGACGCGCTGTATTCGGTCGGCGTGAGTGCTTCGCCGGTGCGCGCGAAGGTATCCGTGGGCACGAATCCATGGAAGGAAGCGTCCGCCGAGGTGAATCTGGCTTCGCTGTGCGAAAAGTATGGCGGTGGTGGACACGCAAGGGTTGCGGCCATTTCGCTGGGACCGGGCGACCTAGTCCGCGCGCGTCAGGTGGCGAAGGAGATCGCTGCAATTTTGCGTCACTCGTGACTGGACGGCCGGTCTGCTCCCCGGTTGGGAAGATTATTCCCCCGTGTTAGAATTCACAAATGCTGGGCCGCTAGCTCAATGGTAGAGCAGCTGACTCTTAATCAGCGGGTTGGAGGTTCGAGTCCTCCGCGGCTCACCACTCATTCTCCGTAACTGACAGCAACTGCATTAGTTGAGCCTCCCCGGCTCCTTCGAGTCCGGGGCCAACTTGAGAACATTTGAGAACAAAACCCCGGCAACCCGGTCGACAGCGCGCCGCTGTGATTCCGGGATGACATGGGTCTAGGTGTTGAGAGTCGTCTCAAGGTCCGAGTGGCCCAGAAGCGCCTGCACGGTCTTGAGCGACTCGCCTGACTCCACGAGCTGCGTCGTATGGGTGTGCCGAAACGAATGCCACGATACGCGTGGCTGTTTGATCCGGTCGCATGCGGCGCGAGCGCGCGGTTGTAAACGTTCTTCGCAAAAAAACATCCTCGCCAGCTCCCCGGTATGTCTAACAGGGGAAGGTTAATCCTGAAATGCAACGTTACGTGACCGCTGGCACTTGTATCGGCTTGCGTAACCCCTTGGGATTGGCCGCGCGACTCTGACAGAACGCAACAGAATCAACATTCTGTTGCGCGAGGAGGCGGCATCGGGCTAGTACCCGCTTCTCCGGTAACCGCGTTAATCAAAGGTTGAGAGTGGCAGCGCATACCGGAGCAGCTTGTCTTTTTCGAGGCTTCACAGCAGACTCAAAGCGTCCTCATGGTGGCGTTTACGACCGTCCGGCTCCCCGATTCACGAATTTCACCAACGCTCGTTGCCAAGTTCTCGAACACCCCAAGAGTCTTCGCATGGACTCTTACTAACCGCTCGGGCGTATACACTGGTTTAATGATCGAAGGGCTGTCGGATCCGTCGCACGGACGGTATCGACAGATCGTCGTTCTCATGGACCGAACGAACTGGCAGCTCGGATCAGAAAAGAAGATTGCCATTGAGCAGCTTGTCCGCGCCGAGGCCGATGTGCAGGGTATTCTTGGTGCCAAGTAGGCCGTGGAAGTCCCCAGTTACTGCAGCGGCTCTTCCGGGCTAGTACCGAACTTGTCCGGTTACCGCGTTAATCAGGACTTAGGGCTATTTGTTAGAATTCACTGGCCATGAACAGCTATCAGACAGCATGGCAGGAATATCGCCGGCTGAGGAACCGTTGTTTCATTTTGTTCTTGGGCTACGTGCCCGTGGTTTTCCTAATTGCGGTTGTATTCTTCAAGCTGTTTCACACATTCGTCCCCGGATTCTTTGTAGCTGGTGGTTGGATGGTGTGGTGGCTTTACGAATGCAACCGTTTGACCCGATGGCCGTGTCCCCGCTGCGGAGAATGGTTTGCGGCGAAATGGTGGTACGACAAAGGCTTCTTAGCTCGCCGCTGTGTTCAGTGCGGCTGCCTAAGTACGCCGAGACCGACGGATCGCTACCGCCAGTAGTCAAGCGATCCTGAAATGAAAGAAATCCGGAGATGTTGAGGACTCGCCCCACGGAACTTGTCCCGTTACGGCGTTAATCAGGAGTTGAGCAGCGAAAGGAAATGGTCCTTTTCCATTTGGAGAAGCAATCAGCATACTCGCGACGGTACCCGTGTTATCCTTCGATGGCGTCAATTAAGAGTGAATATGTTCATCGATGCGCTTCCCCGCCCTGTGCTTCTCGTGGCTCTACTCGCAGCGTCCGCCGCCTCGGCGCAACAATCCAGTCCTCCCACCCAACCTGTGAACGCCTCGATTAACCTTGACGTTGTCGTGAGTCCGAACTCAGGGCCGCCAGTGGGCGATCTCCAGCAGCAGGACTTCACTGTCCTTGATAACAAGGTCGCGCAAAACATCACTTCCTTCCGGGCCGTCGACGGGAGGCAGGCTGAAGTTGACGTGATCCTAGTCGTCGACGCGGTGAACGCCGGTTACAACACCGTCGCCTACGAACGCGACCAGATCGACAAATTCCTCCGCGCCGACAAAGGTGACCTAATTCACGCCACCAGTCTCGTCGTGCTTTCCGATAGTGGGATCCAGTCTGTCGAGGACTTCTCAAAAGACGGCAACAAGCTCAGCGCCTCATTGGATCGATACACCGTCAGTCTCCGTTTTCTCAATCGTTCCGCCGGCTTTTACGGCGCAACCGAACGCTTCCAGCTGTCGCTCGAAGGTCTGCATGAGGTTGTTCGACGCGAGGCCCGACGTCCCGGACGAAAGTTGATGATTTGGATTTCTCCCGGCTGGCCGCTCCTGTCGGGGCCCGAAGTCGAAATGGGCTCGAAGGTGCAGCAGCAGCTCTTCGCTGACGTTGTCAGTTTCTCGACGGATCTCTTGCAGAGCCGCATCACTCTCTACAGCATCGACCCGTTCGGCACACAAGAAAACGTTATTCGCGCCTTCTACTGGCAGAACTTCCTCAAAGGAATTAGCAAACCCACGCAGGTGCTGCCGGCGAACCTAGCGCTGCAGGTGCTCGCCACGCAGAGCGGCGGTGTTGCTCTCTATGCGAACAACGACATCGCTGCGCTTTTGCAAACTTGCCTTGCCGATACGAGAGCGTACTACGAAGTCTCCTTCGATCCGCCAGCGGGCAGCGGGTCAAACGAATATCACCGCTTAGAGATTCGCGTCGCAAAGCACGGCTTAACCGCACGCACTCGTCAGGGCTACTATTCGCGGCCGGCATTGGGTTGGGAACCGATGCTTCCGACGTCCATCCAAAAATTCGACCCGAGCCCGAGGTCTCGGTAGGCGGGCGCTTCAGCTTACTTCCGCGGCGGGCCGGGAAGTTCCCGCTTCGACAACCTCGCAGACGCAGTGCCATCGACAAGTCAGAAAATCAACGTAAGCCGCCGTTCGCCAACGCGAATCCCGGACCTTGGTTCACAGCTCAATTCAACCTGGGCGTGTAGTCGGATTACCGGACATCTCTAACAACGTCGGCTCTGTCAAACGTTTTTTGAGCGCACTTCTCCGTTCACTTCGAAGAGTGTCTTCGTTCGTCTTGTTCTTTGGCCCAGCGTCGATGACCACGGCTCGTCTGTAATCTTTCGGTCGGCTTCGGTCCGACCCAAACATCTCTTCGATCAAGACTTCGACCACG
>Ga0209517_10000184_pt1 | contig 112685 bp, 89 predicted proteins | sample PeaSoiMetSII2010_FD_187695 | JGI IMG/M metagenome (GOLD analysis project Ga0209517, IMG submission 187695) | Peat soil microbial communities from Weissenstadt, Germany - SII-2010 (SPAdes) (version 2) | ecosystem: Environmental > Terrestrial > Soil > Wetlands > Peat | place: Germany...
TTCAGCAGCAGCGAGTTCGTGACGTTGGCGTTTATGATGCCGCCCGCTTGATTGAATACTTGCAAGCCGTTCCACCCGATGACACCGACTCCCTGCAGTGTGTTGTTCACGTTGGTCAGCAATTGTTGCCCGCCGGAGGTCGCCAGGGCCGCCGTTCCACCCCTGAGCGTCTCAGTCAACGTCACCGTGCCCCCGCCCGTCAGACTTACGCCTGCAGCCATGGTCAAGAACGTGTTGTTGGTATCCGCGTTCACCTGGATCTGGCCGGCGTTGGAAATATTTCCGTATGCGAGAAGCTGGCTGTTGTTGCTGATGGTCAGGCTGCTTCCGCTGTCGATGTAGAGAGCGCCGACGCTGACAGAAATATCGAGAGTCACGGCGGAAGGAGTCGACGAGCCGGCGTTGATGCAGACGTTCACGCTGCTGCTGTTCGGGACGCCATTGCTCCAGTTCGAGGGATTGCTCCAGTTGCCCGACGCTCCTCCGATCCAGTTGTCGGTCGTCCCCGTGCAACTCGTGGTTGCGATGAACTTGAAAGTCGCGGTCACCGCTTGATTGGAGTTCAGTGTGACGGTGCACGTTCCTGCGCCCGTACAAGCGCCGCTCCAGCCCATGAATATCGAACCGGGATTCGGTGAAGCGGTCAAAACCACTTGAGTGCTGGCCGCAAAGTTCGCCGCACAGATTGACGGGCAACTGATGCCCGACGGATTGCTGGTTACGGTGCCGCTCCCGGAACCCTCTTCCGCTACGTTGAGAGCGTACGAAGTGGTCGTGCCGGTGCCGGAAAGAGAAACCGTTTGCTGGCTACCCGTGATGTTGTTGGAATTGTCGGTGATGGTGAGCGTCGAGTTCTCCAGCCCGCTTGCCGAAGGTTTGAACACAATAAAGATGGTGCACGACGTATTCGGGGCCAACTGACCGCCAGCCGAACTGCACGTGTCGCCCGAGCCTTCCGAGAAATCACCGGGCGCAACCGCATAGGTGAATGTCAGTGGCGCGCTACCAGCGTTGCCCACCGTCACGGTCTGCGGAGGACTCTGCGTTCCAACTTGCTGGTTGCCAAAGCTGAGTGTGGGAGGCGCAACATCAGCCAGAGGCGTGGCCACCAGAAATCCGTAAGCCGCGATGGTTCCAACTAGGGGGCTGCTCTGCGAACCCGTGATCGTGGAAGTGGCCGCTTCTCCTTCGGTCGCATAGGCGTAGATGGTGTGGAACCCGGGCAACAGTGTCGTTGTCGTGCCAGAGAAGCGTCCGGGCGCACCGCGTGTTGCCGACGTCCACGATCCTTGCCACGTGTCCAACTGGAAGAGCAATTCATCCAGCGGCCAAGCGCCAAAACCGTTGGTGCCGGTAAAGTTGAACGTGGGAGTTTCGTCAGAAGTCTGATTGCCTGGCAGTGGCGCAATGGCAACAGTGATAGGGTTCGGTTGCGCTTGCTCGGCCGTAATGACGCTGGTGTTCGAGCTCACGTTGTTGGCTACATAGACTTCATCCGTCAAAGGGTTCGCGGCCAAGGCATACGGATGGTTGGCATTGGAGTCGCTGGTGGTTATGGTCGCGTTGCTGGTTCCGTCGATAATGCTGACGCTGCCGAGGTCGGTGCTGCCGTTGCCGTTGTTGGCTACGTAGATCCGGTTCGAGGTCGGATTGACAGAGACTGCGGAGGGGGATGTCCCTACATTTAGTGTCGCGATGACCGTCAGCAGAGAGCCGTCAATTACCGAGACGGTGTCGTTCCCAGTATTCGTTACGTAGATTCTGTTGGTCGCCGGGTTGAGGGCCAATGTGTTCGGCGTGTCCCCTACGTTGATCGACGCCACGACGGTCGCAGTGGCGCCATCGATGACTGAGACATTATCGCTGTACGAGTTGGCGACGTAGATCTTGTTGGTCGACGAATCTACCGCAAGAGCAGTTGGCCGACTCGCCGCCAGGTCAGTGATGGTGACATTACTGGAGACAACCGGATCAAAAGCGGTAACGTTGTCGCTACCGCTGTTGGCTACATAGACCAGGCCAGTGGCAGGGTTCGCAGCCACGGCGACCGGGGCCGTCCCCGCACTCACGGTATTTGTGACGAGGTTGTTAGCGCCGTCGATCACGGTCACGTTCCCGCTGCCGTTGTTGACCACATATATGGCGTTGGTCACGGGATTCACGGCGACGGCGACCGGATCGGTTCCGATGTTGACGGTTGCAACCACCGAGTTGTTGGCCCCGTCAATCACCGTGAGCGTATTGCTGCCGCTGTTGGCGACATAGATCATGTTGGTCGCAGGGTTCACAGCAATCGCAACCGGATTTGTACCGGTGTTGACGGTGGCTACAACCTGATTCGTGGCTCCATTGATGACTGAGACGGTGGCACTCGCGCTGTTGACCACGTACACCGTGTTGGTCACGGAGTTCAACGCTACAGCGACAGGATTTGTCGGCGTATTGATCGTGGTCGTGACCACGTTGGTATCGGCGTCGATGACGCTGACGTTGGCGCTGCCGTTGTTCGCGGCATAAACCGTGTTGGTGACGGGATCCACTGCAACCGCCGCCGGAGCAGTTGCGTTGGGGTCGGTGACGGTCGTGGGCGCATTGGTTACGCCGTTGATTATCGTTATGTTGTTGCTCGCGCTGTTCCCAACATAAATCTGGTTCGTGGTCGGGTCCGTGGCCACTGCGATGGGGCCAGTTCCGGCATTTACTGTAGTCGTGACTGTGTTATTAGCGCCATTGACGACCGTAACGTTGCTGCTGCCATTGTTGGCTACGTAAACGATGTCGGTGACGGCATTCACCGCGACTGCAACGGGATTGGTCCCAACGTTGACTGTGGCTGCAACGGTGTTAGTCGCTCCGTTAATCGCCGTCAGGTTGTTGCTGCCGTTGTTGGCCACATAGATCGTATTGGTCGCAGTATTCACGCTCAGGGAAACCGGGTTGGTTCCGGTCCCGACCGTGGCTACAACCGTGTTGTTGGCCCCATTGATTACGGTAACGTTGCTGCTGGCGCGGTTGGCCACGAACACGCCATTGGTGGCCGGATTCACGGCGACCGCGATGGGATTGCTCCCGACACCGACGGTGGCGGCCACGGTGTTTCCATTACCGTTGATCACCGTCACGTTGTTGCTGCCACCGTTAGCCACGTAGATCCTGTTGGTCAGCGGATTCAGCGCTACGGCAACGGGAGCGATCGCGTTCGGATCCGTGACCGTGGAAGTTGCATTGGTGGCGCCGTTAATCACGGTGACGTTGTTGCTCCCGCTGTTCACCACGTAAATCATGTTGCTCAGCGGATTGACTGCCACGGCAACGGGATCAGTGCCGGTGTTAACCGTCGTAGTGAGCGTGTTGGTGGCGCCATTGATCACGCTCACAGTGTCGCTCGCAGAATTGACCACGTAGATGGTGCTGGTCACGGGATTCACTGCCACTGCGGCAGGAGAGTTTCCGACACCAATCGTGGCAGTGACGTTCTGCGGGAATGCCATTCGAGCCGAGAGCGCGATTCCGAAGAGCAGCCAGGCTACGGCCTGCCCAACCCGAAAAACATTAGCTCGCGCTGAAGGGATGGATTCGTTCGAAAGCGAGGATCGTCGCTTTGCCGGGAGCTCTCGACTTGGTAGGAGACAGGCTAGTTTCATGGACAGAGCTTCGCGTCAAGCGCGAAACCGCGCATTCGCATGCAGCTTGAAACCGTGGGGAGGGCGCCAGTTGCTTGGCGAATGCCTGTGCCATGCTTTAACCCGGCGAGGCATTCTACACTTATTTGTGCTGTTCGCAACAGTGTGAAAACATTTTTCTTTGGGCCGTGGGGATGCAACCTGCAACCGTCCCAAAATGGCTCTTGTTGCCGGTACGCAAACCCGGCAGGCGAGCCAAACCGCTCGCTGTGGACTTACGCAGCTAACTCAATGGTCTCTCAGGAGTTGCGGACATCGGCTCGACCAGATGGAATCCCAGGATTTCTCGCAGCTGGGTTGCCAGCGCCAAAAATGAAAGGTTGACCTGTTCGGGCGACCAGCATAAGATGCCGACTCGGGAAAGCTCGGCCCGGCATTTGTCTCCCCCAAACGGGCAATTTAGAGCCCCACATCTGCACAACCAGGAAAGCTGCTCATGGCGACACGAAGACCCGCATTCGCGGTCCCGGTGGCTGACTTTGCCGCTGCCTTGCTGGCACGGCAAGAGGTCATCCCACGGGCGCGTGTGATCGCCGACCAGGTTGCTCAACTGCTGCCAGACCTGGCGGTCGTGGTCTATGCCATCGAGGACCAGGGAAATCCCACATGGACCGCGAAAGCGACTGCCGGCGAGATCACGGTGGCTGAGGCCATGGACTTTGACGCCGGCACGCTAGGCATGGCCGCGGAGACCAAGTCTCTCGTGGTGTTGGAGGGGAGCGACCTGCAGCGCGAGCAGTATGCTCACCTCGACATCCGCCGCGGTGTGAATTCTCTCGCTTATGTTCCTTTGCTCACAGAGGACACTCTGGTCGGCGCCATCGAGTTGGTGAACTACGAGCAATCATTCTCCGAGTCGATGCTGGAAGCAGTGCAGGAGATTGCTGAGCTGGGCTCTCCCGCCATAGCGGCTGCGTTGTCCTATGAGACCGAGCGCAACGTCAGTTTGCATTCCATCAGCCGCGTAACTCAGATGTATGACCTGGAAAAGGTCTTTAACTCGACCCTGGAGATGGACGAACTGCTTGAGACCATTGGCAAGAAATTCGAAGAGGTGATGAACGTCCAGGGCGTCAACCTGTGGATGGTCAGCGACGATGCCGTCGAGTTGGTCGCCCAGACCGGAGTTGACCCAACCGTCCAATTAGAAGCGGTGCAGAAACCGGGCGAAGGGATTGCCGGAGACATCTCCGACAGCGGTGAAGCCGTATTGATTGACGATTCCGCCGACGAGCGCCTGCAAAAGCGCAACGCAGGAATTGAGGATGGCGCTGTGTTCTCCCTGTTGGCCGCTCCGCTGATGGAGCAGGAAAATCTGGTCGGCGTGGTTGAGGCGGTCAACCGTTTGGACGGCCTGCCCTTCGACGAAGACGATCAATTCCTGCTCTCCAACATCTGCGAAACCGCCAGCAACGCGCTGCACAATGCTAGCCTGCTGCAAGCTGAGCGCAAGGTAGAGATCCTGGAGGCCTTGGTAAAAGTCAGCGGCGAGATTACTTCGACGCTCGACATCGACCACGTTCTGGATGCGATTGTGAACGGGCCCAGCACTGTGATCCCGTACGAGCGGGCGACCATCGCGCTCGATCAGCGCGGCAAGATCCAGGTGAAGGCAATCTCGGGCGTGGCCAAAATCAATCCTCAGGACCCTGACACCGAGCGCCTTCAGGATTTGCTGGAATGGGCTTCTTCGACAGGAGATTCCCTGTTCGTCTCCCAGCACGGAGACGAGGTGGATGCCGAGCGACCGGAGACGAAGGCGAAGTTTCGGAAGTATTTCGCAGATTCCGGGATGCGCGCCTTCCACTCGCTGCCGCTCGCTGATGACGATGGCCTGGTGGGCATCCTGTCTTTCGAAAGCAGCGATCCGGACTTCCTCAACACCGCCCATCTGGAGATGATCAAGGTCCTGGCAGGGCAGGCCACGGTAGCGCTGCGCAACGCCTCGCTCTACCGCGAGGTGCCTTTCATCGATGTGCTGGAACCGATCCTGCAGAAGAAGCGCAAGTTTCTGGCGATGGAGAAGGGGCGGCGCATGGCCTGGGTGGTTGGTGCTGCTCTGGTCCTGGTTTTCTTGGCAGTGTTCCCCTTGCCGCTGCGGGTGGATGGCCCGGCCGTAGTAGCTCCCTCCCACAGCTCGCGGGTGCAACCTGAGGTCGCCGGCGTTGTCCAACATATTTATGTGCGGGAGGGCGACGCGGTCAAAAAAGACGCGGTCGTTGCCACTCTCACCGATTGGCAGTATCGCGCTGAGCTGGCTGCGGCACAGTCAAAGTATGAGACCGCCGTCTCCCAGATGAATCGCGCGCTTGCGGCCAACGATGGCACGGAAGCTGGCATTCTGCGTACTCAAGCAGACTATTGGTCATCGGAAGTCGTTCGCGCCCGCGAGCGTCTCGATAAGACTCTGTTGCGGTCGGCTATCGATGGTCTCGTCGCAACCCCACATATAGAAGATATGGTGGGACGAAGTCTGAACCCCGGCGACACCTTCGCCGAGGTAGTTGATACTTCGGTCGCCAATGTGGACGTCGCCATCGACGAACGCGATGTCCCTTTGCTCCAGACTGGGGCGAGCGGCGCAGTTAAACTCGATGGATTTCCCACGCGTACGTTTCGGGGGACAGTTACCGTCATAAGCCCCAAAGGTGCAGTCGAAAATGACGAGCGGGTCTTCTACGCGCGCTTGAGCGTGCCGAACACCGACAGCGCGATTCGTGCAGGAATGCAAGGCCGCAGCAAGATCTCGACGGGGTGGAAGCCCGCCGGAGAAGTCTTCTTCCGCCGGCCCGGCATGTGGCTGTGGTCGAAGATTTGGTCCTGGGTTGGATGGTAAAAGCCGGTTGGTAGAAGGGGATGCTATGAAGCGATGGTTGCTGGGTTTTTGCATGATCGCGGTGCTGACGTTTACCGCCTGCGATAGCGCCAAGACTCCGGCCGTGGTTGCGGCGTCTCCGACGCTGGCGGAACACGCTGCTCCGTCCACGCAGCCTGCCGCCGCAAACAGCTTTCTTGCCAGCGGTCCCATCGTCGTTGAAAATCAGGTGGACATCCTGGCGCAGCGCGCAGGCGTCGTCTCCGCGATCCAGATTGACGTTGGTAAAGCTGTTCGCAAGGGAGACCTCCTAGCCTCACTCGACGACCGGCAGATCATCGCCGAGCGCGACGCTGCTGCCGCCAACGTCCGCAGTGCTGAGGCCAATTTGCAGGATTGGCAGGCCGAGACCGGAGTTGCCGAGGCTGACTACCGCCGCGCCCAGGCCATGCGCGATGCCGGCATCAACACCCAGGAAGAATTGGACCACGCCCACTACAAGCTGATCGGCTCGCAATACGAAATCGAAAAAGCCAAGCAGGATCTGGACCATGCAAAAAATAGTCTGCGCGCGCTCGATCTGGAAGTGGAAAAGACCAGGATCACGGCTCCGTTCGGCGGAATTGTGGCGCGGCGTTACACCCGCGTCGGACAAAGTGTAGCCGTCGGCGACCGTCTTTTCTGGATCACCGCCGTCTCGCCCCTGCAAGTTAAGTTCACCCTGCCGGAGCGGTTTCTGGGCGCAATGACCAAGGGCCAGGCGGTATCCGTAAGCTCTGCCGACGCCTCTCCGGCCGTAAATCATGCCGCGCGGGTGATCGACGTAAGCCCGGTGGTAGATCCATCCAGCGGAACCATTGAAGTCCTGGCCCAGATCGAGGGGGCCGCACCTGATTTGCGTCCCGGCATGTTGGCCAACATCCAGATCGATCTCCCGCGATGAACATCGTTCAAGCATTGGACGCGGCTCTTCCCGAACTGCCCGAGCGCGTGGACCGGCGGGACACGCCCAAGCTCGACCCTCGCGTGATCACCAAAGAGCACATCGAGAACGGTCAACCCATTGTGATTACCAAGCTGCCCGGAACCGACGCCGTGGTGCGCTTTATTCCTCAACAATGGAAGTTGATCGAGCTTTTCGATGGGAACCGGTCGTTTCAGGAGATTTCCGAACTCTCAGCCGAGGCGACGGGAGCGTTTTTCTCGGAAGATGACGTTCGCGAGATGGCCAGCTTCCTTTACGACAACACCGAGTTCATCTGCAAGACGCCGCTCGAAAAGAACATCACTCTGAAGCAGGAACTCCGCGGCCAGCGCCGCAAGAAGCGCAAGAAATCCAAAATCACGGATTTCACAGACATCACCGTACAGGAATGGCCGAACGCCGACCGATATGTCACCTGGCTGTACCCGAAAGTAAAGTTTATTTACACTCCGGCCTTCGTTCTGTTCAGCCTGTTTTTGTTTGCGGTGATGGTGGGGATGTGGGCCGACAAGTTCGGTGAAATCTGGGATGACAGCTTCCAGTTCTATAACTTCACCTCCAAGTCCGGAAAGGATCTGATCGAGTTCTGGTTCCTGTTCGCGGCCATGGCTTTCTTCCATGAGACCGGCCATGGCCTGACCTGCAAGCACTTTGGCGCCAACGTTGAAAAAATGGGTTTCACTCTGATGTACTTTGCTCCCAGCTTTTTCTGCGACTCATCGCAGGCCTGGATTTACGGTGGCACCTGGGAGAGGATCGCGGTCTCGATCGCCGGCATCTGGATTGACCTGATGATTTGCGTCGTTGCCACCGCCGTCTGGTGGGGCACGGCCACCGGCATGACCATCCACGACCTGGCCTACAAAGTGATGATGGTCACCGGCATTGGCGTCTCTCTGCTGAACCTCAACCCATTGATCAAGCTCGATGGATATCTGATCTTCTCTGAGCTCACTCACGAGCCGGATCTCAAGGAAAAGAGCACCGCCTATCTCTCGGGCATCATTCGCAAAAACATCTTCCGCCTGCCCATCGAGGTCGAGTTTGTTCCCCGCCGCCGGCGTGCCTTCTACGTTATTTACGCCATCCTTTCCGGCTTCTACGGATATCTGCTGTTGTCCTTCCTGATGGTCCTCACCTATCACATTCTCCAGTCTTACACGCCCGAATGGGCTTTCCTGCCCGCCATCGCCGCGGGATATTGGGTCTTCAAGGGACGCGTCCACACCTTGGTGAAATTTATGAAAATCGTTTATCTGGACAAGAAGGAAAGAGTGAAAACCTGGCTGACGGCGCCGCGCCTGGCGGCACTGTCGGCGGTTGCGTTGCTGGTCATCCTGCTTCCTGTGTGGCCGGATTTCGTCGAGGGACGCTTCGTTCTGGAGCCGGCGCACGAAGCTGTGATCCGCGCTGAAGTTCCGGGAAGAGTAGTAAGCGTCCTCGCCCGTGAAGGTCAGAGCGTGGCGGCAGGCCAACCAGTTCTTGAGTTGAGCAATCTGCAATTGCAATCAGCCGCGGCGCAAGCCGGTGCTGACCTGCACCTGGCGGCCGATCGGGCCAACCAGGCTCTGCTTCGCTATGACAACCTTGGCCCCTTGGAGTACAGTCGCCAGGAGATGGCGGAACGCAATCGTACTCTGGCCGATCAGGTTGCGATGCTCCAGGTTGCGAGCCCTATCTCCGGGGTGGTTGCTTCCCCGCGCCTGGAGGACCTGCTCGGAACGTACTTGGAAGCGGGCGCTACCATAGCCGAAGTAGCTGATCTTTCCTCCATGACCGTTCGCATCTACATTCCCGAGTTCGAGATGAGGCAAGTGCGAATCAGCTCCAGAGTCCGGCTGCAGCCGGAATCGAGGACGGTCCCTATGACCGCAACCCTGATATCCGTAGCCCCCGCATCCACGGAGATCGAGCCCGGGCTCATCCCCAAGGAACAACTCAAGGGCATCACCCCGCCGCGTTTTTACGTCGGAACGGCGGTACTGGTCAACTCAGGCCAGCTGCGGGAAGGCATGACCGGCACAGCCAAAGTTCTTGTGACGCGCCGCAGTTTGGCGGGATTCGCCTGGATGTTCACCCACGAACTGATCGGCCGGAAAATTTGGTAGCTGGACCTTGTGGAGAAAGAGAAAAGGACCGCGACTAGCGCGGTCCTTCCCGGTCAATCTTTCTCAGGTCGATCTGGTCTGGCTACAGAGCCTTCACCTTCGTCACGGCCACTTTCGTGATGCCGGCGACCTTGGTGATTCCGGCGACTTTCGTGAGACCGGCGACCTTCGTCAAGCCAGCGACCTTCGTGAGGCCGGCAACCTTCGTCAAGCCAGCTACTCTGGTCAGGCCAGCGACACGCGTCATTCCGGCTCTCGCGCGCGTGATGCCGCGGACTTTCGTCACGCCAGGCTGATTGCTTACTTCGGGCTTCGCAACCAATGCCTTCTTGGTCGCCGTGCGATTGCTGATCAACGATTTCTTCTGGATGGCCATTGGGATCCCTCTCAAATTTTTTGGATTTTTAACCGCTCGGGCTTGGTATTAGCACCTCGCTTGCCAAAGTGGATCGCGGATTTCCGCCCGGCTCGAAGCACGCAGAATCAAGCAGTTGCAAATCCGGCGTTGAGAAATCCCTCAGCGGCGAACCGATCGAATCGCTTTTTCGGTCAAAAATTAACTACACTTGGGTTAATTATTAACCGAACGCCCTATAAATTCCGTTTTCGGCAGAGATATTTCATGCGCTGCGAGTCAATTCCCAGAAGCGCCGCTGCTGCTGACTTCTTCCCCCCGCTGCGGTTCAGCGCTGCCACCAGATAAGCGCGCTCGATTCGGTCCATTTCGGCATCGAAGTCCACCCCTTCCTCAGGGATGAGAATCGCCTCCTGGCTGGCGTTGCTGGCAACCAGCATGGGCTGCGGCAGATCTTTGACCGCAATGACCGGGCTGTCATTCATCAGCACCAGCCGCTGAATCACGTTCTCCAGCTCTCGCACATTGCCCGGCCAGTCGTACTCCTCCATCACCGCCATGACTTCGGATTCCACCTGCTTCAGGGGTTTGTTGTTGGCGCGGCAGTAAATGCGGAGGAAGTGGTCCACCAGCAGGGCCAGGTCGCCGGGACGCTCTCGCAAAGGCGGCACCACGATTGGGATGACATGGATGCGATAGTAGAGGTCCTCGCGAAACCGTCCGGTCTGGACCATCTGTTCCAGGTCCTCGTTGGTGGCGGCCACCAGCCGGAAATCGATCTTCCTTGCGGTCTTGCCCCCAATGCGGGTAACGGCCCGGTCTTCCAGCACGCGCAGCAGTTTGGTTTGCAGTGCCAAACCCAGGGTGGCAATCTCATCCAGAAAGAGCGTACCGGTATGTGCCAGTTCGATGTGCCCGGCGCGCGCCTCTTTGGCATCGGTAAAAGCGCCCCTTTCATGGCCAAATAGCTCGGTTTCGATGAGGTTCTCAGGCAGGGCGGCACAGTTAATGCTGACAAACGGCTTCTCAGCACGCGGCCCCAGCGCCACAATCGCCCGCGCCACCAGTTCCTTCCCTGTCCCGCTCTCGCCGCGGATCAGCACGGTGCTGTTGCTCTGGGCGACCCGCGTAATGGCCTCATAAACCCGGCGCATTGGTTCGCTGGCGCCGAGCAGTTCCCCACATGATTCCTGCTCGGCTTCCTGGCTTTGCTGGTTTTGGCGCTCGATCTCTAACATCCGCTTTTCGAGCGCCCGGCCGAGCACAATCCGCACTTCCTCGAAATTGATGGGAGCGACAAAATATTCATCGACCATCGCATCCAACGCCTTGTGGCGAAGACTTCGGCTGTTCGAGCGGGTCAGGGCCACCAGCACTAACTCAGGCGCAGCCGATCGCAACTCAGATAGTGCAGAAACTCCTACGTCTGGATGCTCCCCAATGACGTCAATGTCAAGCAGGACTGCTCCCGGCGTATGCTTCTTGATCCATCCGGCCAGTTCATTCCAGGTCTGCAGGATGTGGAGATCGTAGTCGGCCGCCAGATGGGCCTGCGCCTCGGGGCCAACTAATTCGTCGGTGGTAACAATGACAATGCTGGGGCGAGCCGGTACAACCTGGGCCGTTGCGTGGCGCATGGTCTTACTCCTGGCCGCGCATTATAGGCTAATTTTTCGACTACTGGCAGTCAATTTTTAACCCTGGGCCCGGGGAAAGTAGACCGGCTTCCCGAGTTGGGAGGTGTAATCTCCGCTTGCAAAACCCGGGCCATTCCCGTAATTTAGCAGCGCCAAACCAAACGGCCTGTCGCCGGCTTGTCGTGGCCAGGAGGAACGTTGGACATCAGTGTCCGTAAGCGCTCGCAAGTACAACTGATCCAGCTTCGGGGCCAGCTCAGGATGGGGCCCGCGGTGGATGAGTTGCGGCAAACCATCGAGGAAGTGCTCGGCAATGGAGACACAAGGATCGTCCTCAATCTCGCCGAAGTGCCCATGATTGATTCCAGCGGAATTGGCTTGCTGGTGCGCTTCCTGGCCTCCACCAAGCAGCGCGGCGGAAATATCAAACTGGTGCAACCCTCAAAGTTCGCGGTGCAAACCCTGCGTCTGGTGGGTGTTCTCAACTTGTTTGAAATTTTTGATGGGGACGATCAGGCAGTGGAATCCTTTGCTTAAGTTGCCAATCACTATGGCCGGATTCAACTTCGAAATGAGCCTTCATGTCGGCTGAATCAAACGCTGGCGGTAAGAGTCCAAACACTGATCTGCCCAATCTGCTCGACCTTCGCATGCCCGGCGACCCGGCGGCGATCTCCGGTGTGACTGATGCCATCACTGCCAGCCTGACCGAATTGGAGGTCCCCGAAGAGAAGCGGATGGAGATTGCATTGGCAGTTCAGGAAGCCCTGGCCAACGCCGTGATCCATGGCTGCAACAGCGACCCTTCCCAGGAAGTCCGCTGCCGTCTGCAGCGTGATCCAATGGGGCGAATCGTAATCATCGTGACTGATCCCGGTCCCGGCTTTCGGCCAGAAGCCATCTCCGACCCCAAGCGGACCGAAAACCTGTACCAGGACCATGGCCGTGGCGTTTATCTGATCCGACAACTCATGGACGAAGTCCATTTCGAAAACGGCGGCAACCAGATCAGAATGTGGAAGTACTGAATTTGGCCCACGTCGGTGATCTTGGAGAAGAAAGTCTCCTTCCCATCACCATCTTGACATCCGCGTTGGTTGGTGGAAAATTACTGCAGTTCGTGACTTCGAAGAACGGCATCCAAGCAGCCGCTGTTCGTCCTTCAAGCAAGCTCTGGCCCGAGCAAGGAGACTCATGAAATCACTAACCCTCGCAGTTCTAGTTCTGCTTGCGGTGTCTGTTTCAAGCAACGCCCAAGTCAGCGTCACTACCAACCGCAATGACAACGCTCGCGACGGACAGAACCTGAATGAGACGATTCTTACGCCGGCCAACGTCAATGTCACCCAGTTCGGCAAACTGTTTTCACAAACTGTGGACGGATACGTTTACGCCCAGCCGTTGTACGTTCCCAACGTCTCGATTCCCGGTCTGGGGACTCACAACGTCGTGTATGTCGCCACCGAACACGATGACGTTTATGCTTTCGACGCCGACAGCAATACCGGAATCAATGCTGCTCCTCTTTGGTACACCAGCTTCATTAATCCCGCCAAGGGCATCACCACGGTGTCCAGCAACGACGTGAATTGCACGGATCTCGTGCCGGAGATCGGAATCACCAGCACTCCGGTGATCGACCCAGCTACGCAAACCATCTTTGTAGTGGCCAAGACCAAGGAAAACGGCCAGTTTTTCCAGCGTCTCCATGCCTTGAACATCACTACGGGCAAGGAGCAACCGAACTCACCCCGGGTGATCCAGGCGAGTGTCAAGGGAACCGGCGATGGATCGGTGAATGGAATCGTCTCGTTCAACCCTCTCACCGAAGGACAACGTCCGGGCTTGCTGCTGATCAACGGGAATGTTGTCATCGCCTGGGCTTCGCACTGCGACAATGGGCCGTATCACGGCTGGGTCATCGAGTATAACGAGACCACCCTGAAGAGAACTGCTGTGTGGAACACAACTCCAAACGGAGGCCTGGGTGGAATTTGGGCGAGTGGTAACGGAATAGCGACGGACGGCAGCTATATGTTCGTGGCCACCGGAAATGGAACCTACGACGGCCCAAAGGGGGGGCGGGATTTTGGGGACAGCGTCATCAAGCTGCCTACTTCCACGAACGAGTCTCACCCTTTTGATTATTTCACCCCGTACGACCAGGGCACGTTGAGTACGGACGACACTGACGTGGGTTCTGGTGGGGTGTTGTTGCTGCCCGATCAAGGTTCCGGCGCTCCGCATGAACATTTGCTGGTGCAGGTGGGAAAGAGCGGGTCTATTTACTTGATCAATCGCGACCACATGGGCGGCTACAATCCGAACAACAACAATCAAATCGTGCAGGACATGGAAAATGCGATTGGCGGGATGTGGTCTTCTCCCGCCTGGTGGAACAACAACGTTTATCTCAGCGGGCAATACGACAATCTGCGGCAATACACCTTCAATCCCAATACTGGACTGTTGTCCACGGGAGCGGTCTACGTGACAAGCACTTACTTTAATTTTCCCGGCTCTACTCCTTCGATCTCGGCGAGTGGCAACAACGACGCTATCCTGTGGGCGTTGCAGGACGACAACTATGGAAACGGCCCGGCGATCCTGCACGCGTATGACGCCACTAATGTTGGGACTGAGTTCTACAACACGACTCAAGATCCATCACGCGATACTCCAGGCATCGCGGTGAAGTTTACCGTGCCAACCGTTGTGAACGGAAAAGTCTATGTTCCAGCCCAGTATGAGTTGGACGTCTATGGATTACTGGCGGGGAAATAGGAGTCGTCGAGCGCCCGCCGGGGCGGTTCACCGTTCGCCGGCGATTTCCATTCCCGCCTTGCGGAGTCCTTCAATCAGGCGCTCGCCATACTCGGGATCAAACCATTTCTCGGCCTCCCGTCGTATGGTCGCGCCAACGTCCGGCCGCAGCCGGAGCAACTCTCGCAGGGCCTTGCCGGCTTCCTCCCGCTCGCCAAGCTGCCCGTAGGCGGCTGCGATCAAGGCGTGCCGGCCCCAGTTCTCCATCATATTGCTCTTGAGAGCGAAGCTGAGTGCACCCCGATAGTCGCCTTGGCGGTAGGCATGGTTGAAGTTGGCATGCCAGTACCATCCGGGATGATTGGGGTTGAGCTGCTTGGCACGTTCTGCGAGCAGCAAGCCGTGCTCGGTGTCCCCCGCATAGGTGAGAAACTCCCCGAGTAAAGCGAGCGAGTTGCCGTCCATGGGATTCAGTTCAACCGCCCGAGCCGATGCATTGCGGAAGCTTTGGAATTCCTTTCGGAAAAAGAGCGCCTGCGCCAGACTGAAATGGGCCAGATGATTGGATGGATCTGCGGCAACGGCCCGCCGCGCCGCGGTCGTTCCGCTCGTGAGCGAATCAGTCTGAAGATTGAATCCCTGGGCATAGTCCTGGACATGCAAGAGCGCGAGCATGGCCCAGGCGTCGGCATAAGACGGTGTGTGGCGTACCGCCGCTTCCAGCCCAGACCGTGCGGCTGCCAGATCTTCAGGAGTAACCCGCTCGAAGTAGCCAAAACTTCGCAGCACGGCCTCATAGGGGCTCAATTCTTCGGGGTTGCGGCTGCGCACGGCCTCACTCATGCTCCGGGGCAGCATGCCATTCATGTCGGCGACAGTCGAAACAATCCGTGGGACTAAGTCGTCTTGCAGTTCGAAGACCGCGTCGGGATCAAAGCTGCGTTCGTAGTTCTTGGCCCACAGATGGGCACCGGTCGTCGCATCGACAAGCTGAACTGCGAGACGGAGCTTTGTTCCCGCCTGACGCAGGCTGCCTTCCATCAGATAGCGAGCGCCGAGTTCCTTGCCGATCGCTCGGATATCTCCTGATTCGCTCGAATATTTCGCAGTCGAGCCTCGGGCGATGACTCGCAGATAAGAGAAGCGGGACAAGCCGGTCACGATCTCATCGGACAGGCCATCCGCGAGTGCTTTCACCTCGGCGCTTGTATTCGTGTACTTAAATGGCAGCACCGCAACCCAGAAGCCTTCATCACTCCGGGCAGCGCCGGAGGTTGTAGCGGCCGGTGAGGCGCTTGGCTTCGCCGGATCGTGGGCAATCTCCAGCCCAGCCTTGCGCAGCCCGTCCAGCACGTGCTCCGCCATTTCGGGAGTGAACCACATCGACTTCACGGCGTGGGCGATCTTTCCAAAGTTGGGCACCAACTTCAGCATCTCGCCAAGAGCTTGGCTGGCTGCGTCCCGTTCCCCAAGCTGGCCGTAAACCGCAGCCAGGATCTCGTAGGTGGCGAAAAAACCGGGCAGATTGATCTTGAGCGCGACGCTCAGCGCACCGCGGTAGTCGCCTTGGCGGTACGCGTTGTAGAAGAGAGGAAACCAGTACCATGCGGGGTGGCGCGGATTGAGCTGCATGGCCCGCTCCACCAGGGCGCAGCCGTGCTCCCAATCGCCCGAGTAGGCCAGCAAGCTGCCCAAGTTGGCTAGCTTGGCCCCATCCATGAGGTTGAGCGAGATGGCCTGCTCGGCCGCGGTTCGGAAGGCCTGAAATTCCTTGCGGAAAAACAAAGTCTTAGCCAGGGCGGATTGCGCAAGCGGATTCGAAGGCGCGGCGTCCGCCGCCCGCCGCGCGGCTTGGAGCGCGCGCCCGAGAGGGTCCAGTTGAGGGTTGAACCCAAAGCCGTACTCGTCCGCATAGAGCATCGACAACATTGCCCAGCCATCGGCGTAGCCCGGCGCCTGTTGGACGGCCCGCTCCATGCATGTCCGAGCCGCGGCGTGTTCGTCGGGAGTCAGCCGATAGCCGTAACCGATGCCCCGCAAAAGCGACTCATACGGGCTTAGCTGGTCGAGGGCCTTACTCCGAACCACGTCGCTCATGCTGTCGGGCAGGACGCCATACGCGTCGGCGAGGGTTGAAACGATGCGCGGAACCAGATCGTCCTGGAGCTCAAAGACCGCTTCGGGACTGAATCTGCGTTCATAGTTCTCGGCCCACAGATGGGCGCCGGAGACTGCATCCACGAGCTGTACCGCGAGGCGCAGCTTGGTTCCAGCCTGGCGCAGGTTGCCTTCCATCACGTAGCGCGCGCCGAGTTCCTTGCCGATCGTCCGGATATCTCCTGGCTCGCTGGAATATTTCGCAGTCGAGCCGCGCGCGATGACCTTCAGGTACGAGAAGCGTGATAAGCCGGTCACTATGTCGTCGGTCAATCCGTCAGCCAGTACTTTTAGGTCGGCATTGGCACCGGTGTATTTAAAGGGCAGCACGGCGACCCAGAAGCCTTCCTCGGCGCGGGATTCTCCTGACGTAGTTCGCGCAGCGGGGCTTGCAGACGAGGCTATTACTGGCGCCGCGCCTGCGGCCGGAACGTCCAGCCCCGCTTTGGCGAGACCGTCGATAAATTGCTCCACGAGTTCAGGCTGAAACCACTTCCCGAGGTTGTCGCGCGCAATCGCTGCCATATCGGGTTTCAACACCAGCAATTCGCGCAGTGCCTTGTCAGCTAGATCTTTTTCTCCGAGTTGCCCGGCGGCGGCAGCAGCCAACAATGGCGTGTAGAAAACATCGGGCAAGTTCATTCTCAGTGTTTCGTTCAATGCGCCCCTATAGTCACCTTTGCGGTATGCGTTGGCCACCAAGGGAAAGCGATACTTTCCGGGGAAGTTCGGGTTCAGTTGCATCGCCTGCTCGACGAGCGCACAACCCCGCTGCCAATCGCCCATGTAAGCAATCACCAAGCCCATGAACCAGACATTGCTGCCGTCCATGGAATTAATCGCCAGGGACCGCTCGGCTGCGCTTCTGCAGGGGCCAAACTCTCGGCGAAGGAAGTGTGCGTAGGCCAGGTTTTGGTAAGCAAGGTGGTTGGAGGGTCCGGCCTTTACAGCTCGCCGCGCCGCATCCAGCGCGCGCTCTAGAAGCGAAGATTCTGCTTTGAACCCGAGGCCATATTCGTCACAAAAGAGCATTGCCAGCATCGCCCAGGCATCTGCGTAACCTGGCACTTGCGCGACCGCCCGTTCCAGGCATGCTTTCGCTGCGATCTGCTCGTCCGGCGTGATGCGCTCGGCGTAACTGAAGCTGAGCAGTACTGTCTCATACGGAGTCAGCTGTTCGGAGTCTTTCGCTCGAACTGCCTCACTCATACTGTGCGGCAGCACACCATGCCGGTCAGCGACGGTCGAGACAATTCGAGGCACCAGTTCGTCCTGCAACTCGAAAACCGACTCGGGTTGAAACGTGCGCTCGTAGGTCTCCGCCCAGAGATGAGCCCCGGAAGCTGTATCCACCAATTGCACGGCCAGCCGCAACCTGCCGCCAGCCTGACGAAGCGCCGCCTCCATTACGTAACGCGCATTCAACTCCTTTCCGGCTCTGCGCACATCCACCGACTGACCGGCATAACGTGCCGTGGAACTGCGGGCGATCACTCTGAGGTAGGAAAACCGCGAAAGTCCGGTGATGACCTCTTCCGACAATCCTTCGGCAAAAGCCTTGAGATCCGCGTTGCTGCCGGCGTATTTGAACGGCAGCACGGCGACCCAGAAACCCTCCTCGGCACGGTCCGCGCCGGAGTCGGCCTTCGCCATAGAACCCGAGGCTTCAGGCTTGGAAGGCGCGGTTTGTTTCTCCGATGCGATTTCCAGCCCCGCCTTGCGCAGGCCGTCGATGATTTGCTCCACCAGCTCCGGCTGCCACCACTTTGTGCATTCTTCCCGGGCCACGGCCTCGAAACCGGGCCGCACGGCCAATAACTCCCTGGCTGCGTTACGCGCCAACTCCAGTTCGCCAAGCTGCCCGTAGGTAGCAGCGAGTGCGAGTTCGTTGCGCCAGAAGCCTGGCATATTGACTCTGAGCGCGAATTCCAGCGCGGCACGGTAGTCGCCCTTGCGGTAGGCATTGAAGAACGGCGGGAACCAGTACCATCCGGGATGGTTCGGGTTCAGGCTCCTGCCTTGCTCCATCAGCGCGCAACCACGCTCCCAGTCTCCGGAAAAGGAAAGCAGAAAACCCATGTAACCGATGGTGAATCCGTCCATGGGATTGAGTTCGATGGCCCGTTGCGCCGAGCTGCGGAAGGCCACGGTTTCCCGCCGGAAGAACAAGACCGACGCGAGGGCATGATGCGCGAGGTGATTGGACGGCGCCGTGTCAACCGCGCGCCGCGCAGCCGCCAGCGCACGCCCCACCGGGTCCGGCCGAACGTTGAACCCATGGTTGTTTTCTTCTCTATACAGCATAGACAGCATGGCCCAGCAATCCGCGTTGCCCGGCTCTTGCTTAACGGCCTTCTCCAGCGCTGCCCTTGCACCCGCGTGGTCTTCTGGGTTGACATGCTTGAAGTACGCAAAGCCACGCAGCAGAGCTTCGTAAGGAGTCAGCTCGTCGGGGTTTCGGTTGCGCAGCGTTTGGCTCATGCTGTAAGGCAGAACGCCGTGCGTGTCGGCAACGGTGGAGACGATGCGCGGGACAAGCTGATCCTGCAGGGCGAAAATCTCGTCCGGACGGAAGGTGCGCTCGAAAGTTTCCGCCCAGAGGTGAGCACCGGTGGTTGCGTCCACCAGTTGCACGGCCAAGCGAATGATTGATCCCGCTTGGCGAATATTCCCTTCCATCACATATCGCGCTCCGAGCTGTTTGCCAACTGCCCGGACGTCCCCCGACTCGCTCGAATACTTTGCGCTTGACCCTCGCGCGATCACCCGCAGGTAAGAGAACCGCGACAATCCCGTGATGATATCTTCAGTGAGCCCTTCGGCTAAGGCTTCCACCCCGGGCTCCGAGCCCCTGTACTTAAACGGCAGCACGGCGACCCAGAAACCTTCGTCGGCGCGAGCGGCCCCGGAGTCTGGCTTGAGTGCGGCGCGTGTTGTCGAAGCAGGGACCGCCGTGGCCTGCGACGTCTGTCGTGCCAGATCACGGAATTCGTTGCTTACGTCGCGCGCCGTCTGCACGCGATGTCGCGGGTCTTTTTCCAAACACCGCCGTATGATGCGGGCAAGATCGCTGGGCAGATCGGGCCGCACCTCGGTGACTGAAGTTGGAGTGTCTCGCAGAATTGCTGAGACCAACTCCGCGGATGACCCTCCGCAAAATGGCCGCTGCCCGGTCACCATTTCGTAGAGCACCACGCCCAGCGAAAAGATGTCGGTGCGGTGGTCGAGAGCGCGGCCCGAAACCTGTTCGGGTGACATATAGGCCGGCGTCCCCATGACGATACCCGCCCGCGTGTGGTCGGCCGAGGTCAGCGTGGCATCGCTGGAGCTCTCGGCGCGCACATCTTTTGCTAAACCAAAATCCAGCACCTTGACCCGGCCGTCATGCGTGACCATGACATTGGCCGGCTTCAGGTCACGATGCATGATTCCTTTCTCATGCGCCGCAGCCAGAGCCTCTGCGAGCGCGCCGGCAATTTCGACGACTCGCTCGACCGGCAGCCCATTGCCGGAGATCACGCGGTCGAGCGGCTGGCCCTCCACGAGTTGCATGGTCAGGAAGTGGACGCCGTTGGATTCCTCCACCGAGTGGATGGTCACGATGTTGGGATGATCGAGTTGGGCAAGGGCCTTGGCCTCGCGACGGAAGCGTGCAAGCCGCTCCGGATCGTGCGCCATCTCCGCGGGCAGCACCTTGAGCGCTACGTCGCGGCCGAGCTTCGTGTCGGTCGCGCGATAGACCTCACCCATGCCCCCTGCGCCGAGGGAGTTCTTAATCTCGTAGGAAGCGAGTCTGCTACCGGGGGTCAGCATTGAGATCCTTCGCTGCGCTCAGGATTTCGCCTGGCGACTCCCGTTCGCTGCTGCACAGCTCTCTCACGCCGCCACAACGGTTCAACCTCACCCATGCCCCCGGCGCCGAGGGAGCTGTGTATCTCATACGCCCCGAGTTTAGTGCCTGGATTCAGCATGAAGGTCCCGAGCGGTGCTCAGGGTTTGGCCTCCGGTAGTCCGACGCGCCGGAGAAGATCCGCAAAGCGCGGGTCGGAGCGGAGGCTGTCCACCCGCGAGTCCGTTGGCAGATACTCAGCCATATAGTAAGACCGACTTTTGTAAGCCCGCTCCAGCCAGTCAAATGCCTGGTCTTTTTCTCCCAGGCCCACATAAATGACGGCGATGTTGTAGGGCGCGATCCAGGTGGTCGCCGATAGCTGTTTCATGTGATCGATGACCTTTTGCGCGTCGGCCTTCTTTCCAGAAATTGCCAAGGCGTATCCGAGATCTGACCAGGTTTCACTATTGTCCTTCTCCAAGTTGACCGCGCGCTGAGACTCGGCGACCGCTTCCGGCAGCCTTCCTTTTTGTTCATAGGCCCGGGCCAGGTAACATTCATCAAGCCAGAAATTCGGATCCAGCTCTATGCCAGTACGCAGGCTTTGAATCGCCGGGTCCCACTGTCGTGTAAAAACAAGAATTGATCCGACGGCGAAGTTCGCCAACGAGTCGAGTGGATCGGCTTGCTGAGACCGCCTGGCCTCCGCGAGTGCCTCGTCCTTTCGCCCCAGCGGCGCCAGCGACCAGGCGTAGAACAAGTGAGCATCAACATTGCTGGGACTCAGCTCAATGGCGCGTTTGAATTCGCGCTCCGCGGCGGCCCAGTCCCATTCGTACCATTGCTCTTCGATACCTAATGAAACGTGCGCCAAGGCATCCGACTCGTCGATCGCCAACGCCTTCTCCGCCGCGTCTTTGGCTTTGGGCGCGCCTTCGCTGGGAGGCATAAACCAATCTTCCTGGTTAATGTAGTTGTAAGCCAGCCCGCTGTAAGCCAATCCATAATTTGGATCGACGGCGATCGCCTGATTAAAGTAGTCGATGCCCTTGGCAAACCCGTCCTTGGTAAGCTTGTTGGTGTAGAACTTGCCTTTGAGATAAAGCTGATAGGCCTCGGGATTGTCGGTTGAACCCTTTGTAAGCTTTTGCTGGTCTGCAGCGGAAAGTTGCGAGCCTAACCGCTCAGAAACCTCCCTGGCGATGTCGTTCTGCACCGCCAGCAGATCGGCCAACTTGCGGCGGTATTGCTCACCCCACAACTGTTTGCCGTTACGAACGTCGTCGAGTTCGACGTCAATGGTAAGGTCGTCGCCGCGCTGTGCCACGCTGCCCGCGAGCACGGCCTGGACGTGCAGTTCGTCGCCAACCTTGCGGACATCCATCGCTTTGCCCTTGTAATGGGAAGCGACACTGTGCGGAGTTACACTCAGACTGGGCACCCGCGCCAGACTGTTGTTGATGCTCTCGGTGATTCCATCGGAAATGTAATCGGCATCGGGATCGTTGCTGCGATTCTCCAGCGGTAGAACGGCGACGGAATCGATGACACCAACCCTGGCCTTTCGCAGATAAAGGCCGGCTCCAACCGACCCGATCACCAGCAGACTGAGGGCAGTGGCCAGAACGACAGTGCGCCGTTTGACACCCGCGATGCTCGTTGTGGGCACTCCGGCAAGCGCGCGGGCAGCGCCTGAGTCGGCCTTGGGCGCGCCTCGCGAAGGCGCGGCGGGAACAGCTACAGCTTGCGAGGTTTGCCGCGCCAGATCGCGAAATTCGTTGCTGATATCACGGGCTGTCTGCACCCGATGCCGTGGATCCTTCTCCAGACAGCGCCGGATGATGCGGGCCAGATCGCTCGGCAGATCAGCCCGAACATCGGTGATCGGCGGCGGATTGTCCCGCAGGATTGCTGACACCAGTTCTGCCGACGAACTCCCTTCAAACGGACGCTTGCCCGTCGCCATTTCATGCAGCACCACGCCCAGCGAGAAGATGTCAGTGCGGTGGTCGAGCGCGCGGCCTGAGACCTGTTCCGGTGACATGTAGGCCGGCGTCCCCATGACGATGCCGGCTTGGGTGTGGTCGGCCGAGGTTAGCGTGGCGTCGCTCGCGCCCTCGCCGCGTACATCCTTCGCCAAACCAAAGTCAAGCACTTTAACTCTGCCGTCATTCGTGACCATGACATTGGCAGGTTTCAGGTCACGATGCACGATGCCTTTTTCATGCGCCGCCGCCAACGCTTCGGCCAGGGCGCTGGCGATCTCGACGATTCGTTCGACTGGGACACCGCCTCGGGGAATCAGGCGATCGAGCGAGGTCCCTTCAATCAGCTCCATGGTGAGAAAGTGCACACCGTCGCACTCTTCCACCGAATACACGGTCACGACATTAGGATGGTTGAGCGCTGCAACCGCGCGAGCTTCACGCTGGAAGCGAGCCAGACGTTCGGGATCGCGGGCGACTTCGGGCGGCAGGACCTTGAGCGCCACATCGCGGCCGAGCTTGGTGTCGGTGGCGCGGTACACCTCACCCATTCCGCCAGCGCCAATCGCGGCGCTGATCCGATAATGCGCGAGTGTACGGCCGATCAGATTGGGCCTCCGGGAGCGGGACGCGTATCAGCCTTGCTTCGTGCGTCAAACCAGGCAGCGCCGATTTTACACCAAGGAACTCCTGGAATCGCTCCCGAGGTCACACGCCAATCCCTCTCAATGCTTGGATTCCGCCGCGCGCATTCGGAAAGAGATTTCGTCCACTTTGTAGATCACTTCGCCCGGAGCGGCTGGAGTGGGTGCGATTTTGCCGGCACGGACGGCCTCAAAGGCAGTGACCAATCGCGCAAGCACCGAGGGCGACGCGACCGGAACATTGTGTTCACCGAGGACCATCTTAATCTGCGGCGCCAGCGCTGCCAGCCGATGAATTGACGCAGCATAGGCATCGAGATCGGTCTCAGGACGGTAGAGCCAGATGGTCGCCGGATAGTACGTGTCACCGCTGAACAGCAGGCCGTTGGCGCGATCAAGCAGACAAATGGCGTCCGGCGTGTGTCCGGGCGTGGCAATAACTTCGAGCGATCGACCGCCCAGATCAATGCGATCTCCATCCCTTATATACGTCGTGATCTTCCAGGGGCGGGTCGCATAAGCCTTCGGATCAAATCCCTTTGGCAGGTCGCCGCAGATCTGACCGGGGCCGAGTTCGGCCTGGGCATCTTCTCGCGAGCCGCGGGCATTCTTACGGGTAAAATCCGTGTTCATCCCATAAATGGTTTCGAACTGCCAGTTGTCGCCCACATGATCGTTATGGGTGTGGGAGTTGAGCACGACGATCGGCAGTTGCGTTAGTTCGGCGGTCACTTTTCGCAGGTCGCTGATACCCATGCCGGTGTCGAAGAGCAAGGCGCGCTTGTCGCCGAGAATGAGGTAACTGATGGTTTCTTCGAATTGATGCGGTTCGTAAATGGCGAAAACCGCCGGCGCAACTTTGTAGACCTCAAACCAGGGATCGCTGATGGCCACGCGCTGCAGGGTCTTGTATTCCGGGTGCGGCAGAGCGCGGCACCACTCGGGGATTGCTGCCTGCGCAAACACGGACGCGGTCGAGAGAGCTAAGAAGACCAGCGCGGCGCGTTCTATTCTGCGAGTAAGATCCACGGAGTAAGCGGATTATACGGCCGTGGACTTAAACTGTGGCAGCGGCGATGAACGTTCAGCATTTCGCGACCGGCTCGCCCGAGATTCTTGCACTGCTCCGTCCTCGGCGCGAACCACCCAAACGCTTTAACTGTTCTCCTCTACGGGTCCACGCTTTGCAAGGGTAATTGGCTGCACCTTGACTGCGCGAAACATTTCCTTTTCGTCAGCCGACCACTCGCCTGAGTAAGAAAGCTCGAGGACATAATGCGTCGAGCGACAGTTCGAGGCAGCGACCGTCAAATAGAAAAAGTACGTTCCAGGTTCGAGCAGATGCCCCTTGGAGTAAGTCGCAACCTGCACGTCCAGTCCCAGCACACCCTTGCCCGGTTCGACGGTGTCCAAATCCTCTCCTTGCTGTTTTCTGGTCGCGGGGTCACAGATGTGAACCAGATCGCAGTACACCTCCGGCGTGTCGGGCAGCAGCACGGGTCTCGTCACTCGATCTCTTGACGTTTGCTCATCATCTGTGTTGGTCCACCTCAGGTTCATCGGCGTGAACCGACCCACCTTTTCCGGCTTGTGCCCGTGCTTCCGCTCAACCCTCGCCAGGAACACTTGCACATCGCGGGCGGCGTCGTTTCCCGCGTTGCTAATTGCGAGCCGGAAGTACCACGACTCGCCCAAGTTGACGATCGCATTCTGGCCCCGTGCCCACCGCGGAACCTTGTCGGCGTCAGGCCGCCGGACTCGCGCTCGCAATCGGAGGACTGGATGAAATTGCCAACGCAATATGTACGGACCGCAAAGGGCCAGGAACAAGGCGACCACGACAGCCCCGACCGTACCGATTGCTGTTAGCCAGTCGGGGGTGAGCAACTCAGACAGCCATGCTGGAACGCAGGTCATCGGGTAGATCGTAACAGGCAGAGTAAGTTATTTGGTGCCCGACCGAAGCCTGGAGTGTCCCAATTGCCGCATGGTTCCCCTCGCGGGACGTGATCTTCCCTACTGAACAGACGTGGGAATCAGAAAAGTCGGTACCGTAGCAAACCGCCGCCTTCATGGCCAAACGGTCGCGCGGGTGGCGTGCTTCCGGAGTATTTCGTCAGTGGACTAGTTTGCCAAATTAGGATTTGGCCGGACCCCCGCTAGCTCCACAGTTGGGTTTTTACTGGCATAGTCGGCGCAAGTGCGAGAAAATAGACGTTTGTCCGCCCCGGTCGTCGTTTAGCCTTTATCGACGCCCGATCATCGGCGGCGGTTCTGGCGTGGCAATCTGATACCTTTTTGCCGCCGACTGTGCGCCTGTGTGCTGCCAAGCCTTTTTAGGCGGACCATTATCTTGAGACAACCGGGCTTCGGTTGGAATTGGAGACCGCATTTATGGCTACAACAACGATGGATGTAGGATCACCCGCCAGCGGACATCAGCATTCACGATTGGCGCAGTGGGTGGAAGAAGTGGCACGCATGTGCAAGCCCGACCGCGTCCATTGGTGTGATGGCTCGCCTGAGGAATATCAGGAGATGCTGCGGCTCATGATCCAAACCGGAGTCGCCATTCCTCTCGACGCTGAGAAGCGTCCCAACAGCATTCTGGTCCGCTCCAATCCCGCCGACGTGGCCCGGGTGGAAGACCGAACCTTCATTTGCTCACGCGTGAAAGACGATGCCGGCCCCACCAACAACTGGGAAGATCCGGCCAAAATGAAAGAGAAGCTTACCGGCCTTTTTACCGGCTCGATGACAGGACGCACCATGTACGTAGTGCCCTATGTCATGGGCCCGATGGGTTCCCCTCAAGCCAAGGTTGGCGTCGAACTCACGGATTCGGCATACGTCGTAGCCAACATGCACCTCATGGCACGCGTCGGAAACAAGGTGATGGAAGTGCTGGGCACGGACGGTGAGTTCGTTCGCGGACTGCATTCCATCGGCGCTCCGCTGGCGGCGAACGAACAGGACTCGACCTGGCCGCAGAATTCCGAACACAAATATATTTGCCACTTTCCGGAGACGCGCGAGATCTGGTCCTACGGTTCCGGTTACGGCGGCAACGCGTTGCTGGGCAAGAAGTGTCATGCTTTGCGCATTGCGTCGGTGCAGGCCCGCGACGAAGGCTGGATGGCCGAGCACATGCTCATTCTGAAGCTGATCAGCCCCTCGGGCCAGGTGAAGTATGTGACCGGCGCGTTCCCTTCGGCGTGCGGCAAAACCAATCTCGCCATGCTGATTCCCACCATCCCCGGCTGGAAAGTGGAGACGGTTGGAGACGACATCGCCTGGATGAAGTTCGGCAAAGACGGGCGCCTCTACGCCATCAATCCAGAATGCGGATTCTTTGGCGTGGCGCCGGGCACCAGCATGAACTCGAATGCCAATGCCATGCTGAGCGTCACCAAGAACGCCATCTTCACCAATTGCGCCATGACTCGCGATGGTGACGTGTGGTGGGAGGCGATGACGGACCAGAAGCCGGCGGAATTGGTCGATTGGCTGCGGCGTCCGTGGACTCCGGATTCGGGCCGCAGAGCCGCTCATCCCAATGCGCGATTTACTGCCCCGGCGAAACAGTGTCCGGTGATTGCGAAGGAATGGGAAGATCCGAATGGCGTTCCCATCGATGCGATCCTTTTCGGCGGACGGCGCCGAGGCGTCGTGCCCCTGGTGACGGAAGCTTTCAACTGGCAGCACGGCACTTTCCTCGGAGCGACCGCCAGCAGCGAAACCACGGCTGCGATCACCGGCAAAGTTGGCCAACTGCGCTACGATCCCATGGCGATGCTGCCCTTCTGCGGCTATCACATGGGCGATTATCTCGGGCACTGGCTCAAGATGGGCGCGCAGTCAGAGGCGAGCAAGCTTCCGAAGATTTACTACGTCAACTGGTTTCGCCAGGACGAGAACGGCCGGTTCCTGTGGCCGGGTTACGGCGAAAACAGCCGCGTTTTGAAATGGATTTTCGAGCGCTGCGACGGCAAAGTACATGCCAAGGACACGCCGATCGGACGGTTGCCAGAAGCCGCCGACCTGAACACAACAGGATTGGATATGCCGGCAGCCAACCTCGCGAAATTGCTGAGCGTCAACGTCGACGAATGGCTGGCTGATGTGCCGCGAATCCGCGAACACTTTGCCAAGTTCGGCGATCGGCTTCCAGCTGGACTCAAGGCCGAGGTGGATGCGCTGGAGCAGCGTCTGCGCGCGGCGAAATAGTGTCCATGACTGTCGACGATTTCCGGCGGATTGCTCTCAGCCTTGACGGCGCCGAAGAAAGCTCCCACATGGGATCGCCAGACTTCCGCGTCGGCGGCCGCATCTTTGCGACTCTGGCTTCGGCAAAGCAGGGCTACGGCAACCTGATGCTAACGCCGCAGCAGCAGGAAGATTTCGTGCGGGAACTGCCTCAGGTCTTCCTGCCCATCGCCGGCGGATGGGGACGGATGGGCGCGACGCACATCCGACTCTCCGCTACCAGCGAGGATGTGCTGGCCGGCGCCTTAAGCACGGCCTGGAAGCTGCGCCTGGACAAGAACGCGACGTCGGGCAGGAAAGCGCGCAGCAAGGCCAAGAAAAACGCTCCTCCGCCTCGCCGCCGAAAACGCTGAGCGGCGTCTCGCCATCCGGCTCAGAAGTCCTGCCCACAATAATGATGATGGTGACCACGCCGATTTTTGCTATAGTTCCTCTCCATGTCCTCGGCAGCATCGAACCTCGCCGGCTTCCCTGAATCCGCACCACCCTCGCCTCTCACGCGCAATCAGATTCGCGGATTCTGGGCGGCCTGGGGCGGCTGGGCGCTCGACGGGATGGACTCCTTTATATATGCGCTGGTGCTGGTACCATCTCTGCGCGAGCTTCTGCCCCGCTCCGGCATGGCGGCCACCAAAGGAAACATTGGCGTCTACGGAGGATTGCTGTTTGCGTTATTTCTGGTTGGCTGGGGCCTGGCCTTTCTTTGGGGGCCGATTGGAGACAAGTTCGGACGCGTCCGCACGCTCATGCTGACTATTGTCTGGTACTCCGTGTTCACATTTCTCAGCGCGCTGGTGACCGGCATCTGGCAGCTCGCCATTCTGCGGCTTCTGGCCGGCATCGGAATCGGCGGAGAGTGGGCGATGGGCGGAACGTTTGTGGCGGAGGCCTGGCCGGAAAACCGGCGACGCGCTGGCGCAGGCTTCATGCACACGGGATACTACGTCGGTATCTTTCTGGCCGCGATTGCGAATTACACCATCGGCAGCCACTTTGGCTGGCGAGCGATGTTTGCTGTCGGTGGGCTGCCTGCGCTGCTTCTGGCCTGGATCCGATATGGCGTGACAGAGCCCTCAGCCTGGGCCAAGAAGGAACAAGTCGTCCGGTCGTGGGCGATCTGGCGTCCTTTTGTGACGCTGTTCTCTTCGGCGCGGCGCCGCCGCACCATCGTGAATTCCTGTCTCATGTTGGCTTCGATCTGCGGGCTATGGGCGGGAACGGTGTATGTCCCCGCTGCGATTACTTCTTTGGCCGAAGCCGGCGGGCACACTGCCGTGCAAGCTGCAAAGCTCGCCTCGTGGGGCACGATGCTGGTTTCGTTCGCCACGATTCTCGGCTGCCTCGCGATGCCCTGGCCTGCTGGGCGTGCCGGCCGTCGAGGCGCGCTGGCTTTCTTCTTCACGTTGATGATGATCTTCATCGCGCTCACCTTCGGCAAGGTTTTCTACCTCGGAGGCGCAGGGCTTCCCTGGTTTTTTGTTTGCCTGTTTTTTCTGGGACTGGGCGGCGCCAACTTCGCCGTCTATACCTTGTGGCTGCCTGAGCAATATCCGACGGAATGCCGTGCCAGCGCTTTTGCTTTTTCGACTTCGTTTGCCCGCTTCGCCGGCGCCGGAATTACGTTCCTGGTGGGCGCAGGCATCCGCCTTTACGGCTCGCTGGGCACTCCGGTTGCGATGACCTCTTTGGCCTTTGCCTTGGGATTGTGCCTGATTCCATTCGCCGTGGAAACCCGCGACCAGCCTTTACCGGCGTAAGCGCGCATCGGAAGCAGTGAACAACTAGGCAGGAAATCTCCCATCTATCCCTACTGCAGCTTCGCGTACTCGGCTTTGGCTTGCTTCAGGATAGGTATGTCGGGGTCGGCGTCTTTCCAGAGTGTGAAAAAATCCTGATAGGCTTTTTCGGCTTTCGCCGGGTCGCCAGCGAGCGCGGAGCCGCGCGCCAGCCCCAGCCAGGAAAGCGAGTAGAACTGTCCCCAATAGGGGTGTTGCCAGGCACTGCCCCAATTGGCGCCCTTGTGATCCAGTATCTTTTCGAACTCAGCCGCTGCCTCAGCGCCTTCACGCAGACCCAGGTAGGCCAGACCCCTCAGGTACACCGCCTCGGGGTAAGCGCGCTCGTAGGGCGAGGCGGATGCCAGCAGTTCCACGGCTTTGGCGGGCTGACCGCGCTTGAGCGCGATCGCAGCGCGAATCGCGGGTAGCTGCACCGCATTCCAGAGGGTTCCGTTTGGAAACAGCTTCGAAGTCTCCCCGGCGAGCTTCTCCGCTTGGGCCGCATCGCCGCACATGGCCAGTGCCAGCGCCGGACGCCCCAGGCGGCGCACGGTCTGGCAATTACCCGACAGCGCGTCGGCACGCGCATCGGCCTCTTCAAATTCGGCGGCGGCGTTCCGGAGCTCAAGGCGCAGCGCTGTCTCAGCGGCTCGCCGGTACAGTTTGCTCGATTCGCGACGGTGGCCAACAGCATTCTGATTGGCTGCCTGCAAGCCAAAGCTGAGGTACTCTGCCGGCTTGCCTGCGAACCATTGAATCTCCCGCGCAGCGGCCGCGTCATCGCCTTCGACGTAAGCCATTTCGAGGAAGCGCTGGTGTATCCTCGCTCCGCCGAGTCCCTGCGCCCGCAGTTTCTCCGCTAAGTGCTTCGCCTCGGCGATCCGATCCAGGCACATGTAGGCGTCCAGTAGGCGACGGTACGGAGGTTCAACGTTCGCCTCTAGCCCAGTCGCTTCCTGGCCCTCCTTGAGCCCCTCTTCGAATTGCCCCTGGTCTATGTACTCGACGCTCAAGTTGTTATGGAATCCCCAAAAGCGGGGATAGTTCTGGATACCCAACCGATATGCGTCAATGGCTTTGTCAGACTGGCCATCATACGAGTAGTAGTCGGTCGTAATGAGGTCCCGCTCAAACTCGGAAACTCGGTCAATCAAACCGAAAGCTTTTCGTGTGTATTCCCGGCTGCGCTCTATGTCCCCGGCATTGTTGAACGCGATGCCAAGGAAGAGGTAAGCCATCGCGAAATTTGGATCGAGTGCAACGGCGCGCTCAAATGACGGGACAGCGGCCAGAAATTGGCCCTGACCCATCTCGGAATAACCCGCGGTGTAGTTCTGGAGAGCTTCCAGCGATGGAGTGGTAGCTTGCTCGAGCGGACGATTCAACTTCTGGATCGAGTTGAGCGACTCTCCCAGCTTGGCCCGCATAGCCGTGGCGGCGGTTCCCAGTGCGTTCAAGACGTGCTCCTTGTCGTCCGATTGAATCTGTTCCCGAGCCAGCGTCGAGCCGCCCCGGCAAGTCGTTGCCTGTAGCGTGATGACGTAGTTCTTACCGAGGTTCCCGATGGAGCCGTCGATCGTGGCCGCGGCTCCGTCCCGCACACAGATGTCATGTGCGATCTGGTTTGTGATATGGCTCGCGGGAGCAAGGCTCATCAACCGCAGGTCTTGCTGTACCTGCTCGTCGTCCATGATTTTCAGAAAGGGCGACTGCTCGAGTTGGATGGCGAGCCCCTGGCGCAGGGTGCCGTCAAACACAGCGTCGCCTGTGTCCTTGTCGGTAAGTTTTGCAGCCCTGAGTCTTGGTGAGCCCTGAAAATAGAAGTAACCTGTCACGGACAACGCCACGATAGCCGCGGCAGCCGGAACAATCAGCTTCCAGCGTTTTGCGGTGCCGATCCTGTCTTCGGCCAGTACACTGGTTATCCCCAAGCGCGAATCCGTGTCCCGCTTCAGACGTTGCAGGTCGGTGCGAATCTCCGAGGCATGCTGGTAGCGCAGGTTTCGGTCTTTCTCCAGACACTTGCTGATGATCTCTTCCAGCTTTAGCGGGATGTCGGGGTTTATCCGCACAGATGGTACAGGCGCTCGATTCAAAATCGAATCAAACGTCGCGCCTGTCGTGTCGCCACGGAAGGGCAAGACTCCGGTTGCCATCTCGTAGAGCACGGCTCCGAAGGAGAACAGGTCGGAGCGGCCGTCCAGTTCTTTTCCCCTCACCTGCTCCGGGGACATATAAGCGATGGTGCCGAGCACGGTGCCGGGGCTGGTCGGAGCCTCCTGGATCGTGGAGGCGTTCATGTCCAAGCTTTCCGGCTTGAGGGAGACCTTGGCCAGTCCAAAGTCCAGAATCTTGGCGCGTCCGCGCTTGGTCACAAAGAGGTTTGCGGGTTTGACGTCCCGGTGGACGATCCCTCCTGCGTGTGCCGCATCCAGCGCATCGGCAATCTCAATGGCGAGCGATAGAATCAGTTCGGTCTCCATCGGATGGCCCGCAATCTGGTGCTTCAGCGTGACCCCGTCCAGAAACTCCATGGCGATGAAAGCTTGGCCGTGCTGGTCGTCGATTTCGTGGATCGTGCAGATATTGGGGTGGTTCAGCGCGCAGGCAGCTTTGGCCTCGCGCTCAAAGCGGCCTAGTGCCTGCGGGTCTTTGGCTACATCGTCAGGCAGGAACTTGAGAGCCACAAAGCGACCGAGCTTCACATCCTCAGCCTTATAAACCACACCCATACCACCGCCGCCCAGCTTCTCGACGATGCGATAGTGAGAAATGGTCTGGCCGATCATTGGCGCGAATCTTACGTCGGTGAAGCGGGCAAGTCAATGAAGGCGGTGGAGTTGACACTGCGACAGGATCGTTGACGAAAAAGTGTCAAATTCTGCCAATAATGGAGCAGATCCGTGAGAAGCCGCCCATCGGCCCACCGTAAAACCCGCATTTCTGAAGGTGTTTAAGGGCCGTGCAAAGTAAAGGCTCCCATTCCGCCTGGAAACGGGAGCCCGTCCGTCACGAGAGTGTCAGCGTTAGCCCTTAGGCCACGCCGCGCGCTTTTGCCGGTGTCAGTTGGGGAGCCACGCCGGGCGCCTCGCTCTTCACCGGCGCCTTCATCCGGCGCAGCACGAAGAAGGCGAGCACTGCTGCGCAGACGTCGAAGACGATGGCGAAGCGGAACACGCCCTTCCAGCCCATGTTCGGCATAGTGAACTTCGCAGGGAACGGCGTCCAAACCGTGGGCACGACGGTAAGGATGATCCCGTAAGCAATCAGCACCCCGGCCACAGACAGCAGTGTGGCCTTGGCGTTTCGACCCAGATGCATGCCAAGCACCGTAGGCGCCAGGAATACGGCGAACATCACTAACACGCCTCCCAGCAGGAGCAGGATGTCGGCGCGGAAGTCGAAAGCTTTGCCCGCAGCCAGCGCCGAGCCGATGGGCACGAACATGGAAGCGGTGCCCTTGGCGGTATACAGGAAGCCGTAGTTCTCGGTGGCGTGCTTGCGACCGAAGAAGTCTCCGCACAGCGCCGGGAACAGCGAGTAGATCTCCCCCCAGCCGAAAAAGGTAAACGCGCTGAAGACCACGAACAGCAGCGGGTTCTGGGCGAATCTGAGGAGCACGTAGATGGCGATGGCTTCTAAACCGAACGCCACGGTCATGGTCATCTCCCGGCCAATGTGGTCGGAGATCCATCCCCAGAACGGGCGGCAAAGTCCGTTTACCAAACGGTCGGCAGAAAGCGCAAAGACCAGCGCCGGCATGGCGAGTCCCAGCAGATTGACGGGTACCTTATCCACCTTGAAATCAACCGCCATCGGCTTGAGCTGCGCGACGGCCATTAGGCCTCCGGTCGCGACCATCGCCATCATCACGTACATGAGCCAGAAGTTGGGCGTGGCCGCCATCTCACCGGAGGTGAAGTCCACCTGCGTCTGGCGCTTCTTCACTTCGGGGCTGCCCTTTAACCTCCAGGTCTTGGGCATCCAGCCTACCGGTGGCGACTTGAGGAAGAACGCCGCCACGATCACGGTTATTCCCTGAATGATCCCCCAGCGGATGAAGGCGGCCTGGTAGCCGGCCGAGGCGATCATGTTGGCGATGGGGGCAACTGTGGCGGCTGATCCGGCGCCGAAACCGGCAGCCGTGAGGCCCGCCGCCAGCCCGCGGTGGTCAGGAAACCACTTCATCGCGAGGCCGATGGCGGTGCCGTATACGATGCCGGCGCCTATCCCAGCCACGGCGTAAGAAAGATACAGAGCGGTCAGCGACTCGGCTTTGCCGCTTCCGACCCAGCCGAGACCGGCGAGCACGCCCCCGAGCATCACCAGCAACCTGGGGCCGAACGTGTCCACCAGCCAACCTTCGAAGGGGACAAGCCAGGTCTCGAGGAGCACGAAAACGGTGAAGGTCACCTGGATGAGAGCTTGATCTGCCTTGAGATGTTTTTGCAGCGGCGGCACGAACAGGGTCCAGCCGTACTGGAAGTTAGCCACCGCCACCATACCGAGAATGCTAAAGAGGAGAATTATCCAGCGGTTGGATTCGCCGGCCTTAGAATCGACTGCGGCTGTGGAATCTGCCATAGATACACCTCCTGGGTGTCCGATCAGACTTTGCCAGTCTTTTCTACATCACCTCTACAACACTGGTCCCGGATTTGTCTACGACTCCGTCCCTTAAACAGCGCAGTGACGACTCAATTTCCCGTCAACCCGATCTACTTCGATGGCGGGGGATCGGCCTCCACATCTTTGAAGAATGGAATCACACCCGGGATCAGCCACTTTTGCCACATTTCATCGATCTTGCTCTGGAAGTAATCGATATCATCGTTGGTAAAGTGCGCGAAACGCCCTTGCTTTAATAAATAATCTCGAACCGGCTGCCGGCGAATCTTGCCGGCCGCGATCTGCTCGGTCCTGCCGGTCAGTCGAAGCACGCGGTCCTCCACTTCATACAGCGGCCAAACGCCGGTATTGATGGCCAGTTCGCCCATTTCGTGCGAGAGGTAAGGATCGTAGTCCCAGCCCTTTGGACAAGGATCGAGCGAATGAATGAACGTCGGTCCGCCGATGGCCAGCGCCTTGCGCATGGCGTTCATCCCATGCAGCCCATACGACATGCAAATGGTTGCCACATATCTGCATTCCGGATGACCCGCCGCCATCATGCCCGCCATGTTCTTTTTCCAGCGGCGATGCATGATTCGTTTCACCGAACCCGGCGAACTGAAGGTAGTGTTAGCACCCCACGGAGTGCTGCCGGAAAGCTGAATGTCGGTGTTCGCATAGGACTCGTTGTCGTACATCAGGATCAACGAATTGTACTCCGCGTGAGTCAGGGTCGCTGAAATCGCGCCCACTCCCATGTCGGCGCCGCCGCCGTCGCCGCAGAAGGCAATGACGTTGATGGGTTCATTCTTCATCTTGCCCTTGCGCATCAGGACCTTCAGCGCGGCGGATGTGCCCAGGGCTGCGGATCCGCTGCTGCCGAGCTGAGTGTGCATCCACGGAACTACCCAAGCCGTGCTGTAGTAGGTGGTGTTCGCCACATACATGCAGCCGGTGCTGCCCAGAATGATCGACCTGGGGCCGGCAGCCTTGGCCATCATCTTCATCAACAAGGCCGACTCGCAGCCCTGGCAGGTCCGGTGGCCGGAGGTGAAATATTCCTCCAACGGAAGCTTCTTGACAGACTTGAAGGGATCGAGTTTCTGTGTGGGATCAATCTGAATGTAAGTCGCCATAACTTGTCCTTTCTGACGGTCCAACCACGCCAGCAAAATTTGTTATTCGCGCAAGCCGATCCATTGGGTCAGGGGTTGCGACTTTCCTTCCGCCGCTTTGTAGACGGACGCAGCCACTGTCTCCACGTCGGGAACGGTTACTTCTCTACCTCCAAGACCGGCAATAAAGCCCAGCACCGGGATCTTCGGCCCAGGCGCCGAATACATCGCGGTACGGACTTCGGTTGTGACCACGCCACTCATGTAGGGCGAGCCAAATGAATAATCGCGATCAATCACGCCAACTGCTTTGAAACGGCTGAGCGATTTCGCCAGCTCGGCCGCGGCAAATGGACGGAACCAGCGCATGCGCACGAAGCCGACTTTCTTCCCTCCGTTGCGCATTTGCCGGATGGCAACGCGAACCGGCGTCGAAAGCGTGCCCATTCCCATGAGCACGATGTCGGCGTCGTCGGTCATATATTCCTCGAAGAACGGATTGCCATAGGAACGTCCAAAGATGCGCTCAAAGTCGGCATAAGCTTCTTTGAGAACCACTGACACGCGCTCCATGGCGGCATAGTTCTGCCGCCGGATTTCCATGACCCAGTCTTCGTTGCCCTGGGGAGCTACGGTGATCGGGTTATCGGGATGCAGCAGCAGGTCAGCCCGGTTATAGCGTGGCAGGAACTCATTCACTTTTTCCTGGGAAGGAATCTGCACCAGCGCCTGGGAGTGGGTGAGAAACGCGCCATCGCAACTGATGGCACACGGCAGAAAGATGCGCCGGTCTTCGGACACGCGATAAGCGATGAGGGCGGTATCAAGAGCTTCCTGCGCGCTGTCGACCCAGACCAACTGCCAACCAAGGTCACGAACTGCCAGAGCGTCGTTGTGTTCGACGCCGAATGCTCCGGGATCGTCGAGAGCGCGGTTGCCCACCATGGCCACCATCGGTATGCGCAGCGCGGGCGTGACCGTGAGCGCCTCCATGGCGTACATCCAGCCGACTCCGCTCGAACCGCAGAAAACCCGCGCCCCGCACGCGCAGGCGTGTTTCACAATTTCAAACTGTGAGTGCTCGCCCTCGGCAACGATGTATTCACAATCCATTTCACCGTTGGCGACCAGCTTGCAAATGTATTGCATGACCGTGTCGTAGGGGCGAATCGGGTAGGCGGTGATCACATCCACATCGGCCAGCTTGCAGGCGACCGCGATCGCCTCGCTGCCGGTAATGAGCGCTGTCTTATCTGTGCTGCGCTTTTCTTCAACTACGGTGGCCGTGGCCATATCCAATCTCCTGGTTCAGAAATCTTGTTTAGCGATTACTTGTCACCTGCCACTTCGAGTGCCGCCGGGACTTGTTCTTCATACTGCCCGCGGTAACGGAAACCATGCGACCGCTCGGGGTGGGATTTGATCTTGTCGGCCAGCCATGCTTCGTAGCCTTTCTCGTCCTTCCTCCAGGCTTCCCATTGGCTGCTGTTATCTTCGAATTCGGTCTCGTTCACCATGGTGACGCACTCTTTCACCGGGCAAACCGCCTCACACACACCGCATCCGCAGCAGGCCTGCATATTGGCGTCGTACAAACCCTCGGGAGTGACGTCGAAGCAGGAATCAGGGCATTGCAGCCAGCACAGTGTGCACTTGATGCAGGTATCAAAGTTCACCACCGGCCGCATGGTGCGGGTGGTGTATTTCTTGAACGTAGGATTGCGCTCCGGCCGCCATCCGCCGCTGGCATGGGTCGTCGGATCTTCTACGGCGCCGCCCGCGGGAATGCACGGAATGGCAATGCCATCTCCCATTTCATGCCATTTGGGGAAGTTGAAATGGTAAGGAACTTCGGGATTGCCCGTGCCGGGTTTCACCGGAACGGTCTCAATCCGTTCATAGGCGCGGGCCGCGGACTCGGCCTTCACCTTGTCGTTCCACTGGTCCACGATGACCTTCTGCACCGACTTCAGACTGAACAGGCCGGGCAGGAGCTTGGCAACTGCTCCCAGAATGCGCACGTCGGTGTGGTCGTCCTTGTACACCCAGAGGCCGGAAAAACTGACTGTCCCCTTCAAGATGGCTAGGTTATACGGTGTCTCCTTGCGATGCGCCATCTGCAAAAGAGCTTCGGGTTGCTCGCGCGAGGTTACGATCAAAGTCCCGCCGGGTTTGAGTAATTTGTTGACGGGCTGCAGGCCGTACCACGCCCATGACTCCACGCCTTTACACAACGTGTCATCCACTACGATGGTGACGTCGACTTCCTTGGGCTCGTATTTTGCCATGCCCTCTTCGAGCGTCTGCGCATCATCGGCCACAATGGCAAAGCCTTTGGCGGGAATGCCGTTGCGCTCCGGGCTGTCGCCGTAGCGGCCAAAGGAGATACCCAGCTTGCCATCCTCATGCGCGGCCAAAACAATGGAGCGCGTGAGGCGCGTAGCCAGGGTTTTCTGGAAAATTCCTCGGTAGATCACTTCGATCGCGAATAACCGGCCCATGGGAGATCCTCCGAAAATTTCGCTATAAAGATTTTTCCAACTCGTGCAGAACCATTTCCTCAACGTCTTCAATGTGGCGGCGCATGGCAGCCTTGGCGGCCTCCGCGTCGTGCCGCTTGATGGCGGACAGAATCCGCCGGTGACCGGCCACCGATTTTTCCGGGCGGCCCTCGACCTGCAAGTTGCGTTCTCGCGTATCGCGCAGCAGGTCCATCAGCGTATCCAGCACCTTGAGCACAACGCTGTTACCCGAAGCTAACGCGATACTGTAATGAAACTCCGAGTCCTCAGCGATGGCGTTGTCGCCCTGGCGCAGCTTTTCCTGTTGACGATCCAGAATGTCTTCCATCTCAGAAATTTCGTCAGCGGAGGCGTGCGTGGCTGCACGGGCAGCCAGCGGCGGTTCCAGCATCTTGCGAAAGTCGAGGAGTTCGTTGATCAGCTCTTCTTTGCGCTTGAGCGCGTTGGCCAGCGGATTTACGACTGATTCGGCGGAGATTTCGCAGACGATGGTACCCACGCCCTGGCGCGGTTCCACCATGCCCATCAACTCCAGACTGCGGATCGCGTCTCGAATGGAACTTCGGCTGACCTGCAGCGTCTCGGCCAGTTCGCGTTCCGAGGGCAATTTGTCACCGGGTTGCAGTTTCTTGAGAATGAGCCGCTCGATCTGGCGAGCGACTTCCTCGTAGACCTTGTTGCGACGAACGGTCTCGAAACTGGAGTTGAGAGTAGCGGACAAGCTAAGCCCCAACTGGTCTGATAAGTGGACCAGCCCGAAAAGTATACCCCTTTTGTCAAGCACCGGAAGAGATTTTTTTAACGGCGGGAGAAAAGACGAGAAGAGACCGTCCAGACCAGCAGTTAGCAATTAGCATTTGGTCGTATGGCCAAGTGCCAGGTGCTAAGTGCAAGTGTTACTTAGCGGCTCGCAGCGTCGTTGCCTCGCGGCACGGCGCCAGCAATTTGGCGCAACTATACACGGCACGCGTGTGAGGCATGGGGACACCCACTCTCTCGCCCAACTCCACCACCGACCCAACTAGGGCTTCCAGTTCCATGGGCCGGCCGGCCTCGAGATCCTGCAGCATTGAGGTCCTGTGCTCGCCGACTTTTTCCGCGCCAGCCATTCGCTGATCAATCGAAACCGGCAGTTTCATTGCTAGTTTTTGCGAGACTGCTTCGACTTCCTGCATGATGTTGCGAATCACTTCAGAGACTCCGGGATCGCGAATCATCTGACCCAGCGTGGCGCGGGTCAGTGCACTGACTGGATTCAGCGAAGCATTGCCCAGGATCTTCACCCAAACCTCCTCACGGATGTGGGTCGTGATCGGGCAACGCAAGCCGGATGCGACTAGGGCCTCCGCAATGCGGCGACAACGCTCGGAACGCTCGCCGCCGGGCTCGCCCAAAGAAATGCGGTTGCCCTCGATGTGTTGAATCACTCCCGGCGCAGTAATTTCGGTAGAGAAATAAACGATGGATCCCACGACGCGCCGAGCTTCGATGGCCTCAGAGATCACACCGCCGGGGTCGATGCGTTCTAGGCGCAGGCCCTCCCATTGCCCGCCGAAACCCTGAAAGTACCACCACGGAATTCCATTCTGCGTGCTGACCACCGTGGTATCGGGTCCCAGCACTGATTTCAACTGCGGCGCAAGGTGGGGCAGGCTGTGGGCCTTCACGCCCAGAATCACGACGTCGGCTGGGTGTGCTTCTTCGAGGGAGCCGACAACTGCGGGCCGGGCCTGGAAATCTCCGTCCGCGCTCCTCACCTGCACGCCGTTTTGTTGCATTGCCTGCAGGTGGGGACCGCGCGCGAAGAGCGTGACGTCGAGTCCGGCACGGGCCATTCGCGCGCCCATGTAGGCGCCGATCGCACCCGCGCCCACGATCAGAAATTTCATGCCTCGTGGTTCCATCGGATTGATTGCGCCGCCCGTCCCATCATTTTGATTCGCGAATGATTTCGTTCCGTCACTCTGACGACTGGTCTTCCAGAATGGCGCGCGCAACGGCACGACGCCGAATCTTCCCCGTCGCCGTGGTCGGAATGCTTTCCACCAGATAAATTCTGCTTGGGCATTTGTATTCTGCCAGAAATTGGCGGCAGTGCTTTATCAGTTCACGCTCGTCCGCTTTCCCGGGTTCGTGCAAAACGATGGCGGCGGCCACTTCCTCGCCGAGCGTGGGATGTAGGCAGCCGAACGTGACTGCGGCCGCGACCGCCGGATGCTTGAGCAAGACCTCGTCCACTTCATGGGGCGCGATGTTTTCTCCGGCGCGGATGATAATGTCCTTGATCCGTCCGGTCAAATGCAGGTAGCAGTCTTCGTCGAGCATCCCTTGATCGCCGGTGCGAAACCACCCATTCACCAGGGCATGGGCATTGGCTTCGGGGTTGTTTTCATAACCCCGGAATACACTCGCTCCCTGGATCACGACCTCGCCGACCTGGTTGGTTCCGAGGTGATGACCTTCCCTGTCCATGATGCTGACCCGTATGCCCGTACCCACGCCGACCGAACCGGCCTTGCGATGCCGCGGAGGCAGCGGATTCGAGGTCATCTGATGTGAGGCTTCGGTCATGCCGTAGGCCTCCACGAATGGCACCCCGAAAAGGCCCTCGATTTTGTGGATCAGTTCCCACGACAACGGAGCGCTGCAAGAACGAATGAAACGCAGGGTGGCAGCCTCGGTTGGATTGTGGTGTGCGCGAGCCAGCAAAAGCTGGTGCATCGTGGGCACTCCCGAATACCAGGTTACGCGGTGTTCACGCACAGTTCGCCAAAAAGACAGCGCGTTGAACTTGGTTGGAACTACCACCGTACCGCCGGAAACCAGGGTGGCCATGGCTGAGCCGATCAATCCATGAACGTGAAACAGCGGCATGATGCACAGCGCCACATCTTCCTCGGTAAGCGCGTAGGTGTTGGCGATATTGGCTGAGGAAACCGCCAGGTTGAAATGCCGCAGCGGCACGCGTTTCGGCCGGCCCGTGCTTCCGCTGGTGTGCAGGACGAGCGCAATGTCGTCGGCGTTCGGCTCTGTGGCTTTCGCCCCAGTGGGAGCATCCACCAGGTGCACGAAGCCCTTGTCCGTCATTTCCACCGGGAATATGGGGATCTTGAGATCGCCGGCGGCGGCGCGCACGAATTCCGCGCCCACCGGCGGACAAAGCAAAGCGCGAGCCGAGGTGTCGCGCAGGAAAAACAGAAACTCTTCATACGGGTAGGCTGGATTCAACGGCGCCGCCGTTCCGGCGATGGAAGCGGCCAGGAAGCTCACGATCGCAGGCAGGCCGTTGGGCAAAGCGATCGCGACCCGGTCTCCGCGGGAGATGCCGGCAGAAGCCAGCGCGTCGGCCATGGCCAGGACCTGCTGCCGCAGCGAATCGTAAGTGACCACGACTCCTAATTCGGGGACGGCAACCGCAGCGTGACTGTCCGCAAAATGCAATACGTCAAGCAGCGTGTGTACGGCCTTCAGGGTCATGCGTGACCGCCTTCAGTGCGCGTGCTTGGATGATGAAATCTGCTTCCTAGTTACTGCCGGAGGGTTGTAGAGTGCCGCGTTTTATCGAATATGATCCAACGCGTCCTTGACCGCGCTCTCCTCCGGCTTGCACTCATGCTTTTCGAAATCAGACTGAAGCTGCAGCTTCGCCTTATCAGAATCCAGCAAAAATTCCTGCCGCGTCCGGAACGTGAGGCGGCACACATCGCAAAAAGCTAAACTGGGCGTGTCTCCAATGAATCTCACGATCTTGAGATTGCGCTCTGGCATCGCAACATAATGGCAAGGCACGCCCGTTGAGTCAAATGCGCCAAATCTCCAGTCGATTGTCATCCTGAGCAAGCCGCTTTTGCGCCGCGAAGGATCTGGGCGAGCCGCGCGATGTGTCGCGTTCTATGCGACACAACAATCGCGCGTTTGGCTCGCTTCCTTGCCAAACTGACCCACTGCCAAATCCTCAATCGCAGCATCGCATTCGTTTACTCCGCAAGCCTAGCAAGGAATGAAGCCCAGTTTCAGTGACATTTGCACGCGTCTCTGGTTCGGCTCAAGAACTTTCTCCGCGAGTGACCTGCGCCAATCACTGACTCTGCCCGAACCCGGGTGTAGCATGTGAAGCGCAAAGGTGAACGTCACCATGGTGCAAAGTGAAGTCGAAACTTTAGCGCGAGAGCTGCTGTCTGCCTATGAAACCGGGCAGATGATTTCTGCACCGCTGTCGTCCCGCCCCGGTTTCGATCTCAACTCCGCGTACGCCGTGGAAGCAATGCTTAAGAACTTCCGCGAATCGGCCGGACATCACGCAGTCGGCCGCAAAGTTGGCTACGCCAACAAGGCCATGTGGCGTGTGTTCAAGCTTGAAACTCTGGTGTGGGCACACATGTATGACGACACGGTGCACTACAGCGAGAACAACACCGCCAGTCTCGCGCTCGCTCACCCGCGTTCGCTGAAGATTGAACCTGAAATTGTGTTCGGCTTGAAGCAGCCAATTACTTCCGGCAGCCTCGATGCCGCTGCAGCCATCGGGTACGCGGATTGGTTGGCGCTGGGATTCGAGATCATTGATTGTCCCTTCCCCGGATGGCAGTTCCAGCCCAGCGATTTCGTCGCCTCTTTCGGCCTGCACGCGGCGCTCGTGATCGGCGAGAAGATGCATCTGCGTGCAGAGCTGGTTCCGAAGGTCGTGGATGAGTTACCACGGTTTACCGTACGCATGTCGAAGAATGGCGAGGTTGTGGAAGAGGGATCCGGCAAAAATTCTCTGCGCAGCCCAGCCTTGTGCCTGGCAGAACTCGGCGCAGCCATCCTGCGAAGGTTCCCGGACGAGCCGTTGAGCGCCGGAGAGATCATTAGTTCCGGTACGCTCACCGCGGGACATGCAACGGAAAAAGGCGACCACTGGACAGCCGAGGTCGCTGGTCTGGCCCTCCCACCGCTTACCCTCCATCTGACTTAGCAATTTCCCCGATCCAACCAGCGCACAACACGAGTTCGAAAACGATAGTAACTTTACAATTATTCCGCAAGTAATACCTTAATAATTTGGTACTGAATTCGCGGGATTTGGTCCATCCGAAGGGATAACGACGATGAAAAAAATGGCAAGCCTTCGAACAAACTACACGGCGTGGCTTTGGCGAACCCTCGCAATTGCTCTCGCCTTGAGCGGCGTTCCCGCCCATGCCCAAGAAACCGTGGTCCTGGTGGGATCGGGATCGACGGTTCCTGCTCCGCTCTACAACCGATGGGCGCCGGAGTACGGCAAGCGCAGTTCCAAGATCCAGATGAAGTACCTTCCGATCGGCACAAGCGAAGGGATCAAGCAGATTTCCCACGGCACGGGTGACTTCGGCGCCGGCGAAGTTCCGCTGAGCGCCAACGAACGGTCCGAGGGGGCTCTGATTGAAATGCCTGTCGTCATCATCGCGATCGTGCCGATTTACAACTTGCCGGACATTCACCACGAAATTCGGCTCACCGGCGAAGTATTGGCGGGGATTTTCCTCGGGGACATCAAAAACTGGAATGCTCCTCAGATTGCCAGGCTTAATCCGGACGTGAGTTTGCCAGAGCTGCCGATCCACGTGGTGAATCGGCCGGGCGGCAAGGGATCCAATTACGTCTTCAGTGAGTTCTTGTCCAAGGCGAGCTCTAAGTTCCGTGAACAAATCGGAGTCAGTCCTTCGCCGAAGTGGCCGGTGGGAGAGCCGGCAGAACGCAGCTCGGATATGGCCGACAAAGTGAAAAGTCAACCCGGCGCCATCGGCTACGCGGAACTACAATACGCGGTGAAGGGCAACATTCCCCACGCGTCCGTGCAAAACCCATCTGGCAAGTTTGTCCAGGCGTCTCCGCAAAGCATGGAGGAGGCTTGCCGGGCAGTGGAAGCGCCGCACTGGAATAACTTCTCCGCGTCGTTGATCGATGCCCCAACGGCAGGCGCTTTCCCAATCACCAGCTTCACCTGGATCTACGTGCGAACCAAGGCCTCTGATTCCGCCCGGGCTGCCGCGTTGGCGGACTTTCTCGACTGGATGTACAAGGATGGTCAGCAATTCGCTGAAGAGGAAGGCTATGCCAAACTGCCTCCATCCCTCCTCACTGCCGTGCAGAAAAAATTGAAAACACTGCAATAGCAACTTGGGGCGCGGCCGTGTAGAATCGCATACTTCCGAGAGGAAGAAATGCGAAACTATCTGGCCGGGATTTGTATTGTTTTCTTGAGCGCGCTTGGGCTGGCGCAACAGCCGCCAGCGAAGGCGCCCATCGAATTTGGTAAGTCCTCCGATGCGTCGTCCCAGTCCAAATTGGACGCTATGTTCCAAGCCAATATCCGTGCCGAATGGGAGGCCGTGAAGGCGAAGGACAAAAAAGCGTATGGCGACCTGCTGGCAGAGGACTATCAGGGAGTAGAAGTCGATAGCCGCGGCGAACGTAACAAGATTCAGGCTATCAATGAGCTGCCAGAAAGCAATGTCTCCAGCTACACGCTGTGGGGCTTCAAACTGATTCCCTTAGGGCAGGATGCGGCGTTTGTCATCTACGAAGTCACCCTACAGTTCCCGCCCAAATCAGCCGTGCGCTATTCGAGGGTCTACATTACCGAGCTTTGGGTCAAGCGCGCCGGAGAATGGAAGGAGTTGCATTACCAAGAGACCCACGTCAAGTAAGACCGCTGCCCCGCTACCCCGCCGCGATGGGCATCCGGAGTAGCCGCCTGAGCATCCCAATGTATATACTTAGTAAGTCCGCGTGGGGGTGGAACATGGTAAAGACCCTGCTGTTTTTGCTTGTCCTCAGCGCCTGCATCCCAGTCGTCGCCCAAACCACGAACTCAAGCCAAGCAGCTAGTCCCGATCAACAGCATTCGAAAAAGTCGAAGGACCAGATCACAGTGAGAGGCTGTGTCGGCAGGCAGAGCACCGACTACATCCTGACTCAAGCGGACCAGGGCAATAGCTACGAACTCGAGCGGAGCCGCAAGTTGCGCCTGGCGCCGTACCTTGGTCAGGAAGTGGAAGTGACCGGTACGGAATACCCCTCCATGAGCACCAGTTCCGATTATTTGACGCGATCGGGGTCGGCCAGCCCGGTGACCATAAGAGTGACAGCGATCAAGACCATCGCCAAGCGGTGCACGGCAAATTGAAGTCAACATAAAGTAGAGACACGCCCGCCGCGAGCCCTAAGGTACCACGGGGGACGAAAGAAGGCAGGTTCTGTTACAGTCTCAAGGGCCATGAACGACTTATCCCGCCTGGCCGTGAACGGTTGTGTGGCACGCCGTGCAAAGCGTAATCAGGTTTTCTTCGGAATCGTCGCCGGCTTGACTGCGAAACTCTTGGTGATGAACTTCAAGATTCGACATGGTGCCGCAGGCTTGGCATCGCCAGCCATCCCGGCGGAGTACTTCGTAGCGGAGTTCTTCGTATGGCTCGGGATCAAGCCGCAAGCGCGGGCGTTTTGGTCCTACCGCATTCATGACGCCTTCCCGGTGAAGTGATCCAGAAACGCTTTTCTTTCTTCTCCCGGAAGGAACTTGAAGAACCGCAAGACCGACTGCAGGAGTACACGTGAGTTGCCGTTGTCCAGGTTCGCTCCTGCCAGGAAGTCGGCACAGATCATTTCCAAACAGTAGCCGCGGGACTTGTCCGTTCCCAGCATCAGAGCCGCCGTCTCAATCGCCTGCTCGATGACCAGAATCTGGCTCCTGTAGAGTTTGAAGTAGATAATTTCCGATGGCTCCGTTTCTCGCCCGGTCAGTTCCTTCTCGACTTCCTGCTTAAACTCCTCTTTCGGCATCTCGTGAGCTTTGTGCAACCAGGTTGCACAATCGAACCTCTGCCCATCCCTCCGGGCCAGCTTGGCCAACTCCAGCCCTTTGGTCCATCCCACTTCCTTCAGTTCCTTCCGCGCCTGCGGGGGCAGGTGCTCGTGGATCGACATCAGGTAGTACGCCTTCCTTCTGGATTCCGGGAACCGTCTCTCCAGAAAATCGTCAAACGACGCCAGCTTCTCCACCCGCCAATACTGTCCGGCCCGGACTTCGCACAGATAGCGTCCGAGCTCGACGAAGCGTGTGTCCCGCTCCGCTTCCTTCTGCTTCTCCCAGGCCAGAATCTCGTCGATTTTCGTGAGCACGAACAGGGCTCGCCGGCGATTGAGCTTGGGCAGCATGGGTGGGGTCCTAGTAAGCAAGCTCGTCAAGCCAACCAAGGTTTTTCGCTCCCGGACGTCGTACCAGATCGATCTCGACCAACTGCTGTTTCCCCAGACAGAGCCCGACATAGGGGCAGGTGCTACAGGGGTTCTGGGGAAAGCGAATGCCGCTGTGCGGCAGGAACTGGGCCGACTCGATGCGGGCAATGGTGTCGGCGACCAACTGGCCGAATTCGTTGCGCTGCTCGTCGGTGATGGTGGTGTGCAGGTACTGGACTTCGACCAATCGCTTGCGTACGAAGACGACCTGGGCGACATCGGCGATGCCGGTCATCCAGGAGTAGCAGACCAGTTGCGGATCCAGGGCCAGCAGGCCGTCGGGTTCGTCGGGGTAGCGACTGGAGGTGGTCTTCCACTCGATGAGACAGCGGTTTCCGTCGAGCTTTCCAATTGCGTCCACGTAGGCGACGAAGTCGTTCGTGTTGGAAACTGGCCGTGTGAACTTGATCTGCAAGCTTCGGCGGGGTTGGCGAATGCGGATGCGGTCATCCTGGCAGAAGCGATCGAGCAGCATGATGCCCTGCTGCAGCATGCGGTCCCAGCTGTCGCTGTTGGAGTAGTGCAGGTGCTGGTCCTGGAAGGCAGCCCATTCGCGGAACAAGACGGCGGCAGCGTCCTCGCGGAGGAAATAAGCGCTGAGGGCGCGTTCGAAGGCCCGGCCGAAGAGCATGGCGGCGCGGGTGTCCTTCTCCTGCCAGCCGTCCAGGTAGCGATGCCGATAGCGCTTCGGGCAAGTGAGGTACTGGCTGATCTGAGTGTAACTGTAGGTCATCGTGCCACCTCGGGAAGGGCAGTGCTTGCGGGCGAGGCAGTGGACAACTCTTCCCACCGGCTGGCGGGAGCGAAGCCGTCGAGGTTGAGGAGGGAAGTGCCGTTCACGACCGTGTGACTGATCTTGACGACCCCGCAGAGACCCGCCAGGCTCTTCTCGTCGATCTCGTCCCGCCCGAGCAACTCGGTGTCGTAGCTGAAATCTCGCAGGAACCAGTTGAGTTTCCACAACGCGCGCGGCGTGCAGTAGAGGCGGCCGGCAAAGGAGTGTCCGGCGAGTTCTTTGGGCTCGAGGACCGAAAAGCGGACGAGATAGAAGGGCTTCCGCGCGTCCCAGCGATGGTAGGCTCTCTCGACCCGGACCAGGAGCAGGCCAGCGCGAACCTGGCCCACAGCAGACTGGTCAGCCTCGTGTAAGCCCTGGATGCGGCGTCTCATGCGGCACCTTGTTTCTGACCGAGGTAGCTATTGAGCTGGCAGAGCAGGGCATTGCGATCACTCTGTGCCCACTCCGCGAGGTGTGTGACGAAGTTCTCGACTTGCTCGCGGGTGGCTTCGCGCAGGGTCTTCACGCCGCAGAAGTCGGTCGCGTAGGACTTGACCAGTGTGGCGTCGAGCTGATGCTGGCGGATCAGCTGGCAGAGGCGATCGCGGACGGTGCGGCCGCCATAGTTTCCGTTGCCATTGGCGGGCTGTGGAGGGAGCTTTCTGGAGTCGCGAGCCGTGTCGGATTGTCCGGAAAACGAACCAATCTCCTCGACCGAGCAGATGCCGATTCCGTAGGCTTTGCGCAGAGCGCGGTTGACAGCACGAGTTTCGGCGACGCGCATCTCGGCACCGTGCACTAAAGCAGAGACATTCGAGGGATCGGCATCACCGTAGCCGACGAACCCTTTGCAGGTTCGAGATTTGTAAACTGTTGCCTTGAAGGCCCAACGCCCCTCTTTGGGATCACAAAATTCTTGCGCAGGCTCAGCTAGGATTCCGTGGCACCGGTTCCGGCGAGCTAGCCGTATGAGGCCGACATGGGTCACGTACCAGCCTTTGTCCAGAAATAGTAAGTCCCCAGAGGAGATGGAAAAGCAGAAGTCTTTAGAAAAGGACTTCAGGATTTCTAAGACATCGTGATCGATTACTGACCCCCACCTCTGGCGTGCGAGTCTTCGGTTACGGCGGAACAAATAATCTGTCGAGACTGGCAAAGTGTACCTCCAGGAAATCTGTAATGCGTATATAATGCATAATGCATTACAGTTTGTCAAGTATGAAAAAAGATCCCGCTTGACCATTCGTCGGGGCCTTCGGTAGCATCGCTCCGGAGCTGGTGTTGGATCTCATGAAAAAGAAGGAGACTTTAAACTTCCGAGTTTCCGCTGAATTCAAACGAAGGCTGATCGAAGAGGCCGAAAAGGAGCGGCGGTCACTCACAAATTACTTGGAGACCACTTTGACCAAGCTCTGGGAGGAACGAGAACTGACTACCGCAAAAAGACGAGAGACCAAAAGGAATTGAGTGACAGATGACTGACGACGCTCACACCTGATCCGGTTGAGATTCCTGCCAAGATTGACCTGGGACGGCCTCAGGCCAGACAGGGATCACCTATTCTCTGCCGGTCCTGAAACAATTTGGAGAGAGCCTCGGGAGTTTGATCTCCGTCGATCAGTCGCCCGCGAACAGGCGCGCAGCGCATCCAAGAGGAAAACGATCACACCAAATTCATGGAACTGGCTACGGAACTGAACAACCTTCTTGCACGCAAGGAATAACGACTGACGCACGCGCCGAAAACAACCTCCCCCGATTCTTCAACGCACTAATTAGGATTTACGGGATTGCCTCAACTTGGCTTTGGGAGTAGCATTCTAGCCGCCAGGGGCGGTTTGCTCCCTCCGCGCCTGTCGAGACTCTTCCGGTCTTGTTCTCCGCTCTCGGCCAGGCGCTTTTGTCAGCATTGAACCGCTTAGGTAGTCCCGATGGACATTATTCGTTGTCCGTATTGCGTGGATGGTGACCTCTTTAGGGCCATGCATAACGCCAGGAACGGGCGATATGTCTGCGATAACTGCGGGCACATGGTGGTTCCGAGTGAGCCGGAATTCGTCTGCATTCGTCGCAAGTGCCAACAATTGAATCCTTCAGCAACGCAACTTTAGGACACTACCCAACGAGCGGGATTTCAGACCTCTCAATGCGATAAAGTAAACTTGGTTTTTTCGCCCATGCAGACAAAGTCAAGATCGCGAGCCAAACGCAGAGGAAGGCAGTCGCGATCTAAGTTCGGGGAAAACATGGGTGTACGCACATTTAGGGCGCGCCATTTTGCTACTGCGTGGCAAGATCACCATGTCGGAATTGCCATCGGGTTGATGTTTCTCACTCTCGCTCTCTACAGCCCCGCCAGCCACTATCCCTTTATAAACTACGACGATCCCAACTATGTCACTCAGAACGCTCACTTGCGAGCTGGCCTGAGTTGGACGACCTTGAAATGGGCTTTGACCACAACCGAGCAGGCAAACTGGCACCCGGCGACCTGGCTTTCCCATGCCCTCGATTACCAGCTTTTTGGTCTGAACGCCACCGGGCATCATCTCACGAGCATGTTGCTTCACGCGCTCAACGCGGCGCTGCTTTTTCTTTTGCTGGTGCGGGCTACCGGCGCGTCCGGCCGCAGTCTATTGGCCGCGGCACTTTTCGCAATTCATCCTTTGAACGTTGAATCAGTGGCGTGGGTTGCCGAGCGCAAAAACGTTCTCTGCGTTTTCTTTTTTCTGCTTGGCTTGGCGGCGTACGGTCGATACGCGAGGAAGCCGACCATTGCCCGCTACGTTCTCCTTACATCCTTGTTTACGCTTAGCCTGGCTTCGAAGCCTATGGCCATTACGTTGCCTTGCGTTCTGTTGCTGATCGACTTTTGGCCTTTGCGCAGAATTCAAGGCTGGGGAAGTCCCTCCGCAGCTGGATCTCAGGAATCTTTTGGCACGCTTGTACTGGAAAAGGTACCCCTTTTCGCGCTCTCTGCGGGCAGCGCCGTGATCACTTTAGTTGCGCAGCATTCAGGGGGTGCGATGCCATCCTCCCTCGAAGTTCCTCTTTTGATGCGTTTCACAAACGCTATTCAGTCCTACGTGATTTATTTGTGGAAGGCGTTGTGGCCCACCCGGTTGGCGCCATTCTACCCGGGCAGTCCGCCGGTCACTTGGCAGGTTTTGCTGGCAGCCACATTTCTCCTGGCTGTGAGCCTTTCCGTGTGTCGAGCGCGACGCAAGTGCCCCTGGCTTTTGGTTGGCTGGTTGTGGTATCTCGGGACGCTGGTTCCGATGATCGGAATCATTCAGGTGGGTGGACAGGCGATGGCAGACCGCTACGCATACATTCCGCTGATTGGCGTATTTGTGATGGTGATCTGGGGGTTGGCCCATCTGTTCGAAGGCGCGAGGGTCGATCCTCGCCTTCCCTTTCTGGCAGCCTTGGCGGTCGTAATTCTCTTGTCCGTCCTAACTCTGCGCCAGCTTTCCAATTGGCGGAGCAGTTATGATCTCTGGTCACACACACTGCAGGTCAGCACCAACAACCTGGTTGCCGAGGACAACCTTGGGGTGGAGTTGCTAGCGCTCGGCCGCGCTGAGGAAGCGCTGCCCCATTTCCAGAACGCGGTCCGAATCAACCCGCTTGATCCGCTCAGCCATGTGAACATCGGCGCCGACGACCAGGGCCACGGCCGGCTGCCTGAGGCCATTGCCGAATACACATCCGTTATCCGTCTCACCTCCGACCCCAAACTGCTTACCGTGGCCTACGAGAATCTCGGGGCAATCTATCGCCAACTGGGTGACTTTCCAAAGGCACTGGAAAGCTATCAACGCGTATTGCAGATCAATCCGCAGGAAACCCGTGCATTCATGGCTATCGCAGTGCTGCGCCGCGAGCAAGCTGACCGGCAAGTTTCATCGAGCAAGAGAGCGGGCGGAAAGTGACTTCCTTGGCTGCAGAGCGACTGGAACTCTGCTGAAATCCGCCGTCTTCTCGTGAACGCCCAGCCCGATGTAAGACATTATGTCCTTGAGGCGACTCCGTGGTTGTTCTCCCAATCAACGTTCCCGTTCCGTTCAGCTTTTTGTACGCCACGCGCTGCTCGCTAACTTAGCATTCAGGCAACCCGTCCAGAATCTCGCAGACGAAGGTCGAAACCTTGTCCGTTTGAATCGCAATGGTGCTTGTCCTGTTGCAACGCCGGCGACCCTTACTGGGCAGGGGGAGAGCAAACCGGCTCGATAGCTATCGGTTGCGGGTTGGGGAAAAAGTGGCGTTGAAAGTAGAAGGCCACATTAACCAGTGCAACCATCACGGGCACTTCTACCAACGGGCCGATGACAGCAGCGAATGCGGCTCCGGAGTTGATGCCAAACACCGACACTGCAACTGCGATTGCCAGTTCAAAATTGTTGGAGGCGGCTGTAAATGCGAGCGTTGTGGTCTTGGAATAGTCCGCGCCCAACTTCTTGCCCATGTAAAAGGACACCAGAAACATTAGCACGAAGTAAATCAAGAGCGGCACGGCGATACGCAGTACGTCTAAGGGCAGGCGAATAATGTACCCACCCTTCAGAGAGAACATCACGACAATCGTGAACAGCAGGGCGATCAGCGTCAGAGGGCTTACGCGGGGAACGAAGTTCCGATTGTACCAATCGTGCCCTTTGGAGCGAACCAGTGCAGCCCGAGTCAGAAATCCGGCGAGAAACGGAATTCCCAGATAAATAAAGACACTTTTTGCAATCTGTGCGATGGACACGTTGACGACGGTACTCTGAAGGCCGAGCTTGGCGGGAAGGACCGTAATGAAGACCCACGCGTAGAGGGAGTAAAAAAAGACCTGGAAAAGGGAATTGAAGGCCACGAGGCCCGCCGCATATTCCGCATCGCCTCGGGCCAGTTCATTCCAGACGATGACCATGGCGATGCAGCGCGCGAGGCCAATCATTATCAGTCCTGCCATGTATTCCGGATATCCGTGCAGGAATACAACTGCGAGAACAAACATTAGAATCGGCCCTACAACCCAGTTCTGTATGAGTGACAAGCCGAGCACCCGCTTGTCGCGAAAGACCTCGTGCAGTTCCTCATATCGCACCTTGGTGAAAGGTGGGTACATCATCAAGATCAATCCCACCGCAATCGGAATGGAGGTCGTACCGATGTTGAAGCGATTCAGGAACGGCACGACTCCAGGCAAAACCCAGCCCAGCACTACGCCCGCGACCATGGCGGCGAAGATCCACGCGGTCAGATAACGGTCCAGGAAACTGAGACGACTGGTTGCCTTCATTTGTGATCCCTGTATGCGGCAAGCTGACCGAAACGCAGTCTCCGCGAGAAACACGCTGCTATTCGTGGGCGACGGGTGTCATCGTCCGGCCGATGCTGTCTAGCTCCCTCTGGAGTGCAAGGCTGTCGAGACTCTTCAGTGGAAGGCAGAGAAATAAACCGATCCTGCGATCCAGGATAAAAAACGCCTCCCGAAATGCCCGTTCCACTTCCTTTTCGCTTCCGTGAACTGCCGCTGGGTCAGGAACGCCCCAATGGGCAGTCATCGGCTGTCCGGGCCAGACTGGGCAGACTTCCTTAGCAGCTTTGTCGCAAACCGTAAAAACAAAGTCGAGCTTGGGAGAGCCAGGTAGAGAGAATTCATCCCAAGCCTTACTACGCAGACCCTTGGTTGGCAGACGCGCCATTTCGAGTTGTCGCAAGGCTTCTGGTCGCACTGTTCCTGACGGATGACTCCCGGCGCTGTAGCCAGTGAAATTAGGCCTGCCTTTAAGGTTCAGAATTGCCTCGGCCATAATGGAGCGCGCGGAATTGCCCGTGCACAGGAATAAAACGTTGTAATGCCCTCTCATAATCGTTCTCTCCTAGTTGCAGCAGGTCGGTCCACAACATGTCTTCGCTTCAGCGCCTGCTGGCTTGACCGCCCGAACGAAGGCGCTCATGAACTTGCCATCAACCTGTTGTGCAATCACGCCCACATCAAGGCCTTCTGCCGAAAGAAACTCCCGCGCATCTTCTGCGTGATAGACCCGTGTCGGTTCGATGTCAATTTGCTCGAAACCGGCGGCAGCGAGTTTGTTGTGATATTCGTTATCTCCAAGGGCCCCCGCGACACACCCAACCCAGAGAAGCACGCTTTGGCGGATTTCTGGGGTTATTTCGCCGCGGGTAACAACATCGGAAACCGCAAGGCGGCCGCCTGGCTTCAGCACACGAAAGGCTTCTCGCAATACACGGTCTTTGTCCGCCGAAAGGTTGATCACGCAATTCGAGATAATCACGTCGACCGAGTTGTCCGGCAGAGGGATGTGCTCGATCTCTCCTTTTAGGAATTCGACGTTCTCAGCGCGTGCCTTGCTTTTGTTCTCATTGGCGAGCGTGAGCATCTCGTCAGTCATATCGAGACCGTATGCCTTGCCGGTGGGCCCGACCCGCTGCGCCGAAAGCAGCACATCCACGCCGCCGCCCGAGCCGAGATCTAGAACCACTTCTCCTGGATTCAATTGCGCCAACGCAGTTGGATTTCCGCATCCTAACGAGGCGAGCATGGCCTCCGCAGGGACCTGTCCCGTCTGGGAGGAGTCGTACAGATCAGAAGTGATTGGGTCGCAACCCGAGCCGCTTGCCGCAGTGGCGCCGCAACAGGCACTGCCGCCACGGTTCACACGTAAGGCTGCCTGGCCATATTTTTCTTTGATTATGCTCTTGATGTCGGTACTGCTCATTGTGGGCTCCCTACTATTTGCAAAGCTGGACGATATTTTGTGGTTTGACTGCCTTGTTTCGAGTACAACATTCGGCGTAGAGGAATTGCAGCAGTTCCTGGAGCGCTTCCGTGTTGGCCGTGTACCGCAAAAAGGTGCTTTCACGACGCACGTTCACGAGCTCTTCGTTCTTCAGCTTCTCCAGGTGGTGCGAAAGCGTGGAATTTGGAATTTCCAGCTCCGACTGGATATCGCCTACGACCAAACCGTCGGGATGCGCGGACAGCAGCAATTGCATGATTCGAAGGCGTGGTTCGGTGCCCATAGCGGAAAGCATGTCGGCGTACTTTGCGACCTGCTCAGTACTTTTCTTGGTGGAGGCTACTGGCATGTTTCTATACTTGCAGAAATATGGGTTGGTGTCAAGCGGGCAGGCGACAACAAAACCAACACGGTGATGAGGCACAATCAACTTCGCTCACGAGCAGCATTCATCCACCTTACCCTGCACGGCTTCCAAGCCTTCCCGCGCAATGAAGGGCACCAAGCAGAGGGCGGCGACCGGATCTGCCCATGCCAAGTGCCAAATCGCGTTCACTGCCAGTCCTCCTAAAGCGATCAAGGAAAGATAACCACATAGTGCTGACTCAGCAGCATCCGCCCTGAGAGCTGCGCTACCGGTTACTGAGGACAACCGTCGTTTCTCTTTCGCAAGCCAGGGCATGAATGCTGCAGCGACGATCAAGACTGCAATCCCAAGATAACTCTGTTTGGGCTCTGCGTGACCAACTAGCGTTATTGTGGACGCCACAACCACATACGCGGCCAACGCAAAAAGCAAGACGCCGGCAATACGAGCAGTGCGCGATTCCGCCTGCTCTTGTCCTGCAGGAAAACGAAAACGTCGTTGCACTACTATCGCTGAAGTGAGTTCAATCGCACTGTCTCCACCAAAAGCAAGCAGCGCCGGGCTGCGGGCCACCCATGCGGCAGACAACGATGCCGCTGCTTCCAGAGCCATCCAAATGATTGTGACCGTTTGAATCCGTTGGACTCGCCGGATGGTGTCTTCCTTAGAAGCTTGGAGCACTGGCATCATAGAGCAGCATTATGGCACGCACGAGTTGGCGGAGCTCTCAGGACGCGGGGGGAAAGGGGGCGGAGCCATCTGGTTCGGCGATCTCAGCTTGGTATCATGACTGCGTGCCGACCGCCAAACTCGTTACCCTAATTGTTGTGTTCTTTTTCACGAGCGTGATCAGTGTCGTTACCGGCAGTACATCCCTCATCACCGTTCCTGTGATGATCGATCTTGGCATTGAAGCCCACGTCGCTGTTGCAACCAACATGTTGGCTTTGACCTTCATGAGCGTGGGTGGTTCCTTGCCGTTCATGGGGGAAGGCGTCCTAAGCCGCAGGCGTTTGCTGCCCTCGATCCTTCTCACGATCATTGGTTCTGGCTTGGGTGCATTCCTGCTGCTCAGGGTGCCGCTCAAGGCCTTGCAGATCACCATCGCTGTGGCGATGATCGGTCTGGCCATCTTCTCTGTCCTGAACAAGAACTTGGGACAGTCCCGTCATGATGCTTCCACATCACAGGTTGGAGTAGTTGTTGGCTATGCTGCCACCTTACTTCTGGCAATCTCTGGCCCAGGACCAGAAGCATGGCTTCGTCGACGGTCCTCAGGCTCAAATATTTACCGACTTTTAACCGACCGGTAATTGTCCTTGACACTTGAGGGAACTATGCTCGCGAAGAGCTTCGCCCCTAATCCCTCAATGGAGAACGACAATGAAGATATCGGATTTTGCGAGAGTAGCTGCAGTTTGCGCTGTGCTGTTTGTGGCGGTGGCCGCTTTCGGGCAAGTAGTTGCGTCTGTTCCCTATACGGTCACCACCTTCGTCACCAGCATCCCGGGAGTTGATTTCGACCCTGATTCTATCGCCGTCCTCAACGGCCATGTGTTTGTCGGCTACGGGGATGGAGCAGCTCCCGACGGTTCTGACGGCAAGAGCAGCACGATCGTGGAATACAACATGAACGGCGACATGATTACTACCTACACGGTAAAGGGTCACAACGACGGTTTGAGAGTGAATCCCCAGACAAAACAGTTGTGGGCGATGCAGAACGAGGATGCGAACCCCAATCTCGTTATCATTGATCCCAGCACAGGAACCCAGACGCTGTACACGTTTGGTCCCACTCCCCATGGTGGCGGTTACGACGACATCTCCTTCCGGGGAAGCGATGTTTTTCTGAGCGCCTCCAATCCTTCGAACAATCCAAACAACGCTCCCGCCATCGTTCGGGCCCAAATCAGTGGGAACATGGTAAACGTGAGTCAGGTGCTGAGCGGCACCGCTACCGCAACGGATGTTCCTACCGATGTGCCGATCGGGCTGAACCTTCAGGATCCGGATTCGATGATTGTCGACCCGCTTGGAGATCTGGTACTGGACAGCCAGGCAGATGGCGAACTGATCATCCTGCACAACGCCGGGTCCATCGATCAGACCGTTTATCGCCTGGGGCTTACCCTGGACGGCGCGGCAACGCAAGTGGACGACACGGTTTTCGCGACTACAACCCACGGGGTAATTCTGGTGTCGGACCGCGATGGAGAGACGGTCTACTCGATTTCCAAGAACATCTTTTCTCCGGGAACCGCGTACACGGCGGCGCCAACTTCCGTGGGGACGGTGGACTTAGATACGGGAATCGTTACTCCGGTGATCACGGGTATGGTCAGCCCACATGGCATGGCCTTCATCGGCAGCAAACAGTAAGAGTAACCGCGATGTTTGGGGTGGCGTGGCTTCGGCCGCGCCGCCCACCGCAATCGTTACTCCTAACTGGTACGCGGGATAAGACAACCCCGCAGTGATCGGCTACTCGGAACCTGGGTCGAAAGTTTTTCATTTCGACACAAAGAAGCAAGTATCGCCTAAGGGGTGTGATTGCCGGGTCCTGTCTGTGCCAAAAACACACCACAGACAATATTGAACCTACCTTTTTGCTTTGGATGACTGGGTGCTGGGAAATAGAGCAGAGCCTTACCTGGTTTCCTTTGTTCACAACAGATTTGCTACAGAGGAATCACTATAAACGGCAAGAGTTCGGAAAATCCGTTCATTGGCTATTAACAGGAGAAACAAAGAGATAAGCCGATCTGCCCCCGTAAGGACTTGAATCAGGTTGTATGCCGCGAACCTAGGCCACAGGAATGGCAACTTTGGTAACCGACCGTATACATTCTTGCGGGCTCTCCGCAGGGTTCTCCCGCATCTAATAGAGAAAGTGCGCCCGCATCTAGGTGCTCAGAAGAAGTTGCAGGCTGAAACTGCGGCAGCTCTGATGGTGGGGGGAAGCCATTAAGGCATACGGCTTCCAAGATAGCTCAAACCCAATAAAAGACCGCTTGGGATAGCTTAAGCGGTCACCAACTCGAAAGCCATGGCAAGCCATACCAACCGACCAGCTGTACGGCCACGATGTGCATAGAAATTACGCCGCCGTAGTCTTAGTCCGTGTGGGGGCAGGGGAATTTCCGGCCTGTGGCTGTAATACCGCAGGCCAACTGGCCGGATAAAGAAAATTCACACGGGATTCACATTCCAGTCACCTCACCGTAACACTCGCAACGCTAAACTTGCGCCCCAAGCAGGGGAGCGGGTGTGCTCACCGCTCCCAGGAACCTACAGGATGACGCAGCTCATTTTTGTGGTGAGTGGCGACACGGGCATTTGCCAGTTTGCGCGGCACTCTTTGGAGGAGGCCGGCTACTCCGTGCGTACATTCTCCACCGTCAATGTAATCGCTGAAGCCGAAAGCAGCCCGCCGGCACTGCTGTTGACTTCTCTGTTGTTGCCGGATGGCAGCGGACTCACGCTGTGCCGCCGCATCCGCGAGAACCCTCTCCTCGGCGCCACTCCCCTGGTCTTCCTGCTGGCCGATGCGGCGGAGGAGCACCGTGTGCTGGCGCTCGAATCTGGAGGCGACGATTGCATCGTCGAGCCGTTCAGTCCCCGGGAGCTGGTGTTACGTGTGCAAGCGGTGTTGCGCCGGTTTTCTCCCGCCGTGCCGCCTTCCCACACCGACACTGCCGAGCTGGTGATTGACAGTTTGGCGATGAAACTCAGCGTGCGCGGCACAGAAGTGCCCACCACGAGTTTGGAATTCCGTCTGATCGAATATCTCGCAAGGCATCGCGGACAGGTGTTCACTCGTGATCTCCTGCTGGATGCAGTGTGGGGTGACATGCAATTCGTGACTCCACGCAGCGTAGACGCCTGCATCCGCCGCATCCGCGAAAAAATCGAGCCCAACCGGGCGCGGCCGACGTATTTGAAGACCGTCCGCGGGGTGGGCTACCGGCTGGACGCAGTTGCCACCTGGCAGTCCGACTCCAACGCGAGCTGCGATTGCGTGGCTTGCGCCACCGCCAAGGGCGCATCGCGACTGGCCAATCCCGGCAGCGTGAAAAGGAAAAGAAGTCCAGGGCGAAATCGGGCGCATGCAGGCCTGTCGTCCTGACCGCCGGCCCATCCGCAAACAAGTCGGACGAGTCCGCTGAAGTTGAAGTAGCATAGACACAGCGGACAAATTCATGGCTGAGACCCCTTCGCATCTCACCGGGCAAGCCGTGGCCCGAATGATTGATCACACCAACCTTCGCCCCGAGGCGACCCACGACCAGATTGTCCAATTATGCCGGGAGGCGCGCGAGTTCGCCTTTGCCGCGGTGTGCGTGAACGCCTGCTACGTTGCGCTGGCCGCATCGCAATTGGCGGGCAGCACGGTGAAAGTAGCGTCCGTCGTAGGCTTCCCGCTTGGAGCGACGCTGACCAGCGTCAAGAAATTCGAGGCCGCTGAAGCCTTGCGTCTCGGCGCTCGCGAGATTGACATGGTGCTGAACATCGGTGCGCTGAAGTCCGGCGACCGTGAACTGGTTTCATCGGACATTCGGCAAGTGGCCGAGGCCGCCTACTCGACCAGCGCCCTGCTGAAAGTGATTCTGGAAACAGGTCTTCTCACCGACGAAGAAAAGAGGCTTGCCTGCAAGCTGTGCGTGGAGGCGGGCGCAGATTTTGTGAAGACGTCCACCGGATTTCTCGGCGGAGGCGCGACCACCGCCGACGTTGCGCTCATGCGCAGCGCGGTGGGGCCAACGATTGGAGTGAAGGCATCCGGCGGAATTCGCACCGCCGCCGATTGTCAGGCCATGATCGCTGCCGGCGCCAACCGCATCGGCACGAGCAGCGGAGTGAAGATCATCGCTGAACTGCGCCAAAGCAGCCAGTTTGAATTGTCATCCTGAGCGAGCGCTCTTTGCGTGGCGAAGGATCTGAGCCGGCGGCCCCATCCTTCCGCGTTCCAGGTTCCCTCGACGTCGCTCGGGATTTCGGCAGCGGGCTCAGACGCCCGCTAGTCGCCTCAACTTTGCGAAAGGTGCGAGACGGCAGAATAATCCCGCGTTTGGCTCTCTTCCGTTTACAACAGCATTCCCGCAATTGACGCTGAAATCAGATTGGCCATGGTTCCCGCAATCATGGCACGAAAGCCGAGTCGCGCGAGTTCACCTTTCTTGTTGGGCGCGAGCGCGCCAATCCCGCCGATCTGAATGCCGATTGAACTCAAATTGGCGAAGCCGCAGAGCGCGAAGGTGGCAATCGTGAACGAACGCGGATCGAGCACAGCCCGCTGAGGTCCGAGCATCGAGAACGCCACCAGTTCGTTGAGCGCCATTCGCGTCCCCAGCAGATTGCCGATGGCGGCGCAGTCTCGCCAGGGAACGCCGATGACCCAGGCGATGGGGGCAAAGATCGTGCCAAAGATTCCTTCCAGGCTCGAAGGAAACCAGGCGATGCCGAAGTGACTCAGCCCGTTATGCACTCCGCTCAGGACGCCGTTGGTCAGCGCAATCAGGGCGAGGAAAGAAATCAGCATGGCGGCGATGTTGAGCGCGAGGTGCAACCCGTCGGTCGTGCCGCGCGCGATTGCTCCCAGTAAATTTTCTTCCTTTTCAGCTTTCGTCTCTTTGTCGCTCAACACCACGCGTCCCGCAGTTTTCGGCTGCTCGGTTTCCGGCACCATCATTTTGGCCATGAGGATGGTCCCGGGCGCGGTCATGATCACGGCGCTCAGCAGATGCTTAGGCTCGATTCCGAAGGCGATGTAGGCTGCCATGATTCCGCCGGAGACGTGCGCCATGCCGCTGGTCATCACGGTCATCAACTCCGAGCGCGTCATTTCCGGCAGGAACGGCCGGATGGTCAACGGCGCTTCCGTTTGGCCCATGAAGATGCTGGCCGCGACATTTAACGACTCTGCGCCGCTGGCTCCCATAACGCGCGTCATTACGCGCGCCGCCTGGCGAACGATGAACTGCATGACTCCGTAGTGATAAAGCACGGCAAAGAATGCGGCGATAAAAATCACTGTGGGCAGGACCTGAAAGGCAAAATAAAAGCCCATGTGTGAACCCTGTTTGCCCAGATCGCCGAAGACAAACGAAGAACCGGCGAACGCGTAGCTCAGCAGGCGGTTCACCGCATCGCCGGCTTTTTGAAACATGATGCGGCCAATTTCGACTTTCAGCACAAACACAGCGAAGGTGAACTGCAGTCCCAGTCCCCACGCTACAGTTTTTATTCGGATGGCGCGCCGGTTGGTGGAGAACAGGAACGCCAGTCCCAGCATGGTGAGAATTCCGAGAATGCCGGTCAATCGGCCCATTCAGTTGCTCTCTCCCGATCGTTGAATCACGCGATGCACCAGCGGCCTCGCCTTCGCGGGCGGGGCCTCGGATATGTGATAGCCCTCTTCAATCAGTTTCTGCGCACGCTGAGCGCGAGATTCTGAATTGTAATGGATCGTGCACAGTGGCTCGCCGGCGCGGATCGGATCGCCGACTTTCTTGTGTAGGATTAGTCCGACAGCCGGGTCCACGGAGTCTTCTTTTTTCTCCCGCCCCCCGCCCAGAATCACGCAAGCCGTGCCAACAGCTTCGCATGCTATGGCGGTAACATATCCTTTGCTTGCACTGAGCACTTCCATTGTGCGGCGGGCGCGAGGCAGGCGGCTGGGGTCATCAATCACACGAACGTCGCCTCCTTGCAGTTCGACCATCTGGCGGAATTTCTCCAGTGCCTGCCCAGACTTGATCAGCTTCTCCGCCAGACTTCGTCCTTGTGACACAGTGATGGAATCATCGCCGACATGGAACATCCAGCCCGCCAGCTCCAGGCACAACTCGGGCAGGTCATCCGGACCGTGGCCTCGCAGTGTTTCAAGAACCTCCACCACTTCGAGTGAGTTACCGACATAATTTCCAAGAGGTTGGTCCATGTCCGTGATCAGCGCGACCACCCGCTTGCCCATGCGCTCTCCGGTTTCCACCATCAATTCGGCCAGGAAGGCCGCGTCCTCCTCTTTTTTCATGAATGCGCCGGAGCCGGTCTTGACGTCCAGCACCAGACCGTCAATGCCCTCCGCCAACTTTTTGCTCATGATGGAAGCGCAGATCAAGTAAGGACTCTCGACGGTGCCCGTCACATCGCGTAGTGCATACAGCTTGCGATCGGCGGGAGCGATCTCGGCAGTCTGGCCAATCATGGCGCAGCCACAAGCTCGCAGCACGCGGCGAAACTCGGGCACTGGCAGGTTCACATTGAAACCGGGGATCGACTCCAGTTTGTCGAGCGTGCCGCCGGTATGGCCCAGGCCGCGTCCGCTGATCATGGGCACAACCAGCCCACCGGCCGCGGCCACCGGCGCCAGCACCAGCGAGGTTTTATCGCCCACACCGCCGGTGGAATGCTTGTCCACTTTGCACGCAGGGAATTCAGAAAGATCCAGCACCTCGCCGGAACGCAGCATAGCTTCAGTGAGCGCCGCCGTCTCCGCACGCGTCAATCCGCGGATGAGCGCAGCCATGAGCCAAGCCGAGGCCTGGTAGTCAGGAATTTCTCCGCTGGTGTAGCCGCGCACGAAGGATTCGATCTCAGCGCGAGAAAGCTCTTGTCCATCCCGCTTCTTGCGGATTACGTCGACGGCGCGGACTGGAACGGCAGGGTCGTTCATCTGTGCGTTAATTCCCTTGACCGCGGTTGCGGCGAAACAGCTCAAAAGCGGAAACACTCGGGGAGAAGTTCTGCGACAGACGCTTCCTTCCATCCCTTGCGGCCCTTAAAAAGGACCGTGGCCTCCGCCCCGAACTCATAAATCACCTGCCGACAAGCGCCGCACGGAGAGCATGGCACATCCTGGCTGTTGACCACGGCGATGGCGCGAATCTTCAGCCCAGGGCCCGCCCGCGCAATGGCCGAAAAAATCGCCGTACGCTCAGCGCAGTTTGTCAGGCCGTACGATACGTTCTCCACGTTGCAACCGGCAAACAGCTTGCCTTTGCTGGTCAGCAGGGCTGCGCCGACCTTGAATCTAGAATACGGAGCGTAAGCATTTTTCATGGCTTGGCGCGCGGCCCGAATCAACTTCTTGCGCTGCGCGGTGGAGATGTTATTTTTCGGCATGACCGCCAGATTCCCATGGCTGCGAAATCGCGCCTGATTGTAAACCCTGCGGGAATGTTTCAGGAATCTTTTCCTTGGATTGTCATCCTGAGTGAGCGGGGCCTCGCTACTGCAACTCGAGGGTGACCAAATCTCCTTCGTCCTTCCCGCGGGCGCGGTAGTTCACGGAGACCTGGCGGTCTCGCCAGTCGCAGGAGAACTGGTCGGCTCCAATCACGGTGAGTGATTTGTAGTCCAGCGTGTGCAGCTTGATGACTTTCATTCCCGCAGAGACCGTTAGAGTAGCGGCCATGTCCGGCGAGCAATCGACGGAAAGCAATTTTCCTTTGAGATATTGGATCGGACGCTTGTCGATCTGCGGTTGGGGTGGGGCAGCATCGGTACTTTCCTCATCCGAATCGGGGGCCGGCGTGGTTTGTGCCTTCGAATTGCTCTGCGCTGCCGCAGGTTTTCCACCAGTCGCCACGGTGGCACGTTTCGCAGCCTGCTGAGTTCCCGCGTCATGTTGCGGCGCTACGCCATACTTCTTCAACATCGGCAGATCTTGCAAATAAATGCGCGCGGTGGTCGCAACCTGCGCGTCCGGGCTGGTGGTAAGACGTTGCAGCAAATTTGTCGCTGCTTCAAAATCCTTCGCCGCCATGTAGATTTCCGCCATCTGCAGCAGATACGCCTGATTTCTAGGGCTGAGCCGGATGGCGGCCCGGGCAGAATCCATCGCCGCGTGCAAGCCGCCGCCCTCGGTTTGCGCCTTGGCCAGCATAGCGTAGGCATCGGCGAACTCGGGGTCCCAATCGAGGACGGCGTGCAAATCCTGAAGCATGTTGGCCAGGCCCTTCATTTCGTGTCTGGAGGATTGCGCTTCACGGTATTTCACCAGCGCCAGATAATAGTGGGCCCAGGGATCGCGACGATCGAGTTCGCCAGCCTTACCGAATTCTTCCGTCGCCTGGTCGAAATCCTTTTTCTGCAGAAAGGCCCAGCCCAGTCCACGATGGCCAACGCCGGACTCGGTGAGGGGCTGGGCGACGAGAGATTCCAGTTGCTTCGTCGCCTGCTCACGGTGCTCCGGCAGCCGCAGGCTCATCTCCGCCAGATAAGCCTCGGCCGTTGCCTCGGGGATCTCATGAGTGCTGGAGCCAATGACGTCAGCCGTAACCGGGGCGGGAGACTGCGGCAACTGCGCTCCGCCGCCGGCAGTTTGCGGCTGAAGCTGCGGCAGCAGCGAATGAAAATAATCCTTCACCGCCTGTTCAAACTGCGCCGAGGTCATTCCGTAAGCCTTTTGCAACGCGTCTTCCACTGGTAGTTTTTCAATCTGCACCAGACCGAAGTAGTTGCCGGTCTCCGACATTTTGTTCTTGTTGATCAGGTAATGCATCACGATCCAGGATTCCGCGTCGAACAGCATGTGATGCGTGCTCTTGGTGGCATCCGTGTTCTCACGCATGGTGAACAGTTCAGGAATCGCGATCCATGCAGATCCGCTTAGCAACTCAGTGAAGGATTGGGAAGAACTCGGTGATGGTGCGGGCTTGCCGGCTGGATTTTGAGCGACGAAAACAGGCTCCGTCGGATCACCGCCGATCTGCATCATTTTGTCGTCCAGGCGCACGCTGGAGAAATATTCCGTGAAGCCGGCGTCGAACCAGCCCTGCGTCGGAGGATAGTTGTAGTTCAACAAAACCCGCGCGAACGGTGCAGCCACAGCTCGCCAGCTCTGGTCCACAGACAAATTCAGAACAAAATAGTCTCGATCTTCGCCGGGAATGAAAAAACCGCCGCGTGTGATTGTCTCGTCTTGCCGCGTGGGAGCGACCTTGGAGAACTCGTCGTCGCTCTTCAGCGCGATGATCTCGATCGGTTGCGACCAGTTCAGCCGGTTTTTCATCAGCAGTTCGACGAATACTTCCCGCATTTGCTCAAAGCGCACCGCGACTTCGCGACCGTGCTTTTCATCGGCATCGGTGAACACGGAAAAATGGCCGGTGTCAATGCGAATCCAGTGGGGTTCGCCAGCCTGCACCGGCGAGATCTGGAGCAACAGGAGTGCACAGAGCAAAGAGAAATGGAATGTGTGCCGAGTTAGGAGACGGGCAAGAAACATTGAGGACAAGTCCACAATCGCAGTGCAGTTACCCTCAGATCATGCTAGCACTATCGTGGTGACGTCAGCTTTTTCGCCGCCCAACGCGCGCTTTCCGCGACAACTGAATCCTCATCTGCGGCTAACTTCTCAAGCGCGGGAGCGAACCGGCGGTCGCCGCTGTTGCCCATGGCGAGTGCGGCATTCCTCCGCAATCCCGTTCGCTTGGCCCGCCGGATCGGCGAACCGCGGAATGTTTCTCGAAACTCTTCCGCGGACATCTCTGCCAGCCAGTCCAGCGCCGGATTGACCAACCGTTCACGCGGCTGAAACTCCCACGCCGCAGTGACCGGCGCTTTTCGGTTCCATGGACAAACATCCTGGCAAATGTCGCAGCCAAACACATGCTGCCCCATGCCGTCTCGCATTTCCTCCGGAACCGGGCCGCGCTTCTCGATCGTCAGATATGAGATGCATCGGTTCGAATCGAGCTGGTAGGGAGCAATCAGCGCGTCCGTCGGGCAGGCATCAATGCAGCGGGTGCACGTGCCGCACCGGTCCGAGGCCGGAAGATCAGGCTCGAGACCGAGCGAGGTCAGGATCACCCCCAGAAACAGCCACGATCCCATCTTCTGGTTCAAGATGCAAGTGTTCTTGCCAATCCATCCGACGCCGGCGTACTTGGCGTACACGCGCTCCACGAGAGGTCCGGTGTCGACATAGCAGCGAGTCTGTAGCGTCGGCGTCTCTCCGGCATTATTATGGAAGGGTATGGCCTCAGCCGTGCCGTCCGGGCCCGATAAATCGTGGCCTTTAGCCCCTGAGGCTTTGATCTCGGCTGTGAGCTTCTCCTCGACTATCCGCAGCCTGCTCATCACTGCTTCGTGGTAATCCTGCCGGCTCCATGCGTAGCGGGAAATCCATCCACGCTGCGGATCGTGTACCTGTGTCGAGTAGGGATGTGCCGTGTTGTAGTTGATGGCGCAGACAATCGCGCTGCGTGCCCACGGTGCAACTGAATGCAGAGAAGCGCGTTTGAGATCTCCTGCCTCGTTGCGGGCTTCCATGTATTTCATCTCGCCGGCATGTCCGGCGGCGATCCACGCGGGAAAATGGTCCAGCTCAGGAAACGGCCACACCGGCGCGATTCCGGCCAGTTCGAAGCCAGCCTCATGCGCGGCCTGCTTTACGAATGCGGCAACCTCTGAGTTGCGGCGGGAGTGCTCCACCGTCCTATTATTTCAGTGTTGTGGCGCGTGCGTCACGGGAACTGAAAATCTTTAACACAGAGGACCCTGAAGTACACAGAGGCGAGAGCAGCAACTCAAGCAGGCCGTGTCAACTCACTGACCAGCAGCGCGCGCAGCGACTCCAGCCGTTTGCGGAATTCGGCTGTGTCCTGGTCCTCGGCGGCCAGAGCGGCTGCCTCTTCCGCCCATTCCCGGGATTCCGTGCATTCCAGCGTCTTGAGCAGCCGCGTCGCGCAGGGTTCACAGCAGAACCCCTTAATCGTCTGCGGCTCTCCGTCCTCGTCAGTTTCGAATTCGAAGTGGAAAATGGGCGGGCGCAGGCTGCACACGCTGCACATTTCTGGCGCGTCGCGCAGAGGATCAAATGTCGTGAATAAGACGCTGTTATGCATCCTCACCCACCTTTGAGATCGCAAATTGTGACCTCAAATTCTAATCACAGGGACAGCACCAGCTCCACTAATGGAGGTACGGCTGCCGTGATTCTACTCTTTCGGGCTTCTGGTAAAAACCAATTGCTTCGGGTTCCAGCTATGCACGTCTTGATTGAAGTTGCGTGGTTTGGATTCAGTGGCTGCCGGTTCTGGGTCAGTCCAGGTTTCCACGCATTGCTCCGCCAGACACTGTTCCAGCTTGCCCCGGAGACTGCTGTCGTTCAGCAGACCGAGAAGTTCAGCGCGGTGCATCGCATCCAACCCCTGCAGGAGCGGGCATTTCAGCAGATCTTCGTCTCTCATGATTTCTCCCAACCCGGCCGGCCATCCTGTCGGCCTTTCTCGATTAAACGTTCGTGGCACCCAACCGGCAGTGATTAGTGACACAACCTGATGTGAGGTATGTCACAACGCGTCCTGGGCTTTAAAGAGGCGTCACAAAGTTAGGTTCTTCCGCCCAGGAAAGGATCCCCCCAAGCGTCTTGTAAATCCTCCAGGTTCTCGATGGCAACCGTCACGATTTCGGTCGTCATCCCGAATTGCTTGTGAATTTCGGAAGCTACTTCGTTGCGCCGGAGCGACCGTGTTGCCCATTGCTTTCCCTGCGACTCGATCAGCGTGAGGTTGTGGATCACGACCGAGCGGTCCCTCCAGAAGCGCGCCAGCAGAATCGAATTCAGGAAAGTGGCTGTCGGCCTGAAGGAATCCGCAATGACCTGGCGAAAATCCTCGATGGTCCGCGGACTCGGCTTTACTAGATAACCGTGCTTCAGGGACCCATCGCGATACAGCTCCAGGCACGATTGCCCAAGTTCATCCTTCGGCCGAAGCACGTAGCGGTCCCGGCCTAAATGAAGAATGTAGTCGGTACTCAGATTGAGGGGAATGGGCGACAGGAAGGGCGCTGCATATCCGGCATCGACCAGATATTCATCGTCCTCGATGCGGACCATGTTCACCATGTGGACATCGGGCGCGGACATGTCGGCGCCGCACAACCTGACGTCGTAATGCAGCTCCCCGAGTAGCGTGTAAAAGTGAATATTGTTGCTGTAACAGGTCCCGCCAAAATTGTGCTGGTCGATTCCGTCGAGAAACTGCTCGAGCGTCGGCAGGGTAGTCTGCCCGTTTTTCCAGCGGTAGAGTTTGGAAATGTTTTCGAATGGCACCCGTGTGAGATGAGCAAAGACCAACTCCGAGAGTGCCTCCACACTGGGCTTCTTCTTAGTTACACCCAGCACTCTGAGATATCGCTCGACCAAGCGCGCGTCCACACGGAACTCCCGTCTCTCCAGCGTACTTACGCGACTAGAGGCGTGCAAACCTTACCACTTGCCAGTGGTCAAATATTCGTGAATGGATTGAGCGGCGCGCCGGCCCGCGCCCATCGCCAGAATCACCGTGGCGCTTCCTGTCACGATGTCGCCCCCCGCGAAAACGCCCTTGCGAGACGTTCGCTGGGTAGTCGCGTCGGCTTCAATATAGTTTCGCTTATTCGTCTGCAGTCCGGGCGTCGTGCTCTGGATCAGCGGATTGGCGCTGGTGCCAATCGCAATCACGGCCACCGAAAGCGGCAGGTCGAACTCCGATCCGGCCACAGGCACCGGCCTTCTGCGTCCGGAGGCATCGGGTTCGCCTAGCTCCATACGCTGGCATCGCATGCCGCTCAACCAGCCCTTGCCGTCCGAGAGGAATTCGATCGGGTTGGTCAACATGCGAAACTCGATGCCTTCCTCCCGCGCATGTTTCACCTCTTCCTTGCGCGCCGGCATCTCGGCTTCGCTGCGCCGGTAAACGACATAGGCCTTCTTCGCCCCCAGCCGCAACGCCGATCGAATCGCATCCAGAGCCGTATTTCCGCCGCCGATCACGGCCACATCCTTGCCGTGGAGATCCAGCATCGGCTCGTCGTATTGCGGAAATTCGTAGGCGTGCATCAGGTTGATGCGAGTGAGGAATTCATTCGCCGAATAGACCCCGTTGAGGTGCTCACCGGGAATGCCCATAAACACAGGCAGCCCTGCGCCGGTGCCGATGAATATGGCATCGTAGCCTTCTTCGTCCATCAGTTCGTTGATCGTCACGGTTTTGCCGACCACGACGTTAGTCTCGAACTGCAAGCCCATGCCGCGCATGTAGTCGATTTGCTCGCGGATGATCTGTTTCGGCAAGCGGAACTCAGGAATGCCGTACACCAGCACGCCGCCTAACTCGTGCAGCGCTTCGAACACGTGCACCTCATGCCCCTTCTGCACCAGATCACCTGCCGCCGTGAGTCCGGACGGACCGCTGCCCACGATGGCGACCTTTTTTCCGCTAGGCTGCGCCCTGCGAATCTTGCTGCGATCCATGTGCTGCTGTTCATAATCAGCCACGAAGCGCTCCAGATAGCCGATGCCGAGCGGTTGCACTTTCTTGCCCATCAGGCAGCCGCCTTCGCAGTGATCTTCTTGAGGGCAGACGCGGCCGGTTATGGCGGGCAGGACGTTATCTTCGCGAATCTTGGCGGCTGCTCCCATAAAATCCCCGGCCACGATGAGCTGCACAAATTCTTTGACCTTTACTCCGACTGGACATTCCTGCACACAGACCGGCTTCGCGCACTCCAGACAGCGGAGCGCCTCCTGCCTGGCCAGTTCTTCCGAATATCCCAGGTTCACTTCCTTATAGTTCGCGGCGCGCAACACCGGCGGTTGCTCTCGCATGGGCTGCCGCGGCAGTTTCATGCGCTCCTTGAGCGGCAGCGGGTTCAGAGATTTGCTGGCAGTCTGGGTCACCTTCCGCCTCCTTGCAGGGCGTACTCAGCCTGCTCGGCGTGAACTTTTTCGAGCAGCGATTCGCGTTCCCGCTCAAATTCCTCCATCGATTTCTTCTCCGCCGCCCGATACATCGCGTTCCGTTGTACCAGGATGGCGAAGTCCACGCGATGCGCATCGAACTCCGGGCCGTCCACGCAGGCGAATTGACTTTTGCCATCGACCAAAACGCGGCAGCCGCCGCACATGCCCGTGCCGTCAATCATGATGGGATTCAAGCTCACAACCGTGCGGATGTGCTCCTTGCGGGTCACGTCTGCCACCGCGCGCATCATCGGAATCGGTCCGATCGCCAGCACCAGGTCAATTCGCGTGCCGTTGTCGATCAACTGCCGCAGCTTGTCGGTGACGAAGCCCTTGTCGGCATGGCTGCCATCGTCGGTGGTGACCATCAGAGCGTCGCTGACCTCGCGCATCTCGCGCTCCAGAATCACCAGGTCTTTGGTTCGTGCGCCGACGATGGAGATCACCCGATTGCCTGCCCGCTTCAGCGCCGCCGCCGTCGGATAGGCCATGGCCGTGCCCACTCCGCCGCCCATGACCACCACGGTGCCGAATGCCGCGATCTCCGATGGCTTGCCCAGCGGGCCGACGACATCCAGAATGCAGTCGCCGGTTTCGAGCGAATTAAGCAGGTGCGTAGTCTTGCCGGCCGATTGCACCACGATGTTGATGGTGCCTCGCTCGGGATCGGACTTTTCGATGGTGATCGGGATACGCTCGCCGTGCTCGTAAAGACGCAGGATTACGAATTGTCCTGGTTGTTGTTTGTGTGCAATTCGTGGTGCTTCGATGACAAAACGTTTAATTCCTGAGGCAATGAACTCAGCGTGCAGGATTTTGAACATGGTCCCCCATAAGTTGCCTTACCCAATATTTTCAGGGGAAGTGCGAGCAAGCCGCTGTGACAGGGGTCACGCCGCGCGCGGGTAGCGATCACGCAAGTAACCGATAGTGGTGCAGTTTGATTGTCATCCTCGAGCCAGCGTTCTTTGCGCAGCGAAGGATCTGGGCGAGCCGCGCGAACTGTCGCGCTGTTTGCGACAGAATAATCGCGCGTTTGGCTCGCATCTTTGCCAAACTGCACCACCACTTTCGAACCGGCATCACGAGGGAACTGGGGAGTTGGTTACTTTCGATTTCATCACGCCGACGGATTGCGGATCATGGTTTTCACGGCGTCTGAAAACGCGGACCGCAGCTCTGGAGTGTGTTCGGCAGGAATCGACTTGGAGATCAGAATCATCGCCGTCCCATGGGTCAGCGCCCACAGGGCGAGCGACAAGCGGGTGTGATCTTCCGGCGACCCGCCGAGATGCTCAGCCAGCTTTGCCTCCATCAGCGCCATGGTGCGCCGCTCCTCTCGCAGTGGTACGGTGCGGTCCACCTGGGCCGGACGAGGCAACTGGTGAGCATGCTGATAGAACAGTTCGTATTCATGGGGATGATCGAGGGCGAATTCAAGAAATCGCTCGCAGGCCTCCTGGGGAGAAGGGCAGGGCCGGACCGCCTCGGCCACATCGTGCTGGATGCGTCGCAGCAGCGCCTGCAAGATACCCTGCCGGTTCCGTAAGCGCCGGTAAACCGTGGGAGTATTTGTGCCGGCCGCTTTCGCGACGGCGCGCATGGTAAGTGACTTTTCTCCGCCTTTCTTCCACAGCTTCTGGGCGGAGTTCAAGATGCGAGCTTCAAGGTTGGGGTCAGGACGCCTTGGCATATCCATGTCCCTCGGTTACTAAAACGTTTAAATATATGTTGACAGCGTTAGCATAACGCTGTACATAATAAGTATAGACCTCTTTCGACAGTTTTGCATGTTCAATTTTCTAGGAGTTCACCTATGCTTTCTTGGGACAATCCGGATGACAGGGTTGCTATTGTCCGAATGAACGCCGAACTGCGCCACGCGCAGTTGGAGCTGCTCAGCGCCGAGTGCGCTACCCATCAGCTGCGTCTCCGCTTTTCCGCCGACGACCTGGCCAACTCTGCTCAGCGAGACGTTTTGCAAAAAGCCATTCACGCCGCCAGTGCGCTAAGCGAATACTACAACTCCATTGAGAAGCTCATTCCGCGGGGAACCGCAGGTCCCGAGATCGTCGGCACGACCCTGGATGAACAACAGATCGCTCAGGCCACCGACCGGGTTCTGGCGTACCTGCGGGAACAGCGCGATCGCTACTATGCCTCGGGTGAACCACTCAGCGCCGAGTACAAGGCAGCGATGCGGCCTTTCTTTTCGCCGGCCATTCTCGACCGGGTAAGAATTATGGAACTGACAGGTGCGCGCCTCCCCAATCCGCCGTTTTATTCCGATGCGCAAGCCATGGGATTTGTGAATTTGCCCCAGATCCCGCACATGGCGTCTCTGACCTTCATGGATGTCGTGGTCTTCAACGAAAAGCTCAGCGAGCGTGCGCTGTTTCACGGGCTGGTGCATGCCGTCCAGTTTCTGATCCTGGGAGTCGAGCGCTACACCGCCGCTTTCGTTCGCGGTTTCATGAGAACGCAGTCACACTTCACCGTGCCGCTCGAAGCCCACACTTTCGCACTCGAATCCAAGTTCGCTCGAGATCCCGCGACGGGTTTCTCGGTAGAAGAACAAGTCCGCACCTGGATGAAGGAAGGGCGCTACTAGACCGGTCTGTCGCCGCGAACTCTGCGCTCTCTGCGTTTCAAGGTCTGTAAACTTTCGACTTCAAACCGCTGAGGTCGCAGAGGATGGCCGCAGAGAGCGCGAAGAAAGTTGCGCAATGACTAAGCTTCCTCCGGCTTAAAGATCATTCCCTGGCTGGTCCGTCCGTTCATTACCACCACCAGCGGCTTGTCGAAACGGAGGTGCCGCACACAGCCGCGCTCTTCAACCGCCGGTTGCGCTTCCAGCCACCGCCAGTCCACAAAACCCTCGCCCGCGTCAGGATTGACGGTGAGATATCCCACCTGAAACGCGGTGAGGTTCTGGAAAAAGTGGCTGCCTTGGGACGGAGTCACGCGAAAATCGCGGAACCCAGCCTCAATAATCACTCGCGCCCCGGAAATTTCATCCCACTCCACCGGAATTCCCAGCCAGGGATCATTCGATCCCCAGCGCCCGACGCCGATCAGCATGTACGGTGTGCCCAGTTCGCTGAGCTTGGCGTTGAGGTGGGCCACGCCTTCGGCCACTTCCTGGCTTCGTCCCCGCTCAAAGCGATGGAAGTCTACGACCACGAGGTCGCGTAGATCTTCAATACGCCCATTTCCCAAGGCCTTCGTGCTGTGGCAAACCAGCCGCTCCGGGCTCACATCCTCCATCCGCAGTTCTTCGCCTTCGCGCGACAGCACCAGCGGACGAATCTGCAGGAACCCGAACTCAGCGGAGTCAGCCGGGTTCTTCGGCAAACACACGGCAAACTCCGCCTCCACCGGCCGTCCGAAAGCATCTTCTCCGATGCGGATCAGCTGTTCGAGAATTGCCGCCAATGGAAAAACCCCGTGCTTCAGCACCGGCGCAAAGCTCACGATCCGCGTCCCCGGCCGGCTGAGGCCGTCGTAGATCACGTTATTGTCCAGTGAATAGGTCGAACCGAGGTTATGCAGTGTCCCGTCGCTTTCGGCCGCCTCCAGTCCAAAGCGCAACTCCCGCAGGTCTGCCAGCGGATCACGGCCGCGTCCGGCGTGGCCCAGGTCGAGCGCCCAAAATTCCCGCTGCGAATTCGCCAGAATATCTTCCACCGAGGAGAACTGCACCAGGTTCCTGGGGTAGCGCGGGCAGAAGGTCAGGCATTTTCCGCCGTCGACCACCGCACGCCCTAGTCCCAAAGCCACCGCCGCAATTCCGTCGGCGAAGCTCATGGGTGGGACCGGATAGAAATTGTGCGACCGCACCACGCCCGAGAAATCCGGATAAAAGCGTTTGTCATGGATAGTTCCCACCACTTGCTGCAGGATCACCGCCATCTTTTCTTCTTCCAAACGATAAGGCGTGGCGCGCACATAGGCTTTGGCATGCACACTGAAGGTGGAAGCGTAGACCCGCTTGATCGCCTCCATCAGTTGCTCCAAACGGATGACCAGGTCGGAGTCCTGATTGCCCAGCATGAACGTTTCGTACACGCCGGTGAACGGCTGGTATTGCGAATCCTCGAGCAAACTGGAGGACCGCACCGCCAGCGGATAGTGCACCTCGGACAAAAACGCCAGCAGTTGATCGCGCAACGATGCCGGCAGGGAAGCGGCCAGAAAGCGCTGCAGGATTTCCGCATCGTCGGTCGCGTTCATGGCAAAATCCAGCAGGTTGTTCTCACTCAGGAAGCGGTCGAAGATGTCGGTTGCCAGCACCACGCTGGGAGGCACTGCGATACGAACTCCGGGGAAGCGGCGCGCGACCCGGTTGTCGTGCAGCAGGTGGCGCACGAACGCCAACCCGCGAGCTTTACCGCCGAGAGAACCGCCGCCGATGCGCAGAAAGTAATTGTCCGTGGACTTGAAGGTTGAAGGATTGAAATCGCCGATCAGCACCTGGCTCTGCTCGCTGCGATACTCGGCGATGGACTCGATCAGATCGTGGCGCAAATCTTCCACCGTGGGGAAGTCGGAAACCTTGCGCGGCCTGAGTTTTTGCGCCAGGGCGAACTCGGTGCGGGCCCGCAGCCAGCGTGAAAAATGGTTGCGCTCGCTGTGGTAGGCGATGCTTTCGAGCGGCACTTCGGCCAGCCGCTCTTCCAGTTCGTTCAGGTCAGCCGCTCGCGCGACTTCTGTATTGTCAGGCAGGCGAAACACGAAGTCTCCAAAGCCTGCCTGCTCGGTAAGGAACCGCCGCAGATCGCGAAGCAGCGTGGGGGACCGCTTACGCAGAAACGAAAACCCCTCAGCGTGAGCCGGCGCGCGAAACTCGGTCCGGCTCGATTGCAGAACAATGGGCACATCCGGAACTGTCTTGCGGACCATCCGCGCCAGTTCGAAGCCTGCTTCCGTACTGAGCTCACCACCAAGAGGAAACTCGATGTCGGAAACCACGCCCAGAAGATAGTCTCGGTATTTCAAGACCTCGCGCACAGCGTCTTCATAATTGGACGCCAGCAGAATCTTGGGCCGCGCCCGCATCCGTACCAGCTTGTGAGCGACGTTCAGGCCTTCGCGAATCACCCGGCGGGACTGCGTGATCAACTCGGTATACAGCGCGGGCAGGAACGATGAGTAGTAACGGATGTTATCTTCCACCACCAGGATAACGGGCACACCGATGGTGCGCGTATCGTGCAGCACGTTGCGCTTGTCTTCTATGTACTTGACGATGGAAATCAGAATGCGGATATTGCCCTGCCAGAGAAACACCCCCTCCAGGTCGCTAACCGGACTACGGGCCAGAAAGTTCTTGATCTCACGATAGTCGTAGGCCAGCACCACCACCGGAACGTCGAGTCCAGCTGCTTTGACTTTGTGGGCCAACTGGGCCGCATCCATGTCCCCGACTTCGAGGTTGGTAACGATCAGGTTGAAGCGCGGCTGGGCGCGCGCCAGCGCCAGCGCTTCGGCCCCGCTCGAAACCTGCGTGATACCGGGAATCTGCTGCAGATTGAGTTCCAGCGACTCGTCGATCAGAAGCTCATTCAATCGTCCGTCTTCGCGCAGGATGAAAGAATCGTAGAGGCTCGACACCAGCAGAATGTCGTGCACCTGGAACGGCATGAGGTTTTCGAATCTCTCGAAGAGCCGTTCGGCGTCGACTATGGGCTCGGGAGTGTGGATGATTCCCATGTGCTCAAGCTTTCCTCTGTGTTTCCCTGTGCTCTCTGTGTTGAAGATCTTTGGTGACCCTTTACCACAGAGGGCACAGAGAGACACAGAGAAACCGTTTCACCAAAAACTCGCGGGGTGGAAACCTTCCCACCCCGCATCATACTGCAACGATCCGCCGACAAGAATGTCCGCGCTACACAACCTACACCAGTCCCTGATCCAGCATGGCATTGGCGACCTTCAGGAAGCCGCCGATGTTGGCGCCGTTCACCAGATTGCCCGGCGTGCCGTACTTGTCGGCCGTCTCGAAGCAGTTCTTGTGGATGGCGATCATGATTTTGTGCAGCCGGTCGTCCACTTCCTCGCGCGTCCAGCTCAGCCGTTGGCTGTTCTGTGACATTTCGAGGCCGGACGTCGCCACGCCGCCCGCATTCGCAGCCTTGGCTGGTCCGTAGAGGATCTTGGCATCGAGGAACAGCTTGGTGGCTTCGAGCGTGCTTGGCATGTTCGCGCCCTCGGCAACCAGCTTGCAGCCGTTCTTCAGGAGATTCTCGGCGTCGCGCTTCTTGATTTCGTTCTGCGTGGCGCTCGGGAATGCGCAATCTGCCTTGATGTTCCAGATCGGGTTGTGGTCCAGCTTGATGTCGGTCGGCATGAAGACGCCCTTCTTGAACTTCTCCGTGTATTCCCGGATCCGTCCACGGCGGAGGTTCTTCAGTTCCATGATCCACGCCAGCTTCTCCTGATTGATGCCGTCCGGATCGAAAATAACGCCGTCGGAATCGGAGCAGGTGATTGGCTTGGCGCCCAGTTGCAGCAGTTTCTCAATCGTGTACTGGGAAACGTTGCCGCTGCCCGAAACCAGGCAGAGCTTGCCTTCGAGCGAGTCCTTACGGGTCTTCAGCATCTCAGCCGCAAAATAAACGCAGCCGTAGCCGGTGGCCTCGGGACGAATCAGCGAACCGCCCCAAGCCAGGCCCTTGCCCGTCAGCACGCCGGTGAATTCGTTGCGCAGCCGTTTGTATTGGCCAAACAGGAAGCCGATTTCGCGGCCACCCACGCCAATATCGCCGGCCGGAACGTCAGTGTCTGGGCCGATGTGGCGTGACAGTTCGGTCATGAAGCTCTGGCAGAATCGCATGACTTCGTTGTCGCTCTTGCCCTTGGGATCGAAATCCGATCCGCCCTTGCCGCCGCCCATGGGCAGGGTGGTCAGCGAGTTCTTGAATACCTGTTCAAATGCCAGGAACTTCAGGATGCCGAGATTGACCGAGGGATGGAAGCGCAGTCCGCCCTTGTAGGGGCCGATGGCGCTATTCATCTCAATACGGAATCCGCGATTGACCTGGATCTCTCCGCGATCGTCGAACCAGGGCACGCGGAACATGAGGACGCGCTCCGGCTCCGTGATCCTTTCCAAAATCTTCGCCGACCGATACTCCGGATGCCGCTGCAGTACCAGCCGCAGGGAATCGAGAACTTCCTGTACTGCCTGATGGAACTCAGGTTCTGCTGCGTTCTTGGCTTTAACTATGGTTAAAACTTCATCGATATAATCGCCCGGGGTTCTCACTCCAGGCGGTGTCATAACAGTCATAATGGTACCCTCCTATATTTACAAAGGCTTTCCGATGAGGCTGTCTGGTTCGGCTTGGTCGTGTCGGGCGACACCGGGTTTACTCTCCATTTAAGGCTTTGGCCTGAATTTGCGCCGTGACTCGTGTCACCCCAACTCGTGACAATCGTACTGCGAAAACGTGCGCTATGACGCACTTTTTTGTTTGCCGCCGATAGCTGGTAAGGCTCCTTACCAGGTCCGGCAGGACCATTTCTACGCCCTGGGACCAGGACTTTTCGCCCAGAATGGGAACGATATCGCACTAAATTTCTTCCCGACTGAATCAATTCTGTGAATCACAGCGTAAGCTTCGGGAATACCGAGTCACGCAGTTTTTCTGCGCGTTCTCCAAATTCTGGTCCAGCAAAGGAGAAAGCACACATGCCACAAACGTCTCCCACAACTAATAATCCCATTCAAATATCAGTGGTCAATGCCAGCACGGTGTTGACCGACACAGAGATTCGCCCCGTCGTGGATGCGTTGCAACAGCAGGTCAGCAACGACTTCTATCCCGCATGGGGGATCAACGCCCAACTCACTTTCATCCCCACCGGTGCCACACCGCCGACCGGAACCTGGTGGCTCACGATTCTCGATGACTCCGATCAGGCCGGGGCCCTCGGCTACCATGATCTGACCCCCGACGGCCTGCCGCTCGGCAAAGTGTTTGCAGCAACCGACATTAAGTACGGCACCAGCTGGTCGGTCACGGCCAGCCACGAGTTGCTGGAAATGCTGGCCGATCCCAACATCAACCTCACCGTTTTCGTGCAGAACGCCAATACCAACGGCACGCTGTACGCCTATGAAGTCTGCGACGCCTGCGAAACCGATAATTTCGGTTACAACATCGGAACCGTCCTGGTCTCGGACTTCGTGTATCCCTCGTGGTTCGAGGACTTCCGCACCCAAGGATCCACGCAATTCGATCAGACCAATCACATCAACTCGCCCCTGCAACTGCTCTCCGGAGGCTACATTGGCATCTTCAATGTGAGCGACGGCAGCGGTTGGACACAGATCACAGGCGACAAGGAACTCACGGAAACCCGGAACCGCGGCAACGTGGGCAGTCGCCGTGAACGCCGGAGCACGGCCCGTAACCTATGGGTGAAGAGCCACACGCTACGCGAGATCACGCGCCACAACGAACTGTACCGGCAGCGCATGCAACGCTTGGTGTCGCGCAAGGCGGCTTGAGTGTTTGTTGTATGTGGGCAGAGCCCCGCGCTGCGGCGCGGGGTTTTTTGCTAGGGGATTGTCATCCTGAGCGAGGGCTTTTTGCGAAGCGAAGGATCTGGGCGAGCCGCGCGAACCGTCGCGTTCTGTGCGACGGCAGAATCGCGCGTCCGGCTCGCTTCCTTACTCAGACGCCCAGCTTCTTCACTTCTTCCTGGTAGTACTTCCTATAGAGGATGTCCCACTCCTGGCTGCCTTCGAGGATGGTCCGCTTCTGGCTCTCGATTTTCTGCCGCGCCGTTTGATCGATCTTCGCTTCCTGATTCAGCAACTCTTCGAGCAACCGGCGCACTTCCAGGCGGATCGTATTGCGGTCCTCGACGAAATCCACTTCACTCATTTCCGCCAGCGCGTCCGTCACCACGTGCGCCACTTTATTCGACTTGTCGCGGCCCACCCTCACAGCACCGCCTTGTACTTGCGCACCAGTTCGTTCTTCACTTTGCGGAACATCTCCTGGTAGTTGGCGCCGGTCTTCTGCATTTCCTCGGAATACGCCTCAAGAATCACACGAACTTCGTCATTGATGCGGTCTTCGAGGGCAAACTCCTCGAGCATGGCGGTATGCACTTTTTCAGTGACCGCGGGCGCGGCTTTGGTGTCAATAAACCCGCCGGCAATGAGCTTTTTGGTAACTTCGCGAGCCAGATAGCTCACATATTCTTTCGAGAGCAGCATGAGCGGAATCGGATGTCGTTGTGAAACACTCAGTTTAGCACAGAGCGGCGGGGCCGCTCTTAGCCATTAGCACTCAGCCGTCTGCAGTCAGCAATTCCAGGACGAAGTCTGCTATCACTTTCGGGACTGAATGCTGACTGCTGAATGCGGATTGCTCTACCCAACCTGACACCCACCCCGCCTCCGGCATACAATACTTCATGATCCCAAAAATTATGCCGCTGTCCGACGATCTCGCCAGCCTCAAAGATGACATGATTGCGTTCATCGAGGGGCACGGCATGTCCCGCTTTCCCGGCTTCGTGGACTATGAAGAAGTCCAGTGCGTTACCTGGAAGCCGGAGGACAATCCCGAAAGCTGGAAGGATTTCGTCGAACTCGCCAAAGCGTCCGGCGCGCCGTTCGTGACCATGGACTCGTGGCGGCTGGAGCGCGAGGAACTCGATGCCATGATCGAGCGCCTGAGCAACGCCGAATTCACCAACGATGAAGACCTCGAAGAGGCCCGTTGGCTGCGCACGTATATTGGCAAGACCGGATTTGTGCAGCTCGGCTTCGCCCACCAGGGCATCATGATGGTCTACGAAGCTTCCACGCCCTGGTACGACCGCTATCAGAACGTGCTGGAAATGGCGGAGGACTTCACCGGCCTGCCCATCGACGAACCCGACGACGACGAGCCGTGAGCTGGCAAGTTGTCATCCCGAGCAAGCCGTTCTTTGGCTTAGCGAGGGATCTGGGCGAACGGCGCGAAAGCGTCGCGTTTAGCGACGCAACAAATCGCGCGTTCGGCATCAGCCTCCATCTACAATCGAAGACGCCCGTGCAGTGGGTTCTCAAATCCGTAGACGCCGCACAATGCGAGCATCTCGCCGCTGAACTGCGTGCCAATCCGGCGCTTCACGTCGCAGATCCAAGTCTCGCGAACATTCTCGCCCGTCTGCTTGTCATGCGTGGCATCACTGATCTTCAGACCGCGGAGCGCTTCCTCGCGCCGTCGCTCAGCCATCTTCACTCGCCTTTTTCGATGGCCGGAATGAAGGCTGCCGTCGAGCGCCTCGACGCCGCCATTGAACGCAAAGAAGGAATTCTGATCTACGGCGACTACGACGTCGATGGCACCACGGCAATCGTCATTCTGAAAACGGCGATTGAACTCTGCGGCGGCGCTGCCGATTTCCACGTTCCTCATCGCATCAAAGAAGGCTACGATCTGCGCGGCGACGTCATCGAGCGCGCGGCCGCTGCCGGCATCCATCTCATCATCAGCGTGGACGCCGGCATCCGCGCGTTCTCCGCTGCCGAAACCGCGCGCCGCCTCGGTGTGGACCTGATTGTCACCGATCATCACTTGCCCGGTCCGGAGGGCACGCCTCACGCGCTCGCCGTACTGAATCCCAATCAGCCGGGCTGTGGCTATCCCTGCAAAGCGTTGTGTGGCGCGGGCGTTGCTTTCAAGTTGGCCCAGGCTTTGATGGAACGGCGGCTCGCACACCGTGAACAGCCACCGCTGCTGAAATCCTTTGCCAAGATCGCCGCCATTGCAACGATTGCAGACTCCGTGCCTCTGACCGGCGAGAATCGTGTCTTTGCCAAACTTGGACTTGAAGCTCTGCGAAAAGCGGTGAATCCTGGTTTGAAAGCGCTGCTGGATGTCTCTCAGGTCAGCGGCAGGCCGCTCACTTCTGGAGAAGTCGGTTTCCGCGTGGCTCCCCGCATCAACGCCGCCGGACGCATGGATATCGCCGCCGAAGTGATCGAACTGTTCAGCACAAAGGACGAAGCTCGCGCTCGTCTACTTGCTGGCAAACTGGATCGGCTGAACGCCGAGCGCCAGGAAGAAGAACGCCGCATCTTGCAGGCCATTGACGCTCGCCTCGATGAAGATTCAGCGCTGCGTGACGCCTTTTGCATGGTGATTGACGGCGATGGCTGGCATCGCGGCGTCATTGGCATCACGGCAACGCGCGTCGTCGAGCGCTACCACCGTCCGGCCATCGTCATTTCGCGCGACGGTGACGAAGCTCACGGCTCCGGCCGCTCCATCCGTCCCTTTCATCTGCTGAACGCGCTCGAATCCTGCCGTGAGTTGTTTACACGTTTTGGCGGCCACTCTCATGCCGTCGGCTTCACCTTGCCCTCGGAGCGAGTGCCTGAATTGGGCCGGCGACTCGATCAATATGCCCATACCTGCTTAACTCTGGCAGATTTTGATCCCGTGGTTGATCTGGATGGGCAACTCAGCTTCGACCAAATCACTCCCGGGTTGTTTCAGATGGTGCAACGACTCGAGCCATTCGGCGTCGGCAATCGCGAGCCAATTTTCGCGGCCAGCAATGTTCGCCTTATGGCGCCCCCGCAGATCATGAAAGAAAAACACGTAAAGCTGAAACTGGCGTGGAACGGGGTCAGCGAAGCGACGTCTTTTACTCCGCGCTGCCATCCCGATTCAGCGGCTGAGACCCGGCGAGACTGGAGAAAGTCGATTACCTACGACGCTCTGGGCTGGCACATGGCGGAGCGGGTACAGCAGGCACAGCTTTTACCCGGCGACACCATCGATATTGCTTTTTCCCTCGATCAGAACGACCGCCGCGACTTCGGCGGCCTGGAATTGTCGTTGCGCGATTTCAAGGCGCAGATGAAAATCCCAGCGGACACGCAGGCAAAACCGGCGACCGTCCAGCAATGAGGAATTGGCTGCCCCATCCTTTCGCGTTCTGTGAAAGGGTGGGAGATGACGGAATAATCGCGCGTCTGGCTCGCTTCCTTGTTTACACTGTCCTCAGATGGCCTTTTCCATAGCCCGTTTGCGCCGCTGGTTTGCCGGTGGCGCCATCGCCATCCTGCTGCTGGTGGCGGGTGTATATTTCTATGCCCGTCATCGGGCACAGAATGCGTTGAAGCAGGTTCCGGAGAAAATTGGCGTCGAGATTCAGCAGAGTGCGACCGGATTTACGATTTCGAAATCAGCACAAGGACGCACCCTCTTTAAGATCGAGGCCAGCAAGGCAGTGCAATTCAAGCAGGGAGGACATGCCGAGCTGCACGACGTCTCGATCACCGTCTATGGCCATGATTCCAGCCGCTACGACCAGATTTCCGGCAGCGACTTTGACTACGATCCGCAGTCGGGCAACGTAACCGCCAAGGGTGAAATTCAGATTGATCTCGAAGCCAACCCCGAAGGCATCGTTCATCCCGACCAGGCCGTTCCCAAAGAGACCAGAAATCCCATTCACCTGAAGACCAGCGGATTGGTGTTCAACCAGAAAACCGGCGATGCCTATACCAGGGAAAAAGTCGAGTTTCGCCTGGCGCAGGCCAGCGGCTCAGCCGTGGGAATGACTTATGGGGCCAAGAACAACGTGCTGGTTCTGGCATCACAGGTCAAGATTGTGGATGCCGGTCCGGCGGGCACAAACCTCTCCGCGGAGCACGCAACCATCGCCAAAGCGCCCCATCAAATCGTGCTTGACCACCCACAACTGGAAAGCGCATCCCGGCGATGCGAATCCGAAAAAGCCACGTTGTTCCTCCGGCCGGACAACTCGATCGGCCGCATTCTGGCGGTCGACAACGTTCAGATCCATTCGCCGCAACCCCAACTCGAAGCCCGGGCCAATCAGCTTGAAATAGTCATTGCGAGACAGCAGGGAACGGTGCAGTCTGCAGTTTTCTCCGGAGATGTCCGCGCCCACGAGGCCGGCCCGCAACCCGTGGACCTTAACTCGGGACGCGTCGCCCTTGATTTTTCCCGGAAGAACGTATTGACCAAGGTCCATACTGAAGAGAACGTCAAGTTGGTGAAGCATCAAGCTGCATCGAGCGAGTCCGCAAGCGCGCAGGATGTCGAACTTACCGCCCCGGCTGTGGACTTTTTCTTGACTGCAGCGCAGCACCTCGACCGGGCGGAAACCTCAGCCGGAGCCCAGATCGCGATCCGTCCCGCCGCGGCTGGGGATGGTCCCGAAACCCTGGTGACTGCCGGGAAGTTTCAGGCGCACTTCGGCGATGCCGGCGAAATCTTGTCTGTCCACGGCGCGCCCGATGCTCACATCGTCAGCCAGAACGCTGGACAGCCTGACCGGGTCAGCACCAGCCAGGCATTAGATGTAGCCTTTCACCCCGGTGGCGGCATCGAATCTATCGAGCAGCAAGGCAACGTGGCTTATGTGGACGGTGAACGGAAAGCCTGGAGCGACCGGGGCCGCTACATTCCTGCCAGTCAGATATTGTTGCTCATGGGCGGGCCGAGGGTGGTCGAAAGCGGCATGTCAACTACTGCAAACACCATGCGTCTCGATCGCTCCACTGGAGATGCGGTCGCAGAAGGCGATGTGAAAAGCACCTACAGCGATCTCAAGGCTCAGCCTGACGGCGCGCTATTGGCTTCATCCAGTCCAATCCACGTCACAGCGCGTTCGATGACTGTTCACGGCAATGCCGGCGTGGCTCTCTACACCGGAGACGTGCGCCTGTGGCAGGATGCCAACGCAGTCGAAGCGCCTCGCCTCGATTTCGACCGCAATCACCGCTCGATGGTCGCGTATGGCAGCGACGCCCGGCCGGTTTCCACCGTGCTGGTGCAAACCGACAAGAATGGCAACGCCACGCCGATCGCTGTGACCTCGTCCAAACTGACTTATACCGACAGTGAACGAAAGGCGCACTTCGATGGAAGCGTGGTCGCAAAAGGCGCCGATGCCACGATCACGTCCCAGGAGATGAACGCATTTCTTCAGCCGCGTGGCCCGGATTCCCAGAAAGCTTCGCTCACGCCCGCAGGCAAGCTCGATCGGATCGTCGCCACCGGAGCTGTCGTGGTGACTCAACCGACCCGACACGCAGCCGGAAATCGGCTGGTTTACACCGCTGTCGACGAGAAGTTCGTCCTGACCGGCGGTCCGCCTAGCATTTTTGATGCCGAACGAGGCAAGATTACCGGGGTTTCGTTGACTTTCTATAGGCACGATGATAGGGTGCTCGTAGAAGGCGATAGTACATCCCCCGCCGTCACGCAAACGCGAGTGGCACGATAAATGCGTACTCTGGCCACGGACGAAATCGGAAAGTCCTACCGCGGCCGCCGGGTTGTAAATGCTGTCAGCCTTCGCGTAGAACAGGGCGAAGTTGTTGGTTTGCTTGGGCCTAACGGCGCCGGCAAGACCACGACCTTCTACTCCATTGTCGGTTTGATCCCCCCTGATACTGGCCGAGTGTTAATCGATCAGGAAGATATTACTGACGTGCCCATGTATCTTCGGGCGCGCCAGTATGGCATTAGCTACCTCCCTCAGGAAGCCTCGGTCTTCCGCAAGCTGACGGTCGAGGAGAACATCTTGGCGGTGCTGGAAGCGCAGCCCATCTCCTGGCACGAGCGCCGGGAGAAGATGGAGAAGCTGATCGACCAGTTGGGGCTGGAGCACATTCGCCAGAACCGGGGTTACGCTCTCTCCGGAGGAGAGCGGCGGCGCGTGGAAATTGCCCGCGCTCTGTGCATTAATCCGGCGTTTATTTTGTTGGACGAGCCGTTTTCGGGCATTGACCCCATTGCCGTGCTCGATTTGCAGAAGATTATCAGTGATTTGAAGGCTGGCGGGATCGGCATCCTGATCACCGACCACAATGTCCGCGAGACTTTGTCGGTCACCGACCGGGCCTACATCATTAATGAAGGGAGGATCTTCTTTCAGGGAACGCCGGAGCAGTTGGGTGGTAATCCCGAAGTGCGGCGCGTGTACCTGGGAGAAAGTTTCTCGCTGGTGTGAGTTTGGTCGTTGGTCGTACGTTGTTGGTCGTTGGCAAGTAAGCCGACGCCTAATCGCGAACGACGAACGACGGACGACGATTTTATGGTTTTATTGCAACCCAGGCTCCACTTAAAGCTCTCGCAGAGACAGATCCTGACCCCTGGACTGGTCCAGATGGTCAGCGTTCTGGCGCTGAACAAGCTTGAGTTGCGCGACATGATCACTGCCGAGATGGTGGAAAACCCCGTCCTGGAAGAGTTGGAAGACGCGGTTCCTCTGCTCGATGACGTCAACCGCAAAGAAGAAGACCGCGACCGCGCCGCGACGGCCACCACGGAAGAGAATCCGATTACTGCCGTCGAAAAGAAAGACCCTTTCGAGGAGATTGACTTCGGTTCGTTTTTCCAGGACTACCTCGATCCCGGCTATCGCAGCCAGAGAGAATCGGAAGATTTCGAGCGGCCATCGTTCGAGAATTTTCTTTCCAAACCCAGCAATCTCACCGACCACTTGTTGTGGCAGTTAGGCTCGCTTCCTACCACTCCTCCGGTTCGTGAGGCGGCAGAGTTGGTCATCGGCAACCTGAACGAAGACGGTTACCTGATCGCCAGCGATGACGAATTGCTGGGTGTGTCCCCGCCAACCCCGCCGGAGTCCGATGCCGCCGCGGCAGAAAACATCGTGAAGGAGGCCGCAGCGCTGGGTTTGAGCGCACTAGAAACCGCTGCAGAGCCAGGTGCCGATGAGCATTCGTTAGAAGAAGACCTTGCCGGTGATCCATCAATAACATCCTCGTGGAGCGGAGACGCTCAGCACACCGATCTTGCCGACGCTGGAATGGCAACCGCGGTTGCCCCGGCGCCAGAAGCATCCGTTCCCGATCCGCTGACATCACCCCAACCTGTTGCTGCGCCTTCAGTCCCGGCCTTCCGGCCCAGCTTCAATCTGGATGAGTTGCACGAAGCCATCGAACTGGTGCGCCAGATGGATCCGCCCGGCGTTGCCTGCCGCGACCTGCGTGAGTGCCTTATCTACCAGTTGCGCTACCACCAGCACCAACTCGAGTCGCACAAGAACGGCAACGGTGAGCGGGAGGCCACAGCGCAACTTCTCGCTGACGCGATTGCTATCGTCGACCAGCACCTGCGTGCTTTGCAGAACAAGCAGCACAAGGAAATCGCCCGCGCCCTTGGCCGGTCACCGGAGGTGGTGGAACACGCGCTGCATTACATCCGCACGCTCGATCCGCGCCCTGGCCTGCGCTACAACAAGGTCCAGCCGCGGCTGATCGAGCCTGATGTGGCCTTCGTCAAACACGGTGACGAATGGCTGGTCATCATGAACGACGAAGACGTTCCGCAGCTTCGTTTGAACCCAGCTTATCGGCGTCTCCTGGTCAAAGACGGCAACGACAAAGATACGCGCAACTATGTAAAGGAACGCTACAAATCAGCCATTCAGCTCATCAAGAACATCGAGCAGCGCAAGCAGACCATCATGAAGGTCTGCTATTCGATCGTCGCCCGGCAGCAGGATTTTCTGGAAAAGGGCATCGACGAACTCAAGCCCATGATGATCAAGGAGGTGGCCGAAGAAATCGGCGTGCATCCTTCCACCGTTTCCCGCGCGGTGGCCAGCAAGTACGCCCACACTCCGCAGGGCGTATTCGAGTTGCGTTACTTCTTCAGCGAGAGCGTGAACGGCCCCGAGGGCGGCAACACATCGTTGCTCATCCTGAAGCGCCGCGTAAAAAAGCTCATCGACGAAGAAGACCCCACCCGGCCGCTTACCGACGAGCAGATCACCCGCATCCTCCAGTCGCAGGGTATCCAGGTCACTCGCCGCACGGTCGCGAAATACCGGGAAGATATGCGCATCCCGAGCACCCACCAGCGCAGAGTGAAGAAGTGAGCAAAGCTTGTCATCCGAAGGCTGCCGCTTTTGCAGCCGAAGGACTTGAGCGAGTCACCGCGCGCCATCGCGTGAGCGATGGCAATCAAGCGCTAGACCAGCATCCTTGATAAATGCAGTGCCCGTAGTTAAAGACTGAACTTTCAGGAGGGGCGCTCATGAACGTGGAATACACCGGCAGGCAGTACGAAGTCACTCCCGCCATTCGCAAGGAAGTCGAAACCCGCCTTGGCAAAATCCGCAAAATTCTAGGCGACAAATTTGAAACCAAAGTGATCCTGGCGGTCGAAAAGCACCGTCACAAGGCGGAAATCACCATCAGCCCCCGCAATGGTCCCATCGTTGGACTCGCACAGGCCGGCGACATGACCGCTGCCGTCAACGAAGCTTTGGAGCATCTGGAGAAGCAGGCAGTCAAGTACAAGACGCGCTGGCGCACCCAGAAACGCCATAATCATAAAAGTGTAAGCCCCAAGAAATGGAACGGACGTGCCCCGGAGGTGCAAGTTGCTGCTGCTGTCGGCCTGAGTGAAGAGACTGCAGTCGACGTGGTCGTGCACAAGTTTCCGGCCGTTGCCAAGACCACTGAGGTTCATCTCGTCCGCTCCGATGATGCCGTGGCGATGCGTCCCATGACGCTCGAAGAAGCCATCAAGGAAGCCCACTTCCGCGACCGCGATGTCTTCGTCTTCCGCGATCCCAAGGGCAAGGTGATGGTGCTGCACCGCACCCGCGACGGCAAGATGGAACTGATCGAAGCGCCGTAGAGTGTCCGCGTAGGGGCAGCTGTCCTCACCTGCCCATCTGAGTGCAGTTCGGCAGCGCTAAATCGATGGGGACGGGCGTCCCGGCCCGTCCTTTTCCTGTGTGGCGCGGACCTGCCCTGAGCGAAGTCGAAGGGGCCCTCGCCCGCGGGTCTTGCCTATTTGAGATCGACCGCGTCGCCGCCAGGGATCCTCCGCTCAGCGCTCCCGATGTACCGTCTCCGGTGAGAACGCTGGCAGGCAAACAGCAATATATTCAGCCCCGCCCTCGTGGGGTGTGGAATATTGCACCCACTCGCCGCGGTGCGCAATGACCGCCTGGCCAACGGCGACGTCGATCTGCCCACCCTCGTGCTGCACTCGCACCATGCCTTTCAACACAATGGTGAACTCGTCGAACTCTGGCGCCTGCCTGGGTTCTTCCCATCCTTCAGGGCTGCGCATGTGGGCGACACTGACCGCGCCGGTGTCCGAGTTCACTCGTCCGATGTACTCATCGATCAACTTGGGTTTGTTGCCCGCAGAACGGATGCGGGTGGGTTGCGAAATCAGCGTAGGCATGGGAACTCCTTGGATGAAGCCGTAGTGTAGCAGCGGGATCGGCGCGTGAGATGGGATCCCGAAGCTAAACTTTCCCAGCCGACAGGCTCCGGGCGCTTTCCGGCCGTGATTTGGCCAGCACGTCAACTGCAGGAAAGGAAACCGCAGAGGTGAAGGTTTGATCGGGAGGCAGGGTCCCGGTTTGAATGGCATGTGCTAGCATGTCCAGTGCCTTCCCTGCGTTTGGCGGAATAAAGATGGTGGCGGTCAGCAATCCACGGCGTACCCAGACTTGCCCGCTGTTGGGGAGGCCGTCGCATCCGAGATACGGCAGGCTCAGCCAGCGGTCGCGCGCCGAGCCCTCCGGCATCTCCTCAAAGGCTTTTCTCGCGCCCATGGCCATCGAATCATCCTGGGCGATGATCGCGTCAATGTGGGTCTGGTGCGAGGTTGAAAGGCGAAGCCAGGAGCTTACCGTCCGATGTGCGGTGGCTTCGGTCCATTGTGCCTTCATCAACTTTACTTGCACTTCAGCCGGCTTGGTCTCATACATGCCAGCGGTGCGCTGTTTCGCCGCCAAGCTCTCTGACGGTCCCTGAATGTATAGCGCCGAGCCGCCGCGCGGCAGAATCGCGTCCATTTGCAGCCCCTGGATCCGGCCAATCTCCTCGTGGTCTGAAGTGAGGCTGAACGCTGGAATTCGATAGGCCTTGCGCAATTCGGCAAGATAATCAACATCGCGATTCAAGACCGCCCAACCGATTCCGGCCCCCGCTGCGGCCCGGGCAACCTGTGGTAGCGCGGTCCCGCCAACCGGTTCAAACAGAATTCCGTCTGGATGAGAATCCGAGCGTGACTGAATGACTTTCAGCAGTTGCTGGCTTTGGGTGATGGCGTCGTTATCGGCATACAGAATCTGCAGTTGCACGCCCAGGCGTTGCGCCGCTTCCTGCGCCGCTGTGGCCTGCTCGACCTGGTAGTCGTTATCGTCGTTGGTAAGAGAAAGTACGAAGTTCAACTTCTTCATGAGAGCGCGCCCTGCCAACTCATCATAGCCCGAGCCGCCGAGGAAAACATGGTGACTGCGGTAACTACCAGCAGCAGGCCCGCCCGTTTGGGATGGGCTGAAGGATTCGTCGCGGAGTCCGCCAGTGCTAGAATGCGCAGGTCAGGAGAAACGATTTAATGCAGCGAATTGTTGTGATGTTGGTGCTGCTGGCGTCGTGCGCAATCCCGGAATGGGTGCAAAGCAAGCTGTCGACTCACTGGGAAGAACTCACAGCCGCAGATTTTCGCAGTGCGATCTCGCAATCGAAAGGCACCTGCCTGTTGCCGTTCGGGATCCTCGAAAAACACGGCCCTCACATGCCACTGGGAACTGACCTGCTGGATGTGCGCTATGCAGCGCTGCACGCCGCCGAGAAGGAATACGCTGTGGTTTTTCCGGAATACTACTTTGGACAGATTTTTGAGGCGCGCCATGAGCCGGGCACCGTCGCCTACAGCGCTCATTTGCAGTTGGAGTTGCTGCAGGAGACTACAGATGAAATGGCCCGCAACGGCTGCAAGAAAATCATCATCGTGAACGGCCACGGCGGCAACGAGAACCTGCTGCCGTTCTTCGCCCAAACTCAACTCGAAAAGCCACACGACTACGTCGTGTATGTTCTCCCAGTTCTCGAGGCCCCGCCGGGTGGCCCGCCGAAGAAATCTTCCGGACCTGACATGCACGCCGGTGAGTCGGAGACATCGAAGATGCTGATCGCGCGTCCCGATCTCGTGCATATGGACAGGGCGAACCAGGAGTCGGGCGCCGATCAGTCGCGGCTGAAGCTGCCCGACGATCTCTACACCGCAATTTGGTGGTACGCGCGTTTTCCCAATCATTATTCGGGCGAAGGAGGAGCAGCCACCAAGAAACGTGGTGAATTTGAAATGAGTCATTGGGAAGATGCGATTGTAGAGGCCATCCGCGCGGTGAAAGCCGACCAGGAAAGCTTGCAGTTGCAGAACGAATTCTTTGAGAAAGCCAGGCATCCGCTCGACACGCAGCCGTAGGTAGAGCCTAAGCACATCGCCGGATCAAAATATGTCGTCCACACTCCCCACCACCGCTGCCCGAGAGGATCCCGCATCGTCAGTCCGCCCGCCCGCCGCGCGCCTCGTCTCGCTCGATCTCTTCCGCGGCGCGACCATCGCGGGCATGATTCTGGTCAACAATCCCGGCGACGAACTGACCACTTACCCGCCGCTGCAGCACGCGCAATGGAACGGCTGGACGCTGACCGATCTGGTCTTTCCATTCTTTCTGTTCATCGTCGGGGTCTCCATGGCTTTTTCTCTCAGCTCAAGGCTGCAGCGCGGCGCGTCGCGGCAAAAGCTGCTCGGCCATGTGCTTTGGCGAGGGCTGATTCTCTTTGCGCTGGGTATGTTCCTGAACGGTTTTCCCAATCAGTATCAATTGGCATCATGGCGCGTTTACGGAGTGCTGCAGCGCATCGCCATCTGTTATGTGATCACTTCAATCCTCGCGCTTTGGACGGGCAAACGGATCTGGATCACCACCGCCGTGGCTTGTCTGGTTGGTTACTGGATTCTCATGCGTTACGTTCCTGTCCCCGGATTCGGCGTGCCTACCCATGACATTCCGCTGCTCGATCCCGACCGCAATCTGGCGGCGTGGCTCGATCGCAAGCTGCTGGCGGGCCACCTTTACGAAGGGACGCGTGATCCCGAAGGCGTGATCAGCACCATTCCTGCCGTCGCCACCAGCTTGCTGGGCCTTCTGACCGGCGACTGGCTCCGGTCCGCGCGCTCGCCAAGAAGCAAAGTTCTGGGGATGCTCTCGCTTGGAATTCTCGGCGTAATCGCCGGCGAAACGTTTAATCTGTGGTTCCCCATCAACAAGAAGCTCTGGACAAGCTCTTTTGTGCTCCTCACCGTCGGCCTCGCGCTGCTCTGCCTCGCGGCCAGTTACTGGATCGTGGACGCCAGGAAATGGCGAGGACGCTGGACCACCTTTTTCCTGGTTTTCGGAATGAACGCGATTGCCGCTTACGGGTTTTCTGAGTTGATCTCTCACTGCCTGGATCGTTTTTCCGCGGCTGGCGGATTGACTTGGCAGGAATGGCTCTACCAGCACGGCTTCGCGCCGCTTGCCAGTCCAGTGAACGCGTCGCTGCTGTATGGAATCAGTTACGTCTTGATGTGCTGGCTGGCGATGTGGGTCTTATATCGGAAGGGAATCTTCCTGAAGATTTGAGTAGCGCTAGCGGAAACCGCTGAACATGACCACGTCAGTATCATTGTAGCGGGCGCGGGTAAGCGCGAACTTCTTGCCATCCTTTGACCAGACGTAGGCGACAATCGAAGAAGGCTCCGTCTCGAAGTGCGTCAACTGAATGGGCGCACCGCCGCCGAGCGGCTGCATATAGAGGTGGGATGCGCTTCCTACGGTGTGAACGTAGGTGAGCGCGTGCCCATCCGGCGTCCAGCCGAGATTGCTCAACGACCCAGGCGCATCGATCTCCTGCACCGCTGCTCCGCCCTCCAGTTTCTGCACGACATACTTTGACTTTGCGCCGGCGCCCTGGCCCTCCGTTCGCACGTAGACTACCGACGTTCCGTCCGGAGAGACCGCTGGCGGGCTCACGTTCCCATTGGCCAGTTCTACCGGTGTACCGCCATCCGTTGAGAGCTTGAAAATGTGCGCGATGGTATCGTTCGCCACCAGCCCGCGATACGCCACCCATTTCCCGTCCGGGGTGCAGGAAGATTGCTCGGCGTCCTGCCCGAATTCAAGCTGCTTAAGCTCTCCGGTCGCTGAATTCAGCCGCCACAAGTTTACGGTGTTCTTATCGGAGACGATGGAAAGGATGACCAAGTCATTCGGGCCACATGCTTCCGGGTCGAACGTCAACGAACTGCTTTCCGCAATGCGGGTCCGGCCACTTCCGTCCGCGGCCGTGGAAAAAATGCGAAACGCTACGTCCATCTGCAGCAGCTTGCCGGAAGCCGTCCAGGAGAGGGTGTAGCCCGTCGCCTGCTCGTTCGAGATCGGTGTCAGCTTCCAATCGATTTTGTCATTCAGCGTAGCCGGCGCATCGCCGACATAGATCGTCGCTGAAGGGCGCGATTGAGTAGTCACGAACGATTTGCCGTCAGCCGTTACCCCGAGCGAATTGTATTGATTCAAATCGTTGGTGACCTTGAACGGTTCCCCGTTAGGATAAGGCTGAAACCAGACTTGCGGCCGAAGCCCCGCCGACTTTTCGGCGCCCACAAAAAACAATCCGGAAGCGTCCGGCAGCCAGGCCACCGAGTTGATCAAAACATCGATCGGGAACTCCCGAACCAGTTTTCCCTCGGGTGTCAGCACCTGTATAGAACAGAGGCTCTTCGCCCCGAGTTCAACCGTCGCGATCGCAATGTAGTCGCTGGAGGCCGACCACGAAGGGTCAGCTCTAAAGCCTCTGCCGGCGGTCTGCATTCGGTAGATCACGTGCTCGCCGCTTCCATCCGCATTCGCAATCAGCAACTGATCTTCGCCGGTTGCTTGAATCGAGCGCCGATACGTCATGCGTTTGCCGTCGGGCGAAAACGAAACTGTGCTGGCGACGTCGCTTACAACCTGGCGAGATGCCCCACCCAGCGCCGGCACAACATAAATATTGACGTTGTTCTGATTGGCGGGGTCCCGGTGCGCGTAATAAAGATAGTTGCCGTCAGGTGTGAAAGTCGCGCCGGAGCCAAAGAATCCAGATTGCGGAGGAACGACCGTCACTTCGCTGCCGGTTGAGACCTGCTTGACCTGCAGGCTGCGCTCACCTTGTCGCCGGCCGTAGGCAATCATTTTTCCATCCGCAGAGATCGCTGCAAAGCCCACCGCCTGCCCATGATCGGTAAGCTGCTTGACGTTGATGTTGCGAGTGTCGATGGCCGGTCCGCTGCGGCTGAGAAGTTTGTAGATGCCGAACGCCGCAGCGAGCACGAGCACCACAACCACGGCGGCGACCGCGATCAGCATTCCCTTGTGTCGCTGAGCCTCGGCAATCACGACCGAAGCAGACGATGTCTGCGCACGGCCGGCAGAGATTTGTCCCGAGGAACCGGCGGAGGCGGATGCCACGACTTGTTCCGGAGACGTTTCAGCCAGTGTCTTGCCTGAATCGGTCTCCCGCTTCAGCCGCTTCAGGTCGGCCCGCATTTCCGAAGCATGTTGGTAACGCAGGTCCCGGTCCTTTTCGAGGGCCTTATTGATGATGCGCTCGAGTTCCTGCGGCACGTCCGGATTCAGCCGCACCGGAGCCGGCGGCGCCTTATGCAAAATCGCGTCGAAGATGACTCCCGAGCCTTCGCCGCGGAACGGCACGGTTCCGGTCGCCATCTCGTACAGCACCGCGCCAAATGAGAACAAGTCGGTGCGCCCATCCAAATCTTTGGCTCGCACTTGTTCCGGCGACATATAAGCGATCGTTCCTACAGTCGTCCCCGGGCTGGTCAGGTCGCTGCCGGCCGTGGCGCTAGCGGTCGCTTCTGGATCCCGGCTCGTTCCGGTGACCTTGGCCAGGCCGAAGTCGAGAATTTTCGCGTGCCCGCGCTTGGTCACGAAAATGTTCGCCGGCTTGATGTCGCGATGCACAATGTGTTCGTTGTGCGCCGCATCGAGCGCGTCGGCGATCTCGATCGAGAGTGCCAGCAGGGTTTCGATTTCCAGCGGGCGCTGCGAGACCAGGTGCTTGAGCGTGTCGCCGTCCAAAAACTCCATAGCGATGAAGGCCTGGCCATCCTGCTCGCCAATGTCGTAGATGGTGCAGATATTGGGATGGTTGAGCGCCGAAGCGGCGCGGGCCTCGCGGCGAAACCGCTCCAGCGCCTGCGGATCGTGGGCCACGTCGCTGGGAAGAAACTTCAAGGCCACGAAACGGCCCAGGCGGGTATCTTCCGCCTTGTAGACCACACCCATCCCACCGCCGCCCAATTTTTCGATGATGCGGTAGTGCGAGATAGTCTGGCCAATCATGGGTAGAGCAACATCGTAGGTTCCGTGGTGTTACTAAGTCAAACTGTTATAAGGATAAACGGTTGCCCGTGTCGGCAGCCGCCTAGCCCTCTTGTCATTCCGAACCGCTTCAGCGGTGAGGAAGCTGCTTTCCTTCCGGATCCCCTACAAAGTTGTCATCCTGAGAGCCCGCGCTTTGCTTCGCGGGCCGAAGGATCTCAGTCTCTACAACTTCCTTGGCGAGACGCGCCGGGCTCAGCCCGGCACCGCCGGCTCTAATGCCACCCAACCGCCCTCCCACCCTTGCCTTTTCAACCCTTTAGCCCCATAACTTGGGTAACGTTTCCCACCCCCGAACGTGGTGCTACGCTCCTTTCATAGAAGCTAAAAATCAGGCGTTTCCGAGGGCCATGATGCTCCGCCGATGGTGTGCTTGTCTGCTCCTGCTGTGCACGTTTGCGTCCGCCAACGCCAAGGACGCTGCGAAGCGCTCGAGCCAGCAACCCGCGACCCTTCCGGTCACAACTTCTTCCGCCCAAGCTCGGAAATACTTCGAACGGGCCATGCGGCGTTTCGAAGATTACCGTCTTGCCGAAGCCTTGCCGGACCTTAGGGCAGCGACCAGCGCCGATCCTGAGTTTGCTCAGGCCTATATCATGACTGCCAAAATCAGCAAGGATCCGGCCGAGCAGACGGCCGCCCGGACGCGCGCCAAAAAACTGGTGCCCACGGTTACTCCGGGCGAGCAACTGCTGATCCGCTGGCTGGCGGGTGCGCAGGAGGATGATTACCTTCCTGCGATCGCTGCCATGAACGATCTGCTGGCGCAGTTTCCCGACGACTACCGTTTGGCGTTTCTGGCCGGAGACTGGCTGGTCCTGCAGGCGCGCTATGAGCAGGCGGCCGTGGTGCTCAACCATGCCCTGACGCTCCGGCCGGATTATCCCGCAGTCTTGAACGACCTCGGTTACACCTACGCGTACAGCGGCGACTTCGAAAAAGCCTTCGCTGCCATGGAACGCTACGCAGCCCTGGAGCCGGACGAGCCTAACCCGCGCGATTCCTACGGCGAGCTTCTGCGCATGGACGGAAAATTCGAGGCGGCTCTGGAGCAGTACCGCATGAGCGTGCGCATCGATCCCAATTTCGGTTCCGAAGTCGGCATCGCCGACACTTACGCGCTGATGGGCAGAGAAGAAGATGCGCGTGAAGAGTACGACCGGGCCATCGTGTTTGCCGGCAGCCAAAGCGACAAGATCGAATACGAGCTGCAATCCGCGGTCACCTGGATTCGAGTGAACAATCGCAAGCAGGCAGAAAAGAGCCTGGATCAAGTGGCCAGGCATGCCCATGCGGCGGGTCTCGGCCGCCTGGAAGCCGAAGCGCACCGGGTAGCCGCCATGTACGAGCCCGATAGCGGCGCGGCGCTGAAACATCTGCAGGCAGCCGAACACGCTCTTGGTGAGCACCAGCTTTCGGCCACGGATCGTAATGAAGAGCACGCCCGTATTCTGCGGGTGAAGGCCTCACGCTTGGCAGATGCGGGAAACACGGCCGCGGCCTCCGAGGCAGTGGACCAGTTGGCCGCGATGGCTGAGAAGAGCCGGAGCCAGGCCATTCAACTTTCTTACCACGGCGCAGCAGGCGCTTTGCTGATGGCTCAGGGCAAGTTTGCAGACGCGATTCCACATCTGGAGGAAGGGACTGACGATCCGCTCGCTATGCGTCTTCTCTGGCGTGCCTACAGCAGCACTGGCGCCTCCCAGCAGGCGCAGGCGCTGGCCACCAGGCTGGCCGCGTTCAATGTTCCCACCGTCGAGCAGGCACTGGTGGTGCCGCAATTCCGCGCTGGCCTGGTCAGTCAGGCGGGCGAGCCGTAGGCCGAAGCGCACCCTTACCATGCCACGCATTCCCATCTTCAGACTGGGTCAGCCGGCGGAGGAAGCCATCCCGCCTCGCCTCGCCAGCTTCACGCCCTCGCTTCCTCTCGAAGGTTTGCAGGTCGGCGTCGATAACTTGCGCCACGATGTCCATCTCAGCCCCAAATTCGTGGAGCAGACCCGCCTGCATATAGTCCGCTTGCTGATGCGGCACGGGGACGTAGAAGGATTGATCGCCGCCGAACCGTCGCCCAAACCCGGGGAACACTTCCTGCGGCCGGCTGCTGCCAAGGCCCAGGGTAAGGTTGAGTTCAGTGATTTCAAACCGCTCTTGGCGGAAATGCACGTAGCCGCGCTGAACCGCGCCAAGGCCGAAGGCGCTCCGGTGCTGGATCTTCTGGCGCGAGCAGCCATTCTCAAATTTCTGCGGGCTGAACTCGGCTTGCAGTTTGCCCAGATCGTGGAACGCTGCCGCATTGCCGTAAAAAGCTATGAAAACTTCCGCCATCAGAAGGCGCTGGAGTATCGCGAGCGCGCCGCGGGTTTTCAGGTGGCCAAAAAGATCATCCTGCGGAAAATCGGGCAGGAACTGTTTCGCACTCTCCGCGATATTGAAAAGGAAACCCTGGCCCGGACCCGCCGCTCCCTGTTCGGAACCAGCGACGAAGAGCGCTACAAGATTTTCCTGAATCCGTTGATTTTCACCGAGGATGGCCGTGACCCCTACCTCACCGCCGAGCAGTATGTGATGTTGGGAAACTTCGATCGCGATCCCGACCGTTTTCCCAACATGCGCAGGATCGCCTGCGAATTTCTGCGCTCGCTGAATCTGGAACTGGGCGAGGACGCGGAGCGGACGCTGGACGGCTGGCTCAACGTTCCGGAAAATGCTCAGGAGCTCGTCGGCGGGGGCACCCCGGATGATTCCACCCCCGAAGGCCGCTGGCAAAAGGAGCGGCTTTCTGCCTGGGTCGGTTGTTTGGAACGTGAGAAGCTCATGGAATATGTGGTGGCGTCGTATGAAGTGGCGCCGCTGCTGTCCGAATATTCCCCGCTGGTCAATCCGCAGCAACTGAAGAATGCCCTGATTTCGCGGGAAGAGCGCGCCCGCGTGGAAAAACTCATCGCCGACCACGGCAAACTGTCGGCGGACGCCTTATACGCGGCCATTGACCGCGTCGCCGGGTGTCGTGGAGCAGAGCGCGCCAAGATGGCTGGCCGCTTCCTGCGCGACCTGCTCCGTTATCACCGCGACTGGCGTCAGTTGGAAGCGCTGAATGGCGCGCTGGACGGCATCAACCTGATCGCCAATGAAAAACTCCGCCAGCTCTCCGCCATGAATGGGACCCTCTATCAATTCTTGTTGGGGGAAGAACAGAAGTCGGGCGAAGAGAAGATCGCGCGCCACGTCATCATCAAGGCCGACGTCCGCGATTCCTCGCGGCTGACTCGCTCGCTGATGGAACGCGACATGAATCCGGCTTCCTACTTCAGCCTGAATTTCTACGATCCGGTCAACAAACTTCTGCCCAAGTACGGGGCCACCAAGGTCTTCCTGGAAGGCGACGCTATTATTCTGGCGATTTTGCAGCGCGAGAACGAGCCTGGACTCGCGGTCGGCCGCGCCGCCGTGCTGGCGCGGGAAATCATCGAAATCGTCCGCGGATATAACGAACTGCTGCAGCGTTCCGGCCTGCCCAGCCTTGAGCTCGGGGTCGGCATTTCATATCAGGATTCTGCGCCCATGTATCTGATGGATGGCACCCAGCCCATCATGATTTCCGATGCGGTCAACGAAAGTGACCGGCTGTCCTCCTGCAGCAAACGCGTGCGGAAGACGGTGACCGCCTTGCAATCGCCCTTTCACGTCTACGCCTTCCAAACTGTGAACGACGTGGCGATGGAAGAGAGTTCCGAGGACACGCTGCTGAAATACAACGTGAATGGAATCCGCATGAGCGAAGCCGCCTTCCATAAACTGCAGGAGGAAATTTCACTGCAGCCCTGCGCTCTCGAATTCCCCGGACTCCAGATGCAGGGAGAATTCCGCTTGTGGAGCGCGCTGGTGCCGGTGGGCAATGATGTCTTCCGCAAGATTGTGGTCCGGGCCAGCCGCGTTCCGCTGGTCGAGGCCCGCACTTGCGCTCTGCAGCACTGGACCGATCAGTGGTACTACGAAGTCTGCGCCAATCCTGCTGTTTACGCCATGCTGGAAGCTAAGACCGCGGCGGGCAAATAGGCGGATTGGGGCATCGGACCTCACCTCTTGTCATTCCGAATCCGCGGTGAGGAATCTGCTTTGCTGTGCGGCCCCCACCCTAAGTTGTCATCCTGGCCCGCGCCTTGCTTCGCGGGCCGAAAGCCTGCCCTGAGCGAAGCCGCGTCGCGCAGCGACGGGCGAAGTCGAACGGGGATCTCGGTCTCCACGACTTCCCGGGGTGGGAGACGACGCAATAACCGCGCGTTCGGCTCGCTTCCTTGTCAGATTGCCCACTATCCTGATTGGGTTATTGTCCCGCCCGTAACGGTGAGATCAGCAGCCCCGCGGCGGCTTTTTTTTGGGGTTCCGATTTGTCCGCTTGGTAGGTGAGATCCAGAGAACCCTCGGCGGTTGGAGAAGCGTCCGCCAACAACGCCGCCAGGCCGCGGAACGATCGTCCCACGTCGATGCTGTCATGCAAAGCCACGGGTGTGCCTTTGTCAATGGCAGGAGCTACCGCCTGGTGATTGTTGGGGATCTTCCACAGCACTTTGCAATTGGTGGCGGCTTCCACATCTTCGTCGCCGAAGCCGGGAATCTTCTTGTAGCGGTTGAGCACCAGCCGTACGCGATCGCGCCCTGCCCCTTCCTCAAGGAAAGTCCGCAAGCGGCTCGCGCTCCACAGCGAGACCACATCGGCCTGCGCCACCAGCAACACCGCATTCGACAGTTCGCACAGCATGCGGGCTGTGTCGTCGATGCGGTTCGAGGCGTCCACAATCACATAGCGAAATTGCGACACCAGAATATCGAACAGACGTGCTAGTTCCGCCGCGGTCGGCGTGGCCGCCAGAGGTTGCTGCGGGCCCGCCAGCAATTGCAACCCGTTTTTGCAGGAAGTCATCAGCCCCTGCAGCAGGGAACTGTCGATCCGGTGCAGGTTTTGCAGGGCATCGGCCAAGCCGAAGGTTGGCCGGACATTCAGGTGCAGAGCGGTGTGTCCGAGCGAGGCGAAATCCACCATCAGCACACCAGAGTGCAGTTCCTGGAGGGCCATTGCCGTGTTCACCGCGACGGTGGTGGCTCCCGCGCCCCCCTTGGCATTGGTGACCGTGAAAACCCGGGCGCGGCCTGAGGAGGTGCGCGCCTTGCCGCGTGAGGCTGCAAAGCGGGTGAATGCTTCTACCATCGCTTCGGCGCTGGTGTTGCGTTCCAGAAACTCTCGCGCCCCGGCGCGCATGGCGGAAACGATGGACTCAGGATTGTTCATCGCACCCACCGCGAAGATCACGATCTCGCTGGTGTTGTTGCTGATGAGTTCGATGGCGTGAATGGCCCGCTGCGCATTCTGCGGATCGATGTCCACCAGAACCACTTCCGCACGCACGTCCTGGATTTGACGCAGGATGGAGTCGGTCTGGCTGGCGGGAAAACCCACGTGGCCGAAGACATTACGGCCGATCTGCGTGGTCTCCAGGCGTTGCTGGAGCCCTGCCAGCCGTTCTTTGTCCTCGGTCAGAAGAGCTACTGCAATGCCGTGCATCGCTGCGGCCTCAATGAATTACCTGGTACCTTACATGTTAAAAAGAATTGGAGATTACGCCAAGTGACCTTTGTAACCGGCCTCTGCAAAGCGACTCCTTTCCCACCTTCGCCCGGATTCCCACTCGAGGTAAAGGGCCTACGCAGTGGCGCATCGCCGCCAAACGGGAGGAGTATCAGCAGATTACCTTCATTCTATTGAAAAAACGGCCGTTTGAAAAGCCGTTAATGCCGTGAAACAGGCCGTGGCTGTGCAAAAGTCGCTCGCATCGACGATTCTACACGTCATATATTTACGTTTGCGCGCGAACAACGGATGCATCCAAAGCGTGATTGTCATCCTGGAGCGAGGCTCGCGAAGCGTCAATGACTGCCTCATCCCAAGTTGTCATCCTGAGAGCCCGTGCTTTGCTTCGCGGGCCGAAGGATCTCGGTCTCCACAACCTTATGGGCGAGACCCGCAGCGTGCCAAACTGACTCACTGATCCACGCCTCGCTTTGCCCCTCACCACACTTCATGGCATCCTAAGAAAGAATTCAAGTGCCAGCTACGACGCAACTTCCCGAGGACCGGTCACCAACCAGCCCAGCCCGGGGAAGAATTCAGCTGTCCGCGACCCTGCGCGCCTTACGCCACCGCAACTTTCAACTTTTTTTCAGCGGCCAACTCATTTCACTGATCGGCACCTGGATGCAGAGCGTGGCCCAGGCGTGGCTCGTCTATCGGCTGACGGGGTCGTCGCTTTTACTCGGCTCGGTCGGATTTGCCAGCCAGTTTCCCGTGTTCCTGGTCGCTCCCCTGGGCGGCATCGTCGCCGACCGCTGGAACCGGCAAAAGGTGGTCATCGCCACCCAGACTGCCTCCATGATTCTTGCCTTGATCCTTTCCGTGCTCACGCTGTCCGGAGTTGTGCAGGTCTGGCACATTTTCGTGCTGGCTGCTTCGCTGGGTGTGGTCAATGCTTTTGACATACCGGGACGCCAGTCTTTCCTCGTCGACATGGTCGGAAAGGAAGACCTGATGAATGCCATCGCGTTGAACTCCTCCATGTTCAACGGCGCGCGCATCATTGGACCGGCGATTGCCGGAATCCTGGTGGCCAGAATCGGGGAAGGCTGGTGCTTTTTTGTCAACGGCGTGAGCTACATTGCGGTCATCATCGGATTGTTCCTCATGCGTGTGCCACCGCCCGTCCGTCGCGCATTTGCCTCACCCCTGGCGCACTTTGTCGAAGGCGCCCGTTTCGTTCGCCAGACCGCGCCCATCCGGGCGATCCTTCTGCTGCTCGGGTTGGTGAGTCTGGTGGCCATGCCCTACACCGTGCTCATGCCCATCTTCGCCGACAAGATCCTGCACGGCGGAGCGCGCGGCCTGGGTATCCTCATGGGTGCGACCGGCGTGGGCGCGCTGCTCGGCGCCTTGACTCTCGCCGCAAAAACCGGCGTTCACGGGCTCGGCCGATGGGTGGCGTTTTCCTGCGCCGGCTTCGGCGTCAGCCTGATTGCGTTCTCGTTCTCTCACCACTTCTGGCTCTCCGCCGCACTTCTGCTGCCGGTCGGATTCAGCATGATGCTGCAAATGTCCTCGTCGCACACTTTGATCCAGGCCATGGTTCCGGACCATCTGCGCGGGCGCGTGATGGCGGTCTACTCGATGATGTTCATGGGCATGGCCCCGTTCGGCGCGTTTTTCGCCGGAGCACTCGCTGACCACGTCGGCGCGCCAGTCACCGTAGCGATGGGCGCAGTCGCAGCCGTGGGTGGCGCCGCGTTATTCGGATTACAATTGCCCAAAATCCGCGTGGAAGCACGCCGCCTGATTGTGGCGCAGACCATGGCTGGCGGCAGCCCGCCGGAAGAAATGACCGCAAGGGTGGTGGAAGACTAAAGCAGCTTACGGCTTCGGGCCGAAGATGTAAGCCGCACCCTGAAATAGGTTGCCGTTTACGGTGGAATTTTGAGCGCCCACTACGACGAACTTGCCGCTGAAGGCCACGGCCCCCCCGAAAAACGCTGTGTTCGTCTTATCCGAGGGCGTTAGGGAAAGATTCGGGGTCGAGGTACTCGCCCAACCCGTCGAAGGTTTGACGTAGGCAAAGACCCTGCCGGGGGCGTCGAACCGGGTTGTGAACGCATAAGGCGCTCCTGCCAGAACGACATTTCCCTCTACAGCCACGGAGTAGCCAAACTCAATTCTGGTGGGGGCAGGAACTGTCAGCGTGGCAGTTTGTTTCATATCGGTCCAACCGGACGAGGGTTCATAAACACATATACGGCTCCCGGACCGATCGGCCTCGGAAAAGGTAAAACGGGGACGCTCAGCACCGCTGTCTTGCCGTCCCCAAGTGCCACGGAGCCGAAGAAGTTATATTGGGGCAGACTGCCCAGTACCGTTAGCGTTGCCGTTGGCTGGGCATCGACCCAACCCGTGGGTGGCTTGACGAACACGTAAGCCCCTGTCGGTATGAGGTGGTAAATCCCTCGACACCTGCTAGGATAACGTCTCCGCTGATGGCGACTTTATTTCCTAGGCCGAAAGCCGCCGTCACGGCTGAGAGAGCGGCGGTAGGAGTAGACGTGCTGGCCCATCCGCCGGGCGGCTCGGTGAATACGTAAACTGCGCTGCCGTTCGCACCCGCCACGATCGTGCTCCCGTCCGCACTCATGGCCACGGAATACCCTAAGTACGATTGAGAGGCAGTGAGGGTCAGCTCCGCAGTCGGGGTCATATCGGTCCATCCACCTAGCGCCTCGACGAACACATCAACTGCCCCTTGATTGTTTGAACCAGCGTCTGATGCCCCGACGACGATCGTGCTCCCATCGCCGCTGATAGCGACTGAACTGCCAAAGCTATCGTACGTCACGTTGCCGTCCACCAGCTTCGCTGCCTGCACCCAATTAGTACCGGATCCAACGAACACATATGCCGCTGCCGGTGGAACATGCGGTGCACCGACGACGATAGTGCCTCCCGCTATCGCCACAGCGTCGCCAAACTCAGCGGAAGCCGTCCCGTCCGACGCCGTCAGTTCGGCCAATTGCGTGATCTGTGCATTGGCTGCGCCAGCGACGAGCAACACCAGCATTAGGAGGAGAGCGAGGACGCGCGTGAGCTTCATGGGCCCTCCGTCGTTGCTTTGGCTCGAAGGTGCTGCGGCGATTAAATGCTTTTTCATGGGCGTCTCCTGGCTTGAGATTGACCGGGGGCCCAACTGCTAAGACATCCGAAGAAATAAACCCGTGGGAGAGCGACAGTCCACCAGCGCCAGCGATCCGGTCGGCTCAACTAACGGAGGGAACCAGCACTCGTGCCCCGCAATGTAGCTAACGGTTTGTGGTGTGTGAAGGGGACGAAAGGCTCAACAATTGCTCAGGATTTCGGCTTGCTAAGCTTTCATGTCGTTACTGGGGCCCTTCTACCCTCCAACTCCCCGATGCTCGCCCGCAACACCTCCGCCGAATGCTGCAGTTTCTTTACCTCATCGGGCGCCAGTTGCAGGCGCAGCACCTCTTTGACTCCGGAGTGGTTCAACACAGTCGGCAAGCTCAGGCACACATCGCTGATCCCGTAGTAGTCATTGATGAGGCTCGAAACCGGGAGCACCGTGTTCTGGTCGCGCAGGATGGCCGCGACGATTGTGACCAGGGAGGATGCGATCCCGTAGTAGGTCGCGCCTTTGCGTTGGATCAGGGCTGCCCCCGCATCGCGAGTTCGTACAAAGACATCTTCCAGGGCTGCCGCATGACCGGGCAGCCCGCGATTCTGGCACAAAGTTTCGAGTTTCGTTCCCGCAATATTCGCCAGCGACCACACCGGCACTTCGGTATCGCCGTGTTCGCCGATGATGTGAGCATGGACGCTGTGCGTATCCACGCCGAAATGCTGGCTGAGCAGGGTGCGGAAGCGCGCCGTGTCGAGCACTGTGCCGGACCCGATGACTTGCCGCGCCGGCAACCCGGATAATTGCAGCGCCGCGTAGGTCATCACGTCGACTGGATTGGTTGCGATCAGGAGCACGCCGTTTCGATTGCTGCTGACGAGCGGCGGAATGATTTCCTTTAACAGGGCATAGTTCTTTCGCAGCAGATCGAGACGGCTATCGCCCGGTTTACGCGCCACGCCCGCGGTAATGACAACCACCCCGGCGTCGGCGCAGTTTGTGTAATCCCCAATCGAAATCTGAGTCGCTGGGGTGAAGGCCTGCGCATGTTCCAGGTCCATCACTTCGCCTTCAGCTTTGGCCCGGTTCGAGTCAATGAAAACAATGTCATTCGCTACGCCGGTCAACAGCAAGCCGTAAGCGAAAGTGGCTCCGACTCTTCCCGCACCAATGATTGCGACCCGAGACTTCGTCATCTTTAGCCTCCTCTCGATTATCTTCAGCGTAGCGCGGCAGAGGGCGTTATCTCTGTGATGATGGTCACGGGATGTGACTGGGCAATCTCACGCGTGCCGATTTGGGAGAAGTTGCAGAAGCCGCGCAAGAATATCGCCTACGGCGTAACGGCGCGCGGGGAAAATGTGGGGTTCGGTGGAGCAGCGCTTTAGCGCTGCATTACTGGCCCTTCTTATGATCCCGCGCTTTAGCGCCTGAGGTACTTACAGGGGTTTTGCCGCTGGGTCCCACTCACATCGGGCCATGCCAGCTCGAGAAGACAGGCTGTGTCTCCTCGTCCTCTTTGACTCCGGCCAGGGTCGTTCCGCCGTATTCAAATCCCTTTTCGAAGGCTTGCAGATTCAACTCGCGAAAGCTGGCGGGTACCGAGTCAGCCACCGCTTTGCGGACAGCGTCGGCATCAAGCAACTGGGTCACCGCGATGAAAAATCCTACCATCACCGCATTCAGCACCATGCGTTTGCCCAGTTCTTCCGCGATGCGGGTCGCGGGCACACTGTAAACTTTGATATCTCGCTGCAGATCGTCCACGCGAACCAGGTCCTGCTCGATGATTAGAGTTCCGCCAGTCTTCAGTTCCGGAACGAAGCGCGTGTAGGCCTCTTGCGACATCACTACCAGGATGTCCGGCTGCGTGACGTATGGATAAAGCACCGGCGAGCTGGAAAGAATCAGCTGCGCGCTGCACGCACCACCGCGCGCCTCCGGGCCGAAGTTCTGCGTCATGGTGGCAAATTCGCCCTGGTAGATGGAAGCCGCTTTGCCTAGCACCATGGCCGAAAGAATTACGCCCTGCCCGCCAAAGCCCGCGATGCGAATCTCGGTTAGCTGCATACCATCTCCGGTTGTTCCACGAATTGTGGGCCCAGCGCTTCACTGTACTGCGCCCGCATCATGGTCTGGTAGTCAGGACGGTCGCGGTCCACAAACTTGCCCACCACGATCTCGCCCGTCATCGTGAGTCCGACTTCGCTGGTCGGCGCGCCGTGCCGCACTTTGCTCTTCTCTTTGTAGTACTTCATCGTGTCGAGGCCATCGCCCAGCTTGTTGCGGCGCTGATAGAGCGTGGGGCACGGCGAAATGACTTCGATAAACGAAAAGCCCTTTTTCTGGAACGCCTCCGCCATCGATCGCGCCAGTTGCCGCACATGGAAAGTCGTCCAGCGTGCCACGTACACTGCGCCCGCCGCTTCGACCAGATGCGGCAGATTGAAAGCCGGCTCGAATACACCATACGGGTTGGTGGAAGTAATCGCATGATCGGGCGTGGTGGGCGCGGTTTGGCCGCCCGTCATGGCGTAGATCAGATTGTTCACACAGATAACTTTCAGGTCGATATTTCGCCGCGCGGCGTGAATCAGGTGGTTGCCTCCGATGGCCGAGAGATCGCCATCGCCCGAATACACCACAACGTTCAGCTTGGGATTCGCCAGCTTCAGGCCGGTCGCAAACGGAATTGCCCGGCCGTGTGTGGTGTGAAAAGAATCCAGCTTGACGTATCCTGCGACCCGTCCGGTGCAGCCAATGCCGGAGACCAACGCCAGCGATTCCAGGTCGATCTTTGATTCGATCAGCGCGCGCGCGAAACAATTCACCGTGGTTCCAATGCCGCAGCCAGGACACCAGATGTGCGGCATGCGGTCGCTGCGCAAGAACGGCTCGACCGGGTTGACAAACTCGTTCATTGGCTGGCCTCCACGATCACTTTCAGAATCTCTTCCGGTTTGTGCACGCTTCCACCAGCATGGGGTACGGGGATCGTCCTAGCCTGTCCCGCCGCTGCCCGCTCCACCTCGTGGACCATCTGGCCGAGGTTGAGTTCCGGAACCACGAACGCCTTCACGTGCGCGGCAAGTTCGGAGATTTTCTTTTCAGGAAATGGCCAGGCTGTGATCAGCCGCAACTTGCCGACTCTCAAGCCGCGCTCCCGTGCCAGGTCAATCGCGCGCTGGGCCACGCGTGAAGTGATTCCATACGAAACCACCACGACGTCGGCGTCATCGAGCTGTTCTTCTTCATACATCGCTAGCCGGTCCGCACCAGCTCGAATCTTGTTTTGCAGGCGGCGCACCAGTTTCCCCTGCACTTCCGCCGTCATGTTGGGGTAGCCGCGCTCGTCGTGGGTCAAGCCGGTGATGTGAAACTTGTAGCCCTCGCCCGCATGGGCGATCTCCGGCACCAAATCGCCGTTGGTGCTGTAAGGCAGGTATTCTTCGAGGGGCTTGTGCGTGTGCTTGCGCGGCACAACCTCAATCTGGTCCGCCGCAGGAATGATGACCTTCTCGGTCATGTGGCCGACCACTTCATCCATCATGAACATCACCGGCACGCGGAATTCCTCTGCCAGGTTGAAGGCCTTGATGGTCAGATCGAAACATTCCTGCGGAGAATTCGGGCACAGCGCAATGATCTCGTAATCGCCATGCGAACCCCAGCGGGCCTGCATCATGTCGGCCTGCGCCGGAAGTGTGGGCAGGCCGGTGGACGGCCCACCGCGCTGCACATCCACGAACACGCACGGCGTTTCCGTCATGGCGGCGTAGCCAATGTGCTCCATCATCAGCGAGAAGCCCGGCCCGGAGGTCACCGTGAACGCCTTGGCTCCTCCCCAGACCGCGCCTTGCAGCGTGATCGAAGCGGCCAATTCATCTTCCATCTGGATAAACGTTCCGCCAACTGTCGGAACGCGCGCCGCGAACCGCTCCACGATTTCCGTGGACGGCGTAATCGGATATCCCGCAGCGAATCGCGCTCCGGCGGCCAACGCGCCTTCGCAGCAGGCATGGTCGCCGTCGATAAAGTGCACGCCGGTAAGCACGCCGCGCGGGTCAGCCTTCATGTTTCTCTCCCGCTGCAGCGGGCACGCGCGTGCCATAGATTGCGAAATCAGGGCAGTACATGCCGCACAAGTCGCAGCCGCTGCATTTCTCAGGATGTGTAACATGCGGTGGATGGTAGCCCCTTGAATTGAAGGCGGAAGACAGCGCCAGCACCCTGGTAGGACAAAACTCCACACAAAAGCCGCAGGACTTGCAGCGCTCGACCACGATGGAAACTCGCCCTTTTGCCACACAACCCCCACTGGCGGAGTGGTTGATCACCCCGGAATTCAACTTTGATTATCCGGCAGGGAGTCGCAGCTGGGTGTGACATGGATCACCGGGGTAAGTGATGTGCGTACGGGCCCGTTAGCGGGCTTTCACGATCGCACTTCTGCCAGGTTCCAGCTTGACTTGGGTATCACCTAGTGATATATCAGTATCGGATATATATTCTGCCGTATGCCTCCCAAGACCAGCCCCGTCCCCGACGATCTGCAACACCTGTTCCCATTGACTCCGGCAGTGTTTTTCATTCTCTTTGCCCTGGCTGCCGGGGAAAAACACGGTTACGCCATCATGAAGGAAGTTGCCGTCCTTTCCGACAACAAGGTTCACATGGGGCCGGGCACGCTCTATACGACCATCCAACGATTGTTAGAGTTTTCGCTCATCGAGGAGACCGAGGCCGAAACCGGCACACGCCGCCGCTACTACCGGCTCACGCGCACGGGAAGGATAGTGCTCAGAGCTGAACTCAGCCGCATGAACGCTGTTCTCAGGCTGGCGCTGGAACACAAACTCTTGCCGCAGGAGGGAGTGTGAAATCCGGGGCTACCCTCAGATTGCGCAGTCGAATCTATTCGGCGCTCCTCTTTTTGTATCCGCGCACGCTTCGCCGCCAATTCGGGGAGGAGATGACCGAAGTATTCACCGACCAGCTTCGAGATGCCCGCCAGTGCGGCGGATGGTGCGGGGAAGTGCGGGTATGGGGTTGTGTGGCGGGCGAGACCGTCCGTACAGCCACCTGGAGATTTTGGGAGTATCCGTGGTGTCCGCCCTGATTGCCTACGGCCTGCTCTGCGCCTTGTTCTGGTCCATCTTTGGGCCACATTGATTCCACAGCTAAAACCTGGAGTTTGACGTGCTCGAGGTTGCAGGCCTGACAAAACGCTACAGCGGGATTCCGGCGGTCGAAAACGTCAGCTTCCGCATTCCCCGTGGTCAGATCTTGGGTTATCTTGGCCCGAACGGTTCCGGCAAAAGCACCACGGTGAAGATGTTGACCGGTCTGATCGCGCCTTCAGCCGGTGAAATTCTGTTTGACGGAAAGAGAATCCAGGCCGGTGATTTTCGCTTCTTGCAGAATGTCGGTTACGTGCCCGAAGAGCCCTACCTCTATCCGCACCTGACCGGTCCCGAATATTTGCGCTTGGTCGGCCGTCTCCACTCCATTCCGCGTGCTTCGCTGGAGAAAAAGATCGATGCATTCACCGATTTATTTTCACTGAAGGATGCCCGCTACGAAATGCTGCTCAACTACTCCAAGGGAATGCGGCAGAAGATCCTGCTGTCGGCCGCACTCCTCCACAACCCTCAAATTCTTATACTGGACGAGCCGTTCTCCGGTCTCGACGTGGGAGCCGCACTGGTTCTTCGCAATCTGCTGAGGGCGCTCGCACGCGAGGGCAAAGCGATCCTGTACAGCTCGCACGTGTTGGAAGTCGTGGAGAAGGTTTGCTCGGAAGTCGTGATTCTGCACAAAGGCCGCGTCGTGGCGTACGACACGGTAGAACATCTGCGCGCGCTCCAGGCAAGTCCTTCGCTGGAAGCAGTGTTTTCGCAACTGGCGGTGCCCGAAGACACTTCTGCCATTGCCGAACAGGTCATCGCCGCCATGAATGCGTGACTCATGTTCACCAAGCGCGCTCAAGCCTGGCTCCGGGAAACTCACAGCACGCAGTTCGAACTGCTGCGCCATTTCCTCTCGCAGCAATTCGTCCATGAGTTGGTCTCCTCGGATCAGGTTCGGCGGTTCGTGATTGCGCTCTTAGCGGTGTTGGGCTGCGTCGGCCCGCTGATTGTTCGGATCTACGTTGCCAAATATGCCTACTTGCAGGGACTCCCAGACCTCTTTCAGTCCGCGGTTCACGCTGATCGCTTGTTCTTCATCTCGCTGTCGATGATTGTGGTGGGATTGGTCACCGCTATCCAATGGCAAAGTCTGTTTCCGGACCGTCGCGACTACCTGACGCTGAAGCCGCTCCCGCTTCGGCTGTATGAAGTCTTCGTTGCGCGGTCCCTCGCTTTACTCGTGATGGTGGTCATTGTCATTGTGGATGTGAATCTCGCTACGAGCGTCTTGTTTCCGTTGCTTGCCTCAGGCAAACCACCGTTTCCGCAATTCGGCGTTCGCTACGTCGTCGCGCACGCTGCCGTGACGTCCGGATCTGGTCTTTTTGTGTTCTTTGCCATGGTTGCTTTTCAGGGACTGCTTTTGAACCTTCTTCCGCCGAGGACGTTCGCACGCTGGTCAGTAGGAATTCAGGTTTTTCTTGTCACGGCATTTGTGACTACCGGGCCTTATGTGCTCGACATACCAAACTGGCATGAAATGATTCAAGCGCAACCACACTGGCTGTGGTTCTTTCCGCCAGCCTGGTTCCTGGGACTATACGAAAGGTTGCTGGGCACGCACGACCTCTTTTTCTTGCGGCAATCCGACGTGGCTCTCCGGGCGCTAGGCGCAAGCTTTATCGTGACGCTGGGAACTTATTTCCTGAGCTACCGGCGCCACGGGATCCGTGTTTTGGAGCAACCGCTGGCAAAAGCAAGAAACGCATCCCGAACCCCCAGCCTGGTCGAGCGATGGCTGGAGCATCTCATCAAGAGTTCACACGAACGGGCAGCGTTTGGTTTCACAATCCAAACCTTGCGGCGAAGCCGTTACCATAAATCTCTCGTGGGTTTTGCCATCGGGATCGGGCTGGTGCTGGCTCTGCAGGCTACCGGGCCAATTGTGATCGCCCAATTGCGCTCCGCAGCCCCCTGGAGCTACTTGCAGATCCAGTCCGTCCTGGCGGTCCCGCTCGTCCTTGGCGGTGTCATGGTTTCCGGCCTCTGCTATGTGTTTCAGTTGCCCGCGGAAGTCCGCGCCAACTGGATATTTCGCATGGCGGAGGGCCGACGCCGCCGGGAATTGTTGAGCAGTGTTGAACGTGCGCTCGTCTTTCTTGCCGTCATACCGGCGCTGTTGGTCGCGCTACCTATTGCAACGCTCGCGCTGGGCGGGGCCGTGGCCATCGCCCACATCGTGTTGGCAGCAGTGCTGTTGCTGCTGCTAGTTGAACTGCGGCTGCACGATTGGCACAAGATTCCGTTCGCCTGCTCGTACATGCCCGGCCGCAGGAATGTCTGGTTGACGGTCGGAGCCTATCTGCTTCTCTTCGCGGTTTTGATTCCGGCGATCACTCTTGTTGAGGTAATTCTGCTTCGGCCGTTTGTGCTCATTGCCGCAGCCACGACTCTAGGCGTCTACTATCTCGGATTGCGCTCTGCGCGACAGAACCAGTGGGAAAGTGTGCCACTTTTATTTGACGAATCGGATGAACCGCTGATCAGAACAATCCACTTGGGCCAGGAATGAAGGGGCGGCCGTTATCTCACTGTGCCGCCGCGCTGCGAAATTCGCGCAGCACATCCAGCAACGAGCTGTGGGCAAACGGCGCCGGCGCCAGTGTCAGCACCAGCATCACCAGCGCCAGGACGGCGAGCCAGCGCCGCACTCCGGCAACCTCCGGCCATTCCGCCACAATCGGATGCCGCATGCCGCTGATCCGTAGCAGCACCGCCCACACCACCCAGCCTGCCCAGTAGTAAAGCGCCATCGGTATCAGCGCGAGGATGGTAAGGCGTGAAACCTGCCGATGCGCGCGCGGCGCCATTGAGAACACGATGTGGCCGCCATCGAGTTGACCGCCGGGCAAAAGATTAAGCGCGGTGGCAAACATCCCAACCCATGCCGCGATCGCCGTGGGATGAAAGTAAATCGCGTACAGACTGGAGGTCTGGGCTTTGAGCTGCGCCAGCGGCAGCACGTACCACACCAGACGGAAAATCAGCGGATATTGCAATTGAACGTCAGACTGCGCGATCGTGGGCGCCATCACTTTGGAGAGCGGCATGGCTACAATCAGCACAGTTGTCGCCACCGCGAATCCCGCAATCGGTCCGGCAATTCCAATATCAAACAACGCCGTGCGCGAGCGGATCGGTGAACGAATGCGGATGAATGCTCCCAGCGTGCCAATCAAAGTCGGCGCCGGAATAAAAAATGGAAGGGTGGCGTTGACGCCGTAGTAACGGCAGTAAAGATAGTGCCCCATCTCGTGCGCCAGCAGAATCAGCATCAGGGTCGCGGCGAACGGCACTCCCAGCAGCAGCCGTGACGGTTCGGCAAACGCCCAGCTCAGATGAAAAAACGGCAGATCATCATCACTGATAGAAAACGCCGGCTGGTCGTGCTGGAAGTTGTACTGCATCCACGCTCCCACCACCAGCGTGGTGAACATCGTGGCCAGCAGCAGCAGGACGTGCAACCAGTAGCGCTGCTTGGGTGCCGGAGCGTAGACCACCTCCAACGGGCGGTAGAAATCAGTGGTCGAAGAACTTGGAGGAATGATTTCAGACATCAAGCTTCCGCGGGGCTAGAAGACACGAAAGGCCGCTACCCATTTCTCCATTGTAGCGGCACCGGGCTTAGTCGATGGACTGCAACTCCTTGCCCGGCTTGAAGCGCACCGCCTTGCCCGGCGGAATGGAAACTTCCGCGCCGGTGCGTGGGTTGCGCCCGATGCCGGTCTTGCGCGGGCGGACGTTGAACACGCCAAAGCCGCGCAGTTCAATGCGATCGCCCTTGGCGAGCGAACGCTTCATGCTTTCAAAGACGGTCTCGACGGCGAGTTCGGCTTTGGTCTTGGTGATGCCGGTTTTGTTGACGACTTCGTTGATAATGTCGAGCTTAATCACAGGGAGCCCCCGCAGCGAAGTGAATGCAACGCACCAAGTGATTGATGCTAAGGGAGATATGAGAGATTGTCAACGGGGACGTATCTCTCGTAAGATGACCACACCCAGCCGAGAAACCAATTTGTAATTTGGTAATTGCGTAATTTGCAATTTTTCAAGAGACGCCGTCCCAATTTGCCAATTACAAATTGCCAATTACCAATTCCCAAAGGAGCTTCATGCTGAAGAGTGACCGCTGGATCCGCAAGATGGCCCTGGAACACGACATGATAAGCCCGTTCTCCGAGAAGCAGGTACGGCAAGGAGTGGTGTCCTACGGGCTGTCCTCCTACGGATATGACCTGCGCGTGGCCGACGAATTCAAGATCTTCACTAACGTGAACTGCACCGTCGTCGATCCCAAGAATTTCGACGAGCGCTCGTTCGTGCCCATGAATTCGGAGGTGTGCATCGTTCCGCCGAACTCGTTCGCGCTGGCCCGCTCGGTCGAGTACTTCAAGATTCCGCGCGATTGCCTGACGATTTGCGTGGGCAAGTCCACCTACGCGCGCTGCGGCATTATTGTGAACGTCACCCCGTTCGAGCCGGAGTGGGAAGGCTTCGTCACACTCGAAATCTCGAACACCACGCCGCTGCCCGCCAAGATTTACGCCAACGAGGGCCTGTGCCAGATTATCTTCTTTCAGTCAGATGAGGTCTGCGAAACCAGCTATGCCGACCGTAAGGGGAAGTACCAGGCGCAAAAAGGGATTGTGCTGCCGAAGTTGTAGAGAAGCTGTCAGCTATCCGCCATCACTTTCAGCCCAGGCGCCATGGTTGCGCTTGGAGCGTTGGAGGCGTGCTCCGGGAATGTCAAGATAGGAAGAAGCCGAATGACTTTCACCCCTGTCTATAATGCTCCGAAAAAAAGAGTAAAGAAGATCGCTCTTGAGGAGCATTTCGTTACTCCAGCGCTTGCGGTATACGCGAAAGAACTGGGGAAAAGCATAACGCTCGAAGTTATGCAGTACATAAAGAAACGCCTCGTCGATTTTGACAACCTTAGACTGGAAGAGATGGACAAGTATGGGATCGATGTCTCGGTCCTGAGTGTCACGACACCCGGTGTACAGGTTGAGCCCGATCGCAAGGTGGCAGTTCGCAAGGCAAAAGAGGCCAATGACATTCTTGCAAAAGCTATCCAGCGACATCCCTCGCGCTATGCCGGATTCGCACATCTCCCGCTGCAAGATCCGTTGGCAGCCGCGAACGAACTGGAGCGGGCGATCCGAGAACTAGGTTTTAAAGGCGCGCTTATCAACGGCCATACCAACGGAGAGTATCTGGACGATGAGAAGTTCTCGCCGTTATGGGAGCGGGCGGAAGGTCTTGGCGTCCCCATCTATCTACATCCGGCGAACTCGCCCGATGTGCCGCAAGTTTTGAAAGGCTATCCGGAGCTCTTGGGTGCGATGTGGGGTTGGCAAACGGAAACGTCAAGCCACGTTATGCGCATCATCTTTGGCGGAGTTTTCGATCGTTTTCCGAAGATGACGCTCATTTTGGGACACATGGGCGAGGGCTTGCCCTTTTGGCTGTGGCGGCTGGATAGTCGTTACGTGATTATGCATCACACTAAGCCTATAAAAAAACTGCCTTCTCAATATATCCGCGACAACATCGTCATTACGACCACCGGAGTCGATTCCTATCCGCCACTTCTCTGTTCGATGTTAGCGCTGGGCCCCGATCGAATTCTCTTCTCCATCGATTACCCATACGAGTCGACGAAGGAGGCGGTTGCGTTCATCGACAATGCGCCGCTGAGTGAAATCGACCGTGAGAAGATCTGCCATCTCAACGCTGAGCGTGCACTGAACCTGGCGGATAGCCATACTACCGCAACGGAGTCCACGGGAGCTTGGCAACGCATCTGATCGAAGGAATGACGCAGTGAAATCCGCGCTTGCCCATCGACCGACATTAGGTGCATTGCAAAATCGGGATTGCAGTTCGAGAGGACATCAAGCGATCTGCACAGCAAGCTGACGGCTGAGAGCCGAGAGCCCTACTATTTCCCCGCGTTCTCGCCTTCCTTATACATGTACTTGATCGAAGGCTTATAGACCATCAGGTTAGGGCCGCCGTTGCGGTTGATCTTAAGGCAGCTCTTGTCGTACCACTCGATGACGCCGTGAATCTCTTCGCCGTCCCGCAGCACCAGGACCATCGGCGTCTTCCCCTGCATCTGCTTCTGGTAGTAGAAATTCTCCGCGTTGGTCTGCTCTGGCGGTGTAGCCCGCTTGCCGCCGTTGCGATCGCCGCGATCGGAACGCTCCGGCCGCTCCGGACGGCGCTCTCCCATGGGCGACGCAGCGTGATTGTGATTGTGGTCGTTGCGGTTAAACGACGGGCGAATCAACTTGCGGTTGGCGAAGCCATCTTGCTCGATTGACCGCTCGGCTGGAATGGAATCAATCGTCTCTT
>Ga0209517_10000185_pt1 | contig 112669 bp, 103 predicted proteins | sample PeaSoiMetSII2010_FD_187695 | JGI IMG/M metagenome (GOLD analysis project Ga0209517, IMG submission 187695) | Peat soil microbial communities from Weissenstadt, Germany - SII-2010 (SPAdes) (version 2) | ecosystem: Environmental > Terrestrial > Soil > Wetlands > Peat | place: Germany...
CATCGACGCCTTCGTCAAGGCCTACAATCCGAAAGCCGCGCCATTTGAATGGACCAAGGCCGTCGTCCACCAGTCCAAGCCCAAATCCTTTTACTCTGATTTATGCAAGTAAGTACTAGATCAGTTGAGTCGATGAGGTTGTCGGGCTCCAACAGTAGCAGCGCGCAATATCTTCCCATGCCGTGGCTTGCAAGGATTTCCTCTACTTCTCCGGAAAACCGTGTTTTGATTTCGTTGTCCTTGGCGGTGCGGAGAAAAGTGGGCCACGAAACGACTTTTGCTGCCTGCTCAGGCCTGACCCCGGTGTCCACGTTGGGAGCGTCGGAGGCTTCAGCGACGTCTGCCAGCGACTCAGAAGGGCTGGAGCGGTTCGCGTCAGTACTCGCAAGGTCTAATTTGGTGTGCATAAACTCCTATTATCCCAAAATATCTCAAAATGTCAGCCGGTGACTGCGTGAAGTCGGCGTCACGTCACCTGGACGGGAACGCGCAACCCGCGGAATGGCACGCGCCACGCGCGAACTACACGTACACCAGGAAGCGACGCGGCCCGTTCAACCACGACCCGCTACCCACGGCTTAGTCGGTGAGAATGCGATCGAGGTTCAGTACGAAGCCGGCCACTGGCCCTTCGCCCTCGACGGATGCCGGATGATTGAGGACCTGGGGCGGCTGTGCGGGACGATAGATGGTCACCGTGCGCTCCATCGGATCGATCAGCCAGCCGAGTTGCACGCCGTTGGCGAGGTAGGTTTCCATCTTCTCGCGGAGCGGACGAAGGCGGTCGTCAGGCGAGCGGACCTCGATGACGAACTCCGGCGCAAACACGGGGAAGCGCTCACCGGACTGTTCGGCTTTGGCAAATCGGGCAGCGTCGAACCAGGCAGCGTCGGGAGCGAGTCGCGAGCCATCGGGGAACCGGAATCCGGTATCGGGACCGCACCAGTCGCCCTTGCCGTGTGCTTCGGCCCAGTTGCTCAACTGCTGGACGACTCTCGCAACTCGATGTCCACTTCGAGGGTCTGTAGGGGGCATAACGCGGACTGTTCCATCTGCCGTATACTCGACCAGCGCGTCCGGGAACTTGGCGCACAGCTCCAGGTACTCCTCCTCCGATAGCCCCGGAGCCGTGAACGTAGCCGGCAGAAGCTTTTCGATTTCCAGGGCAGCACGTGTCGTCATGGCCTGCTTGAACTATGATACGCTGTGTTCATCTGGAGGGTACCCAATGAAGACGTTGTTTCTCTCGATCGCTCTCGTCGCCCTAGCCGCATCCCCTGCGCTCCCGCAGCAGGTGCAGCAGTCCCGCGAGCATTCCTTCTTGAAGGTCGGCGATAAAGCGCCCGACTTCTCGCTCGACGGCACCAACAATTTCAAATTCAAACTGTCCGACTACGCAGGCAAGAAGAACGTCGTCCTGGCTTTCTTCCCGGCCGCGTTCACCGCGGGTTGCACCACCGAACTCACGGCCTACACCAAGGAACACGGCAAGTTTGACGACACGAATACCGTGGTCGTAGCCATCAGCACCGACTTCATCGCCACGCTGAACCACTGGTCCAAGGAAATGGATGCGAACTTCCCGTTCCTCTCCGATCACGCCCGTCAGATCACCAAGATGTACGGCGTGTTGAACGAGCCCGCGGGCATCGCCAACCGCACCAGCTTCGTGGTCGATACGACCGGCAAGATCGTGGACATCACCGAAGACCGCCAGGCCATCGACATCAGCGGCGCTCTGGCTGCCTGCAGCCGCCTCAAGAAGTAAGTCGCGTCAAGGCGCGCACCGCCTTCGCGAATCGCGCGGCGATGCGCCACCTCGCCCACTTCACCGCGCCGCGCGGGCCGGGCCGCACACGGCCCTTGGAGTCTTGATGTTCCATCCATTGCACTTGTAGTCCGCCCGTCGGCCGCCCCGCCATTTCGGTACGCCGCGTGCATGCTAGGGAACGCGGAGGTGGACCAAATGATGGCAAAATACAAGTTTCTCATTGGGGCGGTACCAGTCCTGGCACTAATGATCGGATCCGCCGCACTCGCTGCGAAGGACCCCACGCTGTCCGGGGTGCCCGAGTATAATCCCGCCGCGGTCATACACACCAAGGTTCAGGTGGTGGAGTTCAAAGTGGTTCCAGCGCCCGAGCCCCTCGAAGGCGCGCACGTGTTCGTCAAGAGCGGCAACGGCGAAACTCTGGATGTGTTCCTCGGACCCGCGAAATACATCAAGATCTTCAATCTTCCCCTGAACGCCGGCGACCGGGTCGACTTGCTCGGCTCCGAGGTCAAGTTCAAGGGCGCGAACCTGGTTCTGGGCCGCGAGATCACCAAGGGCGCTGTGACGATGATCCTCCGGGATGAAACCGGCGTGCCCATGTGGCTGGATTGGATGGAGTAACGCGAGGTTCCGAACGGAAGTTTGTGAGGTAGTCTCTGGTCTGCAGTCGGTAGTTGCTCGGTAGTTGGTAGGTTGAGTTCGTTTGGTTGAGTCGGCTCCCGCCCAACCCTTTCGGAACATCCAAGTTCGATAACCCGAGATGGCTGGGCGGGAGTTTTTTGTGAGTTCTTCTTGACTCCGCGTCAATCCGCGGCCGGTGCGCCCGCCCGCGGCGCCATCGCCGCCGCGCGCTCTTTCTTGCGCAGCTTCAGTTCGCGGAATTTCTCGCGCTGCAGCACGATGAACTCCCGCCGCCGGCGCCGCTTCACCTGGATGTCGACGGTCCGCCAGAATTTGCGGAAGTAGCCCGCCGCCGAGGCGATGCCGAAAATCACCACCAGCCACATCGCGATCAGCGCCAGTTGGTCCAGCGCGGGCCAGCGGATGCCGGCGATGACCAGCGCGATCGCGGCCACCTGTGAGGCCATCTTGGTCTTGCCCAACTCGCTGGCGTGAATCGTGTACCCCGACGCGGCGGCGATCGAGCGCAACCCGGACACCGCGAATTCCCGCGAGATAATCAGGATCACCATCCACGCCGGCACGCGGTGAATGTCCACCAGCGAAACCAACGCGGCCGAGATCAGGAGTTTATCGGCAATAGGATCGAGCAACGTTCCGACCGTCGTGATCTGTCCCCACCGCCGCGCCAGGTAACCGTCCAGAAGATCGGTGGCCGCCGCGGCCAGGAACACGGCCAGCGCGAACATCTCGCGCCACACCGGAATCAGCCGCCGCCATCCGTCACCCGGCTCGGCCAGCAGCGCGGCCACCAGCAGTGGCACAAAAAAGATCCGGGATAGCGTCAGCAGGTTCGGCAGATTCATCTAAACGCTCTGATTCATGGGTTTTACTTGCCGACCAAGTGCTGCACGTCGCGGTTGTTCTCGGTGCAGATGAACTCGAAGATCTCCTCGTTCGCCGCGAGTTCGGAAACCAGCTTCTGCGTGAACGGCTTCGCCAGCGCCTTCGGATCTTCCGTCGTGACTTCCATTTCGAGGTGGCCCAGATCGGGGCGGCGATACTTCTCGATCATGTGAAGCTGCTCGGAATGGGGATGGCTGGCCTGATCGAGCCACATGCGTTCGTCAAACGCGATGCGGTCCACCACCAGCGTGTCGCCGTCCCACTTCGCCACCGAATGTCCGTACCAGCCGGGATTCGGATCCTGCGGATGTTTCCGGCCGATGTAGATCTGGTGGAAGCCGGGGAAATCGTCGTCCGAGATCCAGACGAGGGTGTCCTTGCTCTGCACGAATTGCCAGACCGCGCCCGTGAACATGATGTTCGAGGGCAGGCAGCGCGCCTTGGGGCTCTCCAGCCGGTTGTTCTCGGTGCGCTCACGGGCGACCTGTTGGGCCCAGGCGGTCCATTCCGGCTTGCCCGGGTCGACGGTCGCGGGCCTCCACCAGACGCCGGAGAAATCGGGCTTGCCGTCCACGGTGCGCGGTGTGAGGCCGGAGGGCGCGGCATGACGCTTCTCGTCTTCGATGGAGTGGAGTGCGTCCTCGCCCAGCGTGCTCAACTGCGTGCCCTCTTTGAGGCGGACGTCGAGCGTGGTGGTCTTAGCGGCAGCTACGGCGACGCCCTTCTGACTGAAGCCTTGCACTGCGGGCATGTTAACCGTGACGTCATAGGAGCCGGCGGGAAGGTCCGGGATGGAGTATCCGCCGTCTTTCCCGATAGCGCCTTTAAAGGTGGCGCCGGATTGGGCGTCCTTCACCTGTACCGAGGCGAGCGTGGCCGGGTATCCGAAGGGGTCGAGAACCTTCCCCGCGAGCGTGCCTTTGCCGCTCTGCGCGAAAGCGCCAGCGGAGAGCAGTGAGACACAGACCATAACAGCAGATGAGCGCATGCATTCCTCCAGATGAATCAGGACCGGCCGGAACGGAGTCGCCACCAGTCCATTTCGGGCCTGATGCGTTTCAGTATAACGCCCTGCGGCACGCCACGGCGATGTGGCGGGTATGGTGGCGCAAAGGGGCCGCCAACGGCTGGCTGAAAGCCGGCTGCGGGCAGAATTGCCCGCCCGACGTCACGCCAGATACTGGCTCAACCGGCGCCGCAGCGACGCTGGCGCGATCGCGTCCACTTCGCACTGGTCGTCGTGATAGCGCGTCGCTAACACCCGCGCGTGCTCGTGCAGCAGGTGCAGCGGCCCGCCCTCCGCGGCCGGCAGCAGGAACCGGCACTGCTCCAGCGGATCCAGCGACAGGGTCGCGTCGATCTTGTCGAGCAGTTCTGCCACACCCTCGCCCGTGCGCGCGGAAACCGCCACCGCGCCGGCGGGCTGATGCTCCGGATCGGACAGAATCCGGCGCGCCAGCGTGGCCGCGTCTGCGCTGCCGCCGGCAGCCCCGCCCTCGCCGATCAGGTCGGCCTTGTTCAACACCAGAATCTGGGGTGTCCCCGCTGCGCCGATCTCATTCAGCGTCGCCAGCACGTGCCCGGTATGTTCCGCCGCGGCGGACGAACTCAGATCCACCACGTGCAGCAGCAGTTCCGCCTCCACCACTTCTTCGAGCGTGGCGCGAAACGCCTCCACCAGCGTAGTCGGCAAGTTGCGGATGAAGCCCACCGTATCGCTCAGCAGCACCTGGCGCTTGGAAGGCAGCGTGATGTGGCGTACCGTCGGATCGAGCGTCGCGAACATCTTCGCGTCCGCGAGCACGCCCGCGCCCGTCAGCCGGTTGAACAGCGTCGACTTGCCCGCGTTGGTGTACCCCACCAGCGCGATGGTCGCCAGGGGCACGGCTTGCCTTTGCCGCCGTTGCGTGGAGCGGCCGCCGCGGACCTTCTCCAGATCCTGCTTGATGGCGTGAATGCGCTGGTGAATCCGGCGCCGGTCGGTCTCGAGTTTGGTCTCGCCCGGACCGCGCGTGCCGATGCCGCCGCCCAGCCGCGACATCGCCACGCCGTGGCCCGTGAGCCGCGGCAGCAGGTAGTTGAGTTGCGCCAGTTCCACCTGCAACTTGCCTTCTCGCGTGCGCGCCCGCCGCGCGAAAATGTCCAGGATCAACTGCGTGCGATCCAGGATTTTCACCTCCAGCGCCTTTTCCAAGTTGCGCTGCTGGGTGGGCGTCAGGTCGTGGTCGAAAATGACCACGCTGGCTTCGTGGAAGTGCACCAGATTCTTGAGCTCTTCCACCTTACCCTTGCCGACCAGCGTGGCGGCGTCGATGCGCGGACGGCTTTGAATCTGGCGCTCGGCCACCTGCGCGCCCGCGGTCACGGCCAGCGAGGCCAGTTCTTCGAGCGATTCTTCCGCCGTGATCAGGGACGCAAAGGAGCCTTCGGGCGGGCGTTGCGAGCCCCGCCCCGTAACCTTCAACCCGACCAATAGTCCGATTTCAGCGGCCAAAGTGGAGGGACTCAGCCTGGTTCAACTGGGGTCTTCCGGAGTCCCCGGGATTCCGTGCGGGCCGCCCGCCGGAGCGCCTGCGTGCCCTGTATGGAACGGCCGCGCCACCACCACCGTGGAAATGGCGTGTTTGAAGATCAGTTGCTCCTGGTTGTTGCTTTCGAGAATCACCGAGTACTTATCGAAGCTCTTAATCCGGCCCGATAACTTCACCCCGCTCATGAGGTAAATCGTAAGAAACGTCTTTTCCTTGCGCGCGTTGTTGAGAAATGCTTCTTGTATGTTTTGCGCCTGCTTTTCCATTGGAGAATCCTCGCCTGAAGCTCGGCCCGCAGACCGGCTCTCCCCCGAAGATCGCGGCTGTGTCATCATCTCTTAGTCTACAGCTTGTGACGGGCTTCAATGTTGGTGGGGAACGTCGCGTTCGCCGCCCACGGGCAATTCCGTGCAGTGCGCGTCCGCCAGCGCGCAGGGCACGTGCTCGAACTGGACAGTGGAGTGATCGATCTCGAAGCGCTCCCGCAGCACGCCCATGATCCGCCGCAGAATCGAATCGCTCCCCGACGGCGGCATGTCCTCGATCAGCACGTGGCAGCTCAGCGCATGCGCTTCCGAGCCCAGGCTCCACACGTGCAGGTCGTGTACGTCGATCACCCCCGGCACCTCGCGGATGGCGCACGACACGTCGACCAGAGTCAGCCCCTTGGGCAGACCTTCGAGCAGGATGTTCAACGAGTCGCGGAAGATGTCCCAGGCGGTCCACACGATCATGCCGGCGATCAGGATCGACAGCGCCGGATCGACAAAGGTCCACCCGGTGCGCCGGATCACCACCGCGCCCGCGATAATCGCCGCGCAACTGGCCGCGTCGCCGAGCATGTGCAGCCAGGCGGCGCGCAGGTTCAGGTCGCGCCCGTGTCCTTCCAGTCCCCAGGCGATCAGCAGGTTCACCCCCAGGCCCGTGGCCGCCACCCACAGCATGGTCCCTTCCGCTACCGCTTGCGGATGCAGCAGCCGGTCCACGCTTTCCCAGAACAGGACCAGGGAAAGCAGCCCCAGCGTCAGCGCATTGACGAAGGCCGCCAGCACGCCAGTGCGATGGTAGCCGAAAGTTTTGATTTCGTTGCCCGGCCGCGACTGCATGTAGAAGCCCGCGCCGGCCAGCACCAGGCCCAGCGCGTCGGTGAAGTTGTGTCCGGCGTCGCTCAGCAGCGCCATGGAATGGGCGCGGATGCCGGCGATGGCCTCCACCAGGACAAAGCCCACGGTGAGCGCCAGCGACCCGAACAGGATCTTGCCGGTAGTCGGACGGCCGTGCGAGCGCGCGTGTGGATGCCCCGCCATCTGCCTTTATCCTAGCCTACTTGCGTGGGTGCGTCGCGCCGGGCGGCTACTGTTTGGCGGTTACTGTTTAACGACGCGGCCGCCTTCGATTTCCCGGAGACGCTCTTCGAGCAGAGTGATGCGTTCTTCGTGGGAGCGGATCTTGATATCGGTGGGGCTCGCCCAATTGTGGAAGGCGCGCAGGACTTCGGTCTGCATGTCCCGCATCGCTTCGACGAGTTCGTCGCGGAGGTCCCGCAAATCTTTCCTGGTGGCGGGTGCGTTGTCGTGGTCTGGCATGATAGCTTCGTTTTCCAGTGGCAGCGGATCTAGTGTTATTCTCGCACGACAGCCCGCAGTAGCACAGGCTTCAGCCCGTGGTTCCATCACCGCTTCTTCGGCGCAGCCGCGAATTCCTGCTCGCTAACTTCCTCTCCCCAAGTAGTCATCCCACGCGACACGTTGTACTGCACTCCGGCCTGATCCGGCGCCGCGCCATGCCAATGCATCACCCCCGGAGGCGCGTACGTGGTCTCTCCGGCATGCAACTCGATCACCGGGCCGCCCTTCAACTGCGTGCGCGCGACGCCTTCCTCCACCAGGATGATCTGCCCGCCCGAATGGCTGTGCCACTTGGTGCGCGCGCCCGGCTCAAAGCGGAAATGCGCGATGTTGCCCGAGGGCTTCTCATCCACCGCGATCACTTTGCCGCCGGTGAAATTGGAGCTCTGCTGCGCTTCGAGCATCCACAGCCCCGAGACCAGCGCCATCAGTCCCGCCGCGTAGTTCAGCGAGCACAGGGCGCGAGTGTGTTTCATGACTTCGGATTCTCCTTGACGTAGTCTATGACGTAGTCTATCGCAGCAGAGTGTGCTGGATCCCGTTCCAAAAAGCGATACAATCTCCGATGGAGGTAAGCATGTCCGAAGACCAGAAAAACCAACCCAAGAGCGAAGCGCAATCCGGCGATATCGCCCGGCGCGAATTTGTAGGCGTCTCAGTGGCCGCGGGCCTGGCCGCAACCGCAGCGTCGGCCGCGGGACTCGACGTCGTCGAGACCAACGTCGAGATCAAGACTCCCGACGGAACCTGCGACGCCGCGTTCATTCACCCCAAGAGCGGTTCCCATCCGGGCGTGCTGATCTGGCCCGACGCGTTCGGCTTGCGGCCGTCGATGCGCGACATGGCCAAACGCCTGGCCGCCGACGGATATTCGGTCCTGGTGCCCAATCCGTTTTATCGCATTTCCAAAGCTCCCTACACGGATGCCTCCAAGATCGACTTCGCGACCGAGCGGGCGAAGCTCAATCCGCTGATGGCGTCGGTGAACGCGCCTGGCAATGCCGAGAAGGATGCTGTGGCTTACATCGGCTTCCTGGACGCGCAGAAAGAAGTGAATAAGTCCAAGAAGATCGGAACTCAGGGTTACTGCATGGGCGGACCGCTGGTGGTGCGGACCGCCGCGATGCTGCCCAACCGCGTCGGCGCGGGCGGCTCGTTCCACGGTGGCAATCTGGTGAACGACACCCCCAATAGCCCGCATCTGCTGGCGCCGAAGATCAAGGCGCAAATGTACTTCGGGATCGCGGCCAATGACGACAAGAATCAGCCGGATGCCAAGGACAAGCTGAGGGAAGCCTTCGCCGCCGCCAAGGTTCAAGCCGAAATCGAAGTGTATTCCATGTCCCAGCATGGCTGGTGCGTGTCGGATATGCCTGCGGGGAACGGCCCGCCGATCTACAATAAGCCCGACGCCGAGCGCGCCTGGGGCAAGCTCGTCGCCTTGTACAAAAAGGCGCTGGCCTAGCCGGCAGATGCTGGGAGGAGCCCGGCGCACCTTTACCGCGAGGGCTCCCAACCAATCACTACGCCGAGTGGAACACCTCCGTGGCGCCCTTGGTGGGGACGAGCATTGCCAGGACCTCGGATGCCCGATTTGCGCGCTTTCGAGGGAGCTGATCGACGGCGACACACGTTCGGCTTTCGAAAGGGAGTCCCAAAGGTATGCCGAAAAGGCCGGTCCGTAGTCGGATCTTGTTGGCAGGCGGAGGGCTAGGCGAAAAAAAACGCGTTCCTGTAACCTTCAAACCTAGAAAGCCAGTCTTATCCAAGCAGGGAACGGACCGGTTTCCTGTTTGTTTTCAGAGACTGACACCTGGTCGAGTATCCTTATGAGCATGAGCACCCCTCGGATTCTTCGCCGCTTCGCGCTAGGTTGCGCGGCCGTGGTTTGCGCCGCATCAGCCTGGGCCCAAAATGCTCCTGCAGCAGCCGCCCCGCTCGATCGAGCGCTGGGCGTGGTCACCAAGCTCGACGCCACCGCACGCACGCTCAGCGTCAAGACCGATGCGGGCGCTGAGATCGGCGTCACGCTCGATCCCAAGGCTAGGTTCCAGCGCGTCGCGCCCGGCGAAACCGATCTGAAGAACGCCGCGGCCATTCAGCTCAGCGATATTTCCGTCGGCGACCGCGTGATCGCGCGCGGCAAACCCGGTGACAATCAGACCGTCGCGGCCAACCTGGTGGTGGTCATGTCGCAAGGCGACATCGTCAAGAAGCAAGCCGCGGATCGCGCCGATTGGGACAAACGGGGCATCGCCGGACTGGTGACCGCGGTGAGCGGCGACTCCATCACCATCAACGCCCGCACGCTGGCCGGAGCCCGCAACGTGGTGCTGATCGTAGCGCCCACCACCATCGTGCGCCGCTACGCTCCCGACTCCATCAAGTTCGACGACGCCAAGCCCGCCAAGCTGCCGGAGATCCAAGTGGGCGATCAAGTCCGCGCCCGCGGCAACAAGAACGACGACGGGAGCAAGATTGCGGCCGAGGAGATCGTGGCCGGGACGTTCAAGACCGTCGCCGGCGTGGTGCAGTCCGTGGACGCGCTGACCGGAGAGGTTCGGATCACCGACATCGAAGCCAAGAAGCCGCTGGTGGTCAAGGTGACCGCCGATTCCACCCTGCACAAGCTGCAGCCCAACGCCGCCCAGTTGATCGCTCTGCGCGTTCATCCGGAATACGCGGCGTTGTCCGCGGGCGGTGGGCGTGGCGCTGGCAAAGCGGGCCCCGCCGAGGGTAAGGGTGCTCCGGCCGATGGCAAAACTGATCCGGCCGCCGGAGGCCGCGGCGGACGCGGCGGCGCCGGAGCCGACTTGCAGCAAATGATCGACCGCAGCCCCGCCATCGCGGTCGCGGACTTGAAAAATGGCGACGCCATCGTCGTCACCAGCACGCTGGGCGCGAACGCAGGCCGGGTCACCGCCATCACTCTCGTGGCCGGCGTCGAGCCCATCCTCACCAAGCCCGGTACTCGGGAAATGTCGCTAGGCTCCTGGAGCCTGGAAGTTGGGGGCGGAGGCGAACAGTAAGTTCCGCTCAGTCGAACACATTTTAGGTTTATATTCATGTCATTGTTCAAAACAATAATTGCGATTTGTGTGTTTACCGGCGCCGGCGTGTCCGTGCTGTGGGCCCAGACCCCGGGTAGTTTGACCGGCCAGGTGCTGGACCCCTCCGGCGCCGCCGTCCCCGCCGCCAGCGTTACCGTGACGGGGCCGAACAACACCGTAAAAGTGGGCCAGAGCAACCAGAACGGCACGTATTCGGTGCCTGGATTGCCGCCCGGACAATACACCGTCCGCGCCAGCGCCCCCGGATTCACGCTGTTTGAAGCCACCGCCGACCTGCCCGGGGGACGCGCCTCCACGCTCGATATCAAGCTCTCCGTCGCCGAGGAAAAACAGTCCGTCACCGTGGCCGACGTGCAGCAGGTGGAACTCGACCCCGCCAAGAACGCCGGCGCCCTGGTGCTCAAGGAAGCCGACCTGGACTTTCTGCCCGACGATCCCGACGATTTGGAGGCCGACCTTCTCGCCCTGGCCGGCCCGACCGCCGGACCCAACGGCGGTCAGATCTTCGTCGACGGCTTCTCCAACGGCCAGCTGCCGCCCAAGGACTCCATCCGCGAAATCCGCATCAACTCCAATCCGTTTTCCTCCGAGTTCGATGCGCCCGGCTACGGCCGCATTGAGATCTTCACGAAGCCCGGCACCGACAAGCTGCACGCCATGGTGCAAATGAACTACGGCGATTCGATCTTCAACGCGCGCAATCCCTTCTCCTCCGGCAAGCCGTACTACAACACCCAGAACATCAACGCCAACATCGGCGGGGCTTTGTCCAAGAAGGCGTCCTACTTCATCGATTTCTCGCGGCGCTATCAAAGAGATTCCGATCTGGTCAACGCCCAGATCGTCGATCCCACCACCTTCGCCGTCAGCACGCTCAACGAAAGCATCATCGCGCCCAACCTGCGCACCCAGATCAGCCCGCGCATCGACTATCAATTGACGCCCAATATCTACCTGCAGGCCCGCTATTCCCTGAATCGCACCGAAGTCGACAACCAGGGCGTGGGCGGAACCAATCTGGCAGGGACGCTCAACGGCGCCAATATCAGCACCGGCGCCACCAATCACAGCAATAACCAGAACATTCAGGCGACCGAGACCTGGGTGATCAACACCCAGACCATCAATGAGACCCGCGTGCAATACGCGCGGCAGCGCAGTAATTCGGTCGGCGACAATCCCATCTTGAATATCTCCGTGGCCTCGGCCTTCACCATCGGCAGCAACTCCCCGCTCAACTACACCAACAACGACAACCTCGAAGTCCAGAACTACACGTCGATCACCCACGGGACGCAGTTCATCAAGTTCGGTATGCGGCTGCGCAGCAACCCGCAGGACAGTTTCTCGCAGAACAATTACACCGGGCAGTTCAACTTCGATTCCGTCAACGCTTACGTGACCATGCTCCAAGGCATCGCCGCGCACATGCCGCTGCAACAGATCATCGCCAACGGCGGCGGACCGGCGCAGTATCAGGTGGCCTCCGGGATCCCGCTGCTGGGCGTGCGTCAAACCGACGCGGGCCTGTTCTTTCAAGACGACTGGCGTGTAGTGCCCAGCCTGACTCTCAGCCTGGGCGCGCGCTACGAAGTCCAGAACAATATTTCCGATAAGCGCGACTGGGAGCCGCGCGTGTCGCTGGCCTGGGGCATCGGCGCGGGGCAAGGCCGCCTGCGCACGCCCAAGACCGTGCTCCGCGCCGGTTACGGCTGGTTCTATAACCGCTTCCCCTTGGCCGACACGTTGCAGGCGGATCGTTTCAACGGCGTCAACCAGCTCACCTACACCGTGTCGCAGCCGCAGTTTTTCCCGGCCGCGGGCGTGCCGATCCCGCCGGCATCGCAATTGTCCGCGGCGGCCTCGTCCACCTATCACGTCGACTCCAACCTGCGCGCGCCGCTCATGATGCAGAGCGCCATCGGTTTCGACCGGCAGTTGCCGCACAATACCACCCTGAGCATGAACTACATCGTCACGCGCGGCATCCACCAGTTGCGCACCGTGGACATCAACACGCCGCTGGTGATCGACGGCGTCCCCACCTATGTTCCCGCGACCCCCGGCGAGCCCGCGCAGGGTGTCTATCCCTTGGGCGCGGCGGCCGGCATTTACAATCTGTACGAATCCAGCGGCACCTTCAAGCAGGATCAGTTGGTGTTCAACTCCAACGCCCGCATCAGCTCCAAGCTGACGTTGTTCGGCTACTACGCCTTCGGCCACGCCCACTCCGACTTCAACGGATCGCCCTCCAATCCCTACAATTTCGCCGCCGACTGGGGCCGTTCGAACTTCGACATCCGCCATCGCGTGAACATTAACGGCACAATCGTGGCGCCGTGGGGGGTGCGGCTGGCGCCCAACCTGAACTACAACTCGGCGCCGCCTTTCAACATCACGCAAGGCATCGACGAATTCGGCGACGCCCTGTTAAATAGCGCCCGGCCCGCGTTTGTGCCGGCGGGCTTCACGGCTCCGGCCTGCACCTCGGAGCTGGCCAATGCGCGCACCACCTGCATTGCGAGCGGCGGTAAATACGGCAACTTCGTGATCAATCCCACGCCCGGAATGACGGTGATTCCGGTGAACTACGGCTCGGCCTATTCGCAGTTCAACATCAACATGCGCATCACGCGCACGTGGGGCTTCGGCGAAAAGATCAACGCCGCGCCTAACCAGCAGCAGCGCGGCGGCGACGGTGGACCCGGCGGCCCAGGTGGTGGTCCGGGCGGTCCCGGCGGCGGTGGGCGCGGGCCTGGCGGTGGAGGTGGCCCCAACCGCGGCGGCGGCGGTGGCTTTGCCGGCGGCGGTGGACGGGGAGGCGGCGGCGGTGGACGCGGCGGCGGCGCGAGCGGTCAGCGCTACACGGTCACAGCCGGCCTGTTCGTCCGCAACATATTTAACACCACCAATGCCGGAGTGCCCGAAACCAACCTGCTGTCCCCGCGCTTCGGGGAGGCGCTCTCGCTAGCCGGAGGCGGCGGCGCCACGCAATCCGCCAATCGCCGCATCGAGTTCAACCTGCGCCTGAGCTTCTGAAGTCAGTGTGGGGCAGGCCTTCGGCCTGCAGCCGGCTTTCAGCCGGCTCTTCTTCTTGGGACCCGAGATCGCCCCAATCTTATGCCCAAGCCCTGAGACAGCTCTACGGCGGTTGTGACACTCGACGAAAGTGCCACAGCCAGTGCTCACCTGTGGGGCCGATGAGCATATTCTGCGGGGTATGAAACCCGCACGCATTGTTGTCTGTTTGATCCTGATCCCTACGTTGCTCGCAGCCAGCAATCAGACTGAAGAAGATGTGTTCTACAGTATCGTTCTGGCCCCTATCCTCGCACCCTACTGGACCGTATATGGCATTCACTGGCTGGTCACCTTACCGCATCCCTTGCTCGGCAAGTGGGAATCGCGTCAAGGATTACCGGACGGAAGCATTGAGAGCCTTGAATTCCATGGTTGGCCGGATTCATTTCTTGAACGAAAAACAGTACGAATCCGCAGGGGCCGCTTTCGCATAGAACAAGAGAGACTCTATCTGGCGGATGACTCGTTGCCTGCAAGCCCGGCCAACGAGGAGGTCTTCTCGATTTCGGTCCGGAGGGCATCCATGGTGCTGCGTGACCAAACCGGGCGGCGCTTGTTCAGACAGGGGGGGCCAGGTGATGACTCACAGCCAATCCTCGGGCGGTGGACCGACTTCGTGCCGGCGGGATTCGGTCTGGACCTCCGTTTGGATGGAACCTTCGAGCTGGAAGACACTCGCCGCGAGGCGGGGAGTTTCAAAACAACCAAGGAAGAATTGAAGGTTCAGTTTCGCGAAAGCGGCGTCATCCGTGAAGAAGAGTGGCGCGTGCGAACCGCGCACGGCCATCTCTTCCTCACTCACAACGGCAACACGGTCGAGTATCAACAACAACCGCGAAAGTGATCACGTGTCCGCGGGAGAAGGTGCGGAGGCCGCCCCATCTCAGCGCTCCAACTCCGCCCGTTCCGCGGGAGTATAGCGGCACCATCCGGCAGGTTCAACATCTCCAAATCCCAGCCGCTTCAGATTGACCCGGGCGTCGAACAAACACGGATCGCGCTCCAGCGCCCGCTCGAAATCCGCCCGCGCCGCGCTCATTTGTCCTAACGCAGCCAGCGCGGTCCCCCGATTGTTCAGCGCGCGCGCGTCGGTGGGATCCAGGGCCAGCGCTCTTCCAAACGCCGCCAGCGCTTCCGCCGGACGGCCCGCGGTCAGCAGCACTCGGCCCTGTTCGGCGGCGATCGCCGGATCGGCGGGCGCTATCCGCTGAGCTTCCGCGAGTTCCCGCAAGGCGGGCTCCGGCGGCAGCGCGCGCGCCAGTTGCAGACGCGGCCGGATCTTGCCGGGCGCACGCAGCTTGGCTTCGCTCCACAGCCCTTCCGGTGTGCGCCACACCAGCGAGTAGCGCACCGAGATCGCCATCAGCGCCAGCAGCGCGCCGGCCAGCACGTGCCGGTCGAATCGAATCGCCACCAGCGCCACCGCTGCACTCAGCGCGAGCATCGGCAAATACAGCCTCCGGTCCGCGGCCAGATCCTGCGCTGGAAAAACGCTGGAACTCGGCAAGAGCAGCACCAGCCCGCCCAGGGCCCAAAACCCGGCGCGCAGATCGCGGAAGCTTCTACCCGCCGCAACGCACGCCGCCGCGATCCCCACCCACGCGACCGCGGCCAGCCAAGGCGCCGGCCGCGCCAGCTCCACGTCCACCGTAAATCCCCAGGGCACAACCAGCATCCTCAAATAGCGCCAGATCGCGACGCCCTGGACGGCGAAATAAGCGAGTGGCGAGATCCCCGCCTGCGCCCCGGCCGGCGCACCGGGAACCACCGTAGTGGCCCACACCACGCGCAACCCGAAAGCCAGTGCGACTCCGAACATCGCGCCCAGCGGAGCCAGCGGCAACGCTCGCCGGCGCGACAGATTCAGCAGGATCAAGAAGACCGGCACCGCGGCGACTTCCTCTTTGGCCAGCATGGCCGCCGTGAACCATCCCACCGCGGGCCAAGCCCGGTCCGCGATCCAACTCCGCACCGCCAGCAAGCTGAACAACGCGGCCAATAGAGTCGCACGCGCAAAGATGTAGTTCACCGGCTCGGCCAGCATCGGATGCACGGCGAAGATCAGCGTGGCCAGCACGGCCGCATTCGGAGCGATCAACCGCCGCAGCACGTCCCACAGGAGCAGCGCCACCGCCACGTGCAGCGCCAGGTTCACGGCGTGCCACACCGCGGCGTGTTCCCCCGCCAGCTGATAGTTCGCCCAGAACGTGAACCATGTGAGCGGACGGGTCTGGATCAGACGGAAGCAATCCACCCACCCGCCCGGCGACGTGATGCCGGGGTCGGAGAGCAGGGCCAAGTCGTCGAACTGGAACGTGCCCGCCAGGGAAGCGCCGAAGGCCGCCACGGCGGCGCCGGCAACCCCCGCGGCAATCAGGCGTTTTTCCCGCAAATGCTATTATGGCCCCGAATGCCCCGTCCTCCGGCCATCAAGAAAAAGAGCGTCAAAGAGAAGAGCGCCGCCGCGAAGAGCGCGAAACCCAAAACCGCCGCGGAGCGCGCCGCGCGCATCACCAAAATTCTGGCCGCGCTCGACCGCATGTATCCCAACGTAACCTGCGCCCTGCAGCATGCGAACGCCTGGGAACTGCTGGTGGCGACCATCCTCTCGGCGCAGTGCACCGACAAGCGCGTGAATGAAGTCACCCCCGGCCTGTTTCGCAAGTACCCCACGATTCAGGATTTCGCCACGGTGAAGCAGGAGGAACTCGCGCAGGACATCCGCTCCACCGGCTTCTTCAACAACAAGGCCAAGAGCGTGATCGGAGCCGCGCGCAAGATCCTGGCCGAGTTCGCCGGCCAAGTGCCTCGCGAGATGGATCAGCTTCTAACCGTGCCCGGAGCCGCCCGCAAGACCGCCAATGTGGTGCTGGGGACGGCGTTCGGCATCGCCAGCGGCGTGGTGGTGGACACGCACGTCCAGCGCATCGCGCGGCGCCTGGATCTAACCAAGGAAACCGATCCGGTGAAGATCGAAAAGGATCTGATGAAGGCGATCCCCAAGGAGAAATGGATTTTGTTCGCGCATCAGATCATTCACCACGGCCGAGCGTTGTGCATGGCGCGCAGTCCACGCTGCGCCGAATGCGCGATGGCCGACTTGTGTTACGCAAAAGACAAGACCGCGTGAAGCGCTCCGTGGAGCAGGCTTGAGCCTGCAACGGAGGCTTCAGCCTCTGCGCGGCCACGGGCGCTAAAGCACCCGTTGCAGGCTGAAGCCCGCTCCACAAGTCCCTACCGCGCGGCGGGTTCTCCGGCTAAATGCAAGCCCTTATGGATGGCGTACAGCGCCAGCTCCAGCCGGTCCGATACGCCCAGCTTGTCGAAGATGTTGTGCAAGTGGTTCTTGACCGTCTGCTCGCTGATGAACATCTTCTCGGCCATCTCCTTGTTCTTGTAGCCCTGGGCAACCAGTGCCACGATCTCGCGCTCGCGCGTGGATAGCGGGCTGCGTTCGCGCCCCTTGGCGCCGGCTGCCCCCGACCCCTCCAGTCCCGTCGAGAACTGCCGCATCACCGCGGCGGTGGTGTGGGAATCCAGCCAGATCTCGCCGGAGTGCACCTTGCGGATGCTTTTGACGATCAGATCGGGCGCGGTCTGCTTCAGCACAATGCCGCTGCAGCCCAGCTTCATCGCCTGCACGAACTCGTTCTTGTCCTCCGATGCCGTCAAGACGATGACGCGCGTGCGCTTGTTGGTCTGTTGCAGCGCTTGCAGGGCGCTGAGGCCGTCCAGATTGGGCATGCGCAGGTCCAGCAGCAGCACGTCCGGGTCCAGCGCCTGAACCTTTTCAATGACTTCGCGCCCATCGGCGGCTTCCCCGACCACTTCGAAGTCGTCTTCGAGGAGCAGTAGCTTCTTCAGGCCGTCGCGAACGATGGGGTGGTCGTCCGCCAGGACGATGCGGACGGTGGTTTTCTTCTTTTCCACTCCCTCCGGGTTGTTGTGGGTCGGCTGTGCCATAGTCTCCATAGGCTCCTGGATGATCCCTTCGTCCCGATGTTAGGGGGTTCTAGTACTGGCGACAATTCACAGGCCCATGAAGATCGAGCCAAGATAGCACTTAATTCCTACTTAAGGTCGCCTTAGAACGGCGGGACGCGGGGCCTCAAGAGTTTCGGATGACGAGGCGAGACACATCAGGTGCGCCGGCTCTGCTCGGTTTACGCCGATTGTGTTTCGTCTGGGTTCTGGTCGAAGTGGCTGCCGCTTCGGTGAGCGTCATGCGATCAAGGCGCGGAGGTCTTTGATCAACAGCATCAAGTGCATCGGATCGACTGGCGATGGCTCGAAATCGAAGTGCAGGTAGAGCCGCCGGGCTTCCTGGTCAAGCGCATGAACCAGCAGTGTGCGCACACCAACGATTTCAGCCGCCTGCGCGGTGCGGAGGAGCGCGTCCTTGAGGAGCGCCTTGCCGAGACCTCGACCTTTTTCCGATTGGTCGATAGCCAAACGAGCCAGAAGAACTACACCGATGGGATGATTGGCAAGGCCCTTGGCGATCCGCTCCGGCGCATCACTACGGCGAACACTGGACGCAGCGAGCGAGTAATAGCCGGCGACCCGCTTGGCGCGGCAGGCGACGTAGGTCTTGGCGGCGTCGGCCTGCTGATTTTGCCAAGCATACCGTGTCAGCCACTCATTGAGCGCTGGTTTTCCGCAATCGAAGCGCGTCAGATCATGGTCGCGTAAGAGTTTCTCCGTCCCGGGACGAAGTTCGCTAGACGGATCGGACACCATCTAGCGTTCGAGAACCGACTTTTCCGACAGAAGCTTTTGCAGACGCAGTTTGGGTTTAGCTAATGGAGGACGGTCGAGGGCATCGGTGAACGCTCTCCACTGCTGGGGAGAGAGGGCGAAGGTGGTCTGGTCGGCGATGACCTGCTCGGCACGGGTGCAGGCGCTTTCGAGAATAAAGTCGGTGATGTTAACGCCGCGCACCTTTGCTCCCGCGCGGATCAGGGTCTCCTGCGGTGCGCTGGCGCGCAGATTAATGCGGCGGCTGCGGGTTTGCTGAGTCGTGGCCATCTTGTGCGCTCCTGTTATGATTGTACTCACAACGTACGCGGGCGTCGCGCTTCGCCGCCGACGAGCGATGGATGGCCGGCTGACACGCAAGAACTCGCAAGGGAGGACGACTTGTAGGGGCTGTCACGCCGGCGCAGTCGAGCCGGCCCCGGAGATTTTGGTAACCGGCCGCAACTCGGGTACCATCTAAGGAACAAGGTCTCTCTCGATTCCGCGCGCCGGCGGGAGTCCGCTGTGCGTGTGTGAGGAAGGTTCACCATTAGCATGAGAAGCAAGATCCATTGGCCCGTGATCGCCCTGCTGTGCGCAGCGGCGCCGGGCGCTCTCCGGGCGCAGACCGTGTCCGGATTCGGCGAGGTCACCGGCAAGATCAGCGACACCCAAAACGTCGGCATCCCCGACACCACCGTGGCCGTGTACAACCAGAGCCTTTCGGTGCAGCGCACCATGACCACTACCGACGACGGAGTCTTTGACGCCGTGGCGCTGGTTCCGGCCAAGGGTTACAAGATCGAAGTCACGCGCAAGAACTTCGAGAAATTTGAGTCCCCGGAGTTTGAGGTCGGGCTGGGCCACCCCGTGGTCTTCAATATCACGCTGCTGATGGAGAAGGAAGTTGCACCCGTGGGCGCGCCCGGTCCGGTCCCGGGCCTGAACAGCAAGATTTACGATCTCTCCGAGTCCCTGGATGAACTCGAATTGGAGTCGCTGCCCAGCCGCACCCGCCGCGTCGCCGCGCTCTCGTTGCTGGCTCCGGCCGTGACCGCGGACAGCGACACCGGCGCAGTCATCTTCCAAGGCGGACGGTCCACGCCGGCGATGTTCATCGATGGTTCCTCGGTCAGCAACACCTTCCATATGCAGCTGCCGCTGGCCGCGCAGTTGCCGCAGGAGGCGGTGCAAGCCATGCAGGTGATCTCCTCCGGCGTTTCGCCCGAGTTCGGCAACACGCAGGCCGGCGCGATTGACGCGGTGACGCGCACGGGCAACGATACGCTGCACGGCTCGCTGTACGATTTCTTCAACGACCATGGCTGGAACGCGGGCAATCGCTATGGAGCCGGGTTCCGGCCCACCGGGCGCCAGCATCAGGGAGGCTTCGGCGCCGGGGGCCACATCAAGCCCGATAACGAATTCTGGTTCCTGAACGCCGAAGTGATCGATAACACCACCGAAGGCATCAATCGCATCACCAACCCGCTGATCGCCAATCTCGCCGGCACCGCGATTCCGGCTTCCAATTGCACCGTCGGGACGGCCGCGGCCACCGCCGCGCAGTGCGGGGCTGCGATCAAGTTCATCCAATCCCAGATGAACGTGGTGGTGCCGCGCCATTTGTACTCCATTTCCGGCGTCGCCAAGGTCGACTACCACATCGGCGAGAGCAATACGCTCAATCTGGAGGCCGATGCGCGGCACTTCAACGGGCGCGACTGGGGTTACTCCGGCCAGGTGGCCCCCGACGGCGGCATGCTCGGCTCCAACGGCAACCTGGGCGAAGAAGAGCGGCACGCCAAGGCGGGCCTGCTTTCCGAACTGGGCACCCGCGGCCTCAACGATTTTCGTTTTACGTGGTTCCACGATCGTCTTTCGGACTACTCGGATCCCAAGCTGCTGCCCTCGACCGGCCCGCTGGCCATCAGCATTGCGGGGACGCCGATTGGAGCCAGTCCTTCCAACCCCATGGTGCTGAGCGAACAGCGGTATCAGTACGCCGATCACTTGACGCTCCCGATTTACTCGACCACGTTCAAGGCTGGTTTCTCCTACACGCGGACCACCGATGCTTTCACCCAGCTCTACAATCGTTTCGGCGCCTACGATTATTCCTCGCTCACGGCCTTCGCCACCGATTTCAGCGGCAACACGTCAGCCAAGAAAAGCTACTCCGACTTCCAGCAGACGCTGGGCACCGCGGCCAGCAACCTCACCACGCCCGAGTACAACCTCTATGTACAGGGCAACTGGCGCGCTTTGAGCCGTCTCACCGTGACCTACGGATTCACGTGGGACAAAAACAAATTCCCCACACCGGTCAAAGGCAACCCCACTTACTACCAGACCTCCACCATCAGTTCGCCCAACAAGGATTTCGCTCCACGCGTCGCGGGGGCGTACTCGATCAATGACAAGACCATCGCCCGCGTCAACCTGGGTGAATACTTTCAACCCTTCCTGGGCGATTTGATCACGGCGCTGAACACCCTGAACGGGGAGGCCCAGAGCACGCTCTGGATGAATCCCACGCTGGCCGGTGCTCCCGTTTATCCGCGTGTGCAGGCCACCTCCACCAACTACCCGGCCGGCTCGCAAAGCGTGGTCTACGCGCTCAGCAAGTGGAAAAACCCGCACACGCTCGAAGGCACGGCCAGCGTCGAGCGGCGGTTGAGCAAAGACACCACCGCCACCCTCGGCATCATCTACTCGCGCGGCGTCGGGCTGTGGACCATCAGCGATGAGAATCTGGTCCCCAGCACCACGCTCAAGACCTACTTAATCGACGACGCCAAGGGCAACCAGGTGGGCACCTTCATGTCCCTGATGTACGATTCCACGGCCACGGTCGGCGGGAAGAACAACGCCAGCTTTGCGCACGCTTACCAAATCGCCAACGAAGGCAACTCCAAGTACGAGGCGGCCTTCGCCCAATTGCGCAAGCAGATGGCGCATGGGCTTTCGGCGCAGGCCTCGTACACCTTTTCGCATACGGTGGACGACGTTAGCGGCCCTCCGCTGCTCGGGTCCATCCCGTCGACCACGTACAACGGAGATTACCGCGCCGATCAAGGGCCCGCGTCGTTCGATCAGCGCAATCGCGTCACTGCCAGTTGGGTCTGGCAGCCCACCATCGGCGGGCAATCGTCCGCGCTGGTGCGGGGAGCCGTCAACGGCTGGCAGGTGTCTGGAACGCTGATGGCCGGCTCGTCGTTGCATCAGACGCCCATCGTCATCGTCAACGGCCAGCAGTTTTCGGCGATCACCATGCTGTACACCAACTCGATGGACGGCTCGGGCGGATGGAACCGCGTGCCCTTCGATTCCGTCAACAGCCTGTCCACCGGCCCGCGCTATGAACTTGACGCGCGCATTTCACGGACCTTTTCGTTCCGCGAGCGCTATAAGCTGACGCTGTTGGCGGAGGCGTTCAATGTGCTCAACAAGCAGTTCAATACTGGAGTCCACACGATCGCGTACACGTCCACGGCGGCGCTGCCGCCGGGCTTGAAGAACGGGCCGACCTCCGGGACGCTCACGCCGGTAACCGGAGTGGGCACGCCCGACGCGGCCAACGCGTATCCCTTTGGCACCAACGCGCGGCGGGCGCAGGTGGCGTTCCGCTTCGTGTTCTAACCCATTGCCGCGAGGTCTGCGGCGGTCTGCCACCGATCGGCCCCTGTGGTAGCATTTCAGGGACTGTCGAGGTCATCATGAGCCCGCTTTGCGAAGCCTTTATCACCGCCGTCGTCGGCCGGAACTGGCCCATGGCTTACCAGAGCCTAGACTGTCTAGACATGGACGAGATGCTGAGTGGCCTGGGAGCCCTCGATCCGGCCGATCTTGCGGATCTCTGGTCGCAGCGGCACCACCTCGGATTCTCCGTGAACAGGGCGCGCATCGAATTTGCCCACAGGGTGGTTCATCAGGGCAGCCTTCCGGCGTCAGGGTCCACACAAGGGGCGATGGACTCGAGTTCGGTCGCCGAAGCCGGGAAATGGTTAGCGGAGCGCAACCTCCTGTCGTTCGACCACGACTTGACGTTGTCTCTGCCCGGCGCGGGGAGCGCGCCGCGGCTCAAAGAGACGGACTTCGAGCATGCCGCGCAGGGCGCGGGATTAGAAGTTTCCGCGGTGATGGCCGTGACGCAGGTGGAGGCGGGACCCCTGGGAGGGTTTTCCAAAGGCCGTCCCATCATCCGGTACGAGCTGCACATATTTCACGATCGCACCGGGGGACAGTATGACCTCACCCATCCCCACCTGTCGGAACCTTCCTGGGCCCGGGGCGAGGGATATCACAATAAATATCAGAGCAATGAATACAGCCTGCTGCATGGAGCCATGATTTTGCGGGACGACGGGGGCCAACCGAGAGTCGAAGACGCATGCGCCTCGGCTTCCTGGGGCCTGTTTCAGGTTATGGGCTTCAATGCCCACCTGGCGGGCTGGTCCAACGTGATGGCCTTCGTGAGGGACATGTACCATTCGGAAGCCAATCACCTGAAGGCATTTTTGGGCATGGTGAAATCCATGCATCTGAAGACCGCGCTTAACGGGCACGACTGGGCGACCTTCGCTCGAACCTACAATGGTAAGGGTTACAAGAAAAACCACTATGACCAGAGGATGGCTGCTGCGTACGACAAGGTGAGCGCCGACAGAATAGCCCGGGGCCTGCAGCCATGAATCGTAGTCGCGGCAGGCTCGCTATGCGGCGTATTCTCGCCTGTGTTTTGGTTGCCGGATCTACAGCCGCCGCGCAGCAAACGTTTTGGAGTGGAGCGAGCGGAGGCTTCTTCATCGAGTGGACCAGCAGCGATCTGCGCGTTTCCCGAGGGCTCGCAGCTGGAGCCACCGTACTTTCACTCGAAGCCGCAGCCAGAACAGAATGGAAGAAGATCGCAATCGACTCCCCGGGCCAGCCGATGCAAAGCCAGACAACGTACCGGCTGTTATCGGTGGCCGGTCCGTTGCTAAGCGTGGAAGAGACGTTTTACTGCGATTGCGGAGGGGCGCATCCGAGCGAGGTGAAACGGTTCCGTGCCATCGACCTCCGCCAGAGTAAACCGGATCAAGCAGCGCCGCTGGCGCTCACCAGCGTGTTCCCCGCCGGCGATATCTTCGCCGCACTCGCTGCCGACAAAGTGGTGGCGGCCGCGCTGAAGGACGATGCCCGCAAGCCGCGTTCGCTGGACGAATTGATAAAGGCTCTAAAGTTCCAGCCGGTTCCGGTAGGGGATTGCAGCTTCTTCTTCGGCGACGATCTTCTGAGCAGTTTTGCGCTGTACGACGTCCAGCGGGAGCGGGCCGCGGTTCGAATCAGTCTGTCCCATCAAGCCGAAGTCTGCCGCGGACAGATGACGCAACTGGGGATCCTGCTGCCGATACCGGAGGCGATCAATGCCGGGCTCGAAGCCGCGAAGGGCCGCAGGGCGGGTTTCCTGATGGCGGACGACGCTAAGGTTGCAAGTGGCGCTAGAACGGTGTTCAGTTTCTCCACACCGGCCCGTTGACAGCCGACTATTTCGCCAGCGCCAGCTCCAGGTCGGCGATGATGTCGTCCGCCGCTTCGATGCCGACGGACAGACGCAGCAGGTTGTCGCGAATGCCCATTTTCTCGCGCTGCTTGGGGGAGACGTCGCGGTGCGAAGCCGTGACCGGGTGGGCGATCAAGGTGTGTACGTCGCCGAGCGAGGTGCCGCACACGATCATCTTCAAGCGGTCCATGAACTTCATCGTGGCGGCTTTGTCCGCGCCCTGGAGTTCGAACGACACCAGCCCGCCGGCCAGGCCCTTGGGGAACAGGCGCGCGACGGTGGCCGCATCCGGATGGGCCGCGTCGCCGGGGAAGTACACGCGCTCGACGCCCGGGTGCCCGGCCAGCCACTGGCCGATGCGGCAGGCGTTGGCGCATTGGCGCTCCATGCGCAGAGCCAGCGTCTTGATGCCGCGCATGGTCAGGTAACAATCGAAGGGGCCCAGCACCGGACCCAGCGTGCGGGCCACGGGACGCAGCGCTTGATAAGATGCTTCGTCGGCTACGATCACACCGCCGAGCACGTCGCCGTGGCCGGCGAGATATTTGGTGGCGCTGTGAATCACCATGTCGGCTCCGAGTTCGAGCGGTCGCACCAGCAGCGGCGTGGCGAAGGTGCTATCGACGATCAGCGGGACGCCGTGTTTGCGCGTGATGTGGGCCAGGTAATCGAGCGGCGCCACGCGCAGCAACGGGTTGGATATGGTCTCGACGATCACCGCGCCGGGCTTGGTTTTCACCACGGCCGCTTCGAACGCAGCCGGGTCGAACGCGTTTACAAACGAAGGCTCGACGCCCATGGGTCCGAAGATGTTCATCAGCATGAAGGTAGTGGTGCCGTACAGCGCGTCGGCGGCGAGCACCCGCTTGGGGCGGTCGAGCAGCGTCGCGAGCAATCCCACGTGCAGTGCGGCCATGCCGGACGAGCAGGCCAGAGCTCCCGCACCGCTTTCGAGATCGGTCATAAGGGCTTCGAGTGCGCTGCGGGTCGGGTTGTCGAAGCGGGCGTAGGATGGGCCGGTTTCCTCCAGACCGAACACGCGATCGAGCTGTTCGGTGGACTCGTAGATGTACGTCGATGAGTTGTAGATGGGCGTGGTCGACGGTACCCAGTTGCCGCCGTTCTTTTTCCGGTCGCCCGAGTGGACGGTTTTGCTTTCGAACTTCATGGACTTATTGCCGCTTCCAGCGGACCCCTTCTTTAGTATCCTCGATGACCACGCCCTGGTCGGCGAGCTGTTTGCGGATCTCGTCGGCGCGGGCGAAGTTGCGGGCTTTCTTGGCGGCGGTGCGTTCGGCGATGGCCGCCTCGATTTCGGTGGTACCGAAGAACTCCGCTTCCGCGGTTCCCGAAAGCCGCACGCCACCGGATGGAGTGTAATGGAAGGTTTTGGGCGACCGTCTTAGAACGTCGAAGATGGAGTCGAACAGCGCTAGAAATTCCAGTGCACCGGCGGCGTTGCTGGCCAGGAACGCTCCCGAGTCCATAGCAGTGTTGGCGTCGCGGATGTATTCAAAGACCGCGCCCAGGGCTTCCGCGGAATTGAGATCGTCGTCCAGGGCTTCACGGAAGGCGGCGGTGGCGGCTTGGGTTCGTTTGGTAATTTCCGCATTCGCTCCGGGCGGGTAGTGGCCGGTCTTGAGGCGCAGCTCGAAGTTGCGCAGGCGCTCGATGGAGGTCGCGGCGGCCTTGAGGCCGTCGAAGGTGAAGTTCAGCTTCCGGCGATAGGGCACCGAAGCCAGCAAATAACGCACGACCTCGGGGGCGCAGCCTTTGGCGAGAAGGTCGCGCAGCGTGAAGAAATTGCCCAGCGACTTGGACATTTTCTCGGAGTTCACCAGGAGGTGCTCGGCGTGCAGCCAGAAACGCACAAACGGCTTGCCGGTGATGCCTTCGGCCTGAGCGATTTCGTTCTCGTGGTGCGGGAAGGTCAGATCGACGCCGCCGGTGTGGATGTCGATGGTCTCGCCCAAATACTTCTGGGCCATGACCGAGCACTCGATGTGCCAGCCGGGGCGGCCGCGGCCTACGGCGGTGTCCCAGGCGGGCTCGCCTTCCTTGGCCGCTTTCCATAAGACGAAGTCGCGCGCGTCGGCTTTGTCGTATTCGTCAACGTCGACGCGGGCGCCGGCGCGAATGCCGCTGAAATCGTTGTGCGAGAGCTTGCCGTAGCTGGGGAATCCGGCGATGCGGTAATAGACCGAGCCTTCGCTCGTGTAGGTGAGACCATGCTGCTCCAGTTGCTGGATCGCGGCGGCCATGTCGGGGATGTGGTCGGTGGCTTTGACAATGCGCTCGGGGCGCTCGAGGCGCAGGGTGGCGGTGTCGTCGAAAAAGGCTTGGGTGTATTTGGCGGTGTACTCGTAGATGGACTGATGCGCGGCGGCGGCGTCGCGGATGATTTTATCCTCGATGTCGGTGATGTTCATCACGTGATCGAGCGTGTAGCCGGAGGCGCGCAGCCAGCGGCGCAGAAGGTCCTGGAAGGTGAAGGTGCGCAGGTTGCCGATGTGGACGTAGTTGTAGACCGTGGGTCCGCAAGTGTACATGCGCACGACTTTGTCGTGGAGCGGCGTGAAAACTTCGACCTGCTGGGTCAGGGTGTTGTAGAAGCGCAGGGCCATGTGTGGAACCGCTGGCCGCCTGAAGCGAAAGGGGCGAAGACGGTTCTCTTATCGTATCAGGGGCGCGGCGAGGGACACTTCGAGTGAGGCGCCGCATTTCCCCAAAGTTCAAAGAACAATAAAATCGGGAGCTCCCGTGCCGAGGTTTAACCTTCACCGGCAGAAGGACTGGTTTAGCGTCGAGCTATCGACGGCCATCCTGCTTAGACGTTGCACGCGGTGACTAGTACGCGGCGCGGTGGAACCGGCTCTCAGATGGCGAGCGCCGATCTCCTCGGCTTAAAGATACACGAGGTTTGTGCGCGTGCGCCGGGTTGCTGGGCGCAAATGCAAGCACGGGAAGAGAATAGAGTTGGATGTTCTGTGTCACTGCGCCTTGGGGGGGCGGCAGTCGGCAGTCTGGGCGGTGGGCGCCAGGTGGGTATGGGGCGATCCACCGAATCGTGCGTCAACGTCCTACGCGAGACTGTCGCGCGGAAGCTACCGTCCGGACTCTGATGGATTCTTGACGGGTACCGCAAGACGCGGCGGTGGGGCGATTTTGTCCTTGGTTTCTAGTGAGAACTCAACCCCCAAGAACTTGAACGCCGCTTTCACGTCGCCTTTACAGTACAAAGCATAGAGGAGCACCATGTTCGCAAGCACGATAGTCACGACGCCCGCACGGATTCTCATAATTTTGAGCTCCGCGCACTACCAGGCGTCCTCGATCAGCGCCGCATTAAGCGCAGTAGCGAGTTCGTTGGCTTCCACGGTTTTGGCCTTGATCTTGTTGATTGTTTCCTCAGTTCTCTTGATCAGCTCTTCGTGCAGATCAGGGATCTTACTGAGACTTTCGATCTGCATCCAGTGTGGAGCAGCGTTGAAGCGCCAAACCTCTTCCTCGTGGTCCCCGCTGAACTCGTTTCCCCGAGTTCTTCTAAGCGCGATCCCCCATTCGCTCTGAACTTTTGTATAGCCTATGTCACGCGTCCAATAGTTGCCGTGCTCATCCTCATGGCCAGCGACTTTGTGCCACGCGGGAACGAGATTCAGGGTTTGGAGGGCTTTATCGAAGCTAGAAAGAGCTTGGCCGAGTTCGCCAGTTGCAACTTTTAGTTCGGTGGAAGTAGCGGCAAGCCGCTTTATGGAAGAAGCTATTCTTTCGGCAGCCGGGACCTTATTATCCTCAGCCACCGGAATCCTTTTCTGCGCCATGGGAGTCAACTCCTTTATTTGTCTGGGCCCGATTACAGTGCAAGCACCTCTCGAATCCAGATTCAGGATAGCATAGCGTCGCCGGCTAATTGAGGTTAGCTCTCTACAAGACGATATCAGCCAAGTCGGATCGCAGGACCGCGCTTCACGTCAGCAAAAACCAGTGCAATTGCCACTCGCTAAGCTGAGGCCGCGGCTGAAACCTTGCTCTGGTGGCCGAATTCCCCGACCGAGCTCCGGTGGTTTCGTCGGGCATGGGGAGCGATCCGGGGCCATGACCGAAACGCCGGCGCAGGCGTGAGTTAGATTGTTACCATTGGTCAAGAGGGGTGCCCGCCCATGAGTATCGAACTAGATCGAGAAACTAGCCGCCTCATCGACGACGAACTTCGGGCCGGCCGTTTCCCTGATGCCGCCGCGCTGGTGGGCACAGCCGTGAAACATTTTCTGCTCACTCGCCAGGACCTGGGACAAACGCGGGAGGAAATCGACGCCATGATTGCCCAGGCCATCGGCTCATTAGAGCGTGGCAAGGGTGTCGACGGTGAAGACTTCTTTGCCGAGTTGGAGAAGGAAGAGCGCGAACTTCAGCGCCAGCGCGGGTGAAACGCTTCCGCCTCGCTCCCGAGGCTCGCGACGACATAAAAGACATCTGGTCCTACATCGCTTCGGACAACCTTGAGTCCGCGACGCGGGTTCGCGAGGACATTCGAGACGCCTGCCGGCGCCTGGCGCGGCACCCGTACATCGGGCACCGGCGAGACGACCTCACGACCCCGCGTGGACATCCGGTTCTGGCCGGTATACTCGTACCTCATCATTTATCGGCCATCGACCAGACCGCTTGAGATTCTTCGAGTACTTCACGGCAAGGGCGACGTGAAGAGCGTCATGGAGTAGTAGGGAACGCGTCTCCCTACAATAGACTCTGTGTTTCGATTCGAGCTGCAGGCGGTGTGCGCGGCTACCGGTGCTCGCGCGGGGGTGCTGCATACCTCGCATGGGGAGATCGAGACGCCGGTGTTTATGCCGGTGGGGACGCAGGCCGCTGTTAAAGGGATTCTCGCGCGGGATTTGCTGGGCGACCTGGATGCCAAGATCATTCTGGGCAACACGTATCATTTATATCTGCGGCCGGGGCATGAGACGGTGCGCAAGCTGGGCGGGCTGCACCGGTTCATGGCTTGGCCGCGGGCGATCCTCACCGATTCGGGCGGGTTTCAGGTCTTTAGTTTGGATGCGCTGCGCAAGGTTTCCGACGAGGGCGTGTTGTTTCGCTCGCACTTGAATGGCGATCCGCACCTGTTTACGCCGGAATCGACCATCGACGTGCAATTGGCGTTGGGAAGCGACATCATGATGGTGCTCGACGAGTGCCTGGCTTATCCGGCAAGTCATGAGGCGGCTCGGGTGTCGATGCGGCGGACCGTGGCCTGGGCGCGGGCGGCTGTCGCCCATTACCGGAGGCACGGGATGGACGGGATGCGGGCTTGTTTTCCTATCGTGCAGGGGTCGATGTACCCGGACCTTCGGCGGGAATGTACTGAACAATTGTTGGAGCTGGAGGCTGAGGGGTACGCTATCGGGGGGCTTTCGGTCGGCGAGCCGCGGGCGCTTAGTTTGGAGATGACCGAGATCACTACGCCGCAGCTGCCGCGCGAAAAGCCGCGCTACGTTATGGGCGTGGGCATGCCCGAGGAACTGCCGCAGTACGTGGCTCGCGGCGTGGACATGATGGATTGCGTGCTGCCGTCGCGGGATGCGCGCAACGGGCGTCTGTATACTTCGGAGGGCCGCGTGTCGATCAAGCAGGCCCAGTACAAAGACGACCCGGCGCCGGTCGACGCCCGCTGCGGGTGCTATACCTGCCAGAACTTTTCCCGCGCTTACCTCCGGCACCTGTTTCTGGCCGGGGAAATCAGTTATGCTACTTTGGCCACCCTGCACAACCTGCGGCGGTACCTTGACATCATGCGGGAGATCAGGCAGGCTATACTAGTTGGGAAGTTCCCTGAATACCTGAAAGCTGCGGGCTCCGGGCCACGATGATACCCCCGAGGGGGCCCCGGGACGCCGGGTGATGGGTGCTCGGACGTTCCCCCGAAATAGTTTTACATCATCCCCCCAATGCACTACCTCGGCCTGATTTTGCTGCAGACGCCTGCCACCAACCCGGTGACGAGTTTCCTGCCCATTCTCATCATCGTGGCCATCTTCTACTTCCTGGTGTTCATGCCCATGCAGAAGCAAAAGAAGCAGCAGGCGGCGATGCTGGCCGGGCTGCAGGCGGGCAACGAAGTGGTGACCACGGGCGGCATCGTAGGCACCGTCGTGAGCGTGAACGACCAAACCCTGATCCTGCGCGTGAAACCGGATAACATCAAGCTGCAGGTGGCCCGGAGCGCCGTGGCCAGCCTGATGAACGCGGACAAGAGCGCGGAAGAAAAGAAGTAACCCTCCATGAACAGAAATCTTAAATTCAGAGTCATCGCGATCGCTGCTGTGATCCTGGCGTGCATCTATGGCATCGTCGGGTTGCCCAAGTCCAAAGCCGAGCTGATCGCGAACTGGAACAAAAATATCAAGCTTGGGCTGGATCTGCGGGGCGGCAGCCAGTTGGTGATGCAGGTGCAGCTGCAGGACGCCTTCAAGGCCGAGGCCGATTCCTCCATCGACCGCATCAAGGAGCAGCTCACCACCGCGCGGATGGCCTGGGGCGACCTCAGCCGCAACGATCCGGATTCCCTGCAAAACGCGGATACCATCCAGATCAATATCGCCGGGATTCCGCCCAACGAGACGGCCAAGTTCCGCACGGCCATGACCGAGAGCTTCGGGGATGTGTGGATTCTGACGCCGGTCAATTCGACCGACTTCCGCATGACCATGAAGCCCAGCGAGGCGCTGCGGCTGCGGCAGGACGCGCTCACGCAGAGCATCAACACCATCGAGAAGAAGATCAACGGGCTGGGGCTATCGGAATCCACCGTGCAGCAGCGCGGCCGCAGCGACGCCGAGGCGGAGATCCTGGTGCAACTGCCGGGGGTGGACGATCCGGCGCGGGTCAAAACGATTCTGCAAACCCAGGCCGTGCTGGAACTGTACGAAGTGCAGGGCGGGCCGTTCGCCTCGAAAGAGGAAGCCATGTCCAGCAAGAACGGCGTGCTGCCGCTGACGGCGCAGATTTCGCCGTCGGTCGCGCGGGCCGGTGCGCCCCGCGAATTCTACATTTTGGCTCGGACTCCGGTGGTGCGCGGCCGCGATCTGCGGGATTCCCGGCCGCAGCAGGATCAGAACGGGCGCTGGGAAACCACTTTCGTGCTGACCCAGGACGCGGCCACGCGCTTCTCGCAGTTCACGGGAGCCAATATCGGAAATCGGCTGGCGATCGTGCTGGACAAGCTGGTGCTGAGTGCGCCGACGATTCAGGCGCGGATCAGCGACAATGGCGTGATCACCGGCATCGGCGATCATGACGAAGCCGCCGACCTGGCGTTGAATCTGCGCTCGGGTTCGCTGCCGGCCGGCCTCGAAGTACTGGAGGAGCGCACGGTGGGTCCGTCGCTGGGCAACGATTCGATCCAGGCGGGTTTGGTCAGCGGCGTCGCGGGCGTCATCGCGGTGGTGGCGATCATGCTGTTCTACTATAAGCGCAGCGGCATCAACGCCACGCTGGCTCTGATTCTGAACGCCATCATATTGGTCGCGGTTTTGGGTTACGCCGAGGCCGTGCTGACCCTGCCGGGCATCGCCGGCGTGATCCTGACCATCGGTATGGCGGTGGATTCCAACGTACTGATTTTCGAGCGCATCCGCGAAGAATTGCGGGCCGGCAAGGCGGTGGTTGCGGCGGTGGACGCCGGATTCAATAAGGCGTTCCTGACCATCATCGACACGCACGTCACCACGGTGGTATCCTGCGCGTTCCTGTTCTTGTTCGGGACTGGGCCGGTCAAAGGTTTTGCGGTCACGCTGGTGATCGGTTTGTTGGCCAACGTGTTTACGGCGGTGTTTGTTTCCCGGACCATTTTCGACTGGGAACTGGGGATGCAGAAGCGGACTGTAACGCTCAGTATTTGACCGGCGGACGGAATCTCCAGCCCACAAAGGATTTGAAAACCCTGGGGGGTTGTGGTACCTTAGTCCGTTTCGAGTCATCGGCGTTTGGGTGAGGGAACTTTAGGCCCGTTAGCGGTGTCTGACGAGAATAGACGCCGTCCGGGTGAAGTAGCGACTAGATGGAATTATTCAAAAACACGAATTTCGACTTCCTCGGCAAGAAGTGGCCGTTCATTGGAGCGTCGCTGGTCTTGACCGTCGCCGGACTGGCCAGCCTGGCCGTTAAAGGCGGGCCAAAGTACGGGATCGACTTCAATGGCGGGGCGCTGTTGTACCTGAGGTTCAATGTGGAGCCGCCGGTGAACCAGATTCGCACGGCGCTTTCGAGCAAGATCAACGGCGAGATTTCCGTGCAGCAGATCACCGGCAAGCAGGAACTGCTGGTGGGCACCGAGATCCGCGACGAAAAAGAATTGAACGCCAACCGCGCCATCATCGAATCAACGTTGCGGGGCATGTTCGGGGACCCGGGCGGCAAACTGGACGTGAACAACTCCGGCGCCGGGCAGTTGGCCGACCGGCTGCGCGATCCGCTGCTGCAGGCCGGGGTGGCCATGAGCGAGCAGGAATTGCAGGACATGGTGAAAGCCATCGAGGAGTACCGCGCCGCGCCGGCGCAAGGCGGCATCCTCAAGAGCTTTGAGCAGTTGTCCGGCGTCAAGGGCGTGACCCCCAAGGTCATCGACGCGCTGAAGCAGCAATGCGCGCTGGGTCCGTTCACGATTTTGTCGGCGGAAGTGGTGGGACCTAAGATCGGCAAGGATCTGCGCCGCCAGGCCGTGCTGGCGACGCTGTACGCGCTGGGCGGGATGCTGGTCTACATCGCCTTCCGCTTCGAGTGGATTTACGGCGTGGCGGCCGTGGTGGCGGTGTTCCACGACACCATCATCACCATCGGCTTGTTCTCGCTGTTCAACAAAGAGATCTCCTTGACCGTGGTGGCCGCGCTGTTGACCCTGGTCGGTTATTCGATGAACGACACCATCGTCACGTTCGACCGGATTCGCGAGAACTTGAAGTTCATGCGGCGCGAGACCATGGAGAATCTGATCAACATCAGCGTGAATCAGACGCTGAGCCGGACCATTTTGACTAGCGGTTTGACGCTGATCACCGCGCTGAGCCTGTACTTTTTCGGCGGAGAAGTGCTGAACGGGTTCTCTTTCGCGCTGGTGTGCGGAATTATCGTAGGGACGTATTCGTCGATCTATATCGCGAGTCCGATTCTGTTGTTCTCGCAAAATGTGGTGAAGTCCAAGGGACAGGGCGGCGGCGGGCGCGCGGCTGCGGCCGGCGAAGACAAGGGTCGCCCATCTCAAAAAGAGGCCGCGCCCAAGGAAGCCGCCGGATCGCGCAAAGCGGCGCGCGGATGAGGGAGTAGTAACGGCGCAGTTGGGGAGGGACATTCTTTATGGCGATGTTCGATCAGACTTTCGTGGACGGGGTTGGCAGAACCAACAAGAGCTGGACCGTAACTCTATCCTTTGGTTTCCAATTCGTGCTGATCATCGTGATGATCATCATCCCGCTGATCTATACCGACGTGCTGCCCAAAGCGCAGTTGGTGAGCTTCCTGCAGGCGCCTCCGCCTCCGCCGCCGCCCCCTCCGCCTCCGCCTCCCGCCCCGGTGAAGGTGGTCAAGGTCGCGCCGCGGCAGTTCGACGCCGGACGGTTGCTGGCGCCCAAGTCGATTCCCAAAGACATCGCGATTATTAAGGAAGAGGAACTGCCGCCGTCGATGGCCTCGGTTGGCGTGGTCGGTGGGGTTCCCGGAGGGGTTCCGGGCGGGGTTGGAGGAGGCCTGCTGGGAGGATTCGGAGCGCCGCCACCGCCACCGCCGCCTCCCAAGGTTGAGGTCGCCAAGGCGGTCACTCCGTCGCAGATCCGCGTAGGCGGCCAAGTGCAGGCCGCCAACCTCATCAAAAAGGTTACGCCCAACTATCCGCCGCTGGCCAAGCAGGCTCGTATTCAGGGCACGGTGCACTTCACCGCCATCATCGGCAGGGACGGCACCATTCAGAATTTGCAATTGATCAGCGGCCACCCGCTGCTGGTCCCCTCCGCCACGGACGCGGTGAAGCAATGGGTTTACCGGCCCACGCTGTTGAACGGTGAGCCGGTGGAAGTGATCACTCAGATCGACGTGAATTTTACTTTGAGTCAGTAAGTGGTAAGGCCGCGGCGCTCTTTGCATCTGCCGGGGGCGGCGCCGATCAATTTCAACTCGCAGGAGACTATCAATGGTGTTAGTACAGCTTAAGTTTTTGGCCTTCTTGCTTCTTCAGGAAGCGGGAGGCGGTGCGGTCGGCTTCGACCTGCGGTCCATGTGGGGCAACATGGGCTGGCTGGCGCGGGGCGTAGTTATGATTCTGTTCGTGATGTCCGCGTGGTCCATCGGTGTGATGATCGACCGCGCCATCGCGTTTAACGGCGCGCGCAAGCAGTCGCGGGCCTTCGCTCCGGCCGTGGCCGGCGCGTTGCGCGAGGGCAAGCTGGACGAGGCGATCAAGATCGCCGACCGTTTCGGCAAGAGCCACTTGGCCAAAGTAGTGGTGGCGGGGTTGCAGGAATTTAAGGCTCACCAGATGAGCGCGGATATCTCGGGCGAAGAGATTGAGGCGTCCAAGCGGGCCCTGGAACGCGCCGAAGCCATCGTGCACGCCGAGCTGAAGCGCGGTATTTCGACGTTGGCCACCATCGGATCGTCGGCACCCTTTGTGGGGCTGCTCGGCACCGTGGTCGGCATCATCAATGCGTTCAAGGGAATTTCTACCGAAAAGGCGACCGGACTGGGCGCCGTGGCGGGCGGTATTTCCGAAGCGCTGGTGACCACCGCCGTGGGTCTGGGCGTGGCCATCCCGGCTGTGTGGGCTTACAACTACTTCACCAACCGCGTGGAGGCCTTCGACGTCGAGATGGGCAACTCCAGTTCCGAGTTGGTGGACTACTTCTTGAAGCGGTCGCAAAAAGCCGCCGCCGGCAAGTAGGTTTTCGTAGCATCGCGTGAGTTGAGCGAGTTGAAATGCGGACCGGCCCTAGCCACAGCGCCGGGAGCCGGTCCGGCCCATACATTTTGTTGAGGACGTGCCATTATGGTTCATACCGTCAAAAACGTAAAAGCGCCGCCAGTCGTCTCCGACATCAACGTGACCCCCATGGTTGACGTGATGCTGGTGCTTCTGATCATTTTCATGGTCATCACGCCGATGCTTACCAAGGGCCAGACCGTGGAAATGGTGCGATCCAAGAACGCCATCGCGATGCAGAACGCCGACAAAGAGGACGCCATTCTCGTCTCCGTCACCCGCAACGGCGAAATCTTCCTGAGTCCGGGCAACCGCCGCGTCACCGTGGACGACCTTCCGCCGCGGGTGCAGGACCTGCTGACCAACCGGCTGGACAAGACCGTGTATATCAAGAGCGATTCCCGGGCCAAGTATCAGGTGGTGGAAGACGCCGTGGACAACCTGCGCGCCGCCGGTGTGGACCAGTTGGGATTGCTGACCGAGCAGCGCAGCCCGGAAAGCGCGCTGGGCGGTTCCAAAGCGCCGTAGTCCAGAGCAGGTGCGTTCGAGAGATTTCGTAAGGAGAACTCATTATGGGAATGGGAGTGGGTGGTGGATCCAGAGCGGACATCAACGTTACGCCGCTGATCGATGTATTGCTGGTGCTGCTGATCATCTTTATGGTGATCACGCCTTTGACGCCGCATGGCTTGGAAGCCATGGCTCCGCAGCCGCCCAAGAAGAACCAGCCCGAGCAGCTGGATAACAACCGCACCGTGGTGATCGTGATCGAGAAGGACAAGTCGATGAAGCTCAACCAGGACCCCATCGAGGAGTCCAAATTGGGCGACCGGCTCACCGAAGTGTTCAAGACTCGCGCCGAACGCGTGGTGTTCGTCAAGGCCGACGGCGACCTGCCGTTTGAGACGGTGGCCCGGGCCATCGATATCGCCAAGGGCGCGGGCATCGACAAGATCGGTTTGATGACGCCTAAGATCGAGGCGGGAGAATGAGCGAGGCTCGGGTATCAACCATGCGAAACTCAACTCGATTGGTCATCGCCGGGTTGGCCGGGGTACTTTTGCTGGCTGCCACAGGTTGCGACAAGCTGCGCGCGCGAGACAATCTGAATCAGGGCGTGCTGGCCTACAAGAGCGCCAAATACGCCGACGCGGCGGAACACTTCAAGGCGGCCATCGCCCTCGATCCAACGTATAACAGCGCCCGTCTGTATTTGGCCACCTCCTACATGGTGCAGTGGATTCCAGGCGCGGAGTCTCCGGAGAATCTGGAATTCGCACGGAAAGCCCACGAAGAGTTCATGAAGGTTCTGGAGCAGGATCCCATGGACAAGAACGCCATGGCGTCGCTGGCGTTTCTCTCCTATAACCAGGCCCAGTCGCTGCCGGCCGATCAGAAAGCCGCCAAGTACGACGAGGCCTCGGAGTGGTATCACAAACTGCTGGCCATCGATCCGGCCAATAAAGAAGCCTACTACACGCTGGGCGTGATCGCGTACGCCAAGTGGTACCCCAACCTGATGCTGGCCCGGGCCAATCTGAAAATGCGGCCGGAAGATCCCGGTCCCATCAAGGACAAGAAGGTCAAGGAAGAGTTGAAGGCCAAGTACTCCGGCATCGTCGACGAAGGGATCGGGAACCTGCAGAAAGCCATCGACATCGACAAGGAATACGATGACGCCATGGCCTACATGAACCTGCTGGTTCGCGAGCGCGCCGATTTGCTGGACAGCGCCAGCGATTACAAGCAGCAGATCGAAGTGGCCGACAACTGGCTGCAGAAAGCCCTGGATACCAAGAAGATCAAGGCCTCGCGCCAGCCCGGGAATGCGGGCGGTATCGTTAACGATTCGAAGTAGCTGGAAGAAGAATACAGAATACAGAATGCAGAAGACGGAATGCAGAAGCCAGAAGGGCTTCTGACGGTTGGCAGCGTGACCGATAATTCACCGAGGCTTCACAATAAGCGAACCTAAGACGGTGTAAACTTTTGCATGTCCTAGTGGCGCCAGTCGCACTGGCCTGGGGGAGCATGAGTCATGCTGGGTATACCTTTACGTTATGTGTTAAAGCATCCCGTAATTGCCGTGGCGGATTTGGCAGCCGATCCACTGCAAGTCTTGACGACGATCCGCGATGTCTATGTGGCGGAGCGCGAGCAGCGCAGACCTCAATGCCAATACCAGTCTCAAGACCGTTGGGAACAGCGGCTGCATGACGCTTTAGGCGTTCCATGGCCGTGCCAGGCGGCTGCGGAATTCTGGGACGTGTGGCCCCGAGTCATCAAGGAATTGGAAGCGAAAGGGATTCGGGCCGGTCCGGAGAGCTTTTTATCGTGGAACGATGGGGATGCTGGACTGGTGCGGGCCATATGGTGTCTCACGCGTCACCTGAGGGCGAAATCGGTGGTCGAGACCGGGGTCGCGCACGGCGTCACGTCGCGCTGTCTTCTGGAGGCGCTGGAGAGGAACGGAGACGGCCATCTCTGGAGCATCGATCTTCCCCCCTTGGAGCGAGTTTGGCGCGTACAGGTCGGCGCGGCCGTCGGCGACCGCTACGCGGATCGATGGTCGTACATTCAGGGTTCCAGCAGGCGACGCCTTCCCGAGTTGCTTTCCCGGTTGGGCCAGATCGATCTTTTCATTCACGACAGCCTGCACAGTGAGCGCAACGTACGTTTCGAGCTGGATCGGGCCTGGGCAGCGCTAAAGCCAAACGGCGCCATCGTCGTTGACGACGTCGATGCTAATTGGGGCTTCCAGTCCTTCACTCAAGCTTGGTCTGGTCATCCATCCCTAATTTGCGAGGCCGAGCCGCTCCATCCCGATTTAAGGCGCTTCAACAAAAAGGGGCTGTTTGGAATCATTATAAAGCGGCCGGCGTAACTTCTCCCCTTCATTCCGGCTGCGGTTTTCCTTGCCGAACCGGCTACACTTGAAATAGGAATGCAACCGGAACCGAGCGAAGCTGTCGCCGCGGTCGCCCCGCCTGTGCCTGCGCCGCCTCCGGTGGCTTCCGTCCACCCTGCCGTGCAGGCGGGGTACGACGAATTGCGGGCGTTCCTCAGTGAAACTCGCCCGAAAGAGGACCTGGCTCCGCTGGACAAAGCCTTCCGGTTTGCCGAGGAGCGGCACCGCGGCCAACTGCGCAAATCGGGCGAGCCCTACATGATCCATCCGGTGGCCGTGGCACGCCTGCTGGCGGGCATGAACATGGACCTGGTTTGCATCCAGACCGGCCTGCTGCACGACGTGGTGGAAGACACGGGCGTCAAAATCGAAGACATCCGCGAGCAGTTCGGCGAAGAAGCCGCGCGCTGCGTGGACGGCGTCACCAAGCTCAACAAGCTGCATCTGGCCTCGCGCGAAGAGCGGCAAGCCGAAAGCATGCGCAAGATGCTGCTGGCCATGGTCAACGACACACGGGTGATCCTGGTCAAGCTGGCCGACCGCCTGCACAACATGCGGACCCTGCAGCATCTGGCGCCCGAGAAACAGAGCCGCATCGCCCAGGAGACCATCGATCTGTATGCGCCCATCGCGCACCGGCTGGGGATGGGTAAGATCCGCGGCGAGCTGGAAGATCTCGCGTTCAAATACCTGGAGCCCGAGGCTTCGGCCGGCCTGCTGAAGGAGTTCGAAGCCCAGCATGCCGCCAACGAGGAGGTGCTCCGCGAGATCAAACACACGGTGGAAACGCACCTGGTGCGCGAAGGCATTCCCGCTAAGGTCGAGACGCGCGTCAAGCGCGCCTACTCGGTGTACCAGAAGCTCAAGCGCCAGAAGATCCCGCTGGACCAGGTGTACGACCTTCTCGCCGTGCGCATCATCACCGATTCGGTGAAGAACTGCTACGCCGCGCTGGGCGTGATTCACAACGAGTGGCATCCGATACCCGGCCGCATCAAGGATTTCATCGCCATTCCGCGGCCCAATCTGTATCAGTCCCTGCACACCTCGGTGATGGGTCCGGGAGGGCGGCATTTCGAAGTGCAGATCCGCACCGAGGAGATGCACCGGCTGGCCGAGGAAGGCATCGCGGCGCACTGGAAGTACAAGGAAGGCCGGCGCGGTCCGGAGCTGGACGATCAACGCGTGGCCTGGCTGCGGCAGCTGGTGGAGTGGCAGCAGGAAATGCGCGATTCGAGCGAATTCCTCTCCACTCTGAAAGTGGACCTGTATCCGGAAGAGGTGTACACGTTCACCCCCCGGGGCAAAGTCATCGTTCTTCCGCGCGACGCCACGCCCATCGATTTCGCCTACGCCATCCACTCCGACGTGGGCCATCGCTGCACCGGCGCCAAGGTGAACGGGCGCATCGTGCCGCTCAAGTACGCGCTGCGCAATGGCGATGTGGTGGAGATCGCCACCCAAGCCGCGCACCAGCCCAGCAAGGATTGGCTGGCGCTGGTCAAGACCTCCCGCGCACGCAATAAAATCCGGCACGTCATCAACACCAGCGAGCGCGCCAAAGCGGTCGAGATCGGCGAGAAGTATCTGGAGCGCGAGGCCCGCCGCCTGGGCGTATCGCTGCTCAAAATCAGCCCGGCCCAGATCGAACAGGTGGCCAGCGATTATGGCGTCTCGAAGATTGAAGACTTGCACGCGGCTCTAGGGTACGGGAAATTCTCCGCGCGCCAAGTGTTGCAGAAGCTGGCCCCGTCACTGGTGGCGCCGGAAGCGCCGCGTGCCGACTCCGCGCAGGCCGACACCGCCGCGGTCCCGCGGCCCGGCGGACCAGCCTTGGACAGCAAGGATCTGGTGATTCAGGTCAAGGGCGTCGACGATCTGCTGACCTATCGCGCTAAATGTTGTAATCCCATCCGGGGCGAACCTATCGTAGGCTACGTCACGCGGGGCAAGGGCGTGGCCGTGCACTCGGTCAACTGCCACAACGTGCAGAGCCTGATGTACGACTCGGAGCGTAAGATCGATGTCGAGTGGGCCCGCAGCGCGTCCCAGGCTTTTCCCGTGCATATTTTGGTGCATGCGGAGGACCGCCCCGGAATCCTGAATCAAGTCACCACGATTTTGTTCAATGAGCAGAGTAACATCCGCAGCCTGGAGGCGCGCGGCGGCGACTCTGGCCCGGGCCACTCCGGCGGCAACTCCGGCGCGGCCAACAACGGCGCCGGCGACTCCGGTGATAACGCTGTGATTGAAGTCACCATGGACGTGAAGGACAAGAAACAACTGGAACGCGTCGTGGCCTCCATTCGCCGCATCCCCGGCGTGCGCGATGTAGAGAGAGCCCGTGAACGTTCCTGAGCCCGAACACATCGCTATTTCCAAGTCCAAAGGCATTCGCATCGACTGGAAAGACGGCCATCACAGCGAGTTCCCGCTGGCCTACCTGCGCGACGAGTGCCCCTGCGCTACCTGCACCGGCGCGCATGGCACGCCTCCCGCGAAGACCAATTACTCCCAGCCCGAGCCAGCCAGCGCGTTCCCGATGTTCAAACCCACCCTGCGCATGCTGAACGTGGAGGCGGTGGGAGCTTACGCTATCCGCATCGATTGGAGCGACGGGCACGGCTCGGGGATCTATTCGTTCGATCACCTGCGCCGGATCTGCCGCTGCGGCGAATGCACCGCGGCGGCTCGCGGCTGAGCATAAACGACTGTCGAAAGGAAGCTCAAGCTGGTGGAGAAGTTCCGAGCGCCAGGAGCCGTTCGATCACCAGGTCAATATCTCGCTGTGTGGTGCGATAGTTGGCGATACAGGCGCGAATACCGAATTGACCGTTGATCACGACGGGGCCCAGCAGCGCGGTGCCCTCTTCGGCGAGCTTGTCCAGCACCCTCCGGTGATCCACGCCTTCCCGAAAGCGAAAGCAGACCGCCGTCAGCGTCACGGGAGCCAGGAGCTGCAACCGAGGCTCCGCCGTGATTCGAGCGGCCAAGTATTGCGCAAGTTCCAGCATTCGCTCATGCGCGGCGCGGAATGCACCGATCCCAAACAACCGCAAGGCGCACCAGATCTTGAACGCCTTGAAGGCTCGCGAGAGTTGTGGACCGTATTCCAGAAAGTCCGTCAATAACGGATCTTCTTCCACCGTCAAATACGAAGAAGCGAAATGGAATGCTTTACGCAGGCTCTCGCGATCGCGCACGAGCAGACAGCCGGCCTCTAACGGGGCGAATAGAAGTTTGTGAGGGTCCAGTGCTATGGAATCGGCGCGGCTACAGGCACGCAAGGAGTCCCGCACGCTCGGGCTAAGAACAAAGAGCGCACCATAGGCTCCGTCGACGTGAAGCCAAAGGTTTTCGCGCGCACATACGTCCGCCAGGGGGTGAAGGGGATCGATTGCGCCGGTGTTGACCGTACCGGCAGTCGCGACGACGCAAACGGGCGTTTTGCCAGCCCGGCGGTCTTGTTCGATGGCGCTCTCCAGGACATCCATCCGCATGCGAAAATCAGCGTCTACGGGGATCTTACGTACGTGATCCAAGCCTATCCCGAGGATCGCCGCGCCTTTTTCAACGCACTTGTGCGCTTCTTCCGAGGTGTACACGACCAGCGGCGACGTCAGCCCACACAGCCCGGCCCTCCGGACGTCGATCGGCGCTTTTGAATGCACGGCGGCCGACAACGCCATCAGTGTGGCCATCGACCCCCCGCTCGTCAGGATTCCACCGGCACCGTCAGGGTAATCGAAAAGGCCACCAAGCCAGGCGGTGATTTTCCGTTCGATGACGCTGGCGGCCGGCGACAGCTGCCAGATATTGCAGTTCTGATTGAGGGCCGCCGCTACGGCTTCCGCAAAAGGCGCTATTCCATTGGGCGGACCGAGCACGTATGCCAAGAACCGGGGATGCGCCACCGTTGTGGAATTCGGAAGGACCTTGGTTTCGATATCGCGGAACAGGGACTCGACGTCGGAGCCGGTCTCCGAAAACGGTTCGGAAAGGATTGTGGACAGTTGGTCTCGATCCAGGATCGGCACAACCCGGCGTTGTTCAACGGACTTCTCAAATGCACGAAGAAAATCGGTAAGAAGGGCGCCCGCCTGAGCCAGCTCCGAGTCGCTGAGATTCAATGCAGGATAAGAGTGTTTCTGGTCGCCGCTGGGTTGTCCCTGGAGCATAGTCAAGTATTTCACTAAGGGAACCGGGGTTTCGCGACGTGAGTCCGATGGCGCGGTCTGCGGTGGAGTTGTAGTGTAATGAATGTGTGCCCAAGCGGCCTTCTATAAACAATCCGGAACCGGTCGAAGCCGAACTCGTGGGAGTCGTAACCCGCGAACCTTCCACCGGCTCCCGAGCGATTTTCCCCTGGCTGCTGTTGCTGCTGGCGGGAAGCGGCTGCGCGGCGCTGATCTACGAAATCGTGTGGTTCCAGTTATTGCAACTGGTGATTGGGTCGTCGGCGATCTCGCTGGGCTTGCTGCTGGCGGCCTACATGGGCGGCTTGTGTCTAGGCAGCCTGATGCTGCCGAAGTACGTTTCCTCGCGCGAGCATCCGCTCAAAGTGTACGCGTACCTGGAGTTGGGAATCGGCGTTTTCGGATTGTTGGCGCTTTACGGCGTGCCCGTGGTGGGACGTCTCTATTTGGCCGGTGCGGGCGAAGGTGTTTTTGGGTTGGTGCTGCGGGGATTGGTCGCGGTGGTGTGCCTGCTGCCGCCGACGTTGCTGATGGGCGGATCGCTCCCCGCCATTTCGCGCTGGGCGGGAAGTTCGCCCGAGGGTGTCTCTTGGATGGGGTTCCTCTACAGCGCCAACATCGCGGGTGCGGTGTTTGGGTGTTTGTTTGCGGGATTCTATTTATTGCGGGTTTACGATTTGGCCGTCGCGACCTACGCGGCTGTGGCGATCAACGTTGCTGTGGGCGTGCTGGGGTTGGTTTTGGTTTCGCGCACACCGCATTCGGCCGAGGTGGGGCGGGTTGGTTCGCCAGCGGGGGACGCGACTGGGGGGGCGCGGCGGGACCATCTTCAAAACTACGGCGGGGCCCGCCCTACCTTGGTCTATCTGGCTATTGCGGTGTCCGGACTTACGGCGCTGGGGGCTGAAGTGGTTTGGACACGGCTGCTTTCTTTACTGCTGGGGGCCACTACTTACACCTTCTCGATCATTCTGGCTGTGTATCTGGCGGGGCTGTGGTCCGGCAGCACTGCCGGATCCTTCGCTGCGCGGCGGATGCAGAATCCTCGCTGGGGCCTCGCGCTGTGCCAGATCGGGCTGGCCGCGGCGATCGGTTGGACCGGGTACACGCTGTCGCACTCGCTGCCGTACTGGCCCGTCGACCCGTGGCTCTCTTTGGACCCGACCTTCAACTTCGAACTCGACATCGCCCGCTGCGTATGGGCCATCTTCCCGGCGACACTTTTGTGGGGTGCCAGCTTTCCGCTGGCGTTGGCCGCGGCTCGCTCGGGTAACGAAGCCGATCCGGCGCGGATCGCTGGAGAAGTCTACGCGGCCAACACCGCCGGATCGATCCTGGGGGCGCTGGCGTTCAGCTTGTTCCTGATCCCGGCCATCGGCACCCAAGGCAGCCAGCAGTTGCTGATTGTGCTCTCCGCGGTGGGAGCCCTGGCCGGGGCGGCGTCGGTCGTGCGCGCGATGCAGCCCCGCCCGATATCCAACATGGACCCGTTGCGCGCCGCGGCCGTCGCCGTGGGAATCATCGCGGTGGCCTGGGGCTTCACCTTGGTGGTCCAGGATGTTCCTTGGGCCGTCATCGCCTATGGACGCCGCGTTGCGCCCATCTTGCGTGCCTTCAATCTCTACGACCAGGACCACCCCACTACCGTCCTCTATCGCGGCGAGGGCATCAACTCATCCTTGTTGATCGCGGAACGCGCCGGCCAGCGCCACTTCTACGTGAGCGGCAAGGCCGAAGCCTCCACCGCGATTCTCGACATGCGCCTGGAGCGCATGATGGGCCACATCCCCGGCTTGATCCATCCCCATCCGCGCAACGTGCTCACGGTCGGCTTTGGCGCGGGCATCACCGCCGGCTCCTTTGTGAACTATCCCGACGTGGACCGCTTAGTGATCTGCGAGCTCGAAAAGCAGATCCCGCCGGCTTCGAGCCAGTACTTCAATAAGGAGAACTACGATGTTCTGCACAACCCCCGCACCCACGTCGTGTACGACGACGCGCGGCACTTTATCTTCACTACTCGGGAGAAATTCGACGTCATCACGACAGACCCGATTCACCCCTGGGTGAAGGGCACCTCGACGCTGTACTCAAAGGAATACTACGAGCTCTGCAAGCAGCACTTGAATCCCGGTGGCGTGGTCGCGCAGTGGCTGCCGATCTACGATAGCGACCCGGAAACCGTCAAAACCGAGCTGGCCACGTTTTTCGACGTGTTCCCCAACGGCACCATCTGGAGCAACTTCCTGCGCACCCGCGAGAATCCCAACGGCGAAGGCTACGACTTGGTCCTGTTGGGCTTTGCCGATTCCGCGCCTCTGATCAACGTCGATGAAATGCAGCAGCGCTTGGACACGCCCGGCTACGCTCCGGTAGCGGCCTCCATCCGCGAGGTGGGATTTAATTCGGCGGTCGAGTTCCTGGCCACTTACGCCGGCCGCGCTGCGGATCTGGCGCCGCTCACCGCCGGCGTTACTGTAAATCAAGACATGAATATGCGTCTGCAATATATCGCAGGCTTGGGGCTGAACTACGCCATGGAGCAGAAGATTTACCGCGACGTCCTGCGCTACCGCAAGTTTCCCGACAACCTGTTGGTGGGAAACGGCGGGCGCATCGACGCTCTGCGTACGCTGCTGGCTCCGGTGTTCCAGACTCCTGGGAGGTGATGATCCCATGTTGAAAACAGCGTCGCGATTAGTACCGATTGCTTACGCGCGCGGCTTGGTGGCCGCGGCCGCACTCCTCGCTGCCGCGGCCGTTTTCGCGGCGGACCAGCTCGAAGACATCATCTCCTTGCCTTACGATCACAAGGCCATCCAGTATTACGAACGCACGCCCACCGATCCGGTGATGCGTTTGTCGGACCGCCTGGATAAGCATCTGGTCAAGCTCGATTACGCCGCCGGACAAACCTATTTGCCCGCGCTGCTCAAGCAGCTCGACATTAATCCCGACTCGCAGGTGTTGGTGTTTTCGCAGACCAGCCTGCAATCGGCCCGCATTTCCATGGCCCGTCCGCGCGCGGTCTATTTCAATGACAACGTCTCTGTTGGTTGGGTGCAGGGCGGCGACGTGATGGAGTTGAGTGCGCTCGACCCCATCCTGGGCGTGAACTTCTACACCATGGACACGCACAGGAGCGACACTCCGTTCCTGGCGCGGCGCGAGGTGTGCCTGCAGTGCCATCTGGGCGCGCAGACCTTGGGCGTCCCGGGCTTGATGGTGAGCTCGCTCTATCCCAACAAGCCGGCCGCGGCGGGCCTGCACTCGGCCAGTTACATCACCGATCACCGCACCCCCTTTGCCGACCGCTGGGGCGGATGGTACATCACCGGGTCGATGGGCGGGCAGAAGCACCTGGGTAACGCCAAGCTGGATGCCGGCCCGCGTGGGGACCGCGTCGACGCCCAGGGCGGCGTGGATCTCGAATCGCTCGACGGCCGTGTGGACATGAAGCCCTACCCGGTGCCCACGAGCGACGTGGTGGCGCTGATGACGCTGGAACATCAGACCCGCATGACCAACCTGATGACGCGCATTGCGTGGGATACGCGCATCGCACAAGCCGATGGGAAACTCGAAGCCTCAAAGGACAAATTGAACGGAGAAATCGAAGAACTCATCGGTTATATGCTGTTCATCGACGAGGCTCCCCTGACCGCGCCGGTGCAGGGCACGTCGACATTTACCAAAACTTTTGCCGCACGCGGCCCGCGCGATAAACAGGGCCGTTCGCTGCGAGAATTCGACTTGCAGACCCGGCTATTCAAGTATCCGCTCAGCTACATGATTTATACGCCCGCGTTCGATGCCATGCCGGAGTATGCCCGCGAGCGGATCTATCGGCGGGTTTACGATATTCTGACCGGCGCGGACACCAACGCCAAAGGCGCCCACCTAGACTCCGCCGGGCGGGAGGCAATCATCGAAATTCTGCGCGGTACCAAGACTAATTTGCCAGCATACTGGAAACCCGGCGCGAAATAGTTAACGGTTTTTGCTTGCGTTAAATCTCTACATCGTATCTAATAGATAGCTGCATGCATAAACGAACCTTGACGCTGGGGGTCGGTTTGGCGATCCTTGCGGTCTGCGCACCGGCGGCTTTTGCCGGCAACATCTACGTCACGAATACCAACGACAGCGGCCCAGGCTCGCTGCGGAACGCCATCGCCGGCGCGGCTTCCGGTGATACGATTGTTTTCAATCCAAAAGCGATTCGATTCCCCGCCACCATCACGGTTGCTAGCCCTTTGATGATTAGCCAGAATCTGACGATCAACGGGCCGGGCGTATCCCTCCTTTTCATCAGCGGGGGACACACTGTCGGGGTTTTTTACATCCGATCCGCGGTCGTGAGCATTGCCGGCTTGACCATTCAGAACGGTCTCGCAGTCGGCGGAGGCGGCGTCTTCAACCTGGGCGGCACCGTGACGCTCAGTAACATGATGCTGTACCGCAATTCCGCGTTTACCGGCGGCGGCATTCTCAACGACGGGACGCTGACGGTAACCAACAGTACTCTGTCCCTTAACGAGGCCTCTGCGGGCGGCGGCATCACCAATTACGGCACCGCGATCATCAGCAACAGCACCCTATACAGCAATGCCGCGGATGCCGGTGGCGGCATCTTTACCGAATTCCAAGCCACGTTGATGGTCGCCGACAGCACGCTAACCTACAACGCCGCCAGCGGAATCGGCGGCGGCATCTACACCAACCGCGCGATCATCACGCTGAAGAATACCATTGTGGCGAACAGCTACCTCGGGGGAAATTGCTAAGACGTCACAAGTACCGTCTTCACTTCCCTAGGCCATAACCTCTCCGACGACCCCACCTGCGCAGGCTTCTTAAATCAACCCGGAGACATGAACAGCACCTTCGCCGGGCTCGATCCGGCAGGGCTCCAGAACAACGGCGGCCCGACGCCGACCATCGCCCTGTTGCCGACCAGCCCCGCCGTGGACGCCATCCCCGTGAGCGCCTGCACGGATTTTGCAGGCAATCCAGTGAAGACCGATCAGCGCGGCGTCCCGCGTCCGCAAGGCCGGGCCTGCGACATTGGAGCTTTCGAATTGGTGCCGACGGGAGTCGGTATCCCCCTGTTGCAATAGGGATGCCGAGGCGTTTGCCATTCGCCCATGCGGGTCTCCGCCAATTCAAGGATTAATCCTTAGAGCTCTGGTACTCAGGGTTTTCCTAGCCTGGAAACTGAATCTGGCCTCCGTCAGCCTGAGAATTTTCTGGGTTTAATAGTACTAGTACTCGCGAGGAGGAGCCGTCATGCTCCAATTTCCGTCGGTGCTGCTTTCCACGCCCCGCATGGGGCATATCCCGGAGGAAGAATTGGAGGCGTACGCGTTGGGTAAGTCGAGCGACGAAGATGCCCTGCATCTCGAAGCGCACTTGCTGGCTTGCGACGAATGCTGTCTCCGCTTGGTGCACGAGGCGCAGTTCATCGAAGCCCTGCGCTATGCGTTATTTGATTTCATCCGGCGTGACTTCAAAGCGAGCGATCCGGATTACCCCAGTCCGGCCGCGGCCAGTTCGGCTTCACTGAACCCCATGGCGTCCAGAAAGGCGCTGCGAACCTCCGCGGGCTGTCCCAGTTGAAAGATGTAGCCCGCGAGTTGCCGGCCGGCCACGGGATGCCGCAGTAGCTCCTGGCGCGTCAGCCCCACGGTGAGGCGTGGACGCTCGGCCACCGGTAGTTTGACACAGCGGTTCACTTCCGGATCGCGGATGGTCGCCTTGGGGTCCTGGCCCTGGGCGATGACGGCGATATCGCTCAGGAACCGCGCGCGCTGCATCAGGATGCCCTTGTCGCTGGGACCCAGGTGCTCCTGCGTGCGGTCGGCGACGCGGCCCTGCCCCACCCAGGCGATGAAATCCTGGTTCATGATGTGCGTCGAAATCCAGCGCCCCGTTTCGGGATCGCGCACCGGACCCTTCCAGGCCGGGATGCTCTTCTGAACGTAGGGCTCGCGCTCTTGCGGCACGCGCTCGAACGACCACGTCACGCTGAACGTGTTTTCGTCGTCCACCGGCACGCGCCATTCGAAATGATTTCCGGTGAACAGCATGTTGGGCCATAGGCAGCAGCGGCCGACGGTCCACATCGGGTCGGTTTCGCTCATGCCCTCGCGGATGCGCCGGTAGACGAAACCGTAGTCGAACTCTTCGAACTCCATCCTTAGGTGACGCGGCGAATACGGGCCCATCTTGCCATCCAGACGCACGCTCCAGTTCATGTGCATCCACTCAAAGTGCAGCGGATCGATGGAATTTTCCTGGCACTGGAACCAGTTGCAGGGCACGTCGGCGAACACGATCTGCACGAAGCCGTTGGGCCAAGTGAAGGGTTCCCAGTTCGGGACCAGCGGCGCGGGTTGCGGACCCAGATACGCCCACAGCAGGCCGGCCTTCGCCTCCACCGGATACGCCTTGATGCGGACTTTGTCTTTGAACCGCGCTTCTGGTTGCGCGACGTCCTCATAAGGTTGCGCGGTGCAGCGGCCTTCGTGATCGAAGAGCCAGCCGTGATAGTTGCAGCGAATGCCGCAGTCCTCGACGAAACCATAGGATGTATCGGCGCGGCGATGCGGGCAGTGACGGTCGACCAGGCCGTAGTTGCCGCCGAGGTCCTTGTAGAGCGTGAGATCCTCACCCATCAGCCGGATAGGTTTTACGGACTGCGTCTCGAATTCGGACACGGCGCCGATGGGCATCCAATAGCGGCGCAGCAGGTCGCCCATGGGTGTGCCGGGGCCGACTTGGGTGAAAAGTTGGTTCTTAGATTGATCGAGCATTCTACTTCTTCAGCGCCGCCTGCCAATTGAGCACGACCGTGATCGGTTCATCAACAGTTTGCTGCACCGGCGCGATACCCATGAGAAAACGTTTCCCGTCCGAAGTCACGTCCCAACCGCCCGCAAGCCCCGCGGGAGCCGCGAACAGCTGCTTGGGAACCCCGGGCTGAAACGCCGCTCCGTTGGCGCTCACGTCCACCGCCATCGGAGAACCGTTGAGGGCGCTAAAGATCAGCTCCTTACCGTCGGCGCGCCACCTGGAGGTTCCCGTACCCCCATCCTTGGAAACCTGCCACTTGCCTTCGCCGAGCGACGGCCCGGAAGCGATGAACGGCCGCACGTAAACCTCCGCCCGCCCGGTCTCAGTGGACACGTAGGCGATCCACCGCATATCGGGCGAGAAGGTCCCCAGGCCCTCACCGAACTCCGTTCCCAGCAAAAGAACCGGCTTTCGATCACCCTCCAGCGGCAGCACCCACAGATCGGTGCCCGTCTTCGGCGTGAGCTCTGTCTCATAAAGCAAGAAGCGCCCGTCGTGAGACCAACTGCTGGGAAACTTTATTTCGCCCGGCTTCTTGAACAGCTCTTTCTCCTCGCCAGCCCCGCTGGAAGCCTTTTCATAGAGCGTGTCGAATGTGTCTCCGGCTGCAAAGACGATGCGGCCTCCGTCCGGGGACCAGGTGGGTGTCGATCCGGCGCTTTGACGGAAGGTGAGCCGGGTGCGGACGCCGCGGGCGAAATCCAGACGCCAGATATCCCCAGGCTGGGTGCTAACGGCGTTCCGCACGGCGGCGTTCATTCCGTCGGGAGACAAGGTAAATCCCCGGTCCGGACCGCGCTCTCCAAATGTGCCCAGCACCTTGCCCTGCCGGTCGAACCAAGTAGCCTGGAAATTTGCCGCTGCCGCAGCTCCCGCGCGGTAGGCCAGCACGCCAGTCGCGACCGAGAAGATTCCAGTGGAGCCAGTGACTCCAACGTGTTCGGCCACCGGAACGGGCTCGCCTCGCAATTGCAGTTTGGCGTCGTCAAAGAGCTGAGCCATCAACGTGCCATCGCGCATGAAGAACAGGTTCCCGTCCAAGTAGGGCGCCGCGAAGCCGGTGTCGAGGATTCGCTCCCGGGACTGCTCGGCGGGCTTAGCGTCAAGCGAGCCGGCATAGATGCCCCTGATGCCGGGCAAGCCCTGACGCAGATACAGGAAGTGTTTTCCGTCAGGCAGGAAAGTGGGCAAGGAGTGAAAGGTTTCCCCACGCGAATTGTCCAGCACCGTGACATCGGCTGGAACGCCACCGGCGGCTGAAACCCAATGCAAGGCCCCAGTGCGCATACCAAAGACGATCACCCCGTCCCGGTTCCAGGTTCCCGTACCGACCACGCCCTCCACCGAACACAACGTCTGTGGAGGGCCGCCCGCGACATCCATCTTCTTAAGTTGATTCCCGACGGCGAACCCCAGAAACCGGCTGTCCGGCGACCAGAACGGCGATTGTCCGCCTTCGGTACCCTCCAGGCGCCGCCACTCCAGCGTCTCCAGATCGTGAATCCACAGACCGCTTTGGTCTCCCGTGGCGTTGAACACCAGCTTGTGGCCATCCGGAGAAAGCGATACGAACTCCCTGAAGGGCACGTCGGCGGGCAGCTTGATCTGAAAGCGCACCACGCGCGCCAGAGGCGGCGGCTTGGGCCACAACACCAACGCGGTCACGCCGAGCGCAACCGCCAGCGCGGCGCTAATTGCCGGCCACAACCGTGACTTCTTGTGGGGCAGGGCCGTGCCCTGCGAGTCAGGCAGGGCATGGCCCTGCCCCACGTCCTGAATCCATTCGAGCGCGTGTTTCACCTCGCGCGCCGATTGCCACCGCTTGTCGGGATCCTTCTCCAGGCACGTCCGCACCACCCGTTCGAGCGGCGCCGACACCAGCGGCTCCATCTCCCTCAGCGACGGCGGCTGGTCCTTCAGTATCGAAGCGATCAGGCTGGCCTGCGTCGCGCCTGAGAAGGGCCGCTTGCCGCTAAGCATCTCGTACAGCACCAGGCCGAACGCGTAGATGTCGCTGCGCGCGTCGGCTTCCCGGCCTTCGAACTGCTCGGGCGCCATGTATTGCGGCGTACCCACCATCATCCCGACCGCAGTCAGCGCCATGGTGACGGTGGCGTCATCCGGCTTGGCGGAAGCCGATTCCATTTTGGCCAGCCCGAAATCGAGAATCTTGACTCCCGTTTTTCCGACCAGAATGTTGCCCGGCTTGAGATCGCGATGCGTGATGCCCTTGCGATGCGCGGCGTCGAGCGCATCGCAGATCTGCTCAGCGTACTCCAGCGCTTGCGCGACCGGCAGCGGACCCGTCAGCGGCTTGCCCTCGACGTACTCCATCACCAGATAGTCGGGACCGACGTCGTAGATCTGGCAGATGTGAGGATGGTTCAGCGCAGCGATCGCCTGCGCCTCGCGGGCGAACCGCTCGCTGAACTGGCCCTGGCTTTTCTTGATCGCCACGAAGCGGTTCAAGCGCGGGTCCCGCGCCTTCCACACCTCGCCCATCCCGCCTGCTCCGAGTTGCTCCTGGATCTCGTAAGGCCCGAGTTTCTCGCCTGGGCTCAGCAGTGGCATGGGGCTATTCTATCCGATATCGGCGGGCCGCAGGCGCCCGAACGGCGAGGCATCCCGCTACGGAACGCGGTAGAAAAATCTACGTAAAATGGAACCGACGCGACGCTTGCTCCGATAAGTGCCATAATGTCAATCAAGGATTGCACGCCTGGGGTGGCGCTTCACGTGCTTGCACCGCGGGTGGGGTAGTTTGTTTGGTTGGGGCATGAGGGAACTGAAGCAACAGCTCGTTAGCGCCTTGCTGGTCACCGTGACCTTGGCGGCGATGATCGCCGCGGGGATCAACTTCCAGCAGCAGGGAAAGTTCCACCTGCCCGACGACGGCGTTTCCTGGGTGGACAAGCCGGTGAACGGCCAGGACGTTCCGGTAGCGGTGTACGTCACCACCGGCAGCCCCGGGGAGAAGGCCGGCATCCACAAGGGTGACGTGCTGGTGTCGATCGACGGGCTGGCGATCCATCGCGCCATTGAAGCCACCGAGGTTCTGGCGCGGCTGGGAGCCTGGCGCAAGGCGGAATACCAGATCCTGCACGCCGGCGTCGAGGTGCCGGCCAACGTGATCGTGGGCGAGGCCGAGCGCGATTCCACCATCTACTATCAGTACGCGGTGGGCGTGATGTACCTGGCGATCGGGCTGTTTGTGTATTTTCGCCGTGTGAATGCGCCGCGCAGCTTGCATTTCTTCCTGCTCTGTCTGGCGTCGTTTGTTTTTTCGACGTTCCATTATTCGGGGAAACTGAATAATTTCGATAAAGTCATTTATCTGGGCAACGTGGTGGCCGGATATCTGGCCCCGACCCTGTTCCTGCATTTCTGCTTCGTGTTCCCGGAGCCGCGCAAATGGATTCGCCGGCGCGGCGCGGCGGCGCTGGTGTACCTGCCGGGTGTGGCGCTGGCCACGCTGCAATTGGGATTCGTGTTCGGATGGATCGACACCCAAGCTCCATTGCTGGAAGTCCGGTGGCTGCTGGATCGGGTGTGGCTGGGGTTCCTGTGCTCGATGTACGCTGCAGGCGGCGTAGTGCTGGCGTTTCAGATGCGGCGGTCGAGCGATCCGATCGTGCGCCGGCAGTTGACTTGGCTGCGCAACGGGGCGCTGGCCGGAATCCTGCCGTTTGCTCTTTTCTACGCGGTGCCGTACATGTTCGGCGTCGCGCCGGGCCATGCCATGAACCTGGCGGTTCTGTCGCTGCCGCTGATTCCACTCACCTGGGCCTACGCGATTTTGCGTTACCGCCTGATGGACGTCGACATCATCTTCCAGGAAGGCTACGTGTACACGCTGGCGACGCTAGCGGTGCTCGCGATCTTCTATGGAATGATTTTTTCGGTCAGCAAGGCCGGGGAGCTGAACGGCCCGGCGATGGTGGCGATGATGCTGATCGCCGCGTTTGTGTTCCAGCCCATCCGCAAATGGATTCAAGAGCAGCTCGACCGCTATTACTTCTACAAAGACCGCTACGATTACCGGCGCACGCTGATAGAGTTCGCGCGTGAGCTGGGATCGCCCACCGACTTGGGCCTGATGCTCGAAATGGCGGCCGACCGGCTGATCCGCACGCTGGGAGTTCGCCACGTAGTGTTTTTCGTGTGGGATGAGAGCCAGCAGAGCTTCCGCCTGGAGCTGGCCAGCAACCGCAACGGGCGTCAAACGGAGAATGTTCCCTACGGCCTGGATCTGAGCTTCCTGAGTCCGGCGCCGGGCAAGCCGTACTTGTTCTACGAGCGCACGCGCCATCCTCTGGATGTGGTGTCGCACGATATGCCGGTAGCGGTGCGGCGCTCGATCGCGGAACTGGAGCTGACCTACTATCTGCCCTGTTCGGCGCGCGGGCGCACGATCGCCTACCTGGGCGTGAGCCGCACCGAGAACGGCGACTTCCTTTCGAGCGAAGACGTGGAATTGTTGGTCACCCTGAGCGGCTACCTGGGCATCGCGATCGACAACGCCACCCTCTACCGGTCGCTGGAGCAGAAGGTCAGCGAGTACGAGCGGCTGAAGGACTACTCGGAAAACATTGTCGAGTCGCTCAACGTCGGTATAGTGGCGGCGGACCTCGAAGGGCGCGTGGAGAGCTGGAATTCGCAGGTCGAAAAGATGACCGGGATTCCGCGGCACAATGCTTTGGGCCGGGGCTTGCGCGAACTGTTCCCGGCGGATCTGTGCGATCAACTCGATGCGGCGGGCGAAACCGAGGTGCACAGCATTTACAAGTACGCGCTAACGTCGCGCGAGGCCACGCTCAATATCGCGGCCGCTCCCCTTATGAATCGGGAAGGAATGGCCCGCGAAGGCGAACGCGTCGGCCGGCTGATCATCATCGACGATGTTACCGACCGTGCGGAGATGGAGCGCCGGCTGGTACAGGCCGACAAACTGAGTTCGATCGGCCTGCTGGCGGCCGGTGTAGCGCATGAGGTCAACACGCCGCTGGCGGTGATTTCCACCTATGCGCAGATGCTGGCCAAGCAGATTTCGGGCGATGTAGAAAAAGCCCCGTTGCTCGAAAAGATCGCGCGCCAGACCTTCCGCGCGAGCGAGATCGTCAATTCGCTGTTGAATTTCTCGCGCACTTCGCCCACCGAATTCGCCATTGTCGATTTGAACAAAGTCGCGCGCGAGACGCTGACGCTGGTGGAGCATCAGCTCACCAAGGGCGGCGTGCGCTTCGAGCTGGCGCTCGATCCGGCATTGAAGCGCATCCGCGGGAATCCAGGAAAATTGCAGCAGGTGCTTCTGAATTTGTTCCTCAACGCGCGCGACGCCATGGAGACCGGTGGAACACTCTCGGTGCGCACGTCCGATGGTGGGGGCGAAGTGCGGCTGACCGTTGCCGATACCGGCTCCGGAATCGCCACGGAGAACCTGCCGCGTATCTTCGATCCGTTCTTCACCACCAAGGGCGCGCGCAAGGGCACCGGGCTGGGACTGTCGGTCAGCTACGGCATCGTGCGCGAACATAGCGGGGAAATCGAAGTCGAGAGCCGGGCGGGACACGGAACGCGGTTCGTGCTGCGGTTCCCGGAGGTCCACCGGCTGAAGCCCGCACCTCCGGCTGAGCTGGCGGCTTCCGCGAGCGCCGGACCCTCCAGCGGTAACGCGTCACGCGAGGCGGTAGCGGGGACTTCGGTGCCGGCGCCGGTGTCATCACCCGTATCGGCGCCCGTATCGGCGCCCATGTCGTCGCCCATACCGTCGCCGGTATCATCACCGGTGTCCGCGCCCGCAGTCGCGCAGTCCGACAGGTTGATCCGCTAATGGCCACCGTGATGAGCAACCTTCCGCCCGACGTGGTGGCGGAGGAGTCTTCGCGCGGCCGCATCCTGGTGATCGACGACGAGCCCGATATCCGCGAGAGCCTGGAGCTTTTGCTCTCGGCGGAAAACTACGCGGTCACGCTGGCGCAGAACGCCACGGAGGGGTTGAAGCGGCTGGAGTCGGCGGCCTACGACCTGGTGCTGTTGGACCTGATGATGCCGGATAAAAGCGGCATGCAAGTGCTCGAGGAAGTGCGGGCGCGCGATAACGAGACGCCCATCTTCATGCTTACCGCCTACGGTTCGATCGAAGTGGCGGTGGAGGCGCTGAAGCGCGGGGCCAACGATTATTTCTCCAAGCCGTGGGACAACGAGAAGCTCCTGATCGAGATCGGCCGCATGATCTCGAAGCACCGCCTGGAGCGCGAGAACACCGAGCTCAAACGCGCTCTGAGGCAGCGCTACAGTTTCCCTAACATCGTTGGAAAAAGCGAGCGCATGCTCAAGATCCTGGACCTGGTGGGGCAGGTGGCCATGAGCCGGGCCACGATTCTGATCACCGGCGAAACCGGCACCGGCAAGGAACTGATCGCCAACGCGATTCACGCCCACTCGGCGCGCTCCGGCCAGCCGTTCGTGCCCGTACACTCCGGATCTGTCCCGCCGGATCTGCTGGAGTCAGCTCTATTCGGGCACGTCCGCGGAGCGTTCACCGGAGCCACCGCGTCGCGCAAGGGGTACTTTGAAACCGCCAATCGCGGAACGATTTTCTTCGACGAAATTGGCACGATTTCGCTTGAGACGCAGACCAAGCTGCTGCGGGTGATTCAGGAGCGCGAGTTCATGCCGCTGGGCTCGACGGAAACCATTAAGGTGGATGTGCGCATCGTGGCCGCCACCAACGCGGACCTGAAGAAGCACGTGGAGGACGGCCGGTTCCGCGAGGATCTGTACTACCGGCTCAACGTGATCAACCTGGCGCTGCCGCCCATGCGCGAGCGCAAAGAGGACATTCCTTTATTGGTCGAACACTTCTTCACCAAGTACTGCCGCGAAAACGAAAAATTTCTGGACGAACAGGGGCGCTCGCGGCTGCGCTTCGAGCCGGACGCGATGCAGATCCTAATGGACCACGCGTGGCCCGGCAACGTGCGGGAACTGGAAAACGTGGTCGAGCGCGCGGTGGTGCTGGCATCGCAATCCTCGGTGCCGGCCGACGTGCTGCCCGAGCATTTGCTGGAGTCGCGCGGCCTGCGCATCCGCCGCGACGAGAGCGGCCACCTGGCCCCGGACGCGTCGCTGTTTGAAATCGTCGCGGATTTCGAGAAAAGCAAAATCATCGAGCAACTGGAGGCTTCCGACTGGAGCCAAACCGCCGCGGCCGAAGCCTTGCACATTCCCCTGTCAACGCTGAATCAGAAAATCAAGCGGTTGAATATCGAGATCCGCAAGCGCGGCGGGAGTTAGCGCGTCTCTCCTCCGCGTCACTCGCCCCGCATCACTCTACGACGCGATCCCAAAAGGAGACTTCCCGCATGGGATAGTGTTTGCGATTGCGGGTCCACAGCGGGGCGCTGTGAACCGTAGAAGTGGCCGCGATCAACGCGTCTCCTAGCGCCAGGCTATAGCTCCGACGGTAGCGCCGTAAGTAGTCTCCGGCCAGGCGACCAATGGAGTGGTCGACGGGCAGACAAAGAAGAGCGGCGAACAGGTCCTCCAGGGCATCTCGTTCCTCCGGCAACCCGCCATGCCAAAGTTCGGCGACGGTGACCGGAGAGCATGACAACACGCTGCTTGAGACGCTCAACGCCTTCCAATCCCGGATGACCATCGGATCGCGCCCGCGGCTCACCTCGATCAAAATGTCGGAGTCGATCAGGAGTTTCATTTGCCGCGCGCCGATGCCCGCTGGATTCGTTCCAGGCGGGAATCACTCCGGAGACGGCGAACGTAGCGCTCGGAATCCGCGAACTCCGGCCGATTTCGGCGGATTCCGATGAAGGCTTCCATGGCTCGCTTGCGTTGCGCGGAACCGGCCACGTAGTGTTCACGCACGGCCTGGCGAACCAACTCGGAAATCGTCGTGCCGGATTGATGGGCGATGGTGTGGAGCGTATTCCAAACGTCTTCTTCGAGGTAAAGCTGTGTGCGCCTCATGATGTATATCATACATCGTGGGCCGAGTCGCGGCGGGAGTCAACGGAGTAGCGCCTGTAGCGCGCGCTTCTCGGGTGTGTCCTTGCATTGGGCGACGAATTTCCGCAGCCAGCGCTTTTCCGGCTTGTCGGGACCGGACGCGATCCGCTTGAGGCTGTCGAGGATGTAGAAAAGGATCTCCTCGTTTGAGAAAGGCTTTTCGAGGCTATCCAGCCTCTGGAACTGGCGGATAGAAATCGGAGCGTACGGCTTAGGATCGGCGCAGGCACTGCGGAGCGAAAAGACCTTCTGCCCCTGGCTTCGTTGGTAGGTGCCGGTGTAACTGGCCGAGCCCATGTCCAACCTGGCGCCGTTGTCCGTCGCGAAGAACTGAATTTCAGTCGTTACCTCAATCGTTTCGCGGGCTCCTGCTTCGCTGACATATGCAAATTGCCGATAGCCGTGGTCGATTGCGCCGCCGGGGTCCAGATGATCCAGCCCGTGACCTTCGGGAGAAAGCCACAAGACGGGTTTGAAATCGGGTTTGCGTCAGGTCGAACCAGTTTTCGATTTCACTTCCGATGTCACTGCCAGACGCGCCTCGGCTGGAGACCCGGAGAAAAGGCTTTTGGCCGACTCGAGTGGATTCGTGCCGTGTCGGATACGGCCAAATCTCGGGCGCGTACACACCGGAGAAGCGCCAGCCGTTGCTGGGAGTTCCGAGGTACCGCAAATACGCGTCCCACCCAGTGCCATTATGGATAAGCAATACGGTTTGGTCTGGGTCCAGAGACGTAATCAGTTCGGTCGTGCAACTCTGCTCGGCCTCACAAACGAAAATTGAATTCGCAGGGTCGCTGACGCCGAGCGCCTTCCACAACGGCTCCCAGGCAAATCCGGTATGCGAATTGATGTACCGGGCCAACTCGTAGGGCGATTGGGCGGCGCTCGCCAAACTAGCCGCCGCTTGGCCTCTCGCCGCCACAGCCGTTGCGATCAGGAAGGCAGCCAGGCGCATGCGCTTCCATCGTCGGCTCCACCGGTCCGAATTAGTAGCTCGCGGAGTCGCAACATTTTCAAAGCCAAATGTTTCTTGACAGCGTCTCCGCTTCCGCCTTACTATTAGGGCATCACTGAGAAAGGAGGTGGTCCAGTCGAATGATTTCTGAAGGCAGTAGTAAAACCAGCACTCGAACCCCGCGTGAGGTGGCCGACTCTTAAAGTCGACTGCTCCCAACGTTCAGGTTTCGTCAGTGGCGAGGCCGCACCTCCTGTGGACCGGCCGACTCACGCGAACAGAGTCCTGTGACGTATTCCAAAGCCCCGCCGGATCCTTTGGGGCCGATGTTATGATCGGCCTTCGGGGTCCTGGTGGGGTTTTGTGCTTGCCGGCCGTGCTAAACTGGGTTTGAAATGAAAGCCGGAATCCATCCCGCCTACCAAGAAGTGAAAGTGACCTGCGCCTGCGGCCACTCGTTCGTCACCCGCTCCGCCCATAAGGGCGATATCCGCGTAGAAATCTGCTCCAACTGCCACCCCTTCTTTACGGGTAAACAGAAACTGATCGACACGGAAGGCCGCGTGGACCGCTTCCAGAAGAAGTACCAGAAGGTGCGGGACGCCCAGGCCGCGGAAAAGGTTGCCGTGGCGGCCGCCAAGCTGGCCAAAAAGCAGCCGGTAGCTTAGTCCGGGCGCCTTTCTTACCTATACGCTGAGTCGCAATTCCCGACCTTACTAGGGTTCCTCCGGGGGAGCGGGTAAGGTGTGCACCTGAACGCGTTTCCTGCCGTTTTCCCTCACAATGGAGGCATGTTTCACTGGATCTGCCCGGAGTGCGGTCGCGAGATCCCTCCGGCGGTCAAAGAGTGTCCGGATTGCGATCCGCAGGCCATTTCGGCTACGCCGCCGGAACTGCCGCAGCTTTCAGGACTTGCGGCTGCGGCACCCGCGCCCGCGCTTGCCCCGAAAAGTCCGCAAGTGAGCCCTCGCGAGTCGCTCTTACCAGCATTCGTGCCCCCCGAGTTGCGAGGCTTCGCGCCGCCCCGTATTTCCAACGTCATACAGACGAATTCCGTGCCCCCCGAGCTGCCGGTACTGGCCGAGGCCCTGGTTCCGGCCGCGCCGGCGACAGCGCTTCTGGACCCGCCCGCGGAAATCCCCGCTCCCCAATGGCCGGGCCCGGATTTTACCAAACGAACCCACCAGCTCCTGCCTCCCGCCCAGGCTCCACTTCTGTTGGGGCCGGCGTCGGACCGGTTGGGATTCGCTCAAGTCCTTCCGCCGCCGATGGTTCCGAACGGCCTGGTTCCCGCGCTAGAGCAGTTTGGTCCGCCGCCATTGCCCGGTGTCTCTGTATCGGCCCCGCCCCCGCCGACCTTGCTCCCGGTCGACCCCACGACACCGGTCCTGACGGCACCGGTCCTAGCGACATCACCGGCCGTGACATCAGCGGCCGCGGCGTCGGCTCCTGCTCCATCGGCACAATTGGACGCTACCGATCCGCAGCCCGACCTGGCCGTTTTGGCTGAGGCCGTAGAGCCAGAAGCCGTTGACGCGATTGAAGTTGGTGAGGAACCGGGGAGTAGTCTGCCCCTGGCAAGGGCGGCTGCGTCGGCCGCACCGCGTGTCTCGGCTGCGGTACCCCCGCTTGCCTTTGCGCAGCCTAGCCGGGCATTCGGGCCCGAGCCGGCCGCAATGCCGGGTCTTGCCCCTAGCTGCGGGAATCTGCCAGTGCCATCACCGCGCCTGGCGGGGGACCAGCTTCGGATTCCGGCTGCGCGGAGGATGGACGCTCCAGGTTCCAGGCTGGGAGCGGCCAGCCAGACTGTATTGGCGCTGCCGACGGAACCAGGCCAGCCGATCCAGCCCGGTCTTCAGCCGACGGCGGCGCCCCCGATCGGCGGACTCGTGGACTACTCGGCGGGCTCGGTGCGGGCCATTCGGCCCATCCGGCCGCCGCAGGCCTGGTTTGTACCGCCGGCCGAGCCCCGCATCACCTTGCCGGGTCCGATGTTGCCGCGGGAGTTGAATTCTCTGGCCGAAGCGGGTTTGCGGACGGTACACGAAGCGCCTCGCGGCGCGCGCCGGCGCCGTTCAGGCTCCGGCCGGGTGTGGCTGGCGCTAACGGCAGTAACCGTAGTGGCCGCGGCGGCGGTTTTCATCGTGCCCGCTCTTTTGTCCAACGGAAAGCCCGCGGCGGTGCAGGCTGAGGATGCCCCGAGCGCCGAGGCCACCCCGGTTCCCGCAGACGTACGCCCGGCCGGCGCCTATGCGCTTTCCAAGACCGTCGAGGTTACCGGCTTCCGGTTTGTGGTGGATTTGAACAGCAGGTCGGAAATCCACTACTTAGTAGTGAATCACTCCCCCGCGCAGTTCGGCGGGGTGACGGTGTACGTGACGCTGCGTGAGGCCGCCGCCAAACCGGGCCAGCCTCCGGTGGCGCGTTTTTCCTTCCGGGCTCCCGAGATGGGGCCGTACAGTTCACGCGAAATGACCAGCCCGATCGAGAAAATCTCCCGCCAGGTGAGCCTGCCGGATTGGCAGAGTTTGCAGGCTGAAGTGGAGATTGGCGAGTAACCATGCGATCACAGGCTCCAGCCTGTGCCACTTCAGTTACCCTTCAGAGACTTGCTCACGCTTAGGCCGTAGGCGGCGGCTTTCGCTAACACGGCGCGTGCGTCCACCGTCAGCATCTGGCGGTTACGCACGATCAACTTGCCGTTCACCATCACGTCGCCTACATCCGAACCCTTGAGCGCGTAGACCAACTGCGAATATACGTTGTAGAGCGGCACGGCGTGAGGCGCGTCCAGGCGGATGACGATCAGGTCGGCGCGCTTGTCTTTTTCAATCGATCCGATCATTTTCTCCAGGCCTAGGGCGCGAGCGCCGGTAATGGTCGCCATATCGAACGCCTGTTGCGCGGGGAGCGCCTGGGGATCGCCGGTTGCGACCTTCTGGAGCTTGGCGGCCAGGTCCATTTCCTCCATCATGTCGACATCGTTGTTGGAGCCCGCGACGCCGTCCGTGCCTAAGCCCATCGGGATGCCGAGGCTCAGGATTTTGACCACGGGCGCGATGCCGCTGGCCAGCTTCATGTTGCTCGAAGGGTTGTGCGCCAGGCCGGTGCCGCGGGCTTTGAGGATCGCCAGATCCGCGTCAGTGAGCCACACGCCATGCGCGGCTACGGTCCAGCCGTTGAGTACGCCCAAGGCGTCGAGGGCAGCCGTGGGGGTTTTGCCGCGCTGTTTCAGGGCGTCGTCGTTCTCGGTGTTGGTTTCGGATAGGTGAATCACCAGCGGCTTCTGATATTTGTCGGCCAAGCGGCGCGAGGCTTGTAGCACATCGTTGGGAACCGTGTAGATCGCGTGCGGCGCTACGGCGGGGACGATGAGCGGATCGTTCGCGAACGAGCGGAAGAATTTCTCGGTGCCTTCGAGAGTGGCTTGAGGGGTCTTGTAATCCGGGGCGGGGAAGCCGATCACGGTTTGGCCGAGCACGCCGCGCAGACCGGCGGCCTTGGTTTCTTCGGCCACGGTCTCCTCGAAATAGTACATATCCGTGTAGGTGGTGGTACCCGAGAGAGCCATTTCTAGCGCGGCCAGGCGCGTGCCCCAACGGACGAATTCGCGGTCGACGTTTTTCGATTCGGCGGGGAAGATGAACTTGTTCAGCCAGTCCTGTAGATTCAGGTCGTCGGCCACGCCGCGGAACAGCGACATGCCGGCGTGGGTGTGGGTATTGATCAGGCCCGGCGCCAGGATGGAGTTGGGGCGGTCCAGGCGTTGCTTGGCCGTGTATACTTTCTCGATTTCGGCGCGCGGACCGACGGCGAGGATGTGGTCTCCCAGCACGGCCACGGCGCCGTTTTCGATCACGCGGTGGGACGGGTCTTCTGTTACTACGTAGCGCGCGGTGAGAATCCAGTCGGCTGGCGTCTGGGCCCGCGAGGCAACGGGCAGTAACAGAGCGGCCAGAAACAAGTATTTACAGGAATGTCGCATCGAAGGCTCTCGGGAACAGGTCTTTCAGGCGCAGCGATTCGGAGGCGCCGTGCGGGTTTACCAGCAGAATTTCGATGTCCCCGCAGAACTCCCACAGGATTTGGCGGCAGGCGCCGCAGGGCGGCGTGAGCTTGGCGGAATACACGCTCATGTCGGCGGGGGAATCGGCGGCCACGGCCAGGCGAAGGAACTGGCGCGCGCCTTCCGACATCGCTTTCCATACAGCGACACGCTCGGCGCACACGGTCAGGCCGTACGTCGCGTTTTCGATGTTGCAGCCGGTGTGGATGTGGCCGTCGGCGTCTTCGATCGCTGCGCCGACTCGGAAATGGGAGTAGGGAGCGTAGGCGTGTTCGCGGGCGGAGAGCGCGGCTTGGGCTAGCGGATCGGGCACCGGTCTTTTCAGATTAACGCTTCGCTGGTCAGAGTAGCGCTTCCGCCAGGGTCTCGAAACGCTGGGGCGTCATTAGATGGAAGCGCAGTTGGAGCGGCGTGAAGTCTCGCAGGGCCGCGGTCAGGGCGGGGCTGGGCGCGTCCGGACCTGCTACAAAGAGTTGGCCTTCGGCGATGCGGAAAGGCAGCACGCGCCACTGGCGCGCGGCACGTTCGGGTAGGGCGCGGGCGACTGCTACCGGCACGTCGCGCGGCTCGATCTGCTCCACCGGGAGGCATTGCTGCAGGCTCAATCCGTCGTACAAGTGATCCTCGGTGAGGCGCCCCGTGGCGGTCAGGTATTCGCCCAGACGGACGCGGCCGGGCTGGGCTTCCAACGCCTGGCGCAATTCGTGAGGCTCCAGGTACCCGAGGCCCACCAGGATGTCGCCCAATCTGCGCCGCTGATCGGCGAGCGCGGCGCGCGTGGGATAGGAATGGTCCGTCTTGAGCCACTTGAGCGGACGCCCCAGCGCGCGGGCAGTCAGGAATCTGGCCACAGCTTGCACGGTGGCGGTCGAGTTCAGCGTGTTGGCCCACAGGGTTCGCAACGGAACACCCAGCGCGAAGACCGCCCCGTAGATGCGGGCGACGCAGCCCATCCGCACGCCGGTTCGCAGGATCTGCAAACCCATGGTGACCATTGTTAAGCGGGCAGCGCCGGGTGGAACGCGGGTCCATAGCTGCGTGGCTAGGCCGTAGAGGAACACGGCGTTGGCCAGCGTACTCAGAGGGTTGGCGAGCAGTCCTTTGCGGTCGCGCCACAGCCAATAAAGTTCGCCGGGCTTCCCCGACCAGCCCTCGCGCACCCAGCCGAAATGCTGCCAGCCTTGCAGCGCGATGCCCGTGACCCAGCGCGTGCGCTGGCGGAGAGCGCTCGACCACGTCGATGGGAAATACTCGCGGGTGGCCATGAAATCGTTCGGGCCGCCGGAGCCGCGGGTGATCGGCACGAAGGCTTGGGAGCAACCCAGCCGGAACAGGCGCAGTCCGTTTTCGTAGTCTTCGGTGAGCGAGCCCGGTTCGAAGATGCGGTTGGCGGCCGTGCGCGCCAGCAACTCTAACGCCGAGCGCCGGTAGGCCGTGCCCACGCCCGCGCTGGGGACGAAGCCGCCGAGCGCGGCCCTGACCGTCATGTCACGGGTGTGGTATTCGGCGAATTCATCGCAATAGAGGCCATGGGTGAATGCCCGCATGGGCGTGGGGAGGGCCAGCACAGGTGTTTGGATGAAGTCGAAGCGCGCGGCGTAGTAGTTGATCCACAGCAGCTCGTCGGGATGGATCAGGTCCTCGGCGTCGTGGGTGACGACGACGTCGAAGTGCACGCCGTGTTCCTCTTCGTGGAGCAGCAAGCGTTGGTAGATCCAATTGAGGCAATCGGCTTTGGAGGTCGGTCCGTCATGCGGACACAGCGCTAGGTGGACCTGCGGCATGCGCGCGGCGACCGACTCGACTGCGGCTTGGGTTTCCAGGTCGTTGGGATAACAGCCGGCGAAAATGTCGTAGTTGGGGTACCGCAGCGCCGCCAAATTGTGCTCCAGCATTTGCGCGATCACGCTGTGCTCGTGCCACAAGGGCACCAGGATGGCGATGCGCTGCTGCGGTGCGGTTTCGAGCTGCCTCGGGCCGGGTGGAAATAGACTGGCTTTCGGGCGCAGCCGCGCGCGGAGCCAGGCCCAAGCCCAGGCGAGGTCCACAATCAGGTCATCCAGGCCGCTGATCAGGATGGCCGAGGCTAGCGGTACCAGTAGGGTCAGCACTGCGTGGTCGACAGCCGCGGGCGGTTTCCAGATCACTTAACAGAGTGGACCGAGGTCCGTGACAATCTCCGGCTACTTGGGGTTATGCGAAGTGATTGACGGGCCCCGATCCGGCGCCCAGTCCCGGCGCGGTGCGAATCGCCCGGGTTACGAAGTCCTTGGCGCGCTCGATGGCGGTGGTCAGATTCGCGCCTTTGGCTAACGCGGCGGTGATGGCAGCCGAGTAGGTGCATCCGGTGCCATGGGTGTGGCGGCTCAAGATTTGCCCGGCGCAAAATTCCTGGAAACCGGCGGCGGGCGAGAACAGAACATCCAGCGCGGCGTCCGCCAGATGCCCGCCCTTGACCAACACGTTGGCTGCGCCCATGCCCGCCAGCTTCTCGGCGGCGCGGCGCATGGATACCAAATCGTTGACCGCGAATCCGGCCAGCACGGAGGCCTCTTCGAGGTTGGGCGTCAGAAGGAAGGCGCGCGGCAGCAGGCGCTCGACGAACAGATTCCATCCGTCGCGATCGAGCAGGGTCACGCCCCGGCTGGCCACCCGCACTGGATCGACTACCAGCGGAAACCCGAACTGCGCGGCGGAGTCGGCCACCGCCTCGACCACACCGGCGCTTCCGAGCGCTCCGGTCTTGGCGGCCTGGGGAACGATGTCGGCCGTCGCCGCGCGAATCTGGTCGCGCACCAAGTCCGGCGCCAGCGTCTCGACTCGCGTAACGGATAGGGTGTTTTGCACGGCGATCAGCGTAACCACGGCTTCTCCGTAGACTCCGAAGCGATAGAACGTCTTGAGATCGGCCTCCAGGCCCGCTCCGCCGCTGGGGTCCGAGCCGGCGATGGTCAGAGCCACGGGGATCATCATTATGAGTGTAGGGGAACTACTGCAGGGCGAGTTTACGGATGGTGGCGGAACCAGCCTGGTTGATCAGCGCCACATCCACCGTCGCGATGCCCGCCTGGCTGCCGCTGACGGGAAACGTCACGCCCGTTAGAAAGGCGCTGCCGGAGGAGGATGTGATGTAGTAAGCGTGGAACTGAGACGTGAAGTCGGCCTGGATCGTGCCGGGGTCGATGGCATTGCCCGCGCCATCGTAAAACGTGAAGGACATCGCTCCGGCGGTGTAGGTGTTGTCGAAGCCGGTGATCATGATGTCCAGGTTGCCGGGGCGTTCGGTGAAGGTGGCCGTATCGACCGAGACGGTCGCGGGCGGAATGCGCAACGACGCCGTAGAATCGCCGATCAGGCCCTGCAGCACGCCGGAAACGGTGAAGCGGATTTGACCTGCGCTGGTGCCGGTCTGAAACACAGCCCCGTTAGCGCCGCCGATGAGAATCTGAGTGCTGCCGGCTTTCACCGAAAACGGCAGAGTGCGGGTGCCGGTGGCGATGAACACGATCGCCGGATCGTCGGACACCACTGCGGAATCCGGCAGGAATTGCAGATTCACGTTGCCCGAGGCGTCGATCGTGGAGGCCGACGGGAGCCGCATCGATAGCGTATGCTGTTCGCCGCTGTTCGCGAGCGTGGTGTCGAAGCTCAGGATGGGCGCGGGTAGAGGCGGCGCGAATACTGTGGCGGTGAGCTGATAGGTGCGCGAGGCGATGGTCAGCGTGCCGGTGTAGATGCCCGGCTGGGCTGTGTTGAAGTTGATCGAGAAGTTGCTGGTTTGCTGGGCAGCCAGCGCCACCGGCGTAGTGAGTCCGATGGGACCCTGGAATCCCCCGCCTACAACGGTGAAGGTGGAAATGGTCTCGGCCGAGGAGGATTGGTTCGCCAACTGGAGGTCGCAGACTTTCAACTGGCCGGCTGGGACTTGGCCGAAGTCGATGCTTCCAGAAAAAGCCGCGCCGGCACTCGCCGTGGTTCCCTGGCAAGGGGGAAGGACGGTGAGCGCCGGCGCGGGGCTCGTTGAAGCAAGGAGAACCAGACTGACCGTGTTGACTTGCAGATTGCCGCTGTAGCTGGAGGCGATGCCCCCGTTTAAGAGGCCGGTAAAGATCACGTTGAAATCCTGGGCCGCGCCAGGCGCCAGGACGAAAGGGATGGGGGGCTGACCGTTCAGCGCGAAGCCCGAACCGGCAACGCCCAGAACGCCCACTTGGATCGCGGCCGCGGCGCCCGGGTTGCGCATGCGGAAGCGCACGGTTTTGGTGTCGCCCTGAGCGATGTTTCCGAAGCTGAAGGGCGAGACGGCCGGGGTTTCGACGGTGTTTACGACCGTGAACAGAGCGACATCGGCCCGCGCCGCGCCGGCCAGGACCAAGGCCAGAACCAGGGCCACCGTCGCGGCGCGCGCCATCATTCCGCGTCTCCAGGTAGAACAGTTGCCGGCAGCACGTAGAGGATCTCGCGGTCGGCGGTGGTCCGCAAGGCGTGCAAACCGTCTGCGGCGGCGGCTTCCACCCAGTCGGGTGACATCGCGTACAAAGCGCGCACGGCTGGAGCGGGGAAACTCAACTCGGTTCCGTCGGGCCGGCGGAGGACCACGGCGTCATCGCGCGCGTAGATGATGCAATCGGGGAGTAGCAGAACCGGGCCGGCTGCTTCCGGGGGCAGAGTGTCGAGAGCCGTGCCCTCTTGAGAAACGATCCACACCGCGTCGCGGCGCCGTATGGCAATGTTGGCGCCTGCGGGCGTCACGCGGATGGAGAGGACTTCATCGCCGTTCTGGAGCGGGTTCCACCCGAGTTGCTCCGGCGGCGTCTTGCGGTTACCGATGTTCCAGCTGATGAATTGGTTCGTCTGCTGCGAGTAGGCCACGGCGCGTCTGCCATCGGTCGCCAGTACCGCTGCGTCCGGCGCGGTGACGCAGGCTTGGGCGGCGCAGGCCAACGCGGCCACACCTTGAGCTTCCGCTGGTCCCGCGAGGAAGTTGCCCGCGACTCCTGAAACGGTTCGCAGGACGCCTTTCGCGTCGATCATTTTGCCGATACGTGGGGCTTCGATGGCGGGGCGGCCTCCCCGCGGGTTCACCGCCTGGGCTTGGGCGCTGACGGCGGCAAGCATCGCGAATGCCGCCAGACGCGCGAATGCCACCAGACGATCGACATCAAAGGGCGTCCTCATGGGTGTCCGATCGTCACCGTGGGGATTCCGATGTGCGGAGCGTTGACCGCAGCCGACGAAGAACCGGCGCTTCCGGACTTCCCGGCCAAGCCCGCCGCCGCGATGCCGCCCGCCGCACCCCCGGCGGCCAGCAGAACGATCCACAGAAGTTTGTGTCCGCCGCCGGAACCCGAAGCAACGCGGGGCTGGCTTACGGTATTGCTCAGAGTGACATGCGCGACTGTTGCGGCGCGCGCCTGGCCCTTGACCGCGGCGATGGCGATCTCGACCGCTCCGGGCGTGCGATTCCATTGCACACCCCACACGCTGGCGCGGCCGTCGGCGCTGGTCGCCACCGACTCGCTGCGGCTGCCTCCGGGGAATTCGCCGGACGCGCCAGCCGAGGGGAGGCGGAACGTCACCGTGGCGCCGGCGAGCGGGTTGCCACTGTCGTCGGCGACCGCGACCGTCATCCCGCGGGTGGCGCGCCCGCCGGGCGCGTACGCCACCCCTTCGCCTTCGACCACCGAAATCCGTAGCGCGGTGGGGTCGCTCTGGGCGGCTAGCGGTAACCAAGCAGCGATCAACGCCGCCAGGCAGCGGAGCGGATTCGTCACTTCCATCACGTGGAGTAAGTGCGCGGGTGGGCGAAATATTCTCCGTGGTGCCGCTGCTCGCGTTCTGACACGCGGCGAGCTCGCCCGCCACTTTGCTAGAATCGCCGTCATGAAGCTTTCAACCCCTGTTGTGCTGTTAGCCTGGTCCTCTCTGCTCGCCTTCCCGGCGTTGGCGCAAACCCAGATCGGCGGCGGGACGTGCAACTCCTCGACATTGAATGGAACCTACGAGCTCTCGCTATCCGGGCGGCAGGTCACGTCCGCGGGAGCGGTCTCGAAAGTGTTGAACGCCGTTGGAACTGCGGCCTTCGACGGACAGAGCAAAGTCACGCTCACGATGACCGCGAACATCGTCAGCGCGGCTCAGAACTTCGGCAACCCACTGGTTTACTCGGGAACGTATAGCCTCCAGTCCAACTGCCTGGGATCGGTCAGCATCACCACCGGCGACACCGCGACGTTCAACCTGGAGTCGTTCAATATCCCCGCCGGTACCACTACCGCAAATACGTTCCAGTTATACGGATCGGATGCTACCTACGCTTACAGCGGTGGCGGCAACATCCAGCCCAGTACTTGCCCCACCACGCTCATGGGCATCCACGAGTTCAATGGTACCGGCAGCACCCTTTCGGGAACCTCTTTCACGGGTACCCTCGATGTCGCCGGCGTGCTGACCTTCGACGGGCAAGGCACCGTGACTGCCAACTGGACCCAGGCGTCGAACACCAACACCACCACGATCTCGGCAACAGGAACCTACTTGGTGACGCCGGGGTGCCTGGCATCGGCGACTCTCACCGATACGGCCAGCAACAAATACACCATGTCCTTAAGCATCTACTCGACGGCGCCGGACTTCGTGGTTGAGGTTTCGAGCCCGCAGGAAATCTTTCAGGGCTCGGGATCGGCGGCGCTACCGGCCGCCGCCGCGGGCACATGCAGCGCTTCGAACTTGAACGGAACTTACGAGCTTCAATTGGCGGGGCGGCAGGTCACCGCCGCTGGAATCACCGTCAAGATTCTGCAGGCCACCGGCGCCGCGACGTTCGACGGGGCGAGCAAAGTCAGCTTTGCGATGACCGGCAACAGTATCAACGGGACTCAGGCCTTTGGGGCAGCCCTGGCGTATTCGGGAACTTATACGCTCCCATCCAACTGCCAGGGGTCGATCAGCATCACCACTGGGGACACGGCCACGTTCAGCCTGGTGGCTTACTCGGTCAACGCGACCACACAAGTAGCAGCAGCATTCACGATCGTAGGCACCGACGCTACCTTCGCCTACAATACAAGCGGCAATTTGCAGCCGGCGGCCTGCAGCGTGAGCACTCTGTCGGGATCGTGGCCCTTCAGCGCCACCGGCAGTTCGCTTTCCGGGGCCGCGGTAAACGGCGTCGCCGACGTCTTGGGGTTGCTGACCTTCGATGGGCAAGGCAACGCCACCGGCAACTGGACCACATCGTCGAACACGGCTACCACGACGGTCACAGCCTCGGGAACCTACTCGGTCACCTCGGCGTGCTTGGGGTCCGTCACTCTCGCCGACTCGGCTAACAATAAATACTCGTGGTCCGTGAGCGTCTTTGGAGCGGCGGCGAACAATTTTCTCTTCGCGGTCTCCAACGCGGCGGCGATCTTCACTGGAACCGGACGGGCGGCCTTCGTGAATCCGGGGCTGGCGGTGGTGAATGCCGCGAGCTTTACTGCCGGTGCGACCCCTGCGGGAAGCGTCTTCACGGTGTTCGGTTTCGGTCTAGCGACCGGGCAATCGCAACCCAGTACGATTCCTTTGCCGACCACCGTGCTCACCACAACCGTGACGGTGAACGGAGAACCTGCCCCGATCTTCTACGTAAACCAAACCCAAATCAACGCCCAGATGCCGGAGGATATCCAGCCGGGGTTGGCCACGGTGATCGTGAAGAATGGGAGCGCAACCAGCAACTCCGTGGCGGTGACCGTCCCGGCTACGGGGACGCCGGGCATCGTGGTCTATGGGCAGAACCGGGCCGTGGTGGTGAATCAGAACAACAGCGTCAATTCGACGACGGCTCCCGCGAAAGTCGGCGACGTAGTGGTGGCGTACTTCACCGGAGGCGGGCCGGTAACGGCTGCCGGCAAGCTGGTCACCGGAGCTCCCACGCCCAGCGGGCTCTCACCAGTGTCGGGAAGCAACACTGTCACGGTGGGTGGCGTGACCGCTACCACGGCTTACATCGGGTTGACACCGGGAGGAATCGGGTTGTATCAGGCGAATTTCACGATTCCGAAGGTTGCCGCGGGCGATCGCCCTCTGGTCATCACCATCGCCGGGCAGGCGTCCAACCGGCCGCTGATCGCGATCAGCAATTAGGCGAAGCCTGGGCCCCGGAGGGAAGGCGGAAGACGGAGGCGGCATCGCGCATACTTGGGCGGCGCGGAGTGGCGCAACACAAATGGAACGAAAGATTTTCTGGCTCCTGTTCGCGCTCCTAAGCCTGGGAGCCGATTTCGTTCTGCCGCTGTGGTGGGCCTTGTTCGCCTCCATTCCTATCTGCGTTCTATGTTGGTGGGTGGCCTACCGGAGCGGCTGGTTCTAAGTAGCGGAAAAGCACTCCGATCCGAGGAACGTCATGAGGGAAATGTTGACTAAGAGTTTCTGGCAAGGTGTGAAGAAGGTCTATTATGAGGCGCTCGAGGGTCGGCCTGGACAGCAGCCCGCCGCGCAGCCTCCGCCCGAGGACAACGTGAGCCAGCCTTCAACGCCTGAAGAACCACCGCCGCAAGAACCCTCGCGCGAGCAGCCTTGATCTTCGTCCATCACACGCACGGCGCCGAGGCTTTTCGCCGCAGGAAATGTTTTCGTGGTCCCCACCCCGACGGGGCGGGGCTACAGCCCCGGACGTGAGTCCGGGGAATCCAACCCACACGGTCGCAGCGGCTAGTGCTCTGACCGTGAGGTCTTGCACACCAAATGTGGGGCAGGTTGCCAACCTGCGGCGGGTTGGTAACCCGCCTGGGCGAGCGCAAACAAGCCGCCCAGGGCCGGTTGGCAACCGGCGCGCGGGATGCCATCCCGCCCCACATTGGGAACCGAATCACAGGGTCACAGAACTAGGACAGTTTCAGGACCCGCTCCATCGCCAGGCGCGGCCCATGGTCCGGGTCCTTTTCGACGTGGCTATCGTTGCTGAACAACATTGTGTCCCGCGACTGGGCCGAGTAGGCCGGCCACTGCGGCAACTTGGCCGTGCGCGGATTGCCGGTACGGGCGAACGCAACCCACGCCGCACTCGCCTTTTCGGCCAGCGCATAGGCTTCGGGCATCTGCGAAATCAGCGGCCCCGCGATTTTGATGTTGTTAAACACGAACGGAATCTCGATCGTGTGGGGCGAACGCATATGCCCGCCGCCCTCCGGAGTCTCCCAGTCGAAACGGTACACATACGCGGACGCTCCCCGGTTGGCGGCAGCCTGCGCGGCTTTGCGCTTGGCCAGCTCCCGCGTGTATGCCCCGCGCGGATGATCCGTAGCGATCAAGATCCACAGATCCCAGGGCGTGGCCTCCGGATGCGCTGCGCGGAAGGCCGCGATCACCGGCTCCGGATCGCCGCCCACGCGCTCAGCCGCGCGCTTCTTCAGTCCGGCTTCGTCCAGCGCGAGCTTCTCGGGCGTGGGCCGGTCATAGAGCGTTTCCTCGGTATGGGCCCAGCCGATCAACAAGGGAATATTCGCCGACAGCGCCGGCGCCGCGGGATCCCAAGGATGGCCCGGCAGAGCCTTGCCGTCGACCATCGGAGAACCCGACGTCATACCCGGTTCGCGCAACGTGATCTTCTTTAGCACCTCGGCGTTGGCAGCCAGCAACTTCGCGACCGGAACATTCTGCAGCTCGCGGGCTTGACCGGCCTTCAGTCCCAGTTCGCTCAAAAGCAGTTCGGTGGTATGAATCGCGTCCTCCGGCGTGGTCAAGCGCAGCACCGCGCCGCTCTCGACGATCGCGCGATGGTACAGCCCCTTCGCCGAAGGCATGGACATCAGCGTAGCGACTTTACGGCCGCCACCGGACTGCCCGAAGATCGTTACAAGATTTGGATCGCCGCCGAAATGCGCGATATTCTCACGCACCCACTGCAGCGCCGCGACGATGTCCAGAATTCCCACCGACCCCGACAGCGCGAAGTCCGGACCCACCGCCTCACCCAGGTAAGTGGAGCCGAGCACGTTTAGGCGGTGATTGATGGTCACCACCACCACGTCGCTCGAATGGGCCAGGCTGGCGCCGTTGTTAATCGGCGACGAGCCCGAGCCTGACGAAAAACCTCCGCCGTGCAGCCACACCATCACCGGCCGCTTCCCGCCGCTCACCGATGGCGTCCAGACGTTCAGCACCAGGCAGTCCTCGCTCTCCGGCGGAGCTCCCGCGCGGCCCCGGCCCGTCCCGACCGTTTGCGGCGCGGTGGGTCCATAAGCGAGTGCGTCCCGCACGCTGGCCCATTTGCCCGGTTTGGTCGGAGGCATGAAGCGGTTCGCTCCGGCCGTGTTTCCGCCATATGGAATGCCCTTGAAGATCTTGATATCCGCAGCGACGCTTCCGCGGACTTTGCCGGAAGACGTTTCCGTCACCACGCTGTCGCTGTCCGCCGCGCGCGCCACGCGCGTCACCAGCAGCAGGGGAGCGGCTTGGGCTCCCGCCAGCAGCAGAGGAGTCCGTTTCAGAAAGCTTCTTCGACTAACGTTGGACGTGCTGATCATTTCCGTCCGTCCTTTCATGGGATTGAACGAGCCTGAGACCGATCAGGCCAAGTCTATCGTATTGCTTCGAAAAACTCACGCGCCGCAGCGGCCGTCACAGCGATGTCCGCCTCACTATGTGCCGCTGAGACGAACCCGGCCTCGAACTGCGATGGAGCCAGGTACACGCCGCGCTCCAGCATGAAGTGGAAGAACTTTCCAAACCGCGCTGTGTCGCACGCTCTCGCCGACTCCCAATCCGTCACCGGTGACGGCGAGAAGAAGAACGTGAACATCGACCCTACGCGATTCACGGTGACGCCCGGCGGAGTCCATTTCGTCAATTGCGCCGCCCGCGCTTCCAACAGGTCGTAGGTTTCCGGATGCGCGATCAAATGTCGCAACACAGCGAGTCCCGCGGCCACGGCCAGCGGATTCCCCGACAACGTGCCGGCCTGATACACCGGACCCAGCGGCGCGATCTTCGCCATCACATCCGCCCGCCCGCCATAGGCCGCCAGCGGCAGCCCTCCGCCGATGATCTTGCCGAGCGTGGTCAAATCCGGCCGGATGCCGTAGCGTTGCTGCGCTCCGCCCAAAGCCACGCGGAACCCGGTCATCACTTCATCGAAAATGAGCAGAGCCCCGTGCCGCGCGGTCAACTCGCGCAAGGCTTCCAGGAACCCCGGCGCGGGAGGCACGCAGCCCATGTTGCCCACCACCGGCTCAACGATTACGGCCGCGATTTTATCCCCGCGCTGCGCGAAGGCTTGTTCCACCGCCGCGATGGAATTGTAAGGCAGCGGAATCGTGGTCGACGCGAACCCTTCCGGCACGCCCGCCGCATCGGCAATGCCGAGCGTGGCCATCCCGGATCCTGCCTTCACCAGCAGCGAATCGACGTGCCCGTGATAGCAGCCCTCGAACTTGATGGTCAGATCGCGGCCCGTGAATCCGCGCGCCAGCCGCAGCGCGCTCATGGTAGCTTCCGTGCCGGAGTTTACCAGCCGGATCATTTCTACCGATGGAACTGCCTGCCGGATCAGCTCCGCCAGCTCGATCTCGCGCTCGGTCGGCGCGCCGAAGCTGGTGCCGCACTCCAGCACCTCGCGCAGCGCCTCGATCACGCACGCGGGCCGGTGTCCCAACAACAGCGGACCCCATGAGCCCACATAGTCGATGTACGAATTCCCGTCGGCGTCGAAAATGTGCGCGCCCTCGCCGCGCTCGATGAATCGCGGCACGCCGCCGACGCTGCGAAACGCCCGCACCGGTGAATTCACACCGCCCGGAATGACGCTTTGAGCGCGAGCAAACAAATTTTCAGATCTTGTGGTCTTCATGAGTCTTCAGATTCGCGCCGAGGTAGCAACAAACTCCTGATCCGTTAGTGTCCTGCGTGGGGCCAGCCTTTCAGGCTGCCGCCGCGCTTCCGCGCGGCGTCGAGCGTCGATCGATGCCCAGCCAGTGGTACGCTGCCTAAAAGGCGGCGGCAGGCTGAAAGCCTGGCCCCACCCTTCACGTTCATCAACGGCTAAAGATGCGTTTCGACAACCGACTAGAGAATCGGGCTGGAGCTCTCCGGGATCACGCGATCCAAAAAGAAGTGCATGAACACTTCCACCAGCGTGCCGTTCAAGTTCCGCAGCAGCCGGTTGCGCAGGCCCAGGTACGGCTGCGTGCCCGCGAACAGATCCTGCATCAGGTCCCGGAACCGCGGACTCTTCCGCATGAATTGCACCATGCGCTGCGGCACCGTGTTGAACATGAATTTGCCCAGAAAGACGCGTTTGGAAAGCATGGCCGCGAACTCCAGATCCAGCACAAACTCCCGCGCCACGGCCGACCGGTAGGCGTGCGCTTTCTCCGCGAATCCATGCGCGTCATCGAGCACCACCTGGCTGGCCAGATCGCCCGACCGCATCGCATAATACAATCCTTCGCCGGTGATCGGATCCACCAGCCCGCCCGCGTCGCCCACCGCCATCCATCCCGGACCTGACACACGATTCCGCCTCCAGCCCGGCGACTCGAGCGACGGCAGCATGTGGCTGTAGAACACGGCGTCCTTACGCGAAATCGTATGCTGGTCCATGTAAGCTTCCAGGCGCACACGCAACGATTGTGCCGGTTCGCCCTTGCCGCAGATGCCCACCGACAAGTGGCCGCAGCGCGGAAACACCCAGATGTAGCCCTCCAGGCCTTCGAGAAACTGGATGTCGATGCGATCCCGCTCGGCGGGAACGTAATAGCCCAGCGCGCTCATCGTATCGCCGGCCGACCACTCGGTTCCCACTTCGCGCAGCGGATTCCGAGCGCCCGTCGCCACAATACAGAAATCAGCCTCGGCGACGCCCTCGCGGGTCCGGATCTTCCAACCGCCGTTCGACCGCTGCTCCAGCGCTTGCACGCGCGTCTTTTCGATCGCCGTGCCCGCGTTCTCGGCCCGCTTCAGCAGCATTCCATTGAGTTCGCGGCGCGAGTAGATCACCAGCGGACGAGTCAGCGTCATCGTCGCCTCGCCCGCCTTGGGCGCGCCGATCACGGTTTGCCGCACGACTTTCTTCGGGGTGTCGTTGTCCAACAGGAACGGATACTCGCTGTAAGCCTTATAAGTGAGTCCGCCGCCGCAGGGTTTCTCCCAAGCCAGCTTCTCGTCAAACAGCATGGTCTTAAGCCCGGCGCGCGACAGACGCTCCGCGGCGAACGATCCCGCCGGTCCGCCCCCCAACACGGCGACCGATTTCATTGCTTCGATCCTGCCGTGCCCGCGCCTCCGTGCTGTGCTCCGACCGTAGGATGTCCTGGAGGCAAAGCGCCACCCGGAGTTACGCCGCCCGGAGCGGCTCCTCCTACCGAGGGATGTCCTTGGGGCAACGCGCTTTCCGGCGGGGGAGCAGACCCTTCTGGAACCGATCGGGGAACCGCGCCGCCGTGCGGGTTCGATCCGCTGTCGGCGCGCTCCCGCACCACCCACTGATCGCCCTTGCGGTCCAGCGAGTAATTCATGGTCATCCCGGTGGCCTGATCGGAACCCTTCGCGCGGAAGTTGACGCTGGCGCGGGCCGAGTCGCGATCGAATTCGAGCGCCGTCACATCCACCGTGATGTTCGCCATGTTCAGTCCGGTCTGCGCCGACTTGGCGTTTAGGTAGGTAATGATCGCCTGCTTGACGGCTTCCGGGTTTTGGATGTTCTTGGAACACGCCGCCGTGAGCAGCGCAACCGTCAGCACGAGTCGCTTCACAAGGTCAATTATACCTGCCTGCGCTGGTGTCCGCCGCGCCGATACGCCGCAACCCGAAAAGGCCCCGGACGCCTTATCGGGAGGGAAGCTTCTCCGCGCGAAATCCGCCGCGCCCGCGATCGTAAAACCAAATGCCCGCGAAGACCAACAACAGCACCGCGGGTAGAATCGCCGCATAGCGGAAGGACGCTTGCGCGGCCAAGCCCAGGACGCGCTCCAACTGCTCTCCAGGTTGCAACGTTTGGAAGGCGGCCTCACCGCCGGCGGCGGCGATCTTTTTCCGGTCGTAGATCGCGCCCATCAGCGGCAGCACAAACTGAATCGACAGCGTCCCCGCGGTGCCCATCAACCCCATCAACAGGGCGCCGCCTTGGGGAAACCGCTCGGAAGCCGTGGCCAGCATCGTGGGCCACATGTAACATACGCCGGCTCCCCAGATGGTCGCCGCCGCGAGCGCCGTCAGTGGAGAATCCGCCCAACTAAGCGCGAACAATCCCACCGCCGCTCCCAGGCACGAACACCACAGGACACCGGCCGGCGACAACCGGTGCACCAACGGCCCCGCAAAGTGCCGCATCAGAAACATCAGCCCGCTGACGTAGACCAGCAGCAGAATTCCCGGCATGTGGACCGTGCGGCTTAAAGCCAGGTCCACCCATTGGCCGGGAGCCAACTCTGACGCCGCAGTCAGAAACATGGATGCGAACAAGATCAGAAACAGCGGCTTCAGCAGGGCCCGGAACATCTCCTTGGCCGGGACGCCCGCCGCCGCACGTTCGGTGGGCGGAAACTCCAGCCCCATGCACAGCCACACTAGCGCCACGGCCGGCAGCATCACCGCGCCCAGCTTCACTTGCCACCCGATTCCCAACTTCGACAGCGCTACGCCCAGGAGTCCGCCGATCACCAGTCCACCCGGCCACCACGCATGCACCAGATTCAGCTTGTTGGTTTTCTCATCCGGATACAGTGCGGCCACCAGCGGATTGATCACGGTCTCGACCAACCCCCAACCGATTCCCGTAATCAGCGCGCCGGCCCACAGCACGTTGTAGGTTCCAGCCGCGGAACTCAAGCGCTCCGCGAAGATCATGATGAGCATCCCCAGCGAAAACAGGACTCCCGACAGCGGCAGCAGCACGCCCATGCCGATGTAATCGAGCAGGGGGCTGCCGATGGCGATGGTGACCGCGTAACCCAGGAACGGAAGCCCCAGGATGCTCCCGATCATCTCCGCCGAGCGCAGCTTGTCGATGGGATCGAGAAACTGGCGCTGTAAGTCCGTTGCAGTGTTGGAGCGCAAGGAAGCGTTGATGCCCGCCATCGTCAGCGCGACGCTGCTGGCCAGAAACAGCCGGGACTTGTTGTATCGCGCGGGCGTTGCGGTCACTTGCCCGATTTCGTACCCGGCTGCAAACCGCCCGCCTTGTAAATCGCCGCAGCGGCCGGCGACGAGAGATACTCCAGCAGCGCCTTCGCGCCCGTGGGGTTCTTAGCGTGCGACGAAACAAAGCCGACCAGTTCCGTCGGCGTAGAAATCTCCCGAGGCAGTGGCCCGACTATGTCGATACCCGGCTCGCCCATTTCGCTTAAGAAGGTCAGGCCGATTTCGACCTCGCCCTTCGCGGCCATGGTCATCGCCACCGGGCCGCCTTGCGCGCGCTTGAGCTTCGGCTCGACCTGCTCGGCGATGCCCAGCTTCCTCAAGGTCTCATCGAAGCTGACGCCGGCGGCGGCGCCACCCGAGGGGTTCGGATAAGCGATGGACTTCGCGGCGAGCAGAGTTCGTTTGACGGCGTCGGGTGTCGAGATGTCCGGTTTCGGTGCACCCTTTCTTACTGCGACGCCCACCGCGACGCTCGCGAGCGGTGTGGCGCTGTTCGCGACCACGTTGCCCGATGCCAGCACGGGCTGCAGCGGAGGCTGCACCACCGGTACGTCGAACACGTCTCCGCGGATGACCTGTTGCTTGGTCCCGCCGCCGGAGCCGAAGGTGGCCTTCACTTTGATGCCGGTCTTCGCTTCGAATCCAGGAATCAGTTTCTCGATGGCGTCGCGGATGCCACCGGGAGCGACGAGAGTCACCTCGCCTTGAGCCCGCGCCAGAAACGGGATTGCCATCGCCAAAGTGACGAACGCCAGCAGCCGTGGTTGCTTCATAGTTCTCCTCCGTCTGGCTATCGTCTCTCTTTTTGGCGAAAAAGTCACTAAGCACCCAGCGGCGTGTGAGGCGGACCTGGGGTCCGCCCTACCAGCCCATGCGTGCTCGAAGTTGCGTAATGTGCGCCACGTGGTGCCGGCAGTGCCACGCGTAGCCGCTCAGATACGTGTCGAGACTCATCGTTCCCGATTCCGGATGATGGAACTGCCGCGCGAAATCCGCCTCTGTCATGGATTCCAGCAACCGGACCCAGCGAGCGTGCAAGCTCTCCAGCAATTGGAGCGACACCTCAACCGGGGTCTCTGCCGTATCGGCAAGCTTGGCCCAAGCGGCTTCATCGTAAGGCTTGATGGTGGGCGAGTCTTCCGTGAGCGCTAGTTTGAAGCGGACGTAAGCGTTTAGATGGCTGTCGGGGACATGGTGTACCACTTGCCGCACGGTCCACCCACCCGGCCGATAGGGCGTGTCCAGTTGCGAGGCGGTCAAACCGGCTACGGCAGCCCGCAGTTTCGCCGGACACGCAGCGATTTCAGCGATCCACGTGCTCCGCTCTTCCGGGCTGGCTGGAGGCCGGAACAAGCACGGGCCGACCGGATACTTCAGAGCTTCCAACTGCGCTGGGTTTTGAGATGCCGCCATCGGTGACCTCCTGATCCTTGTATTGAAGCTGGTACAGCTTCCAGTAAATGCCGTGCAGCGCCAGCAACTCCTGGTGAGTGCCGGACTCCCACAATTGGCCCTTGTGCATCACCAGAATGCGGTCGGCGCGCTGGATGGTCGAAAGCCGGTGGGCGATCACCAGCGACGTGCGCCCTTCCACCAGCCGCGCCAGCGCCTCGCGCACGCGGAATTCGGTTTCGGTGTCGACGCTCGAAGTGGCCTCATCCAGGATCAGAAACCGCGGATTGTGCGCCAGGGCGCGCGCGAAGCTGATCAGCTGCTTCTGCCCTGTAGAGAACCCGACGCCGCGCTCGCGCACCGGATGGCCGAAACCCTCCGGCAACTCGCGAATGAACTCCAGCAGATTGACCTGCGCCGCCGCCGATTCCAGGTCGCGGTCTTCGATCCACGCCGTCCCCAGCCGAATATTGGTTTCGACCGTGCCGGTGAATAGATGCGGATCTTGCAATACAACTCCAAAGTGTCCGCGCAGGTCGTCGAGCGCAAACTCGCGAATGTCCACGCCGCCAATCCGTATCGACCCGCGCTGGATATCGTAAAACCGCAGCAGCAGATTGGTCAGCGTAGTCTTGCCGGCCCCGGTATGGCCCACCACGGCGATGGTTTCGCCCGGCTCGATCCGGAAGCTGACGTCGCGCAACACCCAGTCTTCATCTTTGTAGGCGAACCACACGTGATCGAATTCCACTGCCGCGGGACCCTCGGGAAACGGCCGTGGCGACACGGGCGAGACCACCCGGGGCGCAGTGTCGAGCAGCTTGAAGATGCGCTCGCTCGCCGCCATCGCGGATTGCAGGATGTTGTACTTTTCGCTCAGGTCCTGGATCGGGCGAAAAATCCGCTGTCCGTACTGAAAAAACGCCACCAGCACCCCCAGCGAAAGCGCTCCGGTGCGAATCCGCACGCCCCCGGCCGACAACACCAGCGCCAGCGCGAGCATCGCCAGAATCTCCGCCACCGGATAAAACCATCCGTACGCGGTAATCGTGTCCTTGAAGGCTTCCAGGTGCGCGCGGTTGACGGCGTCAAACTCTTCGCGGCTGCGCGCTTCGCGGTTGAACAACTGCACCACCGCCATCCCGGTCAGGTGCTCCTGCAAATACGCGTTGATCGCCGCCACGGCCACGCGAATGCGCCGGTAGCCGTCCTGCACCTGGTTGCGGAATCGCGCCGTCGCCAGGACCACCAACGGCATCACCGCCAGCATAATCGCGGTAAGCATCGGACTCAGCCGCAGCATGGCGAAGATCACAAAAGCAACCGCCATGAAGTCGCCCATCACGGTCACCATGCCGGACGACCACAGCTCATTCAGCGCATCCACATCGGTGGTCACCCGCGTGATCATGCGTCCCACCGGATTGCGGTCGTAGTAGCTCAGATCCAAGACCTGCAGATGCTCCATCAATTCGCGCCGCAGGTCGAACATGGCGAACTGCCCGGTACGCTGCATCAGAAAGGCTTCGACAAATTCGCACACGAACCCGGCCAGTAGCATAGCCAGATACAACACCGTGATCTGAACCAGCCCAGTGGTGACATCCTGCGCCAGCCAGGGACTGAGCCACCCTTCGAGCACGGATGGCCCCGCATGATCGGGCGGAACCAGGTATCGGTCCAGCGCAAGTTTGGTCAGCAGCGGTCCGGCCACGTTGGCCACCGATCCCAGCATCAGGAACACTGCCGAGACAGCCACGGCGGTCCGATACGGCCAAAGATACCGGACCAGCCGCCGCATCAGGCGCGCGTCGTAAGCTTTTCCCAGGACTTCTTCTTGCACGGCGGTTCACCCTGAAGGTTACTTCTCAGGGTACAGCAAGCCGCACGTTCAGCAGCGGGCGCAAGTGCCGGCCGGCACGCCGATTCTCGCGCCCCCCCTGGCGCCCAGACCCGTAAGCTGCGCCCACAAAGATGGCGAGTGCCTGCAGGCCTTTTGTAACGGCCTCTACTGCGGCTGGAGCTCGAGCGACGTCAGCGTCACCGTGACGGTCGTCGAATCCTCGTCAAATCGTGGCAGCGCCGTCGGCGTCGGATTCGCCGAGGTGGGCGTGGGCCGGTCCGCGCCCGGAACGGTGTAGAACGGGGCCAGGCTTGCTTTCGCAGTTACCTTCAAGGGCGGCTGGCTGGCGTTCGGGCTGACCAGGTTACACGGAATGTCCGCAAATTCAATCGCGAACGGATCGGCGTAGAGAACCTCATAGACCGCCAGATTGGTGTTGCTCGAACCCAGACCGCCGGACACCGCTGTGAAGGGGCCGGCCCCCGCGGCATCCGTCGCGGTCATCACCAGGACCCCCGTGCTGGGAGTGGTGGTGCCCGCGTGGTCCAGGAACACCTGGGTCGCGCATTTCACCGTGACGCCCGTGGGCAACCCCGTGAAGTAGAGCGCCACCCGCGTGCCCTGGCTCGACACTCCAGCCAGATCGATTCCCGTATTTGCCGCGTATAGACCCGAATTCAGCGGGTAGCCGATATTGGCCACCGGTCCGATTCCAAACAAAGGCGGCGGATTGACCGTAGGCGGGCCGTTGATCGCCGCGGGCTGATATTGGAACAAATCCTCGGTGTTGTAAAGGGTACCGGGCACGTTCTGCGCGACCTGATCCGGGTAATTGGTACTCCCCGGGGTGTAGGTCCACGGCGCCGGCGGATAGGTCGCATTCCCCGCCATTGGCTGAGCGGAATTGCCCACCGTAAACGCCACATTGCGGTCTTTCCAAGAGCTGGCGAATCCCTCAATCACGCGAATCTTGCCCATCGCCGGCACGGAGGCCGTCATTCCCGGCACGTTAAAGCTCAGGATCTGGGTCGGATTGGATATCGAGACAAACGTGGAGCCCTCCACGTGGACCGTCCCGCTGATCGAGCCGCCGCCGCCGAGCAGATCGGAGTCGCCGCGCACATTCGTGATACGCAGCACGCGCTTGCCCGATCCCGGCGGGTCCAGCGGCACGCCCTCGAAAGTGATAGCGTTATCCTGTCCTGGCCCGAACGTCTTCTCTAACCGCGCCTGGAATGCGTTGGGCCGCCCGCAGCCGTATTTGGGGTTGGGGACGAAGGTCGCGGCCGTTTGTCCGCAGAGTCCGGTGCCGAAAGTCCAAATCGACCCGTCGTACGTCTGGGCCGGATTGCCCGTGCTGATGATTTCGCATACCCCGGGCCCCGACGGCCCTAGGTCGGGTGCGCCGGTTTGGCCGCAGTTGAGCAGACGGCGTTGCGCCCCGTTGTTGGCCGTGTTCGGCTCGTCCACTAACAAGAGCGCTTCGCTGAACTCGCTGAGCGCCGTGACTTTGCTAGTGATATTCGTATTCAAAAAGAGAGTGATATTCACCTGGGGGACCGGCGCGTTGGCGGGTGTGGGAGTCCCGCCCGTACACTCGAGTACGTAGTCCGCCACCGGCTCAGTAAGCCCCTCGGCTCGCGAAAGCTGGGGCAATGCACTAGCGGCACAGGTGAGCGGCGCGGCTCGTAGGTTCATCAATGAACCTGCCACCCCCAAAAGTACTATTCCCGTTTGAATCGACAGCTTTCCGTAAGCGCGCATGGCGGCTTCCTCCTGGATCAGTATGCGCGGGGCTGATGATCACCACAATGAGGGAACGTCCCTAGGCTGGTCTAAACGCATCCACCTTGGCCACTCTATGCCACCGGCTCAGGTTTGAGCCCGCGCTCCTTACGCCGCGCTACAATCATCGCTTGCCAGAGAAAATCCTCGATGTGGGCTGCGGGCTCAACAAGCGCCCAGGTTCGATCGGCATGGACCGCAACCGCGCCTCCCGCGCCGACGTTCTGGCCGACCTCGATCGCTTCCCCTACCCCTTCCGGGATTCCTCCTTCGACGCCCTCCAAGCAGTGCACGTCATCGAACATGTCGCCGACGTCATCCGCACCATGGAGGAATTCCACCGCCTGGTCCGCCCCGGCGGCGAGGTCTTCCTGGTCACCCCCCACTACACAGACTTCAGCTCCTTCTGCGACCCCACGCACCGCTGGCACCTCAACAGCTTCTCGCTGCGTTACTTCGGCGAGGACAACGCCGGTTTCGGTTATTACTCCGCGGTGCGATTCCGCGAGATTTCCACCCGCGTGAAGCTACTAGCGTTGTGGAGGTGGCTGGGGTTCGAATTCCTGGTCAACGCCTCGAAGCGATTCCGCCGCTTTTGGGAACACTATTTGTGCTACATCGTGCGCGGGAAAGTGATCGAATGGCGTCTGGAAGTGCTTAAAACCCGCCGAAATTGATCGCCGAAAATTTGATCACATGTTGGGAACCGCTCTGGACTGGCTCCGCCACACTCGCCGGAAGCGCGTGATGAGCGCCGATCTGGCCTTAGGGCGCCGCGGCGAGGACCTGGCCCACCGCTTTCTGCGGCGTCAGGGCTTCACCATCGTAGCGCGCAACTATCGCCTGCCCTCCGGCGATGCCGAGGCCGATCTGATCGCCCGCGAGGGCGAAGACCTCGTGTTCGTGGAAGTCAAAACCCGCGAATCGGCCCAGCACGGCCCTCCGGACCGCGCCGTAGGTCCCGAAAAGCAGCGCCATCTACTGCGTGTCGCCCGCGAGTATTCCCGCAGCAACGATGTCCCCTGGGACCGCGTCCGTTTCGACGTAGTCACCGTAGTGATGGACGCTGGCCCCGAGATCACGCTATTCCGCCGGGCCTTCCGGTGGAAAGGACGCTAGAACAGACGACGCCCTCTTACGGGGTTGCGTGGCCCGTACAGTCATTCCCACACTATTTCTGCCGCGAGCTGCTGCCAGTCAACCCGATCTGTCAGGAAGTATGGTCGTGAATAATCTTCCAACCCGCCGTGGACTTGCGGAGGATGAGCGTGAATCGGCCGGAGGTGTCGCCTCCCGCTGCAACCGTTCTCTTCAAGTCATACTTGCCGGTAGCCAGAGCCACGTCGGCCGCCAGCGGTCGGATCTCAATTTCACTGAAGGCCAGCTTCCCCATGGCGTCTCGATTCGGATAGCTCCGGCGGTAGCGTTCGAGGATCGCCTGCATGCCGCCTCGCGTGACTTCGCGCCCGATGAAAGTGGTCTCGGCGGAGTCTTCATAGTCGGAAGCGAACACAGCCAGATCGCCTCGATTCCACGCAGCCTCGGAGTTCTTGAGCAAAGTGCGAATCTCGTCGGTTTGCGCGAAGAGCAGCGGCGTCCAGCAAAACAGGAAGAACCAGCGCAGCATGCCGATGATTATAGTGGAAACTCCCGGCTCGCCAGGAATCCAGTCGCGCGCCGGCAAGCGCTGGTTCGCCCGGTCCTGGGCGGCCAGCCCGGGGGTGGCTTGAACTCCACCGCATAATTGCCTATGATTCGAGTCCGGGGGGGATGTGTGTTCGGAAGCGCATCGTCCACGACAACCAGGGACGCTGCGGCGCCCGCCAGCGATTCCAACCCGAAGTGCGCGGGCAACCCAGCGCCGACTGAATTAGAATGGCGGATCTAGGAGACTTGAGGGTTATGACTTATCGACGGTCCCATTGGGGGACGGCCTGGATTCCACTGTCCGCGGCGTTCGTTCTTCTTTTCTCGGGCGTGCCCAGCCACGGCCAGACTCCGGCCAGACCGGCCGCCCCGGCCAGACCGGCTGCGCAGATCCCGCGCATGCCGGATGGCAAACCGAACTTCTCCGGTTTGTGGCAGGCTTTAGGCACAGCGTACTGGGATATTCGAGACCACAGCGCGCAGGCGGGACCGTTCTTTCAGCTCGGTGCGACCGGCGCCATGCCGGCCGGTGAGGGGATCGTCGAAGGCGGCGAGATTCCGTATACCCCAGCGGCTGCGGCGCAGCAAAAAACAAACCTCCAAAACCGCATGAAGCTGGACCCCGAAATCAAATGCTACATGCCCGGAATCCCGCGTGCGAATTACATGCCGTTCCCCTTCCAGATCATTCAGTCCCAGCGTGACATCGCCTTCGCCTACGAGTACGCGACTTCGAACCGCGTGGTCAACATGGGCAAGTTTAAAGAGGGCTCGGTCGATACCTGGATGGGAACCTCCAACGGCAAATGGGAAGGCGACACCCTGGTCGTCGATGTCAGCAGCTTGAATGGCAATAGCTGGTTCGATCGATCCGGGAATTTCCAGAGCGAGAATACCCACATTGTCGAACGCTTCACGCTCGCCGACGCCGATCACATCAACTACGAAGCCACCATCGACGACAAAACCATCTATACCAAGCCCTGGAAGATCAGCACGGTCTTGTACCGGCGAAAAGAAAAGGGCGCGCAGCTCAACGAGTTCAAATGCGTCGAATTCGTGGAACAATTGATTTACGGAGATTTGGAGAAGAAAAAGTGAGACTTGAGACGACAGCGAGGAAGGAGAGTCGTATGAGAAACCTGTTTTTAATGCCCATCGCGATCCTGGCGGCCGCCTTTGTGCTGCTGACCGCGTCGGCGTCGGGGCAACCGGCGCCCTCGGCGCCCAAGACTTCGCCCCCCAAGAATTGGGTCCAGCCCAAGACGCCGTGGGGCGATCCCGATATACAAGGAACCTGGACCAGCGATGACTGCATCGGCACGCCGTTGAACCGGCCCGCCAATTTTGGCGACCGGCTCTACTACACCGAGCAGGAGCTCACCGATCGCCTGAACCGGCTCAAGACCCAGCATGAGAACGACCTAAAAGAAACCGTTGCGGCCGACCAGCGTGTGGGAACGGGCCCTCCAGGCCACTGGGGCGAGCGCGCGCGCCGGCCCTGCACCCAGACCTCCCTCGTCACCGATCCGCCCAACGGGCATGTTCCCGATATGCTCCCGGAGGCCAAGCTCAGGCCAGTCCCGGAGGGAGCCGGTAACAACACCCCCAAGGCCGATACTCCAGAAGACTTCAGCTATTACATCCGCTGCATCACGCGCGGCGTGCCGGGATCCATCTTTCCGGTCATCTATGGCAACGGACAGCAGATTGTGCAGGGGAAGGGCATGGTCAGCATTATGGAAGAAATGGTCCATGAAGCCCGCATCATCCCCGTGGACGGCCGTCCGCACGCTCCCTCGAACGTTCGCTCCTATATGGGCGACTCCCGTGGCCACTGGGAAGGCAACACGCTAGTGGTCGAAACCACGAATTTCCTGGGCAACCGGACCGGAATCGTCGGCAACGGCGGAGGAACTCCGACCAGCGACGTCATGAAGACCATCGAGCGCTTCACGCGCATCAGTCCGGACGAAATGAAGTACCAAATCACCATCGACGATCCGAAGACCTACGCCAAGCCTTTCACCGTCGGATTCCCGCTCACCATGGAGCCGGGCTATCAGAATTTCGAATACGCCTGCCATGAAGGCAACTACGCCATGTTCGACTCCCTCAGTGGCGCACGTGCCGTGGAGAAAAAAGCTGCGGCCCAAAAGAAATAATGATGCGAATAAAGAGTAGTTTGATCAGATTTTATCGAGGAGACCAGCAATGAGAAACAAACTTGCAGTTGTTCTGGCCGCGGGCGGCTTGCTATTGGCCGCGGCGCCTGCGTGGGCCCATCACGCGTTCGCCGCGGAGTTCGATGCGGACAAGCCCATCAAGTTCAAAGGCACCGTCACCAAGATGGAATGGATTAACCCCCACGCCTGGATTCGCATCGATGTGAAGGGCGACGACGGCACGGTGACGCCGTGGATGATCGAAGCCGCGGCTCCCAATTCGCTGCTGCGCCGGGGCTTCAACAAGAACTCGCTGCTGGCCGGCACCGAAATCGTCGTCGAGGGTTTCCAGGCTAAAGATGGAACCAACCGCGCCAACGGCAGCGTCATCACTTTCACGGATGGAAGGAAGTTGTTCGTCGGTTCCCAAGCCGGCGAAGCTGGCGCTGCCCCCGGAGCGCCCAAATAGAATCGACTCCAGCGTCATCGGCGAGTGTCCAGCCGGTCGCTCGCCGATCTGATGGCTCACGCCCAGGGACTAGTGCGGCCAGCGCCGCATGCGCGCGCATCCTCTTAGAGTGAGCTCAAGCCGCCGGACGCTTTTTCGGGCGAACGTTGAACTCCAGCTTCCAGCGCCGCCCGTCTCGCGCGACAAACCACAATTCCAGCACCCCGGTCTCCGTCACCAGGCTCTCCAGCGTGACGGGGACCATCTCATTTGTGTCGCCTTGTAGAGTGACTTCGACGGGCGACAACTCCTCCATGCTCGGATCGATTTCTTCGAGCAGCGATCCCGCCGCGTCGTGGACACGCTCGGTGGATTGGAAGAACCGGAACTGGGCGCGCTCGCCGAGATGTAGCGCGAAGGTCCGGTCCCGGAATTGGTGCCCGGTGCCTTCTTCCATCCCGAACGGCACGACGGTGAGCGCCTTGAGCGGAGGGCGCATGCCGGGCACCGCCGGCGTCGCCGCCTCGACGCCAATGTAGTAACTGTGGGGAACGCCGCCCCGCACCCGCACGCCCTTGCCCTGTTTGGCGAGCCCATAGTACGCAGCGCCCTGAGCCACGCTGCGCATCAGGTCCCCGCTGATCAAAGGCGTCACCGGCTTCGGCAACCATCGATTCACAATTTCGCAGATTCGATCGCGAACGATTTTGGCGCGCAGCACACCGCCATTGAATAACACGTGCGTCGGGGTAGCTGACTGACGCCGGAGAAAGTGAGCCAGATGCCGCGTGATCGCCGCGTCGGGCGCATACGGCAGACCAAACTCGGTGAGCGGCGCCCGGTGGCCCTGCGGTTCGTCGTCGATCGAAACGGCCGGCAGGAACCCGTCCATCAAAATGCGTTCGATGTCTTTACGCTTGAGCTTGGTCTTCTTGGACCCACCCACCACACTCGTTCCGCTGCCTAGAATCGTGATGGGCAGTTCCTTGTCCGTGGCATCTTCCGCCAGCAGCTGCTCCTTGGCCGCCCGGCACTTCTGCCACAGCGCATGAAACTGGAGCCGGTCGAGCTTAGGAAGCTCCTGTGCGGCATGATACGCCAGCGCGGCATCGACGTTATCGCCGCCCAGCAAAATGTGATCGCCCACCGCGATCCGCTTAAGCGCCACCTCGCCGGCTTCGTTTTCGACCGAGATCAGCGTAAAGTCGGTGGTTCCGCCGCCGATGTCGATAACCAGGATCAGGTCGCCGGCGCCCACCAGCTCGCGCCAATCCGGGTTGCGCTCGATCCAAGCGTAGAAGGCAGCCTGCGGCTCTTCGAGCAGGGCGACATCGGCATACCCCGCCTGTTCAGCGGCCTTCAGCGTCAGATCCCGCGCCACCGCGTCAAAGGATGCCGGCACCGTGACCAGCACGTGATGTCCGTCAAAGGGATCGTCCGGCATCTTCGTGTTCCACGCCTCGCGCAGGTGCTGGAGATAGTGCCGGGAGGCCTCGACGGGCGAAATTTTGTGCACTCCCTCGGGCGCCATGGGCGGCAGAATCGCGGCGGTGCGGTCGACGCCGGTGTGCGAGAGCCAGGACTTTGCCGAAGAGACCAGGCGGCCCACGTTGTCGAGCCCCTTCCTCTGCGCCAGCACCCCGGCAACGATTTCATCGTCCAAGAACAGGAACGACGGCAGCAGTGGTTCTTCACGCACTTCGCCGGGATGGACGAATTGCGGAATCGCAAATAGCTCGACCGTGTCGTTGCGGGTGTAGGCGAGCGCGCAATTCGTAGTGCCCAGGTCGATTCCGATCACCGGACGTGTTACTGCGAGAGCGCTCAAAGCCGGCCCTCAGTGTCGCAGAACCACAAGGCCCCCTGTTCAGCCACGAATGAACGCGGATGCACACGCATAAAAATTCTTGTTCTCATCCGTGTTTATTTGTGTCGATTTGTGGCCATTGTGTTCTGTCCGGCTACTAGCGGTCGAGCTTCAAGCGAAACAAAACCTGCTGCCGCTGGTTTGCGTTCAATCCCCACATCTCGGCGCCATGCACGCGCCCGATCAGAACGTTCCCGGCGACACCTTCAAAACTCTGGTTGGGGAGCAGCTTCAGGTGTTCACCGTCTTCGCTGTATTGGGCCCGGAAGCCCTCTCCCAGTTGCGGATCGAAGGTGTCGAACCGGCCGCCCACCTCCTGCCGCGACTGCGAGACGCAGATCGGACCATTCGACTTGGTGATTTCGTAGGTTCCATTCGGAAGAACCAGGACATACTCGTGAACCTTCGCCATCTGACTCCTCAATTCCGCGCTATACCCGCAGCCGCAGTAGTCGATGCAAGTGCGTCAGCGCTGGTCGTTTCATTTCGAGTGACACTTCCAGCTTCGCACGTCCAGCGGCGCTACCGGTCCATCCGGAGCTTGAAGACCGAGATAGTCTCGCCGAACCGCTGCCGCTGCGAGATGGATCGCGCGCCCGACGGGCCCAAGTCGTCCAGGAGATTCGTTCCCCACCCGGCGTCAAAGATCCAAAACGTATCGCGCGGCGCCGCACCGCACCCCTTGCGCCACCCATCGAGACCAGAAATCAGCTGATCTCCCGTTGCCGACCAGACGCCCAAGATGACCACGTGATACGCGCCGTACTGAACCTCGGAGACGCCGCCGCATTCCCGCTGCGGGGGCGGCGGATGATCGCGGCCCAGGTAGTACGCGAGCATGATGCTGGCCTGATAGTCGCTGAACACCGGCTCGCTCGGCGGCACCGAAGTCTGGAGATCCTCGATCGCGTTCGCCATCAACTCCTGTTTCTGCTCTTTGGGATCCATTTGCTGCGGGTCCTTCGCGTGATGCAGATACCAATACGGGAGCAGCAGGACCGCGAGCAGCACAATCGGCGCCAGCCTCTGGCGGAAGGCTGCCGCGATCGGAACGCTGATCCCCGCCGTCGCAAAAAGGATCAGGTATGTGCAGTGCCGGGTCCCGCCATACGGGTAGAGATCCAAAAGCGCTGCGATCATGGCAAGGACGAACGGCAAGAGCAGCAGGATCCCGAAGGAGGCCAGATCGCGTCTCTTTTGGAACGCCCGCGCGCCCAAGAGCCACACAACCCCGACGATGAAAAGAAGCAAAGCCACGACGCCCCACACGTCGCTGGCGAAGAGGAACTGGAACACACCCACGGTGGAGCGGTAAAGAAAAGCCGCGCGGCTCTCTCCGCCGCGATAATACAGGGCGTGGAGCCAGCCCGTCAGAGCCTCCACTTCCATCGGACTCCCGCGCATTTTGGAAATGTGGACCACATAAAGCCAGACGTAAATCGCCGCCCCGCCCGCTTGGAACAGCATCCATGCGATTCGCATGGGGACTTTCAAGGAACAAATGCGGACCAGGACGTAGACTCCAGCCGCTAAAACGAACCACAGCGCCGAGTAGTGCGTGAGAATCGCCAGGTAGAGAAACAACGAGCTGTAGGCGATCGAAGAGACCTTTTGGTCGCGAAAGGCCCGCTCCAAAAAAAACAGCGCGCTAGCCATGCACAGCAGGAGCAGCGAGTAATTGCGGACTTCGGCGCCCAACCCGATCAGCATCGGCGAGAAAGCGGTCAGCAGCAGCGTGATCAAGCCCTCAGCCCTGCTCAGGACCATGGCGATCCACCGGTATGCCATCCATCCGGCCGCCGTGCTTGCCAGGACGGACGGAAGCCGCAGCATCACCTCCGAGTTGCCGATGAAACGCCAGTAATAAAGCAGCGCGAAGTACAGCGGCGGATGCGCGTTGGTCAGGCTGGCGCGGTAAGCCCCCAACAGGCTGGTCTGATTCACCAGCAAATGATGCAGCGCCTCGTCCGGGTTGAGGTACTTGCCCCAGGCAGCCGCGAGCCGAAGTGCAAACGCGAGCACGAGCGAAAGGATGACGATCCAGTCCACCTGGGACGCCAACAAGAGCTCGATCCGGTCCGCGGTCGACCCGGCGTTCGGCGATGGCGCAGCGATGTCACTCACCGTATCGGCTTTTGCAGAAGGCTGTTGCAGTGAGAACTCCCGAAGGCAAAACGGCGTCCTGATTTTCGGAGTCTCATTATACCCCGAGGTCGCCAAACGCCACCTCCGCGCGCCCAGCGAAGCGAAGCGCCGTGAGCGGCAAGCCCGCCCTACTCTGCGACATAATAATGAAGTGTTTTCTTTCCTCCGGCGCGGACGTGCCAAGCTCCCGTATCGCCGCTTATTCGGGCGTAGCGCGCTATGACCAGCTCGTATCCCAACCCGCGCCTCCTGATCTTCATCGTCGCGTACAACGCCGAGCGGACCATTCAGGAGGTGGTTCGCAGAATCCCCGAATCCCTGGCGCGTTACCAGACCCACATCCTGATCATTGACGATTCTTCCCGCGACGACACCTTTGGCCGGGCACATGACATGGAGCAGGCCGGGCAAGCGCCGTTTCCGATGACGGTCTTGCACAATCCGGTCAATGAAGGCTACGGTGGCAACCAGAAAATCGGGTTCCGTTACGCCATTCAAAACGGATTTGACATCGTCGCCCTGGTCCACGGCGACGGCCAGTACGAACCCGAATGCCTGCCGGACCTGCTGCAGCCGCTGGTGGACGACGAAGCGGATGCGGTTCTCGGGTCGCGCATGATGACCCGCATGGGAGCGCTCAAGGGCGGCATGCCTTTGTACAAGTACGCCGGGAACAAAATCCTGACGAGCATCCAGAATTTCCTGCTGCACTCTTCGCTCTCCGAGTTTCACTCAGGCTACCGGTTGTATTCGGTGAACGCCTTAAAGCGCATCCCGTTCGAGCGGAACACCAACGACTTTCATTTCGATACCGAAATCATCATTCAACTGTTGCGCGCGCGCCTGCGAATCAAAGAGCTTCCGATTCCCACCTACTACGGCGACGAGATCTGCTATGTGAACGGGCTCAAATACGCCTGGAATGTGGTGAAAGCCACCTTGAATTCGCGCGCGCAGGATTTCGGCATTCTCTATCAGCGCAAGTTCGATGTGTCGGCGTGGGACCAAGCCAATCCGTTGTATCGCCCGAAACTGACCTTCGATAGCCCGCACACCATGGCGCTGGCCCGCATCCCTCCGGGCGCGCGAGTAGCCGATATCGGCTGCGCGGCGGGCTATATCAGCCGCGTGCTTTCCGCCAAGGGTTGCCACGTCACGGGGATCGATCAATACCCGCCGGCGGACGACGCAGGTCTGGAGCGTTTCTTGCGCTGCGACTTGAACGACGACTTTCCGCTGGACGTGGGGAGTTTCGACTACATTGTATTGTTGGACATCGTGGAGCACCTCCGCTCGCCCGAGCGATTTATGGACTCCCTGCGCCAGTCGCGCGCAAGCGACGGTGATGCCAAGGTCATCCTGAGCACGGGCAATATCGGTTTCTTTGTCATCCGCATCGCCTTGCTGTTCGGCTGGTTCAACTACGGGCCGCGAGGCATCCTGGACTTGACCCACACGCGCCTGTTCACGTTCCGAACCGCCAAAGCGTTGCTGGAGCAGTCGGGCTATCGTATCGCCGAGGTCGCGGGCGTGCCGGCGCCGTTTCAGTTGGCCTTGGGCGATGGATGGGTTGCAAACATGGCGCTAGCTGTTAATAAAGCGCTCATTTGGATCTCGAAATCGCTGTTTTCCTATCAGATTTTCATTGTCTGCACGCCTCTACCGACCCTGGGACGGCTGTTGGAACGCGCCTACGCCAGTAGGAAAGAAAAAGCCAACCACGCGTGACGATGACGGCGTGCATGGAGGCGTTTGGCCGGCTCTCCAGTGCCTTGAACGCGGAGGTCGAACCAATCTTGGCGAATCGCGTCATGGTCTATACTCATCTGAATGAAACTGGCGCGGTATTGGACGCGAGCTCAAGGCGAAGCAGAGGGCCGCAGCGGCCCCATTCGTGTGACTTCTCGGGGCTGGTCGAACGACAGCCTCCAGGCAGCCCGAGCAGTCGCCCGCGACAACGCGCAAAGAGTCGCCGAAAAAATCGCCTCCAATCACGCCCCAAGCCAGAGGTATCCGTATGGCGACCGGCCGCTTCCGGAACCAGTCCTGCGCGAGTTTCAACCCGATCGTGACGGACCGGCGGCGGTCGTCACCCGGAACGTTTATGGATCGACGGTCCTGAACACTCGCGATCTGATGTTTGTCGATATCGATAAAGAGGAGAAGCCATACGGCGCGCTCGCTTCGGGTCTGGCCTCCGGATTCCGTTCGCTTTTCGGTAAGCCCGCGCCCGCGCAGACTGTATTGACGGAGATTCAGGCCGTCGCGGAACGCAACAGCCTCACGGTGCGTGCTTACAAGACCGCTGCCGGATATCGCGTGCTGATCACCAACCGAGCCTTCGAGGCAGGAGAGCACCGCACCGAGGATTTGCTCAGCCAGTTCAGCGCCGATCCCTTGTACGTTCGGCTGTGCCGCATGCAGGAATCCTTTCGAGCCCGCCTCACGCCCAAGCCCTGGCGCTGCGGTTTGAGCGTTCCTCCCGTAACGTTCCCGTTTGAAACGCCGGAAGCAACGTCCCGGTTTCAAAATTGGGAAAGAGACTACACGTCGGCAATCCAGAGCTACGCGACGTGCCGGTACATGGCAAGCTTTGGGAGCAGCCCCATGGCATCGGGCTTTGAGGAACTGGTGCAATACCACGATCAAGAGACTCGAGCGGCCAGCCTTCTTCCGCTCGCTTGAGTGCGCGAATTGGGACGGGCCAAAGCAAACGTGGCCCAAATGGCGCGCACGCGGCCGCTTGCTCCGGAGCGAAAGTCACTCCCAAGACATCCGGCGCCGGCTGGTCAGCGCGTGGTACAAGCCGAAAAACACCGCTACGTTGATCATCGTGAAGTAGTACGGCAGCGCGAGCAGGCGGGGACGCAGTTTCCACACCGCTCCGGCAATCGCCAGAAGGTAGAACGCCACCTGCAGCGTCAACAGCGCGTTGTACGGAGCCATCCCTGCAAGCATGACGTTCGCCACCAACGCCACGGCCATCGCGAATGGAACAGCCAGGCGCACGGCCTTGTGCGATAGAAAAAAGTACAACGGCAGAATGCGCGGAGGCCACAAAAGCGGCTTGATTTCCCGCAATTGTTGCACATTTCCTGCCATAATGCGCACGCGCCTTCCGAAGCCGGTCATTTCCTGGGCGGCTTCGTAGACGATAGCGGTAGAATCGTAAACAGCCCGGTATCCGCGAGCGATGACCGAAGCCGGAATGATGTAGTCGTCGTTGATCGTTCCGGGCGGCGGAAACGGATACAGCGCCTTGCGGATGGCGTGCAGGTGTCCGTGCGCGCCCAGAGTGCTCGATATGCGCGACTCCATCACTTTGAGGACGGTTTCGTAGCGCCAGTAGAAGTCCTCGCTGCGCCCGATCGAGACCTCGTCAGCCTTAACGACAGTGTATTTGCCGCTGGCGGCGCCGACGGAGGTGTCGGCGAAATTCGAGACCAAGCGCGAGACGGCGTCCGGATATAACAACGCGGCCGCGTCGGAAAATACCACGATTTCCCCGCGCAATTCCGGAATGCTGGCGTTGAGCACGTTCATCTTGCCGCGGTTCATCGGATAATCCAGCACGCGCACGCGATGCCCGTCGGCCATGCGCCGGGCCAGCGCCGGGGTCTCATCGGGAGAACCGTCGCAGGCCACCACGATCTCCAGCCGGTCCGCCGGATAGTCCAGCGCCAGCGAGTTGCGGATCTTCTCTTCAATCACCGCGGCTTCGCGGTAGGCGGGAATCAACAACGAAACCATAGGCGCGTCGGGGTCCGGGACCGGAGCTCTGCGTACCGGTCTCCGAATCACAACCGTCAGCAGGGCCAAGATCAGCGGGTAGCCCAGGTAAGCGTAAACCGGAACGGCGACAGCCAGCCAGAACACATATTCCGAAGGCACTGGTGCGTCAGATGGGCCGAGCGTCAACGCAAAACAGCTTGCCGATGGTTTTGCAGCTTCGCACTTCGAATCCGGTTTCGCGCAGCAGTTGGTACACTTGCGGCCGGCGGAAAAAATACACCGGACAGCCCCGCATCTGCAGCCGCACTTTGCGGACGGGCATCCGCCAGGTCCACATGCGGGGCCAGGCGGAAAGAAACGTTCCACTTGTAAATGAGCGGATGCGGCGCAGCCGCTCTCGCGGATCCATGATGTAATCCCAGAATCCGATGGCAATGGTTGTGTCGTAAGTGCGGGACGCCGTCCAATCCAGCACATCGGCGTGAATAAACTCGCAGCGGTCGGCAACGCCGTCGTTGGCCGCCAGCGAGCGGGCAAGCTTAAGCATCTCCGGCGCCACGTCGATGCCGGTGACGGCCGCCCCGCGCCGCGCCAGCTCCGTGGCGAAGCGTCCCGAGCCGCAGCCGACATCGCAGATGTGCAATCCCCGAACATCGCCGCAAGTATCCATGACCCAATCGAAGCGCTGATACATGTCGCGGCGGAGCCACTTGTCGAGCGTGCGGCCCACGGGAGTCTTTTTGCCGCTGTAGATGGCGTCGAATTCGACAGCGATGTCGTTCCAGAAGCGCGCCACCTGGGGCATGGTGTCTTTTTTCATGTCGTCGATTCGAACCTAGCGGCGGCGCATCGAGCGATCGCTACGAGCTATAACTAACATATAGCAGAGCGGGGCGGGGAACCTAGCGGGAACCTAGAAAGATGGATCAGCAACAGCAACGATGGGGTACCGAGGCCCGCTTCTTCGACGAGTGGGCGTCCCAGGCGGCTGAAGCCCTGAAGCCCGTCGACCCGCGCACGCTGGCGCGTTATGGGGCGCGCTCCCCCAGGCGACGTTTCAACAAGGAGTTCCGCTTCCGCTTGTTGGGCGATCTGCGCGGCCGGCGCGTGCTGGACGTCGGGTGCGGAGACGGTTCCAACGCCGTCCTACTGGCCAAATTAGGAGCGATTGTCACCGGCATCGATGTTTCGCCCAAGGCCATCGAACTGGCCCGGCGGCGAGCGGAGATCAACGGCGTCTCGGAGCAGACCACGTTCGTGTGCCAGCCGATGGAACAAGCGAATCTTGCACCGGCCGGCTTTGACGTGATCTGGGGCGATGCGATCCTGCACCATCTGATCGGCGAGTTGGATGCGGTGGTCGCGCAGTTGGTGCGGTGGACCAAGCCGGGCGGGACGATCTTGCTCTCAGAGCCGGTGAACTTCAACCCCCTGTTGCGGCGCCTGCGCTTCATGATCCCGGTGCACACCGACGCGACTCCAGACGAACGTCCCCTGGAGCCGGCCGAAATCGCGCTTCTCCGCGCCCACCTCCCGCAAATGCAGGTAGCGTTATTCACCATGCTCGGCCGCCTGGATCGATTTGTGTTGCGCGATTACAACTACGAAGGCTCGGCGGCGCCACGACGGTTGGTGTCGAGCCTGCTGGCGTCAGCAGATTACGTGGCGCTAAGGCTGCCGGGCGTGCGCAGCTTGGCGGGGACCGCGGTGATTTGGGGACGGGTTTAGGGCCCGAGGCGGATCAAGTCCCTTGGGTGGCCGCGTGCCAGTCGTCCTCGCTGCTGGCTGGAGAGACGATATCGCCAAGGATGCTACCCGTACCGATCATCGATCCGCGCCAACTGGAGCCGCGCTTCTGGTGAGGAGCGGGACTCACTTCCGCGATCGGCACGCCGTACCGGGTCACCAGCACCGCCTCGCGAGTTTTGTTGACGCGCTGCAGCACTTCGGTACAGGTAGCCTTGAATTTGGAAACCGAGATTCTCTCCACGGTTGCTCTCGCCTCAACCCTAACATCGTCCGGAATGTTGGTCACTATGTTCAGCCGTCATAAGCAGGAAACTCCGAGGGCCTTTGCCGCTTCTCGTTGCGGCTGATCCATCGTTGCCAAAGGGCAACCCGCCCGTAAGGCGAGTTCGACGTAGAGGGCGTCGTAGGGCGTCAAGCGATAATCGCGGCAGATGTTTTGGACGGGTCCGGCAACTTGCTCCAGCGACGCGTAGTCCAGGGACGGGCTCAAGACCCGCAAGCTGTCGAAAAACGCTCTTGTCTGTTCTGGGGTGATGCGTCCCTTGCGCTCGCCGAGGAGCAACGTGTTAAGAACTTCGAGTGACCAGAAAGCCGGCACGAGGGCCTGCTCGCCGGAATTGAGCCGGTCGAGCACGTCTAAGGACAGAGGCGTTTGTTCATCAGGAAAGCACCACGACAAAGTCACCGAGGCATCGATGACAATGCGACTCACGGACGCGCCTCATGGCGCAATTCGCGGATCGTCATGCCGCGGAGCGAAAGTCCATGGGTCTTCCCAAAACTCCTGAGCCGCTGGATCGCTTCCGCTACTTCTTTTGCGGGCGGCGATAAACTCGGGGTACCAGGCGCAGCCGGAAGTTTCGCTGCGTCTGCGAGAAGACTGGCGGCATAAGCATCGATTCCCATGCCATGGGCAGCAGCCTGGCGGGCAAGCGCGGCCTCAAGCTCGTGGCCAATTTCGAGGGTGATCGTCATTAACAGTCTCTTTCGGCTTTAATCTAACCCTATCGCCGGCTTCATTTCGAGTCAAGTAATAGAGCAACAGACGAAAGACCCTTACCCGCTCTTCTTCGGCCGCCGCACTTCGATCACCGGGATCAGCGACGTAGAGGACTCCGGAGCCGCCTCGGAGCGCGAGCGCTGGGAGATCTCGGTATTCAAGCTGGAAACGAACTCCTCGATCTGGTGCTGCATCTGTTCCATCTTCTCGCGCATGTTGAGGATGATTTCCACGCCCGCCAGGTTCACGCCCAGGTCGCGCGTCAGCTTGAGGATCACGTCCAGGCGCTCCAGATCCTCCGCGGTGTACAGGCGCGTGTTGCCGTCACTGCGCGACGGTTTGAGCAGCCCCTCGCGCTCGTACAGGCGCAACGTCTGCGGGTGCAGCCCGAATTGCTCGGACACCGCCGAGATCATGTAGCCCGCTTTGCGCTTGTACTTGGTCATGCTTATACCTTTGGCGATCCGGCTTCGGCCCACAGTGGCGAGCGCGGGTCTTCCGGATGCAACTGGGCGTACTCCCGAAGGATCTCTTTGGTGCGTTCGTCTTGGACCACGGGAGCCTCGACGGCCACTTCGACAATTTGGTCGCCGCGCTGACTGGTGCGGGAGTTGAGTACGCCCTTTTCGCGCAGGCGGAATTTTTGGGCGTTCTTGGTGCCTTGCGGGATCTTGAGCAGCGCGCGTCCGTCGATGGTGGGCACTTCGATCTTGGCGCCCAGGCCGGCTTCATCGATGCGGATGGGCACCGTGATGTGGATGTCGTCGCCTTCGCGGCGGAAGAAGGGGTGCGGTTCCACCCGCAAGGTGATGTAAAGATCGCCCGAGGGCGAGCCCATGGTTCCCGAGTTTCCCTTGCCGGCCACGCGCAAACGCGAGCCTTGTTGCGCGCCGGGCGGAATGCGCACCTCCACCGATTCCATGGCGGAGACGCGACCGTCGCCGTGGCAAGTGGCGCATTTGTTGCGCAGGCGGCCCGAGCCTTCGCAGCGCGGACAAGTCAGGCTGAAGCGCATGGCGCCGGCCATTTGCGTCACGCTGCCGCTGCCGTTGCATTCCGGGCAGACCACGTCGGCTCCGCGCTGGACACCGGTGCCGTTGCAGGTGGCGCAGACTTCCTGATGGGCGATGCTCAAGCGCGCCTGCGTGCCGCGGATGGCTTGCCAGAAATCGATGTTGAGCCCGTACTCCAGGTCGGAGCCTTTTTGCGGCGATGCCTGGGGCTGCTCGTGAGATTTGCTGAACCAGTGATTAAAGATGTCCTGGAAATTCCCGGAGCCGGTGGCGCCTCCCCCGGCGCCGGGGCCGGTTGAGCTGGCGTGCGCCCCGCGGGTGAACATATCCGAGAAATCGAAACCGCCGAAGCCCATGTTGGGGCCTTGCGGACCGCTCGCGCCGGGCATCCCGGAGTCGGAGTAAAACCCGACTTGGTCGTACATTTGCTTCTTCTTGTCGTCGCTCAGGACGTCGTAGGCTTCCTGGACTTTCTTGAAACGGTCCTCCGCTGTTTTGTCGCCGGGGTTAAGATCCGGATGATGCTTACGCGCGAGCTTGCGGTAAGCTTTCCGGATCTCGTCCGCGGCGGCGGTGCGAGCGACGCCTAATGTCTCATAATAGTCCATAACAACAGACGCCAGGGGACAGACGCCAGGGGCCGGTCAGCAACTCCGCTCTGGCCCCTGGCGTCCGGCGTCTGGCCCCTTATTTCTTGTCCTCTACATCTACAAACTCCGCGTCTACCACGTTGTCCTTGGGCTTCTCTCCGCCCGCTTGAGCTCCGTCGCCGCCTGGCCCCTGGCCCGCAGCCCCTGTCCCCTGTCCGCCGGCCCCCGGCCCCGCGCTCGCCTTGTACATGGCCTCCGCCAGCTTGTGGCTGGCCTGGGTCAGAGTGTCGACCGCCTTATTGAGCTCTTCCACTCCGCCCGAGCCCATAACCTTGCGGGTGGCCTCCAGGGCTCCCTCGACGTTCTTGGCGTCGGCATCGCTGATTTTGTCGCGATGATCCTTGAGCATCTTCTCCACTTGGTAAACCATGGAGTCGGCCCGGTTGCGGGCGTCGATTTCATCGCGGCGCTTCTTGTCTTCCGCCGAGTGCGATTCGGCGTCGCGTGCGATCTTTTCCACCTCGTCCTTGCTCAGGCCCGAGGAAGAAGTGATGGTGATCTTCTGCTCGTTGTTGGTGGCTTTGTCCTTGGCCGTGACGTTCAGGATGCCGTTGGCATCGATATCGAACGTTACTTCCACCTGCGGGATGCCCCGCGGCGCGGGCGGAATGCCCACCAGCTGGAACACGCCCAGCATGCGGTTATCGCGGGCCAGCGTGCGCTCGCCCTGGTACACCTTGATCTCGACCGAAGTCTGGGAATCGGCGGCGGTCGAGAAGACCTCGCTCTTGCGCGTGGGGATGGTGGTGTTGCGCTCGATCAGCTTGGTAAACACGCCGCCCAGGGTTTCGATGCCCAGCGACAACGGCGTCACGTCCAGCAGCAGCACGTCCTTGACTTCGCCGCCCAGCACGCCGCCTTGCACCGCCGCGCCGATGGCCACGACTTCGTCGGGATTCACGCTGCGGTTGGGGTCCTTGTTGAACAGGTTTTTAACGATTTCCTGAACTTTGGGAATGCGCGTGGACCCGCCCACCAGCACAACTTCGTCGATCTGAGACGGCGTGACGCCCGCGTCGGCCAAAGCCTTCTTGCAGGGCTCGACGGAGCGGTCCAGAATGTCGGCCACCATCTGCTCGAACCGCGCGCGCGTGATTTTCTGCACCAGGTGCTTGGGACCGCTGGCGTCGGCGGTCAGGAAGGGCAGATTGATTTCGGTTTCGAGCAGAGTGGACAGCTCGATCTTGGCCTTTTCGGCGGCTTCCTTGAGGCGCTGCAGAGCCATCTGGTCCTTGGAGACGTCGATGCCCTGCTCGCGCTTGAATTCAGTGATCAGCCAGTCGATGATGCGGTGGTCGATGTTGTCGCCTCCCAAGTGCGTGTCGCCATTTGTGGACTTGACTTCGACCACACCGTCGCCGACCTCCAGGATGGAGATGTCGAAAGTTCCGCCGCCGAAGTCGTAGACGGCGATGGTTTCGTTCTTTTTGCGGTCCAGGCCGTAAGCCAGCGCGGCAGCCGTGGGCTCATTGATGATGCGCATCACTTCCAGCCCGGCGATTTTGCCGGCGTCCTTGGTGGCCTGGCGCTGGGCGTCGTTGAAGTACGCCGGGACGGTGATGACGGCTTGCGTCACTTTCTCGCCCAAGTAGGCCTCGGCGGCTTCCTTGAGCTTGCCCAAGATCATCGCCGAGATCTCAGGCGGAGAATACTTTTTGCCGCCGCTCTCGACGCGGGCGTCGTTGCTGTCGCCGCGAACAACTTTGTAGGGCACCAGCTTCATCTCTTCGCTGACTTCGTCGTAGCGCCGTCCCATGAACCGCTTGATCGAGTAGACCGTGTTTTCCGGATTGGTGACGGCCTGCCGCTTAGCGACCTGTCCCACCAAACGCTCCCCGCTCTTGGCGAAGGCGACCACGGAGGGGGTGGTGCGCCCGCCTTCCTGGTTCGGTATGACAACCGGCTGCCCGCCTTCCATGACGGAAACCACGGAATTCGTGGTTCCCAGGTCGATACCTATAATCTTGCTCATTGGCTGGTTCCTCTTTGTAGATTTTTGCGTGGTCGATTTAGCTCAACCTCATTATGCAATCTTAGTGTGATCTTGTCAAGTTTTTCGGATGGGACCGGAGAATCAGAGCATTACAGGGGCTTCCAAATCTCGTGGGTGGGCCCGGAGGCTGCCCGTGGGGTGGTTGCCCTTTAGGAAGTCTTTGTGCATGAGTGGTTTGGAGGGGTCTTGGGTTCGTTTGGTAGTTCTTGGAGGAAGTTCCGAGAGCGTGGCGTTTGGGTTCGTTCGGTATTTACGCACAATCGGCTTCTGGCTCTTGTAAACTGAGTTGGATCACTTGTGCGCCGCGCTCGGCCGGCGGGAGGAAAATTGGATGAAACGACTCACCTTGACGATACTTGCTTGCCTGACGTTGCCGGCGCTTGCGTCGCTGTCTGCGCAGGATCTCACGATCACCAATGCGCGTATCATTGCACCCAACGGCGCCGTGATTGAGCGTGGATCGATCGTGGTGCGCGCGGGGAAAATTGTTTCCGTCGCGCCCGGCGCGCCATCCGCCGCGGGTGGCAAGAGCATCGACGCCAAAGGCATGACGGCCATGCCTGGGTTCATCGATGGACACCGGCACATCAATACCGGGCCTAACGAGAAGGCGCAGATGCAGGCGCTGCTCGAAGCCGGTTACACCACCGTGCTGTCGGGAGGCGGTCCGGCGGAAGGCAATATCACGCTCCGGGATCATATCGACAAGGGCCTGATCAATGGGCCGCGCATCATTCCGTCCGGGTCTCTGAGGCTGAACAATAACACGCCGGAAACGGCTCGCGCGGAGATACGGAAGATGGCGGGCATGGGGATCAAGTTTACGGGCGAGATCGCCCTGACTCCCGTGCCGGGGCCGAGCGAAAAGGAAATCGAAACGCTCAAGGCGGTGGTGGACGAAGGGAAGAAGGCCGGCGTCATGGTCCAGGTCCATGCCGTGAGTTCGCGCGCGATGGTGGCCGCCGTCGACGCGGGCGTGCCGCTGCTGGTTCATCTGCCTAACAAAGATTGGGTGAGCAAAGAGGACGCGAAAAAACTCGCCGCGTCGGGCACGAAGATCTTGGGGACGGTCAGCTTCGGCTCGCCTGTGTTCGGGGTGTTCGCGGACGATAATACGCCGCGGTTCCGGGACGGGAAGTCGTGGCCGGACTCGATCGTCGATGGGGTCCGCCTGGGCGAGGAAGCTGGATACATGCCGGTGAATGCGCGCACGGTGTGGGATGCGGGCGCCATCCTGGGCTACTGCACCGACACAACCTACGACCCGAAGGCCGGGCTGGATCATGAGCTGAAGATGCTGAATGTGATGTTCTCAATGCGGGACCTGATCAAGATGATCGGGCCGAATACGGCGTCCTACATTCAGATGGGCGACCAGCTCGGAACGCTGGAGGCCGGCAAGCTGGCCGACATCATCCTGATCGACGGCGATCCGCTGGAGGGCTATTGGAACTGGCTGAAGACCAAAGTGGTGGTCAAGGGCGGTGTGATCGTGGTGGACAAACGCTAACCTGCCGGAGCCGGTACGGGTGGTGATCGCCGGGAGGAGAATGGTGGTCGCCAGGAGCAGAACCTAAGGTTTGGCGAGGGCAGCCAGCGTTACGCCCAGCGCGTTGACCTCCGCGGCCGAGGCGCCGTCCTTCACGAAGACTTCCATGACCGCTGCGGGCGTAGTGCCGACGTTTTTGAAGCCGTGCGGCGTGCCCTTTTGCATGAAGAACGCTTGTCCGGAAGCTGCTTCCACTGGTTTCGCCGAACCGATGGTGATTTCCAGTTTGCCGGAGATGGGAATCCACAGGTGAAACCGGACATCGTCGTGGGTGTGGACGCTGCGCACCGCGCCGGGCTGAATTTCGACGCGGCTGACGCGGACTTCCGGGCGATCCATTAAGCGGATCGGGTTCACACCGGCGTTGGCTTTGTTCGCAGCTGCGGGTGCTTGCGCGCTCGACTGAAAGCCGAACAGCAAAGCCAGCGACAGGATAGAAAGAATGGCGCCTTTTTGCATGGCGAGCCTCCTCAAGGTGGACGTGGGAGGAGTTTATACCTGGCATTCCGTGGAGTCAATGCAGGTCTGGCCTGATGCGCGTCTGGTGCGATTGGATCCCCGCCCTCACGGGCGGGGCTGTAACCTGATAGAGAGCACGAGTCAGGAGGGAACGCGACGAGTATGATCACCATTCGCCGAAGCGCGGAGCGCGGGCACGCCGACCAAGGCTGGCTCAATTCTTACTATACGTTTTCCTTCGCCAGTTATTACGATCCGGCGCACATGGGCTTCCGTGCGCTGCGCGTCATTAACGAAGATCGGATCGCGCCGGGGCGGGGCTTCGGCGCGCACGCGCATCGCGACATGGAGATCATGACCTACGTCCTCGAGGGCAGCCTGACGCATCGCGACAGCATGGGCGAGATTCAGACCTTTGGAGCCAACACCATTCAGGTGATGTCGGCGGGCACCGGCGTGATCCACAGCGAATTTAACGGCTCCGAAGGCGAGCCGGGGCATTTTCTGCAGATCTGGATTGAACCCGCGGTCCTGGACGTGGAGCCGTCGTATCAGCAGATCTCGTTCGATCCGCAGGAGAAGCGCGGGCGGTTTCGGCTGTTGGCAGCGCCGGCGGGGAGTGACCATGGCGAGGCGGCGGAGATTCATCAGGACGCGTCGGTGTACGCGGCGGAGCTCGGTTCTGGAGAGAATCTCAACCGGACGCTCGCGCCAGGGCGACACGCATGGGTGCAGGTTGCGCGCGGCAACGTGACGGTGAACGGAGAAGCACTGGGAGAAGGCGATGCCGCGGCGGCCGGCGACGAGCGTGAGTTGTCGTTCACCGGAGGGCCGGGCGGTTGCGAGTTGTTGTACTTCGACCTCGCTTGACCCATGGGGGCGTGATCCGATGCAGGATACAAACGTGTTGGTGACCTTCTGCTCGCGCCTCGGCTCGACGGAAAGACTGGCTCTGGCGGCGGCGCTGGGCGCGGTTCAGGCTCGAGCCAACATTCGGCTGCGCTGGCTGCGGGAGACCGCGGAGGACGATGCGATCGACCGCATTCCGGGATGGCGGGAGAATCGTTCGCGTATGGCGAGGGAGTACATCGCTCCGCGCGAGATCGATTTCCAGTGGGCGGACGCCTTGGTGATCGCGATACCGGATCGGGTCGGCATGTCGTCGCCGGAACTGAGCCCGTACTTCGAGGCGCTGAAAGCCGTGCAGTCTGCCGGTACGCTGCATGTGAGCGCGGCAGCCGTACTTGGCACTGGAGCGGCGGAGGCCGCGTTTGCTCAACTTGGCTTGACGCTAGTTCCGCTGGACCAGAGCCCAGTACTCGACCAGGACCCAATCAAGCATGCGGTGGAGCGTGCACGGCTCCAGGGCCACAGAGTTACGGAGGCCGCGCGCGCCCGCAGGTAGCGGGTCAGTTTGAAAATATGGACGGTTTCCCGGACGGGCCTGCCGACCCTACTGTGCCGGGCGCGCAAGTCGAATGTTTGGGTGTCATGTTTGGGCGTTTCGCGTCAAGCTGGCGGGACGCAGACTTTGGGGGAGTGATCATGCGAACGTACTAACTCCGAGGATTGCCGATTCGCGGTGAGCAATCCCGGAGGACTCGCCTCAAGTGACACCACGTGTCAGGTGAGTGTTGGAGTTCGCGTGGCCTTTTCGGGACTCTGAGATACTCGTTATAGCGTGCATAGATTCAGGAAGGCTGGCCACCCACTACCTCGGGCTTTTTTCGTTCTGCTCGCGAGTGCAAGCATGTTGCCGCATGGGAAGGCGCAGTTTGTTCAACAGGGCGCGAAACTGGTGGGCACTGGCGCAGCTGGCTCAGCGGGACAAGGCAGTTCCGTGGCGCTATCAGGGGACGGCAATACAGCCATCGTAGGCGGGCCTAACGACGGTGGCCTTGCTGTTCCTGGTGCTGTCTGGGTTTATACACGCGCCGGCGGAGTCTGGAGCCAGCAAGGCGCGAAGCTGGTCGGCGCGGGTGCAGTTGGGTTTCACGGGTTTCAAGGCCAAGGCGTGGCGCTCTCCGCGGACGGGAATACCGCGATCTGGAGCGCTGACGACGGCGAGACTGGCTCGGCGTGGGTGTTCACGCGATCGAGCGGCGTGTGGACGCAACAAGGCCCCAAGCTGGCCCTGGGCGCGTCGTCGGGCAGTCCCTTTTCTGGTTTGAGTACGTCCGCAGCGCTCTCCGCCGACGGCAACACAGCCATCGTCGGATCGTCTGGGCGCTACGATGGGGGCGCGCTGGTCTTCACACGCTCTGGAGGCATATGGAGCCAACAAGGCTCCCTGCTGCTCGGTACGGGTGCCGTCGGCACCGGGTATCAGGGTAGAGCCGTGGCGCTATCAGCGGACGGCAACACGGCCATCATGGGAGGGTTTGGTGATAACGGCATGTACGGAGCCACGTGGGTGTTTGCACGCTCAGATGGGGTTTGGACCCAGCAAGGCCCGAAGCTTGTTGGAACAGGTGCCGTACCTACCCAGGGTTCTTCCGGCTCTTCCGCCAGTTGGGTGGGGCAGGGTTGGTCTGTGGCTCTCTCCGGAGACGGTAACACGGCTATTGTGGGCGGGTGGTACGACAACAATTATCTCGGAGCTGCCTGGGTCTTTACGCGCGCAAACGGAGTCTGGAGCCAGCAAGGCCCCAAGCTGGTGGGCGCAGGTGCGGCGTTCGGCGTAGCCAGTTACGTCCAGCAGGGATCTTCGGTCGCGCTTTCCGCCGATGGTAATACCGCCCTTGTAGGCGGTTTTCGCGACAACGGTGCGGTTGGGGCAACTTGGGTGTTCAAGCGCGCGAATGGTGTATGGAGCCAGGAAGGCGGTAAGCTCGTTGGGACGGGCTATGTCGGGAGTTCCCTTCAGGGCTCCCTGACGAATGGCGCCACCCAAGGTTTGGCCGTGGCGTTATCCGCGGACGCCAGCACAGCCATCGTCGGTGGACCGTACGACAACAATCAAACTGGTGCGACGTGGGTGTTCGCGCAAGTAACACTCCCGACGATCGCTCCAGGAGGCGTTGTCAACGCCGCGAGTTGGCAGCCCGGAATCTCGCCGGGAACCTGGATTACCATCATGGGCGCGAATCTATCTCTCACTACGCGAAGCTGGACCAGCGCCGATTTCTCCGGAAACAATCTGCCCACGCAATTGGGCGGCGTCAGCGTCACAGTCAACGGCAAACCGGCCTACGTTGCTTATGTCAGCCCGACGCAATTGAATGTCCTCACTCCTGACGACTCAACTCAAGGTCTTGTCGCAATCCAAGTGACGACACCCCAAGGGCAAAGCAATGTAGCGATGACGACCGAAGCCGCGTTTGCACCTGCGTTGTTCGCTCTGGATCAAGCTGGCGGCCAACATGTCGCGGCGGTTCGCGCGGACGGCGCGTATATTGGCCCACCGAACCTCATTCCCGGCCTGACCACGATACCTGCCGGGAACGGAGACGCCATCATGCTGTTTGGGACTGGATTCGGCCCCACAACGCCCGCGAATACCATCGGAATGCTGGTTAACCCAGCGCCGCTTGCGAATCCGGTGACGGTGTTACTCGATGGCACGCCGGTGAGAACACAGTTTGCCGGAATGGTAGGCCCGGGGTTGTACCAATTCAACTTGGTAGTTCCCCCGATGATGGGCAGTAACGCCTTGGTGACCGTGGAGATTGGCGACGAGGCTTCACAGGCCCCAATGTATATGGCAATTCAGGGAAGTCCCTGAGAGGCTGGGCTCGGCAGAATTCGATTTCGCGACCTCGAATCGGGATGGCGTGGCTCCTGCACCCCCCAGGGGCGGACAAAAGGGACGAGGTCGAGCAGATTGGCGCGGCGGCACAAGGCACCAAAATTCTGGCGATTCGCGCCTGGACGTGATGTCGGCAACACGTCGAGGTGCGCGCTCCACGGGCAAGCTGACCTACTACCCGCCCGCAAGCGCCGGTGATCGTTAGCGCCGCGGCGGGGTTGCGCCGCGCCACTCGGCCTCCCATTTGGCCCGCATTCGCGCGCGCTCCACTTCTTGCCCGCGCAGGTAGACCTTGAAAATCTTGCGCGTGTTGGCGATATCGTCGAGTGGGTTCGCGTTCAGCACCACAAAATCGGCGCTCTTGCCCGGCGCCACTGTCCCGAGTTGATCCATCCTCAGCGTTTCAGCGGCCAGGCGGGTCGACGCAACGATCACCTCGGAGGGCGTCATGCCGGCTTTCCCCAGCGCGTCGACTTCCCAGATGGCGTGCCAGCCGATGGTGCGCGAGGGATCTCCCGCCGAGTCGCTGCCCAGGACGACGCGCACGCCGGCCGCGCGCATTTTCGCCCTGCCGATGCTCGGCAAGATGACTTAACACTGCGCCGTCAGGCTGGAGATATTTGCGGCAGCCTGCCGATAGCCGGGGTTAGCTACTGCAAAGAGATGACGACGCTAGGTTGTGCCGACACGCCGCCGACCGTTGCCACCAGCGCGACGTCGCCCGTGCCCAGGCCCGCCGGGACGGTGAAATTGATCTGGTAGAGGCCGGCGGCGGACAATCCGGAGAACGAGGGAATGACGCTCACGTTGTTGATGCGGAGGCTCACGGCGTTAGTAGTGGGCGCCGATCCGGAGAAGATCGCGCCTGCGGCCACTGGCGGACTGGTTGGTCCGAATCCGACGCCGAAGAGCTCAACGGTATCGCCCGCCTTCGCCGCAACCGTCGCATAGCCAAGCCCGGTCCCGGTGGGGCCGACGATGTCATAGGAGCCTCCGGCGTAAGCTCCGGAGCCGTTCGACCTCGGGATAATGCCCGCAACGTGTTTCGAATCGAGCAAGCTGAACGAAGGAGCAAATTGGGCCAGTGTAACGGTGGATGATGCAGTTCCGTTCGGCGTGGTGACCACGACGGTGACGGGGCCCAGGGCGGTGTCGTTCGGAGCCTGTAGGTTGATCTGAGTGGGACTGACATACCACAAATAACCTTGCCTTCCGTCAATCGTGACGCTGGTGCCGCCGAGCGAGGTGGGGAAGTTGTTGTTCCAGGTTGCGGAGGCGCCGGCGAGATTGACGCCGTAGATCGAGACCCATTCGCCAGCCTCGATCGTGGTAGCGGAACTGTCATTGGGGCTGACGCCGTTGATAGTAATGGTGGGCGGGGGCACAGCGCCCGCGGTGAACTGGAAATTCGGTCCAAAGTCGTTGAGAGTGCCCGGTGGGGGGGCATTTCCGAAGATGTTCCCCTGGGAGAAGGTATTCGGTTCGACGAGGGTTGTGGTCCCCGTGGTGTAGTAGGCAGTGCTCACGTAGGTGATCGCGGCATTCGCAGGCGCGCCGCTCGCCTGCACCCCGACCGTATAATAATTCGTGCCTGTGACCCCGACGATGGCGTAGGTGTGACTGGTGTTGAGCGTGACAGGACTAATGGAAACATATCTGAATAAGCCGGTCGCCGGAGCGGATGGCAGCACCATGGCCGAAGTCACAAGGGTGTTCATGGTCATGTCGTAAACGCCGACCGGGGAACTCACGAACGTTTCGGGCACATTGGTCAGGTTAGAGTCGTAGAAGCCGAGTTGGGTGATACTGATGGCACTGTTTGCCCGGAACACGAAACCCGTGAGATAGCTTCCCTGGGTGTAGTTGAATGGCACGGCACCACCGGGAGGGTTAATGGGCCCCGCCATGTTGATGGCGACCGTATCGGCTCTGGCCGTACCTGCGCCCACACAGGCCGCCAGGACCAGCGCTCCCATTATCGACAGTCTCATGTGCGTCCTCGTTTCTTTGTTCCTGTAGCCGGTTAAAAGCGTGCGGATCAGTTTCGGGTCGATTGCCATCGGTTCTCCCGGGGGGTGTGCGGAACTTACTTCTTGCAAAGGTTGTGTATTTTTGCTACTTGGACTTCGGCGGGTTTCTGCGTCGGGTCAAATTTTCGAACCTTCAGGCAACCGGTATTCGGAACCCCTTAATGATAACAGCAACTGTGCGTGCTGTGACGGTGACAAAAACTCACGATGCGTCTTGCTAACACCTGTCCAAAACATACGCAAGAGCGGAAGGCCGACTTGGCCGCCCAGTGCAATCTCTATGCCGCGCAAAGTCGCGTAGCGGTTACCAACTCCGGTCACGGGGCCGTCCAGACAAGTCCGGGATTCCTCCCGGGAACCGCCGCTTCCGGAAACCACCTGGCTGGTTGTCGGCGACACGTCGAAGTGCGCGTCTCCACCGGCAAACCGACCACTACGCGCCCGCAAGCGCCAGTGATGATCAGCGCTGCGGCGGAGCGGCGCTGCGCCACTCGGACTCCCATTTCGCCCGCATTCGGGCGCGATCAACCTCTTGCCCGCGCAGGTAGACCTTGAAAATCTTTCGCGTGTTGGCGATGTCGTCGAGCGGGTTCGCGTTCAGCACCACGAAATCGGCGCTCTTGCCCGGCGCCACGGTCCCGAGTTGATCCATCCTCAGCGTTTCAGCAGCCAGGCGGGTCGACGCAACGATCACCTCGGAGGGCGTCATCCCGGCTTTCCCCAGCGCGTCGACTTCCCAGATGGCGTGCCAGCCGATGGTGCGCGAGGGATCGCCCGCCGAGTCGCTGCCCAAGACGACGCGCACGCCGGCTGCGCGCATTTTCGCGAGGTTCCGGACCTGCCTGTCCCACGAGGCTCGCGTGCTGGCGAGTTGTTCGGGCTTGCGGTTCGAGAACTGGGTCTCCAGCCGCTTGATCTCGCCGGGAGGAATGGTCTCATGCAGAAGCGGGTCGTCCAGCCACGCCGGCCGGCCGGATTCGAGCGCGCGGCTGGTGACGCCCAGGTTGGGGGTGACGAACATGCCCGGATGCGCTCGCAGCAACTGGAGGAAATCGTCGTCAACGTCTTTATCCCGCACCAGGTGCATGAAGCCCTCCACTCCCGCGCGCGTCAATCCTTTGGCATCTTCCAGATCGAAGACGTGAGCGATCGTTCGAAGATTGTGTTTGTGCGCTTCATCGATCGCGGCCGTGTAGAGTTCGGGAGTCAGTTTCTTCTGCGTATGGTTCCGGTCATCCACCCAGATCTTGACGAAATCCGGGTGATGCGGGGCGAGATCCTGCACCGCGCGGCGGGCCTCTTCCACCGTGGTCACCACATACGGCACATCGTTGCGGGCTGGATCGAACGGCCCGGAGCCCGGCCAGGCGAGGCCGCGGCCGACGGTGCGAAAGAGCGCTGCGCCGGGGTCTACCTCCTCCCGCAATTGATAGGGGAGCTCGCCCATATCGGTTCCCACGCTGATGACGCCGGCAAAACCGTGGTACGCGTAGCGCTGCAAATGGTCGAGCAGATTCTCGCGATTGAAGTTGGCCTTGGACATGCTGCCGTCCAGTTGCTTGAGAAAACCGAGATGGCTGTGGACGTCCACCATGGCGGGTATCACCGTCTTGCCGGTGAGATCGACGCGCGCGGCGCCGCTCGGCAGCCGGAGTTCGCCCTTCCTGCCGACGCTGGTGAAGCGGTCGTTTTCGACGATGAACGCGGAGCTTTCGATCGGGGCCGCGCCCGTGCCCAGAATCAGCCGCGCGCCTTCATACAACGTCACGGTGGGCTTGCGTTGTGGTTGCGCTTGTAGGGAAGAGGCGATCGATAGGAGCAGGATCGGGAGCAGGGGGGATTTCATAGAAGTCCATCCGATCACGGCGGCGCTTGGCTGTCAAGCTATATTGGCGGATCTGGCGGACGGGGGTGTCGATCGGGCGGTTGCACGCGCGCGTACCGGCGGGCGCGGTTCGGCGGCCTGCTGTGCGACAGTGGTGTAATCAGTAGAGTATTTTCATTGTGCCCGGGTGGCGAAATTGGCAGACGCAAGGGACTTAAAATCCCTTTTCCGGCAACGGGAGTGTGGGTTCAAGTCCCACCCCGGGCACCAACATTCCCCTCTGAAGCTGTAAACGAGCTTGCCTGCAGACGGGCAACGGACCTGGAGGTCCGCTCTACTCGTTGCCCATTACGGCGCCGGTGCTGGCGTCGACGAAGACTTGGTGCTCGGCCGCGCCTACGGAGACGCCCCAGAGTTTTCCATCAAGGAACCAAGGTAAGTGAATAACGACGTGAACGGGTGACGGGTGTATCCTGGCCGTGTGAGCACTCTGCGCCTCGCCAAATGGCGTGTCGCGATTAGCGTCGCCAAGACTTGGACTTCCAAGTGGCGGAGCGGCAGATTGTTCGACTGCCGCCGGTAGCGTTTCCGATGCTTCCTGTTGCTATCGTTCGGGAACTCCAACGTCGAAGTTGCGCGATCCCTCTTGCACTGCCGCTACACTAACTCCAAAACAGGAACAGTCGTAGAACCCGTCGAAGGATGAACGGAATGATAGGTGGTGGCTCAGTTCCAGCGGGCCGGAAGCTCCGCTGCTCCTTTTCATCATCCGTCATCAACATATCATTAAATCTCTTGAATCTCATAAAGGCGTCGGCTCCATGGGCTTAATTAGATCGGCTATGATCGGTGGTCATGATCAGCGACTCAGCACGCCTTGGTAGTTCTTCAAGTTGTCTTTCTCTTTCTGGTCCTAACTGAATGACCTTCAGAGGTTTCACAAGCTGAAACACATTTTTCCTCATGCATTCCTCCTTCGGGGGATGGCATTCAGCAGGCAAGCATGGGACCAATTCATTTCAGGCTGGAGCTAAGTCAGCCGACGCTCTTAAATCGTTTGTGGGTGGCGCTTTGCGGGGTCTGCCGCGGGTATAAATTGAGGCGAGTCCTGCGGGAGATCGTCTCGACCAAATATGGTCAGGTGATCATACTTGGTCAACGAAGATTCTCCAAGATGCCCTGGCCGGAGCCGAGATCACCACCAGCGGGCTGCGGGCCGGGCAGAAGCGCGCCCGATTACCGAGCTGCGCGCAAGGCCGCCTTTGGGCAATCGATAGCGCGGCTCCAGCAGGGGCATCTAGCGCGGCCTGGGGGGATGCCGTGCGTGCCCGTCCTCCATGATTTCCAGCAACGTCGACACTGCGGTGCGAGGTGATTGGATCGCAGTTCGCGGCTGCGGCTGTTGGTCGGGGAACGTTCCAGCGAGCCACTGACGGCGGGGCTCAGCAGTTTTGGGGGCTGGTGCCGCGCCGACAGCAGCTTCGAACTGTGAACCCTGTGGTGTAGAGGAAGCAGCGTTGGCGCTGGTGTTCACGGGAGCAGCGCCGCAGACCGTGTGCCCAAATTGTGCCCCGACCCGGCCTTCTCCGCATTTCTGGTATTTCTGGCACTTCTCCCCCAAATGAAAATTGAATAACTTACGTCTTTTCAGAGACCCAGGAGGGACCAAAGTCCCGCCCCGGGCACCAGCATCCGGCTCTTGAAACCGTAAATGAGCTTGCCTGCATACGGACAACGGACCCGGAGGTCCGCTCTACCCATTGCCAACTACTCATTACCCACTACGGCGCCGGTGCTGGCGTCGACGAAGACTTGGTGCTCGGCCGCGCCTACGGAGACGCCCCAGAGAACTCGCCAGGTGGGGTTGGGGAAACGGGGCGTGGATTCGAGCAGGAAATTCACCGGGGGTTTGACGCCGGATTTGCGCAGATAGTCGGGGCTCTTGGCGGTGGCGTTTTTGAGCGCGGCGGGAGTGTCGGTGACCAACGCCGTCGCCAGGAAGGGACTTTCCTGGCCGCCGCCGCTCCAGGACTGCTCGTGTCCGGCGAAAACGCCTTTATGCAGGCTGCCTTGGCCTTCGATGGCGCACCAGGTGTAAACTTTCGCGGAGGCGCGCGCCATGGAGACGTAGGTGATCTCCCAAGCGGCGGCCTTGCCGGGGGCCGGTTTCACCTCTTCGATCAGGATGCTGCGCACCCGCAGAGGCGCGGCGTCGGGAGCCCAACCGCGGGCGGCGGGATAAGTGTACTGAAAGGCCTGGCGTCCGGTGATGGGATCGAGGGGCTTCTCGGGCACAGGGGCGTTCGAGCCGGAACCGGAGTCGGAGCAGGCGGCCAGCAGCAGTGCGGGGAGGAGCAAAAGAAAGCGCATGTGTCTCGGGGAGATGTGGAACGGGCCGGCGGTCCGAACTGGGGATCTGGGCCTGACGCCTCCGCAAGGACGGGCGGAAAACGTGGTTCGCGGACTCCTATATACTACTGTCGGATTCGGAGAGCGGGGCTGTCAACTGGCAGTCTTGTCTCATGCAAGATGAGCCTGAAGCGGGGGTTCGTTTCTCACACAAGATGAGCCTGAAGGGCATGCTGGGGATTGATCATCCGCATGAAGTCCTCAGAGAAGTTGAGCCTGGAGCAGATCC